>Ga0031656_10000415_pt1 | contig 14429 bp, 14 predicted proteins | sample FrelakmetDIP11DI_FD_55080 | JGI IMG/M metagenome (GOLD analysis project Ga0031656, IMG submission 55080) | Freshwater lake sediment microbial communities from the University of Notre Dame, USA, for methane emissions studies - DIP11 DI | ecosystem: Environmental > Aquatic > Freshwater > Lake >... | reverse complement strand
CCCCGTATTCAGAAATGCAACCTCTGCTACGACAGGTTCAATAAGGGAGAAATGCCCGGCTGTGTCGAAGTCTGTCCGACGCAGGCGCTGATATTCGGCACGAGAAGGCAGATTCTGGAAGAGGCAAAAAGGAGAATTGCTGCGAATCCCGATAAGTACGTAGACCACATCTACGGAGAAAACGAGGTCGGCGGCACATCACATCTGTATCTCTCTGCGGTACCGTTTGAGCAGATAGGTTTCCGGAAAGACCTTGGGACGGTTGCCTATCCGGAATTCAGCACCGGTTTCCTCTATGCTGTTCCGTTTGTTTTTGTCCTTTGGCCCATCGCCATGCTCGGCATGAACCGGGGTACAAAGAAAGAAGACGGAGAGGCAAAAGAAGAACATTCTGGCGGACACGAAGATAAAGGCAAACATTAAGAAAAAGGGAGACGGAAAGAATGGCCGGAGAAAAATTAGAGACTGTCGCAGTCGTTGAACAGAAAGAAGAATCACCGAAGATAAAGAGTGTCGCAGACTTTCTGGACTTCATCAAAAAAGAATTGAAGCCCAGAGGGAATATCGCTACGCCTTTTAATATCATCTCCCTTCCAATAATGCTCATAGGCTATGTCTTCATCGTACTGCGCCTTGTATTTGGATTAGGCAGGCCCATCACAAACCTTTCCCAGGAGTACCCGTGGGGGCTATGGATCGGGTTTGATGTTGTTACAGGAGTCGCTTTTGCGGGTGGCGCTTATGTCCTCTGCTTTATTGTCTATGTCCTGAGAGTAGAGAAATACCATCCCATAATCCGGGCGACCGTTCTGAACGGCTTCCTGGCCTACTGCTTCTATGCGGGCGCCATAGTTCTGGATATCGGGCGCTGGTGGAATATTTATAATCCCATGGTCGGAAACAATTTCGGCGTGAACTCTGTCATGTTCCTTGTTGCCTGGCATTTTTTCCTTTATATGATGGCGGAACTCGTTGAATTCTCCCCTGCCATTGCTGAATGGCTTGGAGCAAAGAAATTAAGAAAAATCCTGAGTGGTCTGACCATTGGAGCCGTGGTATTCGGGATAACGCTTTCAACCCTCCACCAGTCGGGTCTCGGCGCGCTTATGATGATGGCCAAATCGAAAATACATCCCCTGTGGTATACACAGTTTATCCCGATCCTCTATTTTGTTTCCAGTATCTTCGCAGGACTTTCCCTGGTGATATTTGAAGGGTCGATAAGCCACAAGGTCTTCTCCCATCAGATAGATGAGCATCATCATAAGCAATATGATGAAATTCTTGTCGGGTTGGCGCGGATATGCTCGGTGGTAATGTTCGGTTACTTCTTCCTGAAAATACTCCTCGTCGTGCATGAGCACGCCGTCAAATATGTGAACTCAACAATGGGATTTTGGTGGCTCCTTGAAATGATCGGATTCATCCTTATCCCGTGTTTTATTTTCATGAGGGGCGCACAGCGGAAAGATAAGGGACTGATCAAACTTGCAGCGGTTCTTACAATAATGGGAATCATTTTGAACAGGCTTAATTATACGTTTATCGCCTATAACTGGTACGTGCCCCTCACTGAAAGGTACTGGCCTTCCCCCGTAGAACTGGTGATTACCGCTTCTATCATACTGACTGAGGTATGGACCTTCAGGTGGATGGTGAACAGGATGCCTGTTCTCAAAGAGCCGCCTGCGTGGGCCAAGGCGATGGATCGTCACTAAACATTTGGAGGAACCACGATGGAAGAATTATTTACATATTACGACATGTTTTCAGCGAAGGGTGACGAGTACCTCATAATTATCCTCTTCCTGATACTGGTTCTGGGTTTTTGGTCATTTGTGAACATGAATGCAGAGCGGTAATAGCTGACACTCAGCTTCATAAAGTCACAAAATTAAAAGGAGCAACAGGGCAATATAGTGAATAAATGAACGATCTGCGGATCGTTAGTTTTGCAGGTCATTTTTTTTGGCCCCTCGTTTGTGCGGGGGGTTTTTTATTATTTGTCATTTCGTATTAGGGCATACGTAACAAATCTTCCCTTGTTAACAGTGTAATACCTTTTCTTTTTATGGTAAAATTAATCAATTTTTTATAAGGAGCATACGCATCTATGAAAATGACNGGAGCCGAGATATTTATCGAATCTCTGAAAAGAGAAGGGGTCAAGCACGTTTTCGGATATCCAGGAGGCGTGATCCTTAACATCTTCGATCTGCTCTATGATAACAAGGACATAAAATTAATCCTCACAAGGCACGAGCAGGGAGCTGTGCATGCAGCAGACGGGTATGCACGATCAACCGGGAAACCCGGCGTAGTGCTGGTAACGTCGGGTCCGGGAGCTACCAATACGGTCACAGGGATTGCTACCGCCTCGATGGATTCCATTCCACTTGTTATCTTCTCGGGACAGGTGCCGACNATGCTNATAGGGAATGACGCGTTCCANGAAGCTGATATCGTGGGNATTTCCCGTCCGTGTACAAAATATAATTTNCTCGCAAAAGATGTAAAAGACATCTCAAAGATTGTCAGGGAGTCATTCCATATTGCCACGACAGGNCGTCCGGGACCGGTTCTCATTGACCTTCCCAAGGATGTGACCTCATCCAGGGCTGAGTTCACGTGGCCTGAAATAAAGATCAGGAGTTATCATCCGAACTATGAAGGCAATAAGTGGATGATAAGCCAGGCTGCGCAGTTGATCGCGAAGTCAAAGAAGGCTGTTATCATCGCAGGCGGCGGAGTAATTCTCTCAGGGGCTTCCAAAGAACTCAAAGAACTCGCTGAATTTGCCGACATCCCCGTCACCATGACCCTAATGGGGCTCGGGTCGTTCCCCGGAACGCACGCGCTTTCCCTCGGTATGCCCGGTATGCACGGCACGTATTATGCTAATAAGTCCATACAGGAATCTGACCTGCTGATCGCCATCGGCATGCGCTTTGACGATAGAGTAACGGGAAAGATTGAAGCGTTTGCGCCCCAGGCAAAAATAATCCATATCGATATTGACCCGACCTCTATCAGGAAAAATGTCCGCGTAGATGTCCCCATTGTAGGTGATGTCAAGAGGGTCCTTACTGTATTGAACAAGGTGCTGAAAGAAGAGGTCAAAGAGCAGTGGGAAGAGGTCCGCAAAGCATGGCTGAGGCAGGTAGATGCATGGAAAAAAGAGAGGCCGATGACCTACACCTACAGCGAAGAAGTGATAAAACCTCAATACGTTGTCGAGAAGATATATGAACTTACCAAAGGTGATGCAATAATCACGACTGAAGTTGGCCAGAACCAGATGTGGGCTGCGCAGTTTTACAAGTTTGACAAACCCCGGATGTGGCTCACTTCAGGCGGCCTCGGCACTATGGGGTACGGTTTCCCCGCCGCAATCGGCGCGCAGCTCGCACACCCGAACAAGCTCGTGATCGATATCGCAGGCGATGGAAGCATCCAGATGAATATACAGGAGCTTGCCACCTCGGTGATCAACAAGCTTCCCGTAAAAGTTGCGATATTGAATAACCACTATCTCGGGATGGTCCGTCAATGGCAGGAACTGTTCTTTAATGAGAGATATTCCTATACACATCTCGAGGTAATTCCTGATTTTGTGAAACTGGCAGAGGCCTATGGAGCAGTGGGATTAAGGGCGACGAAGCCGAGCGAAGTCGAGCCCGTACTCAAAGAGGCATTCAAAACAAAGAGGACGGTATTTATGGATTTCCTCGTTCACTGGAAGGAGAAAGTCTATCCCATGGTGCCTGCGGGCGCTCCAATCGACCATATGCTGTTTGAAGAAAAAGAAGAGAAGCCGGCAAAGAAATTAAAGGCGGTGAAGTAAGTAGATAGCATGTAGTAGGTAGTAGGTAGTAGGTAGGATAGAAGAGATAGGAGAGAGGAACCAATGAGACATACCATATCGTTGCTTGTCGAGAATAAGTTCGGGGTGCTTTCGAGGATTTCAGGCCTCTTCAGCGGCAGGGGGTATAACATCGAGAGCCTTTCTGTCGGTGAGACCATAGACCCTCAGATATCGACGATGACCATCGTGACCAGCGGCGACGACCAGATCATCGAGCAGATCAACAAACAGCTTAATAAGCTGATCGATGTCATAAAGGTCATCGATATGATCGAGCTTGCCCATGTCGAAAGGGAAATGGTATTGATTAAGGTTGCCCCGAAGCAGGAGAACAAGGCGGAGGTTTTGCGGCTCGCCGATATTTTCCGAGGGAGGATCGTAGATTCCAGCCAGCACACCTATACCATAGAGGTCACGGGAGACGAAAAAAAGATAGAGGCGCTCATCGAACTCCTGAAACCCATGGGCATAAAAGAGTTCGTCAGAACCGGAAAGATCGCCATCGCCCGCGAGGGAACCAAGAAACCCTGATTAACGCTTTCTCCCGCGCCTGCCAGCTTATTAAATGTCGTAGAGAAAGCAACGTTTCTCGACAGTGCTCATCTCCGTTTGTTGCTTCCCGAAGTTCGCAGCTTTTATGTCTTTTGTGTTTGCGTGGATATCATCTCATAGCGGGTCTCTATCTTAGGACTTGACCTTAACATAGCCTGGGATTAAAGAAATACCTTTTGGTACATTAGTTTCCTGCCCTATCCTTAGATAAGAACAATTTATATATTCTTCCTTAGTTTTGAATAAAATATACCCTTGAGGATCAAAAAGAGCGCCGGGGAAGCGCTCTAAATTGTTAAACCATCGACCATCTTTGTGGTAGAGAGCATGTTTTGCTCCGACATCCCATTTATCATTAAGAGTTTTGGCATCAAGTTCTCTTTGTTTTACGATCACACCCTCTCTCCTCTGTTTTTCTGTTGGTGTATCATTTTTTTTTAATGCATTATCTAACCCAGCGATTCTACGCAAAACCGAATTTGGTGTATCTTCAAAGGGTTTTGCATTACCTTGAAGCCACGCGTAAACCTCGTCGTCGATTCTAATAGTAGGTGCCATATTAATCCTCCCTAAATGTGACATAATAACACTGTGACAGTGTAATAATTGTATATACTTTTGTCAATATGACATCAATATTCTGAATTGCGCAATGACCGCTTCTTGCTACTCAATACGTTTTTCGAACACCTTACACGTAGAGTAAACGCCTCTTGTTTCAAGCAAATTCTTGCTCATACATCTAATTGGATGTATAATAAAACTAATGAAATTCATCATTAACTATTGGCGGAATCCATCTGGAAAAGCGCCTGTCGAAAAATATATCGATGACATAGAGAACAAGGAAGAAAGAGCCGAAATATTAACTACGCTTAAAGGAATCCAGGAATATGGGACTGAGGCAGTAGGGGTCGAATTCAGACAACTCGAAGGCAAGCTGTGGGAGTTGAAGATAAGGACGCACGGCAGCCAGCATCGAATATTTTACATAGTTATGAAAGGCAATGAGATGATTTTGCTCCATGCGTACCTGAAGAAGACTCCGAGAACACCTCTGAAAGAAATAGAAACGGCGATGCAAAGGATGAAAAAATTGGTGGAGGCGAGAAGATGAAAAGCGATCTTGACAGACATATTGAAAAACAGCTTAAGGACAAAGAGTTTAAAATTTATTTCGATAGGGCTGATGCCAAGAGAAAAATCGGGCAGGAAATAGCTCTTTTGCGCAAGGCCAGGCAAATTTCACAGGCGCAGTTGGCCAGGGAGATCAAGACGAGCCAGCAAGTGATTTCAAGGCTCGAAAGCTTCCGGGATAAACGCATGCCGTCACTTGATCTTCTCGAACGGGTAGCAAAGGCTCTCAACAGAAAGCTTGTAATATCTTTACAGCCATAAGATAGGAAAAGGGGACAGGCTANTTTTNTAGTCAAGTAAATAGGATTTTAAAGTAGCCTGTCCCCTTAACTCTCTTAAATATCTCAGGAGCATAATNGATGAAGATTGACATGAGTTCATCTGCGATTACNCTTCGACTGAGGCAAGTCAGTCAACTGAGGCGTGCTTGCCTGATGTTGGCAAGATCCCCTATCGGTCTTAGAATACGGCAGAGGCATGCAGCCAACGAATTGGTCCAGCGGACCTCACTTCACTCGGCCGCTGACCTCAGCGTTGGGCGTAAGATATTTAAGATTAGAGACGATGGAAAATTAAAGAGAGGCAGAAAACGGTGATAAGAATAGCAATAATTCTCTTAATGTTTGTGGCCGGACTATTAACGCCGACCTTGTCTTCGGGATCAAATGCAACAGTGGAAACCTCTCACCTTATCGTGAGCGACGCCACCGGCAATCTTTCCAATGAGCAACTAAAACGATTAGCCGACCATGCACAGGCAACACTGAATAAAATCATCGCATTCTGGTCTGCTGACCCGGGAATAGCGCGATTTGGAAAGATCAGGGTGGCTTTTGACTTACCTCGCAGGGATGTCTACTCGAGTGTTTTTTATTGGGACGGGAAGGGAGATCAGAGAACACGCATCGTGCGGGTTTTCGGCACTGATGGAGCACCGCAAATGATGGCGCACAAGCTTACCAGCGCCGTATTTCCCCAAAATGATAAATTGATCCGCAACATGATGGGTATTCTTACAGAGACGCAAGTCGGCAATCCGTTGACGTTTCCCATGTGCGGATTCGGCAGTGACGAATGGGTACTGGCTCTGTTGGAAAGGAAAATATACATCCCTCTCAACGAGTTGGGACCGGATCATGATTCGTGGGGTATGAAGGACATGGGCGGCGGCAGGCTGGCTATCCTCGATAAAGCCAAACAACACAAGGCCTATGCCGAAGCTGGGTCATTCGGCAACTATCTCTTCCAGACGTATGGAATCAGCAAGCTAAAGCAGTTGCAGAGGCTCTCCCATGAAAAAGATCGACCATGGCGGGATGTGTTCGGAATCAGCATGCAGGAACTTGAGGCGAATTGGCTCAAGTCGCTGAGGGAAAATGGGAAAACGAGAGAGGGAAATGTTGCGACAGTATCGAAGTTGATTGAAAATAACCTGAGTGCCGCCTGTGCCGAGGCGCAACAGCTCGTGACGAGCAAACGGTAAACAGAGGAAATACGATTCTGTCCTCTACCCGCATTTCCCGCCCAACCTGTCGCTCCGGATTTGCTCGATTATACTTATTTCAGGTATTTGTTGGATTTGATTGTTTCGAAGGCCTTATCTACCGATAACCCTTCCAGACACTTCACATCTTCACATGTTTTTTTGAAGCACGGCGCGCAGGGTATTGCTGGGCTGATAATCGTATGGCCTTTTCCGTAAGGACCTGTCCTGAGCGGGTCTGTCGGCCCGAAGATCGCATAGACGGGAATCCCAAGCGCCGCGGCGATATGCATAGGGCCCGAGTCGTTGCTTATGATAAATTTCGCTTTCCTCATTACTGCGATCAACTCCTTCAAACTTGTCTTACCGGCAAGGGAAATGGCTTTTCCCTTCGACAGAGAGACGATCAAGTCAGCACTATCTTTGTCAGCCTTACTCCCGATGACTACCGATTGCACCGGCAGGCGCGAAGCAAGTTCCCCGAACTTTTCCGGAGACCATATTTTGGTCTTCCATCGTGCTCCAGGGACAAGAATGGCGTATTCCCTCTGTAAGTGTTGAGAGTTAAGAATGGAAGAAGAATCCGGAGAGAAGGAGAATGAGATGTGGGAAACATCACATCCAAGGTATTCGGCAATCTTCAGATAGCGCTCAACAGCGTGGATATCCGTTCCGCCCTTAACCTTATGCGTGTAAAAGAACCTGCTCCCCTCTCTCGCTTCCTGAAAGCCTATCCTAATTGGTGCGCGGGTGGCAGACGTAATGATTCCGCTCCGCAGGAGCCCCTGCAGATCGATAACGAGGTCGAATTTTTCCGTTTTTAATTCCTTGAATAAATTTCTTATCTCTGTGGCGGTATTTTTTGCATTATCGATCTGTTTCCAGGCGTCCTTATTTATAATCCAGAGCCTTTTTATCATCGGATTCCCATCGAGGAGACCTTCGAGTCCCTTTGCGATCACCCAGTGTATCTCCGCTCCGGGGAAACGGGTATTCATGGAGCTCAGGAACGGAAGGCTGTGGACAACGTCTCCGAGCGAACTCGGTTTCACGATGAGGATTTTTTGAGGATTCTTTGCGATTTGATCAGGATTCATTGGTTTTATCGCTGTTCCTCAACTGTTTTGCAAGGTTTTTTAATTTTGAATTGTAGAATATTTTATTCATGACACACCCCTGCACCCCTCTTATTAGAGGGGATAAAATTACACTCCGATCATCCACTGTCTTTGAGAATAATATTCACTGCCTCAGTCAGATTTTTCGCGATAAAGTCTGCATTCGGCGATTCCATTAAGTTACCTGTCTGTACCAGAATCCCTTTCGCACCAACTGCTTTCGCAAGGAGCATGTCGGAATCCTTGTCTCCGACCACATATGATTTCTTTAGGCTGATTTTATACCGGTTTCTTGCCTGAAAGAGCATGTCGGGCTCGGGTTTTCTGCATGGGCAGTGTTCATCGGGATGATGCGGACAATAATAAAAGTCGTCAAAACCGTATTGTTTGATGAATATGCTGTTTACTTCTTTTACAAATCCCTCATTCACCAATCCTCTTGCAATACCTGACTGGTTCGAGATACCGATGAGTTTAAACCCTCTCTCTTTCAGGCGACTCACCTGATGTATATCTTCAAATACGTGGAAGTCCTCAAAGCGATTGATATATCCGGCGTCTCTGTTTAAGGTGTTGTCGCGGTCGAAAAAAACAGCAGCGGTATCAGGCAAAAGGTTTTTTATGCCGTAATACACTTCATCCGATGTTATCGCATACATGCATTGCAGATCGTTTTTTTTGCATGAGCGCTCAAAGCAGGGACTGCACGGGAGATCGGGTTTGATGATAACAGCTCCACCGCCTCCGGCTGGCGGTCCGGTTAATGAGGGATCGGTGGATCCGAATAACGCTGCGAGAGGGGTTCTTACCGCATATGCGAGGTGGAGCGGACCGGAATCATTGGTAACAAAGACATCGCATTCTGCAATAAGCGAAATGAGTTCCCGTAATGACGTTTTTCCTGCAAGACTGAGCAGGGAATCAGGAGCACGGAATTCGGGGATTACCTTTTTGAATATCTCATCGGCAATGGATGTTTCTGATGCGCTTCCGAAAAGGACTGCGCTGCCGCCGGTATCACTGATAAACCAGTTCGCAATTTCAGCAAAACGGTCGGGGAACCATCGCTTGGCAGAACCGTATGTTGCTCCGGGGTTTATCCCCAAAACAGGCCTTTTCAACCCGTCCAAGGCCGACCGTGCAGACAATCTTTCATCAAGCCCGAGGTAGAGGTACGGAGAGGCATAGGCGGCATTAATCCCGATCTGGTCAAGGAGGTTTAAATAGTAGTAAATCTGATGGGCACTATCCTTATTCTTCGGTACAGGAACCGCAGTTGTTAAAAGAAAACCTCTCCCATCTCTCTTATACCCGATGCGATTTTTAATGCCTGCAAGAAAGGTAACGAGGGCAGCATCGAATGCATTCTGGAGCAGGATTGCGCTGCAAAAGTTTTTTTTGTGCAGCGCCCATGCAAGGCGTGTTTTCCCGATAATCCCTCTATGGGTATCGCAGTAAGGAATAATCTCGTCGATGTCCGGATTTTTTTCAAAAACAGGAGATACCCATGGCTTCACCAGCAACGATATTTTCGTCTCCGGCAAAGCCTTTCTCAAGGCCTTCAAGGCAGGCAGTGTCATAACACCGTCGCCAATCCAGTTTACGCCCCTCACGAGGATATTCTTACATGAGGTGTCAAGCATAGAATATTGTAACATTTCAACTTGCTTGCGATTCGGGATTTCCACGGTTATAATGCTTGTATGTATCAATGGATTCTCGCAGCAATAAATGAATTCACCAATTCCGAGTTTGCTGCGAGATATGCGATTGCGCTTGCGAAATCCTGCGAAGCAAAACTTTCCCTCGTTTTTGTCGCGGAGGACGGAATCGACAGCGATGCTTTCAGAAACGCAGAATCCGCTCTCGGACGGCTTTTTACGGAGGCCCAGAATCAGGGTCTTGACGTGGAGAGCATCACTGAAAAGGGCTCGCCTCTCCGGAATATCCTGGCTATTGTAAAAAAAGCGCCGATCGATATCGTATTTACGGCAACCCGCAGGGAAGACGTAAGTAAACGTTTTTTTCAAAGGACGCTTGCACGAGATTTCATGCTGAGGCTTCCCTGCTCGGTTGCCATGGTGAGGGTGGTGCAGATGGGGAAGTCTTATCCAAAGCAGATACTCGTACCGTTAAAAGGCAGGATGACCCGTCTTGAAGAAAGGGCATGTTTTGTTGCCAGGCTCGCAAAAGTATTCGACTCTTCGGTGACACTCTTCCATCTTAGCAGTCCCATAACAAGTTTTTTCCATGGAGATATTCATCTCCCCCCCGCCCAGAGGGAAGAAAAAATCCCCAGGGATATAGAGGATTTTACCGAATGCCTGCAGAGGTACAAGATAAGCCATGAAAAAAAGACAGGATACGGCGCTGTCTCGCGGTCGATTACGATTGAAGCAGCCCACAGGCGCAATGATCTTATCGTGATGGGGGCAAGTGAAAGAAGCCTTCTCAGGAGTATCGCCAGCGGAAACCCTGTAGAGCAGGTTCTCAGGGAAACACCGTGTAATCTCATCATACTGCGTCCGGGACTCAAACTTTTGTGAAGATACAGAATCTGACCAAAGAAGAAGTTTTTAAAACCCTCCTGACTTCCGAGAACGGATTGCCTGAAGAGGAAGCACAAAGAAGACTCAATGAATATGGGCTCAACGAAATAAAAGAAGTCAGGAAGAAGCCTTTATATCTTAAGTTCTTTGCTCAGTTCACGCATTTTCTGGCGATTCTGCTCTGGATAGCGGCTTTCCTCTCTTTTTTTTCTGAGTATCACCACCCTGGTGAAGGCATGCTTACCCTCGGCGCTGCAATCATCGCAGTAATATTCATCAATGCCGTATTTACCTTTATTCAGGAATACCGTGCGGAGAAAGCGCTCGATGCCTTGAAAAAACTCCTGCCCTTTTATGTGAAGGCTATGAGAGACGGAAAGGAAAAAGAGATTCATGCGAGAGAAGTTGTCCCTGGTGATGTCATTCTGCTTTCAGAAGGTGACAAGATCCCCGCAGACGCACGGCTTATAGAAGCCTCTGATCTGAAAGTGAACAACGCACCTCTGACTGGCGAGTCCGAACCGGTATTGAGAAATCATGCGGCCTTCGAAGGTGAGTCTATTGACAGCCCCAATACGGTGTTTGCAGGGACAACAGTGGTGAGCGGGTCGGGAAAAGCAGTCGCATATGCAACCGGTATGACGACAGAGTTCGGCCGTATCGCTCATCTCACGAGCGCGGTCGAGGCGGGGCTGAGTCCACTCCAGAGGGAAATTATAAAGGCAACACGACTTGTCGCAACAATAGCGGCAGCAGTCGGCATCTTCTTCTTTATGCTGGGATTTGTCATCGGAAGGAGTTTCTGGGACAATTTTATCTTTGCTATCGGCATAACAGTTGCCCTTATCCCCGAAGGGATGCTCCCGACCATGACGCTTTCATTGGCAATGGGAAGTCAGAGAATGGCAAAGAGAAAGGCGTTGATTAAGACATTGACCTCTGTTGAGACACTCGGCGCCGTCACAGTCATATGTACGGATAAGACAGGCACACTCACTCAGAATAACATGGCGGTAAACAAGTGTTGGTTTGATGAGAAAGTTACCGATGTCCGGGATTTAAGGAAAGAGAATGCGTTTGTATTGCTAAGCATTGCTTCCCTCTGTAATAACGCACGATCTGTTGAGGGAAAATATAAAGGCGATCCAACAGAAGTTGCGCTGCTTAAAGCGGGAAGGGAAACCATTGGGGATATAAGCGCGGAGCGGAAAAGAGAGATACCTTTTGATTCAGAGAGAAAGAGAATGACAACAATAAATGCCATTGAAGGGAATGCCGTCATCTTCTCGAAAGGCGCAATTGAAGCACTCTTGCCGTTGTGCAGCCACCAACTGTACAAGGGTGAGACAATACGTATGGATGAATCCATGAGAAAAAATACGATGGAAGCGTGCCAGACGTTAATGGACATGGGGCTGAGAGTTATTTCCTTTGCCTTTAAGGAGACCGAAGGCTATCCCATAGCTGATATGAGGCATGAGGAGATCGAGAGCAATTTGGTATTCGCCGGATTGATCGGACTTGAAGACCCCCCGAGACCGGAAGTTTCTGAAGCCATCAGAAGATGTGGTGAAGCAGGAATAAAGATAATAATGATAACGGGTGATGCAACGAGGACNGCTGTTGCCATTGCACGGGAAATAGGCCTTGTGAAAGGCGATCCCACCATCATTGANGGCCATGAATTTAATCGTATGGGCGATGACGAACTGAGAACAAAACTGTCGGCAAAAGAGGTTCTCTTTTCACGCATGACTCCAAAAGGCAAGATGAGGGTGGTGTCGATACTAAAAGAGGAGGGTGAGATTGTTGCTGTTACCGGTGATGGAGTGAACGATGCGCCTGCCCTCAAAAAAGCGGACATCGGTATTGCAATGGGTATAACGGGTTCTGATGTGGCAAAGGAAGCTTCGGACATGATCCTTCTCGATGATAACTTCGCAACTATTGTGAATGCTGTTGAAGAGGGGAGGGTGGTATATGAGAACATCAAAAAGTTTATCACCTACATCTTCGCATCCAATATCCCGGAGGCGATTCCTTACCTTGCCTATATCCTGCTGAGAATTCCACTTCCCTTAACGATCATACAGATACTTGCAGTGGACCTCGGAACAGATATGCTGCCGGCCCTTGCGCTGGGCGCCGAGAATCCTACACCCGGTATAATGAAGCAGCCTCCACGCAAATTACAGGAACGTCTGTTGAATTTTCCTTTGATTGCCAGGGCGTATCTGTTTCTTGGTCCAATCGAAGCGATTGCCTGCATGTTCGGTTTCTTCTTTGTTTTGTACCGGGGAGGATGGGCATGGGGAGAAATGCTTCTGCCAACGAATACGCTGTATCTGCAGGCAACAACTGCATGTCTGACAGCGATCATCATCACGCAGATAGGGAATAATTTTGCATGCCGTTCCTCGAGAGAATCCGTATTCAGCACAGGTTTTTTTTCAAACAGGCTTATTTGGGGGGGTATCCTCATCGAACTTGTACTCCAACTGTTCATTGTATATCATCCTTTTGGGAATAGCATATTCGGAACAGCTCCCATAGGGCTCGATGTGTGGCTGATGCTCGTGCCGTTCAGTATCGGGCTTCTGCTGGCAGAAGAAATGAGGAAGGCCTATGCGGTAAGAAGGTGGAGGAAAGGGAACTGATCAACGTGACAGGATGCGTTTTTGCTGGCTATCCTCATATAGTGTTGTGATAAACCTGCAGAAGAAAAACGACAGGCTGTTGAATGAAGAGAGTCTTTACAAAAGGCAGAGGATATTATTGTGCGGCTGGCTTATCGATCAGGCCTATGAGAGAATCGGCGTCCTTATAACCGGGGATGATATTCCCGGAGGGAAGAATAAGGGCCGGTGTGCCCCGGATTCCGAGTTTTTCGGCAAGCTTGATGTTTTCTTCGATAGCTTTTGTATCACACTTAGGCTCCGGCAACGGTTTCTTTTCGAGGGCAGCTTCAAGCAATGCCATCGACTTTTCGCAGACTATTGCCTTCGACTTTACATCAGCACCCTTATGAAAAGGAAGGGGAAACATTTTTATGAAAAAAGCAATATCTTTTCTTTTTTCTATGACCTTCTTCATCTCCTGATGAAGTTTTACACAATACGGTCAGTCGGGATCGGTAAATACGATAACACGGTTCTTTGCATCTTTGTCTCCCATAACCAGAGCATCATCCAATGGAATCAGTGATACATCCGTCTTGTTGATCTCATCGAACCGCCCCTGAGTAAGATTGGTCTTTGTTTTGATATCCAGAAGGTTGCCGGAGATGAGATATTTTTTCGAGAAGTCGATGTAGAGCACCACCTTCTGACCTTTTCCCTCAGCTGCGACCTCCCATAATCCCTTCAAGGGGATCGGACGGATTTCGAGTATTTTTATATCGGGGGCTATATCTTTGAGAACGTTTACCGCCTCGTCATTTGTTATCCGGTGACATTGAGTACAATCATGGCCAGCGGGCATAGCGCCGAATACAGAAGGCAAGGAGATAAAACAGATGATCGGAACGATGGCCAATATGATGAAGGTAAATTTGCGCATTAAAAAGTTTACCATACCACTCTTAGAAAAGTATAGAAAAAACATCCGTATTTTTCATCCTGCGTAATTAAGTTCTTTAAGGCTTTCAGCCTGGTAGTGGGTAATCAGGTTGTCGATGATCTCATCGATGTCTCCCTCAAGAACCTGTTCGAGCTTGTGAAGCGAGA
>Ga0031656_10000414_pt1 | contig 14439 bp, 12 predicted proteins | sample FrelakmetDIP11DI_FD_55080 | JGI IMG/M metagenome (GOLD analysis project Ga0031656, IMG submission 55080) | Freshwater lake sediment microbial communities from the University of Notre Dame, USA, for methane emissions studies - DIP11 DI | ecosystem: Environmental > Aquatic > Freshwater > Lake >... | reverse complement strand
CCTGCAGGCTATGCATTCGCCATAACATGGGTCCATAATACCATTCGGCAAAGCGAAGCTTTCCCTGCCGGTATTGGATGAGCCTGTCGTATCGGGGAGCATCACTTGTTCCTCCATAAGTAAAACTGTATTGGAGGTCCAGATAATCCGTTGGCTTAAACCTGATTTTTTGTAAAAAATTTGTTTGGGAATAACCGCTGAATTTTTGAATGCGCGGATCGCTGTTCTGTACAATACTGTCAATGCCATTTATCCTTTCAACATATTCCGGTCGGAGGTAGCTATCCTGTGCCCCATGTTTTCCCATTTTAAGGTCATCGAACCTGCTGTAGGTGAATGAGCTTAACAGCGACCATTTTTTCCAACCTGCATTGATATCTGCATGAATTGTATTTTCCTTGTTTGTAGTAGAATACCTTGCTGTAGCACTACCCCTAAGTAGCATTTTCTCATCAGATGACAGGCGTGGCGTGAGTGTATGAAAATCCATCACACCACCAATGGCATCACTCCCATAAATTAAAGAGCCTGGACCAAAAATCACCTCGGCATCTTCCAGGCTGAACTGGTCGATACTGATGATGTTTTGAATGTTCCCGCTCCTGTAAATCGCATTATTCATACGAACACCATCTGCCACCATCAACACCCGGTTGGTTGCAAAGCCCCGAATCATGGGGCTCCCTCCTCCCATTTGGCTTTTCTGAATAAATACGCTGCCAATCTGCCCCAAAAGGTCTGCAGTAGTTTGGGGATTTCTCAATCGGACGTCGCGCATGGATACCTTAGCAATCTTATTTGGAACTTCATTGAGCTTTTGTTCCCATTTATTAAAATGTATAATGACTTCATCTAAATTTTTGATAGACGTATCTGAAGTAATTTGAGCCTGCGTATGCGCACTGAAGTATATGCATACGACCAATAACCGTATTAAACGGGATTTATTTTTTACCATAAAGTTTCGTATCAGGTAATTAAAAACAGAGCAGAAGATAATTGCATACTTCTCTCACTCAGATACAATTTGTTAACTCCAGACTTACTCAGGTGGTGGTGAGAATACAGGAAGATAAGATTGTAAAATATTATCCTCATACTGTGCAAAGGATAACTTTATTTCTCCGGTGTTTACTGAAACAGGTTGATTTATAAGTGCGTTATGTACAGCAATAATTCCCAGGCAAACCTGGTACAATAAAAGGGCGTTGTTTTTCCCTTTATTTTTTTGTTCATGCAGGTCGGCGAGTGCTTCATGCAACTCAGTATCATCATCATCAAAAAGCCCGGTGATCATACTTGNGCCTCCCTGTAAACTGATGGATTTCACATCAAACATTCTACCATTGATCATCAATTCATGGTTCTTTTTAAACCATCGAATCTGGTCTGAAGGTATGCTGATTGTCTGCAGTTCATCCTTTTCCATTTTTTCCATCATCGTGATGCGAATCAGAATACGACCCGCAATGTACAGCCCGGATAGGCACATAGGTAATAGTGCCGCCAGGCATATTGCAAAAATGGATATCGTTTTACGAATCTGCATCTCAGATCAATACGTTTCCTGTCATCTCTTTAGGGATAGGAATGCCCATCATTGTTAAAATACTCGGCGCAATATCTGCCAGTTTACCATTCTTCACCGAGCCTTTCCATGTTTTATCGATCACAAAAAGTGGAACCGGGTTAAGGGTATGTGCAGTGTTGGGACTGCCGTCTTCATTGATCATATAATCTGCATTTCCATGATCGGCCGTCAGAAAAACAACATAATCATTTTCAAGGGCGGCGGTAACAACCCGTTCAACACAATGGTCAACCGTTTCCACTGCTTTAATGGCTGCCTGGAAATCGCCTGTATGGCCTACCATGTCTGCATTGGCATAATTCAGGCAAATAAAATGAGCGCTTTTTTGTTGAATTTCAGGAACAATGGCATCCGTCAGTTCAATCGCACTCATCTCCGGTTTCAGGTCGTAAGTGGCCACTTTTGGTGAAGGTTTCATGATCCTGGTTTCTCCTTCGAAAGGTGTTTCCCTTCCACCACTGAAAAAGAACGTTACGTGCGGGTATTTTTCTGTTTCGGCAATGCGTATCTGTTTCAGGCCATTATCTTGCAGCACTTCACCCAGTGTCTTGGTGAGGTTGTCGTTACGGAAAATGACCCGTACATGCTCAAAAGTTTTATCATACTCGGTCATGGTCGTATAGTCGAGAGCCAGCTTTTTCATCCCGAATTCCGGCATGTCTTTTTGCGTAAGTACTTCGGTGATCTCCCGGCATCTGTCGGTTCTGAAATTGAAGCAAAATACAGCGTCGCCATCCTTTATAGTGGCAATTGGCTTGCCATCCGGTCCGGTTGCAATGATCGGTTTGATGAATTCATCTGTTATGTTTTCTGCATAGGATTGCTCCAGTGCGGCCAATGGATTTTGCGTGTGAACACCCGTTCCTTTAACGAGGGCATCATAGGCGAGTTTAACCCTTTCCCATCTTTTATCGCGGTCCATAGCATAATACCTTCCGGTAATACTGGCAATTTTGCCGGTGGTTTTATCCAGGTGCTGCTGCAGGTCTTCTAAAAAGGGTAAACCGCTTTTAGGATCGGTATCCCGGCCATCGGTAAATGCGTGTATATATACTTCGTTTAAGCCATTTTCCTGGCAAATGCCNGCAATGGCTTTTACATGGTCAATGTGAGAATGCACTCCGCCGTCACTTACCAATCCGATGAGGTGAAGTGGTTTTTTGTTAGTTTTTGCGTAGTTCAGCGCAGATTGAAGTGATGTATTGGCGGCAAATTCGCCTGAACGGATGGCAACATGGATCCGTTGCAATTCCTGGTAAACAATCCTGCCGGCGCCGAGGTTAAGGTGCCCAACCTCACTATTACCCATCTGGCCCTCCGGCAGGCCAACGTCTTCCCCGCAGGTAACGAGGGTTGTGTTCGGAAACCTTGAGTATAAGGAAGTTACGAATGGTACATTGGCTTGCTGGATGGCATCGGCTGATTTTACCTTGCCAAGGCCCCATCCATCCATAATTATCAGCATTGAACGTTTTTGCTCCATAACTCAAATTTAATCCATTTCAGGGAATCGGTGTTGTTTAACCCCGGAACCCGGTATTCGGCTCAAACTTAGACAGATCATCATCGGCCATGCAAGGCAATAGAGATTCATGATAATATGTTGATTAACAATATATAGCCCGGAGTTATAAACACTGTTTCAATGGCCTGATATTCGGGTATTCAATACCGTTATTATCCTTTATTTTTTTCCAATTTTGCGAATTAATTATTGACCCTCAATGCTTAAAAGAATGAAATATTGATTTCTGGCACATTTTTGGGATACTATAGTTTCTAATCCAGGACATTGTATTTCATCAGAACCATATTATTCATATTTGTCACAACGGCGCTGCTATCGTTTAGCACTTCAATCGATGAAGTTGTTTCTGCCATTAAAGTTGGTGATGCAAACAGGATATCGCGATATTTTGATAATATGGTGGAAATTTCCCTGGACGACAAGAGGCATGCATACAGCAAGAGCCAGGCAGAAATGATCATCCGTGATTTTTTTTCAAACAAGGGGGTAAAGTCATTTAAAGTGATTCACCGGGGAAACAGCAACGATTCTGAATATTGTGTTGGCAATCTGGCAACTGAAAGCGGAAATTTCAGGACGACGGTCTTTATGAAAGTCAAAGGAGATAGAAAAGTTATAAAGGAGCTGATATTTGAAGAGGATTCCAAATAGCCTTGATGCCTGACCACTATATGTTCGCCCTGCCGTAAAGCAGGGTTTTTTTTTGCTTTCTGTTCCTGCATTTTTCCTGCTGTCTCACCATCTTTGTATAAATTTTTAAGCAACCCGACTTTTATCAATATGGTCTGCTTACCACAGCGGAAATCTTTTATATCTTCAAACCATGAAATCATTTGATCAACAGCTTGAGCACTTGGTACGAGAGGCTATGCAGGAAGATATTGGTGATGGGGACCATTCAACACTAAGTGTAATACCCGCCGAAGCAAAGGGCAGGGCCATACTAAAGATCAAGGAAAGCGGTGTGTTGGCTGGTGTTGAGGTTGCTGAAAAAATTTTCAGGATCAGGCAGCCGGATATCAATTTTCTGGTGCATAAAAAAGATGGAGATCTGATGCAGCCGGGCGAAACTGCCTTTGAAGTGGAAGCGCTGGTACACACGATCCTTCAGTGCGAACGCATTGTACTTAACTGCATGCAGCGCATGAGCGGTATAGCTACACTCACCCGAACCTATACGCGTATTTTGAAAGGGTATCATACAAAAGTCCTTGATACCCGCAAAACCACACCCAATTTTCGCCTGCTTGAAAAAGAAGCAGTAAAGATAGGCGGAGGCATTAATCACCGTTTTGGTTTATATGATATGATCATGTTAAAGGATAATCATATTGATTATGCGGGGGGTATTGCAAAAGCCATCAACAGCGCCTGGGAATATGTGGCATCAAAGAAGCCGGGTTTGAAAATTGAAGTAGAGACAAGATCCCTTGATGAAGTGAAGCAGGTTATTGATGCGGGCAAGGGTAAAGTATTCCGGATCATGCTGGATAATTTTACACCGGAACTGATTGTGGAAGCGTTGAAACTGATCGATGAGCAGTTTGAAACAGAGGCCAGCGGCGGGATTAATCTGACTAACCTTGAAGACTATGCGAAAACGGGTGTTGATTTTGTAAGTGTAGGGGCCTTGATACACCAGGCAAGGAGCCTGGATTTGAGCCTGAAGGCAGTCAAAGGGTAAATCGAAAATCGAAAGTAAAGACAAAGGCTAAAATTTATGAGTAAAAAACATAAAGCGGATGCATCCGGACTGGTATACAGTACCGATCCTAATTTTCAAATAAGGGGAGAAGAAAATAATGCGGAGACCCTGCCGCCGGCAAAACAGAAACTGCGTATCCGGCTCGAAACAAAACACCGGGCGGGAAAAGCAGTGACCATCGTGGATGGATTTTCCGGTAAAGAGGATGACCTGCAGGAACTGGGAAAGAAATTGAAAACAGCCTGCGGCACCGGCGGTTCAGCCAAAGATGGAGAAATCATCATCCAGGGCGACCAGCGCGAGAAAGTAAAGCAGTGGTTGTTGAAAAATGGCTATGGTGTAAAATAATAAAGAAGGCATCGCCTTCGCGTCTTTCTTTCTTAGCGGTTATTGTATTTTCTTACCACTATTATAATCACAACAATATTCATCAATCCTCGCTTCTTTTTTCTTCATTTTTTCCAGCACGTTTTCAAACGCCGCAGCTTTATACCCTTTCTTTTTTTCAAGTTCAACCGCTTTTTGCTGGTAATAAATGGCGCTGTCGCGCTGGCCGGTTTTATATAGCAGCCTTGCGTAAGTGTCCAATGAAGCTGCAGATTCATTAAACTCAAGTGATCTGGCCGACCATTTAAGGGCTAATGCTGTATACATTTCTACGTTTGTCATTGTGTAAACAGTAAAAGCACCGTTGTTCAGGTCATTTGCAAAAAATTGAGCCTTAGGTGTAAAAGTTGTCGTTCTTTGGACCCCTATACGTCCATTGCCTTCTGATGATACACCAGGAGGAATATCTAAGGAAGATGGGGTAAAGGCTTGTTGCCTTGTAATTGAATCCATTTTTTTTATGGAGTCTGCACTTATTCTCATATAGTATTGTTCATAAAGTCTTCTTGTAACAAAAAGGTAATTGGCCGTATCCTTTGTTAACCGATGATATTCCATTAAATGGAAATTATACAACCTGGTTTTTTCCATGCTGTTATTATTTGTACCTGCAGCAAAATTGGCAACCCGGTAAGCAAGTTTTCCATTCCTTTGATCAACTGCCTGATTGCGGGTTTTAGCGATGATCCTGTTATTAATATTGATTCTTGTTTGCAGATCTATGCGATACCATGCTTCATTAAATCTGTCACCATTCGATCTTAATATGGAGTCGGTATAGGTATTAAGTATAGGGGCATAAAGGGCAATCTTCTGGATTTGTGTGATGCTTTGTAATGAATCTTTTGGCAATGATCTTACATAATCATCAAGCACAGGGCCGGTTTCCCTTCCAAGATTCTGCCTGAAATCAATCAGTTGGGCCAATAAAGCGGGGTTCCTGCTGCCTGATTCATAGGCTTTTTCAAAAGTTTCAATTGCCGCTTCATCATTCAGTTTGCCTTTTGCTGCTTCGATCATTTGAATATAACTATTTGCAAAACTGGTAGACCCATTATACCGGTAAATCACATTGCCTGATGGGGAGTAGAATAAAAGTAACAAACCAGTTGGCGCATTATTGGTTTTTGTGAGTTGGTCCCAATCCGCATCACCAAAACCGTACTTCACTGCAATGATTTTTTCCTCTGAAATTTTATTGTTCACCACAGCGGAGCTTAATCCTTTTTCCGCGACTTCATTGCATTGGATACAATCCTTTGAAGATAGCTGGACCATCAAAATCCTTTTGTCTTTTTTGGCTGATTCCATCGCCTGATCAAAAGACAATTTATGGAACGAGGTTTGGGCAAACACCGCGGAGCAACTTAAAGTAAGTATAAAAATTGAGAGGTGTTTTATCATGTTATAGCTATTTGCTTTTCAACGTATACGAAACAATTGAAATTAACCATCCCATTTTAAATAGTAAAGCAAAACCCCTGAAATATTTTTCAGGGGTTCAGTAAATGTTATCATTTAAACTTATTCACAGTTTATTTCCTACTCACCCCCGCCCCTCTCTTCCAGGGAGGGGTGCCCAGCATAGCCAATCCTCTGCGAAACACTGCGTTCTCTTTTCTCTGCGATCATTGTATTTGCCTTTCACTTTCGATTTTCGATTTTCCACTTTCGATTTTCACTGCCCCTGCGCCAAACTATACGCCTTCTTGCCACCCCACATATTCAGGATCTCGGTCGAGCATATTTTGAAATCAACAGCGAGCCTTTTGTACAACTCTATAATATCGGTTTGCGTTAATGGCGCATCACCCACACTTTCAAAGCGACAACGGTACTGGTTTACCAGGTTGGTAAAAATAGATCCCTTAGGCCAAACCTGTGTTCCACGGTTACTGATGGTAACCAGTTTGAAAAGGTCCAATGTATGCTGAAGGCATTTCTCTGCAACGGCTGTAGGCTGTTCAAAACTTTCGATGAACATATCAACACCTACGATCACTTCTTCTTCCATTTCCTTGCTCATGATGAGCGGGTTTTTTTCCAGTTTGAAAGTGGTTGGTGTAATAGGCTTATTGGGCCAGGTTGGTTTGGCTCCTTGTTCAGGCAGTTTGCCAAAATTGCCAATGATGGCGTTGGCGAATGCTGTGGTATTGAGTGAAGGAATAGATTTATCGCCAAAGTCACCGGTATGGATGCCCTGTTCCAGGGTGTAGAGTAAAGCATTTTCAATGGTTGCCGCACTTTCCATCAATCCCAGGTGGCGGAGCATGGTAAGTCCGCTCAGCAAAAGTGCCGTTGGATTAGCAATATTTTTACCCATGATATCCGGCGCAGTGCCATGCACAGCTTCAAATATGCAGATATGATCGCCGATATTGGCGGATGGCGCAAAACCCAGACCACCAACAAGGCCTGCGCAAAGATCACTTACAATATCACCCTGTAAATTGGTTAGCACCACAACATCAAACAGATCCGGTCGGGTAACCAATTTCATACAGAGATCATCCACGATCACGTCATCTGATTTTATCTCCGGATATTCTTTGGCTACTTCATAAAAACACTCGAGGAAAAGACCATCGGTGATCTTCATGATATTCGACTTATGCCCGCAGGTAATGCGTTTGGCATTTTTTTTACGCGCCATTTCAAAGGCGTATTTGATCACCTGCATGCTGCCGGGGCGGGTGATGAAGCGGCGGCTCAGGGCCACATCATGTGTGAGCATGTGTTCGATGCCGCCATAAGTATCTTCAATATTTTCCCTCACAATCGTTACATCTATAGGAATACCTGCTTTGCTGAAAACGGTGTCAACTCCGTGGAGGGTCTGGAAAACGCGTTTATTGGCATACGTGTTCCAGGTTTTTCGGGCAGTTACATTTACACTCTTTACACCTTTCCCTTTGGGTGTCTCCATAGGGCCCTTGAAGAGAATGCCCAGTGTCTCAATGGTTTGCTGTGCCTCAGGGGTCATGCCGTTGGAAAATCCTTTGTCAAAAACCCATTTTCCCATATCCACATATTCGTATTCCAAAGGAACTTTACCGGCTTCAAAAATGGATAAAACGGCTTGCATGATCTCCGGTCCTATTCCATCGCCTTTGGCAACTGCTATTTTCATATTAACTTAATTTATACTGGCTGATTGAGATCCGGTGTCGGGAAGAATGAATTAACGCCGGGTGGCGGCAAAATTAACGGCTTAATCGATATTCATGCGCGTTTTATTAAACAAAACTTATAACCCTGCGTTTTAATTTTTTGTAGTTTTAATATAAATCACGTTCAGCATGGTATCCAAAGTGACGGAAGGTGTAAAAGTTAGTGTGGAGAGCTTCTACCAGCCTGATTATTCCAATCCGGTCAATGGCGAATATATGTTCGCCTACAGGGTGACCATTGAAAATAATAACACCTATCCTGTAAAACTTCTGCGCAGGCACTGGTATATTTTTGACAGTAATGCCGCTCAGCGTGAGGTAGAAGGGGAGGGAGTTGTTGGCGTCCAGCCCCAGATCAACCCGGGTGATCAGTACCAGTATATAAGCGGTTGTAACCTCAGGACCGAGATGGGAAAGATGCATGGCACCTATATTATGCAAAATCTGGCTGATAAACAGGATTTTGAGGTAAATATCCCTGTATTTCACATGGTTGTACCCTTTAAAATGAATTAATTAACAGTCCTGAGCCATAGGATTTCTTACCTTTGCACCTGCCCGCNATAGGGCAATGGAAAGATTCTGCTACGGTCCGATAATACATTTATGCCAGTTAGTGTTTTTTTTCCGTTATATAGTCATTAAATTAAAAAAGTAATTATCCGCCAAAAACAGCGGGTTTATCAACGAGTTATGTATAAAGTAACATTCAACAACAAAAACAAGGTTTTTTTCAATACGCTTAAAGCATCTGTAGATAAATACTTCGAGGAAAACAACCTCAGGAAAACAGGTAACTGGCGATTATATCTGAAAACGGCTATCCTTATCCCTGCCGCGATAGGAATGTATTTAATGCTGCTTTTTGTACCGATGCACTGGGCCATTGATGTATTCCTTTGCGCGGTGCTGGGTGTATCTATGGCATCCATTGGTTTTAATGTGATGCATGATGCCTGCCATGGCAGTTTCTCTACCAGAGGTTGGGTAAATGAAGTATTTGGTCTCACCCATAATTTCCTGGGAGGCAATGCCTTCCTTTGGAAACTCAAACATAATATCGTGCACCATACCTATACCAATGTAGATGGTATTGACGACGATATCAATAATATGCCTTTCATGCGCGAGTGCAGCACCCAGCCATGGAAACCGATGCACAAGTTTCAAAGCTATTACATGTTTGTGTTGTATGGCTTTACTTCTGTATTCATGTTCTTCATGGATTATATCAAATACTTCACACGTAAAGTTTATACTACGCCCATAACAAAAATGGAAACCAGGGACCATATCCTTTTCTGGACCGGTAAATTGTTTTTCATTGCAGTATATATTGTCATCCCAATTGTAGTAGTTGGATGGCAGGCCTGGATCGTTGGGTTCATTGTAGTGCAATTTGCATTGGGCCTTACTTTAGCATTGGTGTTCCAACTGGCACACGTGGTGGAACATGCAGAATTTGAAGCAGTAGGAATTGAACCTAAAAAGATCGAAAATGAGTGGGCTATTCACCAGGTAAAAACAACTGCCAACTTTGCTGCCAAAAATAAAATCGTGACCTGGATGGTAGGCGGATTGAATTACCAGATAGAACATCATCTATTTCCAAGGATCAGTCATATTCATTATCCTGCTTTAAGTAAAATCGTTCAGGAGACTTGCGAGAAATTTGATCTCCGGTATAACTACTTCCCTACAACCCGTGCAGCCATTGCGTCACATTTCAGGTTTATGAAAGAGATGGGACAGAGGCCGGCGGCGTAAGAAATAAGGAATAAGAAATAAGGAATAAGGAATAAGAAAGTCGGTGGAAGCCGGCTTTTTTTGTTTGCGGTCTTTGATCTTTGCGTTTGAATTAAGTTACCGGGGTTTATATTTTGACCCATTGAGGATTGTCTTGGCATCCAGGGATAGTAAGTCTTTGAGGCTGGTACTGGGATTTTTATCCATATACGCCCGCAAAATTTGCCGGCCTGTATATAAGGCAATATATCCCGGCGAATCATCGCCCAGTTCAACTGTTTTTGGCCCGTCGCCTACATACGATTTGATCTTCTGTCCGTCTGTTTCATAGAGCAGGTTATTCTCCACAAAGAAGTTCCAGATCAGCCCCTCATTTTTATCAGCTCCTTTCAATTGATTTGCTGTGTAGCCGATCTTTAAAGAATCGGGTGTTTCTGGCAGTAATTTATCCAGTATATACAAACGCTTGCCTTTGTCAACCATCAGGTCGAGTAATGACTTATCGTTTGGTAAGCCGGGAAAAAAATCATCAATGATATTCTTCATGCAATTTACCGGAACATAGGCCGGATCAAAACGCCTTGAAATATACGCCGGGTATAAGCGCTGGCCCTGCTCACTGGTATATATAACCGAATTACTGCCCAGGTGAAGCTGCATGCCAACAGCCAGGGCCTCAGAGGTTATGATATCTCCGTATCCGCCTGTGCGTGCTTCCGCATACGCATCCAGCGGACCAATGAAAGTTATTAGTTGCCTGGGTGCCTGGTAATCCGGAAAATAATATTTTACATATTGCAGCCCCTTCCTGATCTCTGCTTCAGTTTTTGTGAAGTCGCCAAAAGCCAGATCTGCGGCTTCTTTGATGGGACGGTAATCAGACAAAAACCTTTTCATGGCATAGTATTTCATTCCGGAGGTATCCTGCATCGGTATGCCCAGGATCATTTCTGTAAACTCCCCTGTAAAAACCGGGTATTTTTTAGTCAACGCTTCAAAGGAGGATGCCAGTTGGTTGGTGTCCATGGCAAAAAAATCTTTCTCAAACCGGAGGGTTTGCAGGTCCACTTTAATATTTGATACATCAGGCGCTTTTTCACCGGAGCCACAGGACGCTAAAAGTAACGAAAGGGATAGGACCACGGCCAAATTCTTCATCATGGATCTTGCAGGTTTTATGCGAATTTCAACAATTAGCGTCAATTGAAAAAGTAATCTGTCTTTTCTGCAGTAAAGGTTAACAATACATTGAGGCGATATACAATGTCAGACCCTCTTTTCGAGGAATTCTCCCGTAGAATACGGAAATTCGTTGCATGAAAATATTTCTCGCCCAGCAGAATTATCATATCGGCAATTTTGAAGCCAATACAAAACATATTATAGCTGCCATTGATCAGGCGAAAGCGGCAGGTGCGGACCTGGCTGTTTTCACAGAACTCAGCGTTTGCGGGTATCCGCCCCGGGATTTCCTGGAGTTTGAAGATTTTATACTGCAGTGTGAGGCCTCCATAAACCAGATCAAAGCATATACAGCTGATATAGCTGTAATCGTAGGCGGGCCGGCGCGTAATTCCAGCCCTTTAGGAAAAGACCTCTTCAACGCAGCCTGGTTCCTGCATGAGAATGAAGTGAAGGCCGTGGTACACAAAACCCTCCTGCCCACGTATGATGTGTTTGATGAATACCGTTATTTCGAGCCGGCATTCGAATGGAAAGTGGTGCCTTTCATGGGACAGAAGATCGCACTCACCATCTGCGAAGATATCTGGAACCTGGGTGATAATCCATTGTACCGGATATGCCCGATGGATGAACTTATGCCACAGCAACCAGACCTGATGATCAATATCTCCGCATCGCCGTTCGATTATGATCATGATGAGGACCGTAAGGAAGTAGTGCGGCTGAATTGCCTGAAATATAAACTACCGATGTTCTATTGCAACGCAGTAGGCTCACAAACAGAGATCGTTTTTGATGGCGGCAGCCTTGTTTGTGATGCAGAAGGGAATATGGTGAAGGAGATGAAGTATTTTGAGGAAGACTATGAGATGGTTGATAGCGAGGAGTTAAAAGTCGCCAGTCACCAGTCACCAGTCGCCAGTGGTCAACAGCCGGAAGGTATGAGTCGGGAGTCGGGAGTTGGGAGTCAACAGCCAAATGAAGAGAGTCAAAAGTCGGGAGTCAAGAGTCAACAGCCGGGAGGGGTTACATTGGAAAAAGACATGCGGGTAAAGAAGATCAAAGATCCGCATATGATCATTCCGTACCTGACGGCTGAACATAATATTGCGCAGATACATACCGCATTGATCCTGGGTATCAAGGATTATTTTGCAAAGATGGGTTTCAGCAAGGCCATCCTGGGCAGCAGCGGGGGTATTGACAGCGCAGTTACCCTGGCATTGGCTTGTGAGGCATTGGGTACTGAAAATGTACGGGCCATTTTAATGCCTTCCCATTTTTCCACTTCGCACTCGGTGGATGATGCCGTGGCGTTGAGCATTAACCTGGGAAATCCATACGATATCGTTCCCATTAAAAATATTTACGACAGTTTCCTGGATTCCCTGTCGCCAATTTTTAAAGACTTACCCTTTGGTATAGCCGAAGAAAATATCCAGAGCCGTACCCGGGGTAACCTGTTGATGGCGATCTCCAATAAGTTCGGGTACATATTGTTGAATACATCCAATAAGAGTGAACTCGCAACAGGTTATGGAACATTGTATGGCGATATGGCCGGGGGATTGAGTGTGCTGGGAGATGTCTATAAAATGCAGGTATTNGCANTGGCTGAACATATCAACCGGGAGAAGGAGATCATTCCGCGTAATATCATCAGTAAGCCACCATCTGCTGAATTACGTCCCAACCAGAAAGACAGCGACAGTTTGCCTGACTATGCTGTTTTGGATAAGGTTCTTTTTCAATACATAGAAAGAAGGCAGGGGCCTAAAGAGATAGTGGCACTGGGAATTGAGGAGGCATTGGTAAAACGGGTGCTGAAGCTGGTGAATACCAATGAGTATAAACGAAACCAGTTTTGCCCGATCATAAGGGTTAGCACAAAAGCGTTTGGGGTTGGGCGGAGGATGCCGATCGTGGGGAAATACCTGGGCTGATCTGATCTTTTATCATTTAACCGCAAAGAACAAAGACCCAAAGATAAAAGTCTTTATAAAGTGAGATTTTTATATAGTTTGGCAAAATCATTGCATGGTTATGCTGTAATTTGCAACTCTTTAAACCCCTCTTATGTCGCAAACCGCAGAAGATATTCGTCTACTGAATGAAAAAATACAGACCGCAGCCGGCTTCATCGATAAAATGGAAGCTGAGATCGGCAGGGTGATAATCGGTCAGCATTATATGGTTTCCCGTCTGCTTATTGGCTTACTCAGCAATGGCCACGTATTGCTGGAAGGGGTGCCCGGACTGGCTAAAACCCTGTCCATCAAGTCACTGGCCCAGGCCATTCACGCCAAATTCGCCCGTATACAGTTTACGCCGGACCTCTTGCCTGCGGATGTCATCGGAACCATGATTTATAACCAGCAGACCCACGAATTTGTGGTCAGAAAGGGCCCCATTTTTGCCAACTTCATCCTGGCTGATGAAATCAACCGTGCTCCGGCTAAAGTGCAGAGCGCATTGCTGGAAGCCATGCAGGAAAAGCAGGTAACCATTGGCGAAACCACCCATAAACTCGAAGAGCCTTTCCTGGTGCTGGCTACCCAAAACCCCATAGACCAGGAAGGTACATACCCATTACCCGAAGCACAGGTTGACCGCTTCATGCTTAAAGTGATCATCGATTATCCATCCAAAGAGGAAGAAAAAATGATCATCCGTCAGAATGTGCAGGGGGTCAAGTTCCCGTCTGTTAACCAGGTGGTGTCTGTCCAGGAGGTTATCCGGGCAAGGGAACTGGTGAGGGAGATCTATATGGACGAAAAAATTGAAAATTATATCCTTGACCTGGTATTTGCCACCCGCAGCCCGGAGGCCTATAAGCTGGAGCACCTGAAACCTTTGATCGCTTACGGTGGATCACCCCGGGCAAGTATCAACCTGGCATTGGCAGCTAAGGCAAATGCGTTTATACATAAGCGTGGGTATGTGATACCGGAGGATGTAAGGGATATTGTGAAAGATGTGATGCGGCACAGGATCGGGCTTACGTATGAGGCAGAAGCGGAGAATGTGAATGTGGAGAATGTGATTGAGCAGGTAATGGCGAAGGTGGTAGTGCCGTGAGGAGTTGAAAGAGTTGTTAGTTGATAGTTGTTGGTTGTTAGGAACAGCC
>Ga0031656_10000412_pt1 | contig 14456 bp, 8 predicted proteins | sample FrelakmetDIP11DI_FD_55080 | JGI IMG/M metagenome (GOLD analysis project Ga0031656, IMG submission 55080) | Freshwater lake sediment microbial communities from the University of Notre Dame, USA, for methane emissions studies - DIP11 DI | ecosystem: Environmental > Aquatic > Freshwater > Lake >... | reverse complement strand
GAAGCGGGCCGCCGACTCGGTCGCCAGCCGGTACAGCTCGGCGTAGCTCTGGCGCTCGCAGGAGCGGCCGCGGCTGTCGAAGATGGCGATGCCCCTGTGCGGGAAGTCGAGCGCCGCGCGGCGCAGGGCCTCGCGCAGGCTGGTCGGCAGGCTGGCGGTGTCGGCGGTCACTGGTCAGCACCTCGCACCCGAACCGCTGCCGCGGGCCCCCGCCGGGTGCGGACGACGGTCGCGCGATGCGGCACCGCCGAGGCTAGCCGGGCGGAGCGGCCGGCGCAAGCGGGCGGCGCGAAGCGCCGGCGTGCGCGCCCACAGCACGGGTCACGCGCTGGCAGCCTCGGCTGCCGCGACCCGGGCTCGCACCTCGTCCATGTCGAGCTCGCGGACCTTCTGCAGCAGCTCATCGAGCGCCGCGCCCGGGAGCATTCCGGGCTGCCCGAAGACCGGGATGCCGTCCCGGAACACGACCAGGGTGGGGATCGATCGAATCTGGAACATTGCCGCGAGCTCGGGCTGCTCCTCGGTGTTGCACGACGCGAAGCTGACGTCGGTGTGCTTCTCGGCCGCGGCCTCGAAGATCGGCTTGAAGGCCCGGCAGGGACCGCACCACTCGGCCCAGAAGTCGATGATGACGATGCCGTTGCTCGCGATCGTGGTCTCGAGGTTGTCGGTGGTCAGGGTCATGACGCTCATCGGTCTCTCCTTGCGTGAATGATCACTGCATAACCATTCCAGCATATTAGGATAGACGAGTCATGACCTGTCAAGAGGCCGTGCCTCCGAGTCTCGCCCCCGCCTCCGCGTCCGCTTCCGAGCCCGATGTTTGCGCGCGGCTCTCTGCTGCGGGCGGACCGCTCGCCTTCGTGGGCGCCGGCGGTATCGGTTCGTACGGTTGCAGCCCCAGAACGCCGGTCTTCTGGTCTCGGGCGCGGAAGCGGAGTGGGGCCGGGAACGGGAACCCTTCGACTCGCGGCGCCGCGGCGCCGCTCGCTCAGGGCAGGCTCCTCGGGGCGCGGATCCGGCTTCCGGCTTCGCTCGCAGCTTCGCCGTGACAGGTCGCCTTCGGCTTCCGGCTTTGCCTCCGGCTCCGCCGTGACACGTCGCCGTGACAAGAGCGGGCGCTCTCATGGGATCTCTCCTTGGAGGGATAGGGGAACGTCCCCCCGCTTGAGGAGGTTGCTGCATAGGCACACAAACGTCCAAAGACGTCGGACCTTCCACCTTCAGAAACCACTTTCCATCGTCAGGATGCGCGCAGCGCATCCCGAGGAGCGTGTCGGGCAGAGGCCAACCACAACGAGCCAATCAGGAGCGCGCGCGGGGGCCTATGCCCGACACGCTCCTAGTTGGGATCGTCCTCCCCATCCCCGTTGTCGCCCTCCGGCTCCTCGAGGAACGCCGGGAGCCGGTAGCGGGCGCCGGCGGGAAGGGCGTCAAGGGCGTCCGGCGGGCGCTGGTCGGCGACCGTGACGCGCTCGTAGACGTCACTCGGCAGCTCGGTGAGGAAACGCGACGGGTCGAGCACGACGTCGACCCGATACCGGTCGCGAGCGATTCGCGGGCTGACCAGGGAGAGCAGGTCCCTTGCGCGGGTCGCGGCGACGTAGAAGAGCCGGCGCTCCTCCTCCTCGTCCTCGGCGCGCACGGTCGGGAACCTCCCCTCGGAGAGCCAGATGATGAAGACTGCCCGCCACTCGAGGCCCTTAGCCTGGTGGGTAGTCGACAGGGTCACCATCTCATCGTCGCGGCCGCCGACGGCGTCCTCGCCGGACAGGTCGTTGAGCAGGGTGACCTCGGCCAGGAAGGTGTTGAGGTCGGGGTGCCCGTCGGCGAACAGCGCCAGCTGCTCGAGGTCCTCGATCCGCGAGCCGGCGTTCTCCAGATTTTCGCGGGCCCACTGGCGGTAGAAGCGCTCGACGACCAGCCGCAACGCCTCGCCCGGCTGCGCCGCCATCGCGGGCGCCTGGAGGTCCTCGAGGAGCAGCTGGAGCTCGGCAAAGGCGGTGCGAGCGGCGCCGCGCAGGCCGACCGCGGCGCTGTCGAGGCCACAGATCCGGCGCAGCGCCTCCGCCCCGGCCACGAGCTGCCACAGCCGGCCCGCCAACCGCGGCCCGAACCCCGGCCGCAGCTTGGCCAGCCGGACGAACGCCATCTCGTCCCGCGGGTTGTCGATGAAACGCAGGTGGGCGAGCACGTCCTTGATGTGCCGCTGCTCAAAGAAGCGCAGCCCCGAGCGGACCCGGTACGGGATGTTGCGCCGCGTCAGTTCGACCTGCAGGTCCAGGGAGTGGGCGTGGTTGCGGTAGAGGACCGCCATGTCCTCGAGGTCGAAGCCCTCCTCGCGCAGTGCGAGCAACCGGTCGGCGACCCAGCTCGCCTGGCCCTCGGGCGACGGCACCGACACCAGGGCAGGCAGCTCGCCCTCCGGCCGCACCGCCCGCAGCTCCTTCGCGAACTGGTACTGGTTGTGGCTGATCGAAGCGTTGGCCAAGCGCAGGATCGACGGCGTCGACCGGTAGTTGGTCTCCAGTCGGAAAACCTCGCACCCCGGGTGGCGCTCCGGGAAGCCGATGATGTTCGCGAACTCCGCGCCCCGGAAGCCATAGATCGACTGGGCGTCGTCGCCGACCACCATGACGTTCTTGGCAGGGCCGAGCATCCCGTCGACGATGTCGGCCTGCAGGCGGTTGGTGTCCTGGTACTCGTCGACCAGGATGTGCTCGAACCGCTCCACCAGCTCACGGCGCGCCGCCGGCTGCCGGGTCAGCAGCAGCAACCAGTTGAGCAGCAGGTCGTCGAAGTCCATGGCGTCGGCCTGGCGCTTGCGCTCGAGGTACCGGCGGTAGATCGCGGCGATCGCCTCGGCCTGCTCGAGGTACTGCGGCGCCCGGTCGAGCAGCGCCTGCTCGAGGTCGCGGCCGGTGTTGATCACCAGGCTGTAGATGTCGAGCAGCAGCCGCGGCCGCGGCGTCCGCTTCGCCGGCAGGTCCGGGCTGAGGTCGGCGAGCGCCTGGCCCATGAGGTCGGTCGCGTCCTCCCGGTCGAGGATCGAGAAGCGCTCGGTGTAGCCGAGCAGCGAGGCGTAGCGGCGCAGGATGCGGTGGCCGACCGAGTGGAAGGTGCCGCCGGTCACCCGCCCGCTCACGCTCTCGGTGATCCGCTCGACGCGGTCGAGCATCTCGCGGGCCGCCTTGTTGGTGAAGGTCAGCAGCAGGACCCTCGGCGCAGCCACCCCGTCCTCGACGAGGCGGCTCGCCCGGTAGACGAGGGTGCGGGTCTTGCCGGTCCCGGCTCCGGCCAGCGCCAGCATCGGCCCGCCCGGGTGCATCACCACCCGCAGCTGCTCGGCATTGAGCTCGCCGGCGTAGTCGACGCGGTAGCGGCGATCCGGCCGAGGTGGACGCAGCGCTCGGCCGTCGGTCATGGCAGGTTGGGGGCGCCGAGCANGCAGCGGTCGAAGGCGGCGCTGACGTTGATGCCATAGAGCAGCATCGTCGCCTGGATGCGGCTGCCGGCGTCGAGCAGCGCCTCGATGGCGCCCTCGAAGCGGGCCGGCACCCGCACCAGCAGGGGATCTGCCGCCCCCTGCTCGATCGCCAGGTGCAGGGCCCAGCCGAGCGCGCACAGGGCGGCCTCGCGCGAGGAGCCGGCGGCCGGCCCCACCTGGTCCCTTCCACCGTAGCCGAAGGCCGCGATCCGCGATCCCTGGCGGACCAGGGCGACGCCGAGCGCGCGCTTCTTCAGCCAGTAGCCGTGGTCGACCTCGCGGGTCAGATCGCGGGTCACCCGATCGATGCGGTCGATGTCCGCCTGGCCGCGACGGGCGAGCAGGTCGTTGGCGGCGTTTCTACCCTCGAGCAGGGGGACCAGCCCTCGCACCAGCGTGGCGGCCGCGGCGGAGGTGAGCTGGAACTGGTAGACCGGGGTCAGCGGCTGGAAGGAGTGGCGCAGCAGGAGCCCCTGGATCTCTGGCTCGGGCGGCACCAGGGCCAGGTAGCCGCGCGCCCCGGAGCGCTCTCCGTAGGCCAGAGCGCGCGTCAGGAGAACCTCGCCCGCGCCCTTGCCCTGGTGCTGCGGCAGCACCCACAGCTCTGATAGGATGCACTGTCGCAAGCGGACGATGGCGGCGCAGAAGCCGACCGTCTCGCCGCCGTCGATCGCGGTGAAGAAGCCGTTCGGATCGTGGTCGACCAGGTGCTCGAGGTCGGGGTCGAGGTCCATGTCGAGATCGAGGACTGACGGGCGCCTTTCGAAGGCCGCCATCTTCGGAGCCAGCGAGTCGCGAAGCACCACGACCCCGGGCAGCTCCTCACGATTGGTCCGCCGCGCCTTCACCTTGCCCATCGTTGCCGTCCCACCCCGATCCGCTGCCGAGCCGACTGAAACGTGAGTGTAGCAGAGCGCCGGTCAGGGCAGGGCGAGGTGGCGGTGCTACACTCGCGCCATGCCGAAAACCCTCTCCCTCGCCGTCAAACGTGACGTCGCATTCGAGGCCAACCGCGACCACTGGCTCAACGGGCTGCGCATTCTCGAGGCACAGCGCGGTCAGATCGCGGAGGGCGGCGGCGAGCGGGCCGCCGAGCGCCAGCGCTCGCTCGGCAAGCTGCTCGCACGCGAGCGCGTCGCGGCGCTCGTGGACCCGGGATCGACGTTCCTGGAGCTCGGCTCGTTCGCGGCCTGGGGGCTCTACGAGGAGTGGGGCGGGGCGCCGTCGGCCGGAGTGGTGGTCGGGCTCGGGAAGGTCAGCGGGCGCGAGTGCGTGGTGGTTGCCAACGACGCCACCGTCAAGGCCGGCGCCTGGTTCCCGATGACCTGCAAGAAGATCCTCCGGGCGCAGGAGATCGCGATCGAGAACCGGCTGCCGATCATCTACCTGGTCGACTCCGCGGGCGTGTTCCTGCCGATGCAGGACGAGATCTTCCCGGACCGCGAGCATTTCGGACGGGTCTTCTACAACAACGCCAGGATGTCGGCCGATGGCGTGTACCAGATCGCCGCCATCCTCGGCTCGTGCGTGGCCGGCGGCGCCTACTTGCCCATCATGTCCGACGAGGCGCTGATCGTGCAGGGGACCGGGACGATCTTCCTGGCCGGGGCGCACCTCGTGCAGGCGGCGATCGGTGAGAAGATCGACAACGAGGCCCTTGGCGGGGCCGAGGTGCAGGTCGATATCTCCGGGGTCGTGGACGACCGCTTCCCGAACGACCGCGCGGCCATCGACCACATCCGGACCAGGATCGGCGAGCTCGCCCGGCCGGCGATGGCCCCCTTCGACCGCATCGACCCGCGGCCGCCGGCGTGCGATCCCGACGAGGTGCTCGGCATCCTGCCGGTCGACCGGACCCGGCCCTACGACACCCACGCCCTGCTGGCGCGGCTGCTGGACGGGTCCGAGTTCGCGGAATACAAGGCCACCTACGGACAAACCCTGGTGTGCGGAACCGGTCGCATCGAGGGGTGGGCGGTCGGGATCGTCGCCAACCAGCGCCAGACCGTCCAGGCCAGGCGCGGGCTCGCCCCCACCGACCGCGAGATGCAGATTGGGGGCGTGATCTACTCGGACGCCGCCGACAAGGGGACCCGCTTCGTCGAGCTGATGAACCAGAAGGGGGTCCCGTTGCTGTTTCTGCAGGACGTCACGGGCTTCATGGTGGGGTCCAAGGCGGAGCGCGGGGGCATCATCAAGGACGGCGCCAAGATGGTCAACGTGGTGGCGAACTCGGTCGTCCCGAAGATCACCGTCTTCGTGGGCAACTCGTTCGGCGCCGGCAACTACGCGATGTGCGGCCGGGCCTACGGGGCGCGCTTCTTCTACGCCTGGCCGTCGGCCTCGATCGCAGTCATGGGCGGTCAGCAGGCCTCGGAAACGCTGCTCGCCATTCAGCTCAAGAACCGGGGAGACGAGGTCTCGGAGGGCGAGCGCAAGGCGCTGCTCGCCCAGATCCAGGACCGGTACCTCTCGGCCATGGATCCGCGCTACGCCGCCGGCCGGCTGTGGATCGACGAGATCATCGATCCCCGGCGCACCCGCGAGGTCGTCGCCCGCAGCCTCGCCGCGGCTGCGCACCGGGCAGAGATCCTGCCGTTCAAGGTTGGCGTGCTGCAGACCTGACCGGCGCGCTCGTCGTGCCTCGCTCGAGAACCGTCGAGGCGATGAACCACGGCGCGCCGACCGCGTATTCTCGGGGTGGGGGCGGTGGAAGGGAACGCGGGGGGCGGATGTTGCAATCAGCAAGTTGCGACCGGTCTGTGCGCTGATCGGAGCGGCCGCAGCGGACCGCGGGCAACCCGCGGCGCGGAAGTGCCGGCGCCCAGCCGGGGACGAGGATCGCGAACGATGACAGCTGCGAGGGTCTTGGCGACGAACGGCGGGGAAACCCGGAAGCGCCGTCAGCGCGGCATCGGCGCCCTGCTGCTCGCGGCCTGTCTCGTCCTGCTGCCGGCCGCGATCGCGTGGTCTTCCGACAAGCCGAAGCAGGACGAGGAGCAACCGCGCCGGTCGACCAAGGACCTGCCCGAGCACTGGCGGGTCTGGATCGAGGAGGAGGTCTACCCGCTGATCAGCAAGGATCAGAAGCGGGCCTTCCTCGCCCTCGACACCGAGGCCCAGCGTCAGGCGTTCGCGGAGCGCCTGTGGGTCCTGTGGGGCCGCCAGACCGGGATCGGCTCGAGCTTCCGGTGGATGTACAACGAGCGGTTGACCTACGCACGCGCCGAGTTCGAATCGACCACCGAGGACAGGGCCCGGGTGCTGCTCATCCAGGGGCCTCCGGTCTACCGGTTCGTGTCGCGGTGCACCGAGTTCTTCAACCCGCTCGAGTTCTGGGGCTGGCCGTACGTCGAGGGCCTCGGCCAGGACGTCGTCGTGCTGTTCTACCAGCCGGGCAGCACCGGCCGTTACCGCATGTGGTATGGCACCGAGGGCCGCCGGGTGCTGTACGTCACCATGGCCGGCGCCGAGAGCCGCGGCGTCCCCTACGGNGTGACGACGATGGACAACCCGCGCTATCGCTGCCCGGAGGGCGACACCCTCATGAACCTGCTCGCGGCCGCCGAGATGTGGGGCCGCGATGCGAACTACCTCGCGGCGATGATCGAGTTCCGGCCGGTCGACGAGCAGCGCGAGGAGGGTGCGGCGGGCCGGTTCATGGAGTTCTCCGCCCTCGTCGACGAGAAGGCCGAGCCGCTCGACTTCGAGGTGCGGGACGCGTCCTGGGGCGCCGATGGCGGGCTCGTCCAGATGGGCTTCTCCGTGAATGTTGCCGGGAACGGGCTCGGCACGACCCCGGTCGGCGACATCGAGGTCGTCCAGCTCGACCTGGTTGGCGAGGTCTCCCGGCAGTCGCAGATGGTCGACCGCTTCCGCTACGTGTTCTCGGTCCCGGCTGCCGAGGGCACGCTCGGGCTCGCCTTCGAGCGCTTCCTGCGGCCGGGCGACTACACCCTCCGGCTGAAGGTCGAGGACGTCCACTCGAACAAGGCCGGCGTCGCCGAGCACTCGTTCACCGCCAGCAGCCAGCCGACCGGCGAGCCGCCGCCGGCCCTGGCGGCGACGGCCGCTGCAGCCGGCGGGGAGGCGGACGCGGTGATCGAGCTCGACCTCAGCGCGACCGAGCAGCCGCTGCTCAAGCTGGTCGGCCCCGAGGGCGACGCGGTCAGCGGGGTGCGCCGCTTCGAGGCGGTGGTGCGCGACGAGGTGCACCGGGTGCGGTTCACGGTCAACGGCGAGGAAATCCTGGTCAAGAACCGTCCGCCGTACGACGTCGACCTCGACCTCGGCCCGCTGCCGCGGCTCACCACCGTGACCGCCATCGGCTACGGCGCCGACGGCAGCGAGATCGCGCGCGACCAGCTCGCGATCAACGTCGGCCGCGAGCGCTTCTACGTGCGCTTGCTGCCGCTGTCGCCGGGTGCATCGCGCGGCGACAAGGTGCGGGTGGCGGCGGAGGTCAACGTCCCTGGCGACGCCGAGCTGCGCCAGGTCGAGATCTACTGGAACGACGAGCTGCTCGCGACCGTCGCGGCCCCGCCCTTCGAAGTCTCGGTGACACTCAAGGGCGGCGGCGACTTCGGCTACCTGCGTGCCGTGGCGACGACCGCCGACGGCAGGGTGGCCGAGGACCTCCAGTTCGTCAACGCTCCCGAGTTCGGCAGCGTGGTCGAGGTGACCGCGGTCGAGCTCCCGGTGACGGTGTTCGACAAGGATGACAAGCCCGTCGAGAACCTCGTCCAGGAGGACTTCAGAGTCCTCGAGGACGGCGTCGAGCAGGCAATTTCCGCCTTCGCGCTGCACCGCGACCTGCCGGTGCGGCTCGGGATCGTGGTCGACACCTCGGGATCGATGGAGGCCACGCTGGCGACGGTGCAGCGGGTGGTCATGGGCTTCCTGCGCAACCTGCTGCGGCCCCAGGACCGGGCCTTCATCGAGACCTTCTCGGACCGCCCGGACCTGCTCGCCCCGTTCACCGCCGACTTCGCGACGCTCGAGAACGCGCTGCTCGCGCTGTACGCCGACCGCGAGACGGCGTTTTATGACTCGGTGATCATGGGCCTCTTCCAGTTCTCCGGCGTGCGGGGCCGCAAGGCGATGGTGGTGCTGACCGACGGCGAGGACAACGCGTCGAGCCACGACTTCGACAGCGCCGTCGGCTACGCGCAGCGCGCCGGGGTCACGATCTACACCATCGGGATCGACCTGCCCGCCACCAAGGTGGTCCCCCGCTGGCAGCTGTCCAAGCTCGCCGAGGTCACCGGCGGCCAGGCGTACTTCGTGTCCAGCGACAGCGACCTCGAGAGGATCTACGCGGAGATCGACCGCGAGCTGCGCACCCAGTACCTGCTGGCGTACAGCTCGAGCTCGGAGCGGCCGCCGGACCAGCTCCGCAAGATCGAGGTCGATCTGGTCCAGAAGAAGTACAAGGTCCGCACGATCTCGGGATATTATCCTGGCGGCGTGTGACGGCAGCGCCCGGCACGCGGCGCTGAAACGAGGGGAGCACCAGTGCACATGACCAGACGCCGGATCGTCACGAGCTGTGCCGCGATCGCCCTGGCCGTGCTCGCCGCCGCCCCGGCGGCGACCGCCGGCGACGCCGCGGTGAAGCAGGCGAGCGAGCAGATCGAGCGGGGCTTCACGGCGGCGAAGGATGGCTACTGGCAGGAGGCGCTGTTCCGCTTCGAGCGCGCGAACACGCTGACGCCGAACCAGCCGCGGATCCTCAACAACATCGCAGTCTCGCTCGAGGCGGCGGGCCGCTTCGAGGAGGCGCTCGCCACCTACGAGTCGGCGCTCGCGGTCGCCCCGAACGATCGGGTCCTGCGGCAGAACTACTCGCGGTTCAAGGAGTTCTACGAGTCCCAGATGAAGGCCGCGGCGAACGCCCCCGAGGGCGGGGCTGCCGCACCGGCGCCGGGCGGCGAGTCGGCGGACGGCAAGGAGCAGGGCGATGCGTAGGCGTATGGCGTTCGCGTTCGTCCTCGCCCTGGTCGTGGCGGCCGCGGCCGCGGCGGCAACCAAGGAGCTGCGGATCAACCTCTGGATCGAGCCGGAGCTCGAGCTCGACGGGTCGGAGAAGATCTACATCGGCCCGGTCCTGATCCAGCAGCGGGGGGGCAGCCAGACCAGCTCGACCGACCTCGAGGCGAGCAGAGAGTTCGACGACTACCTGCGCAAGGTGCTCCGCCGCAAGACCCGGCTCGAGGTGCTGCCGCCGCTCGAGAGCCTCGAGCTGCCGACCGAAGACCCGCTCGAGCTCGCGACAATGAAGCAGTTCTGGATCGACCTCGGAGCGGCCACCGACGCCGACTACATCGTGGCGGCGTCGATCGACGTCAAGGTCCTGGACCGCGCCGGCTACAACACCGAGGAGTACGTGTCGCCGACTGACGGCAAGACCTACTTCCGGCAGGTGCTGGTCGAGGAGACCGGCTTCAACTTCGACATCCTGATGACGGTGTACGACGCCGACACCGGCGAGCAGGTGCTCAGCGAGCAGATCACCGATTTCAAGGAGCGCTCGGACCGCAAGCTCCGCGAGGCCGACGACATGTTCGCCGAGCTCTATAACCTCGACAACCGGCTGCTGGGAGTGTTCGTGCCGCGCAGCGTCGTCGCCAAGCGAACGCTCTACACCGACTGAGGCCACAGTGGAGCGCGCTGCGGCCCACGGTCACACGCCCGCGCGGAGACGCTCCGCGCCGCGGTCCAGCCACGATCTCGAGTCAACCCGGCGCGCCGCGATCGCGCCCTATCGATGGAGGAAGGCATGAGGATCTGGGGTCGGCTGCTCATCGCACTGCTGCTGGTGTCCGCGCCGGCGGCTGCCCAGTACGCCTACATCGGCGGCAAGAACAAGGTTCGCTACGACACCTTTGACTGGAAGACCTACGACACGCCGCACTTCAGTATCTCGTTCTACGACCGGGTCGAGCCGCGACTCGAGGAGATCGCTTCCTTCGCAGAAAGCGCGTACGACGATCTCGCGCGCCGGCTCAACTTCCAGATCCTCGAGCCGATCCAGATGATCACCTACTCGACCCACGGCGAGTTCGAGCAGACCAACCTGATGCCGGGGTTCGTGCCCGAGGGGGTCGGCGCCTTCGCGACCCCGGTCCGCAATCGGATGGTGCTGCCGGTCGACCTCGCGGACCGCGAGCTGCAGAAGCTGATCCAGCACGAGCTGACCCACATCTTCCAGTACGAGATCCTCTTCCAGGGACGCCGGGGGCGCGCCATCTACGCCCGTCCGCCGATCTGGTTCATGGAGGGCATGGCGTCGTACTTCGGCGACGACGAGGACAGCCAAGACGAAATGTACATGAGGGACATGGCGCTGTCGGACCTGGTGCCGCCGATCGACCAGGCGCCGGGCGGATTTCTCGCCTACCGCTATGGTCACAAGATCTTCGAGTTCATCGAGGCGGAGTGGGGCGAGGACGGGGTCCGCGACTTCGTGTTCGCCTTCCGCGGCGTCGTCGGGGGAGGGCTCGAACGTCCGATCATGAACGTCTTCAACATGGACGTCGAGGAGTTCGACGCCCGGTTCCGGGTCTGGCTGCGAAAGAAGTACGAGGGCGCTGCCGATCGCGGCACGCCGCGCGAGTTCGGGCGGCCGTTCTACATCCACGGCGTGTCCGGCAGGGCCGACCAGGCGTCACCTGTGATTTCGCCGTCGCACGACCTGGTGGCGGCCTTCACGACCTACAAGCAGGACGTCGACGTCGCGCTGTTCGGTATTCCCGACCGCAAGCTCTACAAGAACCTGACCAAGGGCTACACGGTCGACTATGAGTACCTTATCGCCCAGGGCTTCACGACGGCCCCGAAGGAGGGCCGTGACCTCGCGTTCTCGCCCGACGGCGACCGGGTCGCCGTGTTCGCTCGATCCGAGCGGACCCGCTCGCTGCTGCTGCTCGACACCAGGAAAGGCGGCATCGCCGAGCGCTTCGAGATCCCGCTGCCGATCGATCAGCCGTCGATGCCGGCCTTCTCCCCGGACGGAGCGACCATCGCCTTCAGCGCCGTCCGGGAAGGCGTCTGGGACATCTTCCTGCTCGACCGCGCCAGCGGCGAGGTGCGCAACCTGACCAACGACGAGTGGTACGACTCGGCCCCCACCTTCCGGCCGAACGGGAAGCAGCTCGTCTACACCTCTCAGCTCGGGGACTACGGCAAGCTGGTGGGGATCTCGCTCGAGGACCCGACCAAGCGCCAGCAGCTGACCTTCGGGCCCGGCAACGACGAGGGCGCGGCGTTTTCCGAGGACGGTGAGCGGCTCTACTTCGCCTCCGACCGCATGGACGGTATCTACGACATCTACAAGCTCGACGGCGAGACGCGTGAGCTCGAGCGGCTGACCTACGTCTACGGTGGCGCCCTCAACCCGGTGCCGGCCGACACCCTGGAGGGGGAGAGGGTCGGCTTCCAGGCCTACCACCGGGGGCGCTGGGACCTCTACGCCACCGACGCGAGCCAGGGCGTGCCGGTAGGAATTGAGCGCAGTCCGGAGGAGGAGTTTGGCAAGGAGCCGTACCTGCCGGCGGTCAGCATCTCGGTCGACCCCGCGGACGCCAAGGACGTGGCACGCCGCAAGCTCTTCATCGAAGACGCGTCAGCGATCGTGGGCGTCGACCAGGAAGGGAACTTCCTGTCCCAGGCCTACATCTCGATGTCCGACCAGTACGGCGACCGCCGCTTCTGGGTGCTGCTCAACACCGTCGACACCTTCTCGGACTTCCGGCTCGGCTTCATCAACCTCGAGCCGCGCCTCCAGTGGGGAGTCACGCTGTACGACGACCGCAGCTTCTACCTGACCGGCTACGATTCGCTGCGGGACGACTTCTACGGCCGCGAGCAGATCTACCGGGTGACCGGGCTGACCCTCGACAGCCAGTACCCGCTGTCGCGCTACTACCGGCTCGAGGGCTCGGTGGGTTACTTCGACCGAGCAGCCGACCTCCCGGCAACGAACCCCGAGGGCGAGCTCACCTTCGTCTCCTACAACGACCAGGCCCCGATCGTCAGCGCGGCGATCGTCGGCGACACCACGGCGTGGAACAACTACGGGCCGCACCAGGGCTCGCGCTGGGAGTTCCGGCTGCTCTACGCGGCCGACCTCGAGGATGGCGGCACGCTGACCGCGCAGGCCATCGTCGACTACCGCAAGTACTTCGCGCTTTCACGCCGGAACGAGATCGCCTTCCGGCTCTGGGGCGCCTACGCCGACGGCAACGCGCCGTCGATCTTCTCGTTCGGCGGGCTCGATACGGTGCGAGGTTTCCCGACCCGCTCGATCGCCGGCAACGAGGCCGCCTTCGCCAACCTGGAGTGGCGCTTTCCCTTGATCGACCGCCTCGACCTCTCGTTCATGAGCATCGGCGAGATCCGCGGCCGCTTCTTCACCGACGTAGGGTACTCGTGCTACACCTCCGGTTCGATCGAGTACAACTTCTTCGGCCAGCCGGGCTGCACCTTCATGGGCGAGAAGGAGTTCACCGACCCGATCACCGGTGAGGTGGTGACGGTCGGTGAGGACGGTCGCCTCACCGACGGCGTGGCCGCGTACGGCTTCGGCATCTCGGTCAACCTCTTCGGCCTTCCGTTTCACTGGGACTGGGTCAACCGCTGGGACTTCAAGAACACCCTTGGCGAGACCGAGACCTACTTCTGGATCGGCTGGCAATTCTAGGAGCGTGTCGGGCATAGGCCCCTTGATGCGTTCCTGACGTGGTCATTGTTGTTGGCCTCTGCCCACACGCTCCTCGGTATGCGCTGCGCGCATCCTGACGAAACCACCTGCAACCCTAACCCCCTGGTCCCTTTCGTAGTTCTCCACCAATTGGTTGTCCTGTTTTCGAACTCCTAGCACGGATTTCTCACCGCCCCCTGACTGGGCGCTATGGCTGGCGTCGGCGGCTGTCCCAGGGGTCGTTGAGGCATCCGGATTGACGAAGAGAGAAGAGGCGATCCACCGGCGGCGGTGGTTCTACTTGCCAGGGTAGTAGCCGCGGATGGTCTGCACCTTCAGGCCCGGTTTGGACACCTCGACCGTGATCTCTCGGAACTCGTCGAAGGGCTTCGACGACGGCGACGCATACCAGAGCAGATACTGCGAGCGCAGCAGCTCGGCAATCCGCGCGTAGACGGCGGGCAGCTCGTCGACGGACTTCGGGAAGAAGGCTTCTCCCCCGGTCTCTGCCGCCAGCGACTTGAGCACGCCGCGGGAGTTGAAGTCGAGCGAGCCCAGCCCGAGCCCGATCGGGAAGATCGGGACCCGCATGGTGTGGGCGAAGCGCTCGGCGACGCTCCAGCCGGTGCGGGAGGTCGTGTCCTCGCCGTCGGTCAGCAGGACCACCGCCTGCCGGCCGCGGCGGCCGCGGAACTGCTCGAGCGATCGGACGACGGCATCGTGCAGCGAGGTGCCGCCGTCAGGCTGGAAGCGGTCGAAGCGGCCTTCAACCTGCCGGACGTCCTCGGTCCAGGCCACCTCGACCGTGGCGTCCCAGGAGAAGCGGATGAGCACGACCGAGTCGTCCTCCTCGAGCAGCGCGTCGGCGAATCCCCGCAGCGCCTTCTTCACGTCGTCGAACTCCTCCACCATCGAGCCGGAGGTGTCGACCGCGATCGCCAGCGACAGCGGCAGATCGGAGGTTGTCCCGAAGCCCTCGATCTCGACCTTCTGACCGTCCTCCATGACCGTGAAGTCAGCCTGTGTGAGACCGGCGACCGGCAGGTCCCGCCCGTCGAGCACCACGATCGGCAGCTCCACCAGCTCGACCTGAACCGAGCCCACGAACCCGCCGCCGCCCGCCATGGTGACGACGACGTCACCCCGGTTGCCGCCGGCGTCGACGGCGTCGGCCGCCAGGATATTGGCCTTCGCCAATTTCGCCGCGTCGACCTCGACCACGCACGGGCACTCGGCCCAGCGCGCGATCTGCTCGTCGTCGACGCTGAG
>Ga0031656_10000410_pt1 | contig 14485 bp, 10 predicted proteins | sample FrelakmetDIP11DI_FD_55080 | JGI IMG/M metagenome (GOLD analysis project Ga0031656, IMG submission 55080) | Freshwater lake sediment microbial communities from the University of Notre Dame, USA, for methane emissions studies - DIP11 DI | ecosystem: Environmental > Aquatic > Freshwater > Lake >... | reverse complement strand
ACTTTTTTTACGTTGCTTTTCCAGGAAAACGCATATGGCTATGAAGAATATATTGAGGGCGTAAAAAATGCAAGGAAAACGGTATTCGACCTTCAAAAGAAAGATTCAACTTTTAGTATTGTTGCCAACCGTTCAGCCGAAACCGGTCCGGTGACAAGTGGGCTTACTTATCAAAAAGGAGCCTGGGTATTGCATATGCTGAGAGAACGAATAGGCCATGATAATTTTAGAAAGGGTATCCAGGCGTATTACAGAAAATATATGAATGCCAATGTATCTACTAATGATTTTATAGCGGAGATGGAAAAGGTTTCGAATGAAAATCTAAAACCCTTTTTTAATCAGTGGTTGAACAGGCCAGATATTTTAAAAATTACCGGTGACTGGAAATATGATGCAAAATCAAAACAGGTCATTATAAATTTGAAGCAGGTGCAGGCTTCTGAGTATATTTTTGAAGTGCCTGTAGAATTTCAGGTTTATGAAACCGGTAATAGTACGCCGTTGAGTGTAAAGTTTAACATCAATGCTAAAAACAGTCAATTTAAAATACCAGTTTCCTCAAAACCTGCTCTTGTATTAATAGACCCAAGAACAGTTTTATTAGCAGATATTGATTTCAGATAAAAATTGATCTATCTGTTTCTGCACATAACGGTGAAATCAACAATCCATCCAAGGATAATTCTGTTATAGAACTCCATCCCAATTGATTACCTTTCTTATATGATTTCAACCAAGCTCATTTTTGGATTTATTAGCTCCGTTTCAGTGTTTTCTATCGCAATGTTTATGAACAGCTGTGGTGATCCTGTTCCCCCTGCTCCGGGATGGATCGACCAGGCCAGGCTGATGCAGGCCGACCAGCAGCCGGAAAACTGGATGTCGCTCGGCAGGGATTTTAAGCAACAGCATTTCTCCCCCTGCAAAAAATTAATGAAAACAATATAAAAGACCTTGGTTTTGCCTGGGAATACGATGCCGGTTCAAAGATCGGCCGTGTGGAACGAGGCCTGGAAGCCACGCCTATTGTAGTGGATGGCATCATGTATACTTCAGGTGCCTGGGGTGTGGTGTATGCGCTGGATGCAAAAACAGGCATTGAAGTATGGCGTTATGATCCTGATGTGNNNGCATCNTATAANCGNAAAGCNTGNTGTGATGTNGTNAANCGNGGTGTNCAGGTNTGGAAGGGAANNGTNTATGTGGCTACGCTCGATGGATATNTGGTTTGCCTTAATGCNGCAGATGGAAAAGTATTGTGGCGGAAGGATACTTTTACCGACCGGACGCTGGCTTATACCATTACGGGTGCACCCCAGATTGCCAAAAATGTTGTTGTAATAGGAAACTCAGGAGGTGAATTTGGTGTACGGGGATATATCACGGCTTATGACCTCGAAACCGGAGAACAAAAATGGAGATTTTTCATTGTGCCCGGTGATCCCAAAAAAGGATTTGAACATCCGGAAATGGAAATGGCTTCCAAAACATGGGATCCCAATTCCACCTGGGAAGCAGGTGGCGGCGGAACCGTATGGGGACAATATGCCTACGATCCTGAATTGAATTTACTTTATGTAGGCACCGGAAATTCCTCTCCCTATTTAATATGGTTTCGTAGTCCTAACGGAGGAGATAATTTGTTTCTCTCTTCCATTCTTGCCATCAATCCCGACAACGGAAANCTTGCCTGGCATTACCAGACTACGCCTGGAGAAATATGGGATTATACCGCCACCATGAACATAATCCTTGCCGACCTTGACATAAAAGGTAAGGCAAGAAAAGTTTTGATGCAGGCGCCCAAAAATGGATTCTTTTATGTGCTGGACCGCGCAACAGGTGAATTATTGTCGGCAGAAAAATATACAGCAGCCAACTGGGCCAGTCATATCGATATGAAAACAGGAAGGCCTGTTCTTACAGGACAGGGGTGGTACAAGGATACACCTAAGCTGGTGATTCCTTCCTTGTCTGGCGGGCATAGCTGGCAACCTATGAGTTACAGTCCGCTGACCAAACTGGTATACATACCCGAGATTGTAGCGCCAATGATTTATCGTTCCCTGCCATCTTATGGATTTAAGAAAGGGACCTTTGGTACTGGCCTGAATTATACTAATGTGGATCCGCCTTATGTATTAGAGGCCAGGAAATATATCACCAATCAACCGGATACCGTTTACAGGAATTATTTAAAAGCATGGGACCCGGTAACCCAGAAAGAAGCCTGGAGAGTAGAATTGGACATCCCTAAAGCTAATGGTGGTGTACTTTCCACTGCAGGAAANCTGGTGCTGGAAGGAGCCAGTACCGGATATTTAAGANTATACCAGGCTACTACGGGGAAATTATTAAAAGAGATTTTTACCGGCACGGTTATTATGGCTGCGCCGATGACCTATATGGTAGATGGAGAACAGTATATTGCCGTGATGGCTTCTTTGGGGGGCGACAATCTTGCCTTTGGATATAAGGGCATGATCACAGAAAAATATCAGAATAAGGGAAGAATACTGGCCTTTAAATTAAATGGCGGGACCACGCCATTACCACCTCCATATGTGGAGATAAAAACGCCCAAACCTCCTGATGTAAAACTGGATCCTGTAAAAATCAAAAAAGGGATTGCATTATTTGATTTGTATTGCGTCAATTGCCATAGTGCAAGTCCAACTTTTTCGCATTATTCTCAGTATCCTGAATTAGGGAAAATCAATGAGAGCATTCATGCTGCGTTTAAGGATATTTTACTGAAAGGTGCACTGTCCCCAAATGGAATGTCCTCTTTTGCCGATGTACTCACCGAAGATGACGTGGAAGCGCTGCACCAGTTCCTGACAGGCGAGCAGATAAAATTATGGAATAAGGAAAATGCAAAAAAGGGAGCCGCAGGGAAATGATGGAGAGCCACAGCGGAGAATTCATGTATTGCTCTGTGTTACTACGCCGTTGTTATTAATAGCTGAATACGGGAATTATTTGCATCGCTCGCTGTTAACAACAAAGAAATGGATGAACCTGGCTTCAGGAACTCAAAACGGAAATATTCAACCGGCAGGCCAGTAAAATGGAGACNGGTATGGATTAATAAATAGCTACCATTATTCAACCAGATGATAAAGAAGCAGTATTTATTCAAGGCCGTATTGTATAGAATCTATTCTTCCGCTATCACATTCCTGATATCCTATATTCTTACAGGGAATATGATTGTATCGATTTCTATTAGCCTGATTGATTCTCTGGTCAAAATCTTTTCCTATTATGCTTTCGATGAAATTTGGTATAGGATAACCGGGTTCAGTGTTTCCCCAGCTGTTGTTTTTCTTACCGGACTGAGTGGTTCCGGTAAAACAACCATCGCAAAAAAAGTTATAGAAAAACTCAGGAAAAAAGGGCTGTCGCCTGTATTACTTGATGGTGATGAGATAAGAAATGCTATCAAACTGACAGGGTTTGATGAAGAATCAAGAAAAAGACATAACCTCAATGTCGGTTATATGGCAAAAATCCTGGAAAGCCAGGGTAAAATTGTCATTGTATCACTGATCTCACCCTATGATGATATCAGGAAACAGATAAGAGAGATGTGTAATAAATTTATTGAAGTGCATGTTTCCACTGATATAAAAGTATGCATGGAAAGAGACCCCAAAGGGATATATCAAAAAGCGATCAGTGGCGAAATAAAAGATTTTACCGGTATTTCAGCGCCTTACTATCCGCCGCAAAACCCTGAACTGTTACTGGATACTGCTTCAATGAGTATAGAAGCATGTGCTTTAAAAATTATCGAGCAATTAAAGAAATGAAATATAATTTATTTTTCGGCCGATTTCAAGCCCAAATAAAGTGCATATCCAGTTATTCAATGATTTTCTGTATTTTTTTAACTGAAAGGNTCGGTTTGACATTGCAGGCTGGAATTTAAAAATTCTATATANGGTTGCCTGNGAGCTGACAGTGTGAGACCTGCAAATGTGCTTGCATCTGTGCAAAAGAAATCGGCCATTTAACTACTTTTCGTAACTTAAACATTACTTTAACTAGCCATTCAAACCCGTTTTCATGAACCGGCTTTTCCCATTGCCAATACACACTTTTTTGAAAACCGCAATTAAAAACGGTGGGTTTAGCATTAAAGGATTAAAAAATTTACCTCCCTGGTTGATTAAAACAATATTGTTTGAACCGTTACGCTGGGTGGAACTGGCAACTCAGAATAAAAGGATCAGTCAACATGCAATAAAAAAGGATCCTGTTTTTATTCTCGGTTTTTATCGTAGTGGCACATCTTACCTGCATCATTTTTTAACTCAGGACGATCGACTGGGTTATCATTCAGTTTTTCAAATGGTTCTTCCTGAAATAATGCTGAGCTGTGAGAAATGGCTGACACCGGTAATGCAATCAGTTTCCCGTGTTTTTAATCTTCAGGACCATGTTCATAGAATACCCCTGAACTTTAAATACCCCGGTGAAGAGGATGCAACGATGACCACATCATTGAACCCAAAGGGAGCCCAATGGGGCTACTTTTTCCCGAGAATGATGAATGAGCATTTCCATAAATATGTATTGTTCGAAAATATACCTGAGTCGGAACTGGAAGCATGGAAACAAGATTTTGCTTTTCTGCTTAAAAAAATATCTTTAGCCAATCACAACAAACAGTTAGTGCTAAAAAGTCCCCCCAATACAGCAAGAATAAAACTTCTGCTTTCAATTTATCCGAACGCGAAATTCATTTTTATTCATCGCAATCCATACGAAGTGTACCTTTCCAATAAACAATTCTGGAAAGTGACGCAGTCTATCTATGCTATTGGCGGAACCAGCTCGGTTGATATCAATTCGATTATCCTGGACACCTATTCTAAAATTATGCAACGTTATTTGTTGGAAAAGAATCTGGTACCGGAGGGGCAACTGATTGAAATAGCATATGAGGATCTTATTCAAAATCCTCTGGAAAGCATGCGAAAAATATATGAAACAATCCATCTTGATGATTTCGATTATTGTGAAAACAAGATGAGATCGTTTGTGGAAAGTCAGAAGAGTTTTGTTCGTTTAAAACATGAAATACCTGCAGTCGAGAGGGAACTGGTTACTGAAAAATTAGAACCCTTTATCAGATACTGGAACTACCCTTTATTATAAATCACCTATAATTTGAGCAGCTAACCCCACGAGGTTTCAATATTCAAAAATCGTTTCAACACCAGCCCCAAATGAAAGTTCCAAATACATCTTCCCGAAAACCCGTTCTCAAAGGACGACCGGATTACTACATTACTCCGACACGCGACTTCACGCAATATACCAGGGATAGCGAGGAAAAATATTGGAGCAGGGATACCAAATTTGATTGGCATCAAAGTGTCCGGGATAACCTGAAGGAACATTTGGAAAACCTTGATCCTGAAAGCTTCTCAAAAATCCTCTTTATGGTTTTACCCATGGTAGCGGAGACTTTAGAACGAAAAGTAGTTCAGATCGGGCAAGAGCAACTTCCCCTGGAAGAAGATGCGCTGAAAGATATTGCGGAATGTGTGTCCTTTGACAAAGTATCAATTCACCATGCTTTAGTGATTCAGTCACCATTGAAGAGCCTTGAATTGAATGTTTCAAAATTGATAGATCAGTTAGAAATTCTTAATAGCGAGTACCTGGACTTACATGAGCAACAGCGGCTGGGATTTTTTAAAAAAGGAACAATGGTTAAGCGCCTGGAAACAGATGCTGAAAGACAGGATCAGACTCTTGAGTTATCCCGGCTGACTGATCATTTATCTCAGATTCAAAGGGATATCGAACAACTTAAGGCACAAAACAAGATCGAATCGGAGAAACTGAAAGCGAAGGTCCGTATTGAACTTCATTCAATTGAGCCCCAGGTATTGATTGATTTGGAAGAAACACGGGAACTGGTTCTGCGGACTTTATTGTCTAAGAATTTACCCGGGGATCTAAAGGATCTGTCCCGGTTGAAGGATCTGATTTTGAAGCGTCAGCTTCGCGGACTCAAAGACATTGCCAATCACGCACTGGTTGTGGAGCAAAGTGCGATTGCCCCTTTAACCATGGGTATCATCCATTACAAACGCCATCGTGAGATCCAGGAAGCGATGACAACATTCATAAGAGATGAAGCTAAGCATTCGGCTACCTTTCGGCGTTATTTAGTAGAGAAACTGGAAGCCAAAGAATTCATTTCGGCTATCCTTATAAAAGGTGCCGGTCGCTATATGTGGCTTGCAAGGTTTATGCCAGGTGCCGGTCTGTTCCTGGCAGTAATTGTTGAAGTAATAGGAGCTGCATACCTTGAGTTCTTTGGCAAAGCAGAATATATGCCTGAAAAATTGTTCTGCAGTATTAGCAAGACAATCTCTATGCAGGATGAAACAAGGCATATGGATCTTTGTGTAGACATGTACAATGAGCTTTTCAGGACTGGTCGCAGATGGGAACGTTATCGAAACAATGTGGCTTTAAAGGTACTGTTGAAGTCCGTCTATGGAGATAAAAACGAAGATCATCACCTGATCCAGGCGTTCCGTGCTTTTGGAGTAGAATCCGAATTGCTGTACAGACATATAACCAGTCGGTTGAGTCAGCAGTTAGCGAGGGTAAGTATGTACGTTGAGCCGGAAAGACTTCTTGAAATAATTGGGATAGTTCGCAAATGAAAAGAATAGAATTTTATAAAAGAAATGTTGCAATAATTTCTGCGTATAGAAACATCTTACAACAATGTGGAATAAATTGCTTTAAACCCGCATTCATATGAAATGGGTAAGCCCGGAACTATATCCGTTTGAAAGCCACTTTGAAACCATCGATGGGCACCGATACCACTATGTGGAGGAAGGCAGAGGGGAGCCTGTGGTGATGCTTCACGGCAATCCAACATGGTCTTTTTATTATAGGGAACTCATCCAAAAACTCTCCCCGTATTTTAAATGCCTGGCTCCGGACCATATTGGCTGTGGCTATTCGGATAAACCGGATGATACGACCTACAACTATACTCTGGAACAACGGGTGAAGGACCTGGAGGCATTTCTCGAAAAGAAAGGCATTACCCAAAACATCCACCTTGTAGTACATGATTGGGGGGGCATAATCGGAATGGCGTATGCGCAACGGCATCCGGCATCGATCAAAAAGATCGTGCTCATGAATACAGCGGCTTTTCATTTGCCAAAAAGCAAAAGTTTTCCGTTTATACTCAGGTTAGCCCGCACCTGGTTGGGAGCATTTATGATACGGGCGTTTAATGCCTTCAGCGGCATTGCAACCATTGAAGGCGTAAAACGTATTAAACTTTCGAGGGACGTACGAAAAGGCCTTACTGCCCCTTACAATTCCTGGAAAAACCGAATTGCTACGCTTCGTTTTGTACAGGACGTCCCGCTAAAACCGGGCGATAAGGGATACGATATAATTACCGAAATGGAGGAACACCTGGGTCAATTCCGCAATACCCCTACGCTCATTGCATGGGGCATGAAAGACATGGTTTTTGACCGGCATATTTTGGAGACCTGGATTCGATACTTGCCTGATGCTGAGATTCACTGTTTTGAAGATTCCGGGCATTATATTTTAGAAGATCAGCAGGTAGCCATCGCGAAACTGGTGCTTAACTTTTTTGGAGTAGCTCATGAAACCCTTTAACATTGCTTCGGCCCTTTTTGAAATGGCTAATGCACAGCCGGATTCAATGGCCATTGCTTTTCCGGAAAAGAACAGCATTGACGAAAATGGTATTACCCGCTATCAAAAACTTACGTTCAAAGAACTCGCATTTGAAACTACCTGCATAGCGCGGGGGCTGCTGGCTGCCGGCTTTGAGCGTGGCGACCGCGTGGTAATGATGGTGCCTCCCGGCTTCGATTTTTTTATGCTCGGTTTTTCTATGCTTCAGACCGGTATTGTTCCTGTGTTTATGGATCCGGGTATCGGCGCTAAAAACCTGAAGGAATGCATCGCAGAAGCTGAGCCGGTGGGGTTCATCGGAATCAGCAAAGCACATGTGGCGCGGGTTCTTTTGGGCTGGGGCAAAAAAACGATTCGTAAAACCGTAACCATTGGTACCCGGCTTTTTTGGGGCGGAAATAACCTGCAGGCCATTCGAAATTTCGATCGGTCAGAAGAACAGGGTCCATTTTTTGATGCAGGGCAAGACGATTTGGCGGCTATCATTTTCACCAGTGGCTCCACCGGCGTGCCCAAAGGAGTGGTATATTCGCACGGCAATTTCAGGGCACAACTGGAGATGATCCGCGACTCCTTTGACTTTTCGCCAGGAGAAATCAATATGCCTACTTTCCCACCTTTTGCCCTTTTTAACCCGGCATTGGGCATGAGCAGCATTATTCCGGACATGGACCCTACAAAACCTGCTTTCGTCAAACCCCAAAACATCATCGGCCCAATAAAACAATTTGGTATTAGCAATATGTTTGGCTCGCCGGCTCTCATTGATACAGTGGGGCGATTTGGGGAGGCAAACGGAGTCAAACTCCCAAGCTTAAAAAAGGTGATTTCCGCGGGGGCGCCTGCTTCCACAAAAGCTTTGATACGCTTTTCTTCCATGCTGACGCCTGAAATCCAGATTTTTACGCCTTANGGAGCTACGGAATCCATGCCTGTGACAAAGGTGGGGAGTCATCAAATNCTTCGGGAAACGCAGGAGAAAACCGGAAACGGATCCGGGGTTTGTATTGGCAAAGCGGTAGATGGCATGGAAATCGCCATCATCCGCATCAGCGACGAAGAAATTCACAATTGGTCAGAAGACCTGAAACTGGCCCCGGGTGAAATTGGGGAGATTGTGGTAAAGGGCCGTAATGTCACCCGAAGCTATTATAACCGGGAAACGGCAACAAAACTGGCCAAAATACAGGACGGAGAACAGGTTCGCCACCGCATGGGCGACCTCGGATACTTTGATACAGAAGGAAATCTCTGGTTTTGTGGGCGAAAGGCCCATCGGGTGAAAGTAGGCGAACAGGAACTATATTCCATTCAATGTGAGTATATTTTCAACAAACATCTGGATGTCTTCAGAACGGCTTTGGTGGGGGTAAAAGGCAAAGCCGTGTTATGTGTGGAACTTGAAAAAGGCGATAAACAGATCGACAAGGAAAAACTCAAGGCAGAACTGNTGGACTGGGCTGCAACGCATCCCCTGACAGGAGCCATTAAAACCCTGTTATTTCATCCGGGTTTTCCGGTGGACTTTCGGCATAACGCCAAGATCATCCGTGAAAAACTGGCAGTATGGGCAAAAAATGAATTGGCATGAAACTTTTTGTAACCGGCGGCGGTGGATTTTTAGGACTTGCAATTGTACGTCAATTGTGCGCACAGGGTCATGAAGTTGCAACTTTTTCCCGTGGGAATTACCCTGCATTAGATCATTCGGGAGTGAAGCATTTCCAGGGTGACCTCTCGGATTATGCGGCGCTTAAAAAAGCAATGGAAGGCTGTGAAGCAGTTTTTCATGTTGCTGCCAAAACGGGAATCTGGGGCAAATACAAAGATTTTTACCTGGCTAATGTCACAGGTACGGAAAACGTGCTGCAGGCCTGCCGTGAATTAGGTATCAGAAACCTTGTTTTCACCAGTTCTCCCAGCGTAGTGTATGACGGCAAAGACTCGGAAGGACAAAACGAAAGCCTTCCTTATCCTCCAAAATATGACGCCTTGTATCCGCAAACCAAGGCCATCGCGGAAAAACTAGTCATGGCCGCCAATGATGCTTCCCTCAAAACCGTATCCCTGCGCCCACATTTGATTTGGGGCCCTGGAGACCACCATTTTATTCCCCGACTGTTCGAAAAGTCCAAAGCTGGCAAACTCCGCATCCTCGGCAGGTCCGCCAATCGGGTAGATTGCATATATATTGAGAATGCAGCCAAAGCCCATCTGCAGGCCTTTGCACAATTGCTCCGTGACCCGGAAAAGGTGGAAGGCAAAACCTATTTCATTTCCCAGGGGGCCCCCATACCTATTGCTGATTTTATCAATCGGCTACTATTAACCGGCGGATTCCCTCCGGTTACCAGGCACTTGTCACCCGGCCTCGCTCGCTTTGCTGGCCGTTTTTTAGAAACGACCTCCCGAATTTTCGGGATTTCTGCAGAACCGTCAATTACCCTTTTTCTTGCCCAACAACTTTCCACCTCACATTGGTACGATATTTCCGCAGCAAGGCGAGATTTTGGTTATGAAGCGGAGGTTTCTTTGGAAGAAGGGATGGAGCGGTTGGGGGCATGGGTTTCAAGGGCTTCGGATCAATGAATCTTTTGGATCGACGATTATAAATATCGTAGCTTTAAACAGAGGTGAAAAAATAATCTATTGAATTGATGATTTACATTCAAAAAATGATTCTGGTGATTAACTGGTAGAATAATCTTGCAGGTTAAATTAAAATGCAGCTTATGTGTTTTTCAGCAGGTGCCAGTTTTGCAGTGGGAGCCGGCCTGTTAGTTCCGGGTATCTATGCTATCAAGCGTACGGAGTCTCCAGGGATGTTGGCTTTTGCATGCACACCCATTGTTTTTAGTTTCCATCAAATCGCAGAAGGCTTTTTGTGGCTGTCTTTACAAAATCCGGATTTCGCATCCTGGTACAAGCCGGCACTTTATGGCTACTCATTCATTTCGCAACCCATCTGGCCAATTTGGGCTCCAATTACTATGTGGTTGATGGAAACAGATAAAAGCCGGAAGAAAATTTTGCAATACTTTTTGTTATTGGGAGGCGCTGCGTCTTTATATATGTTTTATTGCCTCATTACTTATAATATTTCCGCCATTGCAGAGAACGGCCATATCCGNTACTATCGTGATTTTCCACATCTTAATATCATGCGCCCTTTGAATTTTGTAACCATAGCTGTTACTCCATTTCTTTCCACTTTACGNTATACGAAAATACTGGCGGGAGCTATGATGGCTTCGTTGATCCTGACATATATTTTTTACAAGGACTATTTAATTTCCGTTTGGTGTTTTTTTGCAGCCATTTTGAGCTTGTTAATAATTTTGGTTATTAACTCAAACAAAATATCCGTCAGCAGTTCTTCCCGGACTTAAAAAGAATGGGGAGGCCCCGTCATTGAACGACCCAGAATGAATAAAACAAACCGTCTGCTGGAATTTCCCTTTATCATCAACTTTCATTCAGTTTAACAGCTAACTCTGCGATAGTCTGATATTCAAAAATGCTCTCGGCGCTTAGCCTTAACCCGGCCATGTTGGCATGAGCCACTATCTGAAGGCTCTGGATGGAAGCTCCGCCGAGATCAAAAAAGTTATCATGAATCCCCACCTGCTCAATGTCAAGGACGGCTTCCCAAATGCCAGCCAATATTTGCTCCGCTTCATTTCGCGGCGCCTCATATCCCTGGAATGGACGAACGTCCTCTGGCATGGGCAAAGACTTGCGATCTATTTTGCCATTGGGTGTAAGCGGTAAGGTATTCAGACTAACGATGGCTACGGGTGTCATGTAAACAGGCAACTTTTTTCTGACAAAGTCCTGTAATTCGCCGGCTTCTGGAGATTGATCAGCCTGTGGTACAATGTACGCCACCAAGCGTTTTTCCCCGGATGTCTCAGTACGGGTTATCACGATGGCTTCCTGAACGAAGGGATGCTGACTTAAAACAGCTTCAATTTCACCCAATGCAATACGGTGGCCATGAATCTTAACCTGATCATCCATACGCCCGAGCACATCAATAGAGCCATCCGGAAAATAACGGGCACGATCACCTGTTTTATATAAGCGCGCCCCGGCTTTGGAACTGAAACAATTGGGTATAAATTTTTCAGCGGTCAAGAGGGGTTGATTGAGATAACCCCACGCTAATCCTTCACCACCTATGTGCAACTCTCCAACTACGCCAATGGGCACCGGTTGCAAATAACAATCCAAAATATACATCTGTGTGTTGCCAATAGGCTGACCAATTGTAATCGGGGCAACTCCTTTTTGCATCCGGCTCACCGAAGACCAAATGGTGGTTTCGGTAGGACCGTACATGTTCCATAAGCTACACACATGATCCAATAGCTGATCTGCCAGTTTCCGTGATAAAACATCGCCGCCGCATAGCGCCTTTAGTCCTGGCTCGCCTGCCCAACCCGATTCGAGCAGAATTTGCCAGGTAGCTGGTGTGGCCTGCATCATGTTCACCTGATAACGTTTGATAGCCTCGCTGAGCATATAAGGGTTCGTGGTTGTCTCTTTGCCCGGCACCACTATTGTTGCTCCGGTAATTAATGGCAGGAACAATTCCAGTGCCGCAATATCAAAAGAAATGGAGGTTACAGTCAACAGCACGTCATCCTTTTTGATGCCAGGAGTTATGCGCATGGACCATAGAAAATTGACCAATGCGGCATGTTGAACCATGACGCCTTTTGGTTGTCCTGTGGAGCCCGATGTATAAATAATATAAGCCAGATTGTCCGGGGTGACAAGGCTTTGGGGGTTGGGACCGGAGATGATTTTTGTAAATTCAATATCATCCAATTGAATGACAGGTATATTGTTTTCCTGCGGCCCTGTATCAACATTGGTCAGCAAGACCCGCACATTGGCATCGTTCAGAATAAATTTTACCCGCTCTGCCGGAAAGGATGTATGAATGGGCACATAGGCTCCGCCGGCTTTGTGTACTCCCAGCAGTGCCACAAGGAGTTCTAAAGATTTTTCCATGAGGATACCAACCCGGATTTCCGGACCAACACCCAATTGCTTCAGATGCCTCGCCAATGCATTGGCACGTTCATTCAGTTCGAGATACGTTATGGAAGTATCATCATGAACTACNGCAACTGCGTCCGGTGTTTGCCCAGCTTGTTCTTCAAAAAGCTGATGCATACATTTTTCCCGGGGAAATTCAAGTTGTGTCTGGTTAAGCTCGTAAACAAGGCGATGCAATTCATCTTGTTCAACGAGTTGCAATCCGGAAATCGGTCGATCAGGATATGCTACGGCTTCATTTAGCAGCATTTCAAAAGACCCGAACATCCTCTTAATCGTCCCGGGTTTAAAAAGATAATCATTATATTCAACTATTCCGTGGTATTGTCCTTCCGATTTAGACATCATCAAAGTCAAATCGAATTGGGATGTACCACGATCTATTTCAAGGAAACCCATTTCAAGACCAGGAATTTCCAGTTTGGGCAACGGCGAATTTTGCAGGTTAAAAACCACTTGAAAAAGTGGAGTACGGCTGAGATCACGTTTCGGCTTCAACTCTTCCACGAGTTGCTCAAATGGCAGATCCTGATGAGCATATGCCTCTATGGAGACATCCCGCACGCGTTTGAGTAATTCACGAAAACCCGGAGTACCAGAAAGGCTTATGCGCAGAACAAGCGTATTGATAAAAACACCGATCATTTGCTCAAGCTCCGGAAGATTGCGATGAGCAACAGGAGTTCCTACTAAGATATCATCTTGTCCACTATACCGATGGAGCAGAATGTAAAACCCTGTCAACAGCGCCATAAACAACGTGATGTCTTCCTCCCGGCTAAGCTGTTCGAGCGCTTCTATTAATTCTGCGGAGAGAGAGAAACGATATGTTCCTCCCGGGAAAGTTTGCCTTACGCCTCTTTGTTGATCGGTCGGTAATTCTAAAACCGGGAGTTCTCCCGCTAATTGCTTTTTCCAATATGCAATTGATGATTGCAGCACCTTGCCTTGGATATTATCCGTTTGCCATCGTGCGTAGTCGGCATATTGGATGGGCAGTTCAGGAAGTTGGACAGGCTTGCTGATGGTGATTGCCTGATAGAAAGTCAACAACTCCCGGAGAAATACTCCCAAAGACCAACCATCCGCAATAGTATGATGCACCATTACAAGTAAAAAATGTTGCTCGCGGCTTAAAACGTAGAGTTTGATACGTATTAACGGAGCCTTAGTCAGATCAAAAGGCTGCAAAACTTCCTTTTCCGCAAGCCTGCGTGCTTCGGTCACCTGTTCGATATCAACGAAATTTTGCAGATTAACAATTGGAATGGTGATCATTACAGCATCCAAAATTTCGGGAGTTGGCAGGCCCTGACCAAAACAAAATCGTGTCCTCAGGGCATCATGCCGCGCAATGATCTGATTGGCACTTTGTTCCAATACGGCAATATTAACCTTGCCCCTGAGTGAAAGAAAAATGGATAGATTATTAACCGCAGTGCCAGGCTCGAGCAATTCAAGAAACAACTGGCGCTGTTGTGGGAAGGAAAGCGGAATCGGGCTTTTTAGAGGACGACGAGGAATACTTATAATATCATCTTTTTTTTGACCCTGTAGCCATTTTTCTAACAATGCACGTTTCGCCAGTGAAAGATTCTCCTTGCTCATATTAGTTACTTTTCGAAAGTCGTCTCTGGACTTCATCCTCACTCATTTCTTCAATCTTTCTGAGGATCTCAGCCTCTAA
>Ga0031656_10000409_pt1 | contig 14504 bp, 15 predicted proteins | sample FrelakmetDIP11DI_FD_55080 | JGI IMG/M metagenome (GOLD analysis project Ga0031656, IMG submission 55080) | Freshwater lake sediment microbial communities from the University of Notre Dame, USA, for methane emissions studies - DIP11 DI | ecosystem: Environmental > Aquatic > Freshwater > Lake >... | reverse complement strand
CCACTTTGAATACTTCTGCTACGACCTTTCTCACTTTTTCGAAGACCATATCTTGTGTCAATTGCGCCATACCGAATCACCTTTCTTTTTTGAATGAATATCCCCAACGCAGGCCTTTGGCCACAACCGAACCATTTATCATTTAACATTTTCCATTGTTCATTTACACAAAGCAAATGATCAAAATCCAATGCCCAATGTTCAAAACAGAAACCCACGTGGTGCACGGTTTTGGTCATTTGAATTTGGATCATTGGATATTGCCCTTCGACGTGGCTCAGGGTGGTGAGCTGGTCGAACCATTTCGGATTTCGTGCTTCGGATTTCGAATTTTCAACTTCTTTGCAAATGGCATCGAAGTCTCAGTGTAATACTCTAATGATGCGCCATTCGCCCCGCCATTCCGAGGAAGCTTCACAGGGGCCTGCGCCAGCCTGATTTCAGGTCTGCCTCTGCGTGGGCTTCCAGCATGAGGCTCTCCACTTGCTTTCGGAGTTCCTCCAGTTGCTCTGGACGGGTTCCCCTTGGAACAGGGAAGGGGTCTCCCCACCGGATGGTCACTTTGCTAAAGGGCTTGGGCACCAGGAACCGATCCCAGCTTCTCATCACCCACGCCTTTTCAGCAGATATGATGATCGGAAATATGGGTGCACCGGTGACTTGAGCCATGGCCATGAGTCCAGGTTTGATAACCCCCTTGGGCCCGGTAGGCCCGTCTACAATATGGATGACGCCAGGGTTTTTCTTGAGCGCTCTCAGAATGGCCATCAAGGCGTCCCTGCCCCCTCGCGTGCTTGATCCCCTGACAGGCACAAGCCCGAGCCGGGAAGCGAGAGATGCGATCAGCTCCCCGTCGCTGCTCTGGCTGATCATCACGATGGGCTTGAAGTTCCTGAATTTGGTGACATACGCCAGAGCAGGGAGAAAGCGTTGATGAAAGACCGCGGCGATCACCCGTCCATATTTTGAAAATTGCTTATGAGCGGCTTCCTCTCCAACGACCCTCACTCTCAGAAAAGAAAGGTAGAGCCTCAAAAGATAATAGCATAAGGGAACCAGACGGTATTTGAGTAAGGTCTGGGCAATCGCCAAAACAAGGACTCCTCGCCCTCCTCATTGCTTCGAGACAGCGCCTTAACCGGGAGAAGGGCCTGCTGATTCGGGAATAATTCTACACAATATACCACAAAGTTTCCAGGATTCAAGAGAGATAGCCGAATACCCCTACAGGAAAAAACCGACGGATTCAACCAAAAAGACGCATGAAAAAGCGATAGACACAGGCCGGAGCAGGATGATATAAATCGTCTCGAAATAGTATTGACGGATCGCTCCCCCTCACCCCAACCCTCTCCCCCAATCTTGGGGGAGAGGGCAGGGTGAGGGGGTTTATGCGTGTCAAGACAAATGTGGGAATCTTCATGAGTTACCTGCCGAACAGTTTCAGGAACGTATTCTTGAAAAGGATTTCGCCATGATGATCAAACAAATCGGTTTTGACTTAGATCCGGGCTCCCTCGCCAGAACCATTGACGAGTTCCCGAGAACCCGGGTCTTGGTCATCGGAGATATCATCATGGATGAATACATCTGGGGGGATGTGTCTCGAATCTCTCCGGAGGCGCCTGTACCGGTGGTCGATGTGAAGCGTGAGACCAAGATGCTGGGCGGTGCCGGAAATGTGGTGAGCAACATTGCTTCCCTGGGCGGTGAAGCGATCCTGTGCGGAGTCGTGGGGGATGATTCCACGGGCCGGCAGGTGATGAAGATGGTCAAGAACCTAGGGGTCTCCACGGAAGGAATTCTTCAGGAGCCGAACAGACCGACCACGATCAAAACAAGGATTGTTGCTCAGCACCAGCAGGTCGTGCGGTTTGACCGGGAAAGCCGAACACAGATCCGCACGGAGAGTGTTCAGAGACTGCTCGGTTTCGTGAGCAAAATGCAAAAGGACATCCATGCGATTGTGGTGTCGGATTACGCCAAAGGTGTGATCTCTCCCCAACTGATGAAGGGTCTAAGAGACCTGGTCGCCGATTCAGGCATTGTCCTAGGAGTTGATCCCAAGAAGAACAACTTCGCCCTTTACAAGGGCATTGATGTCATCACTCCCAATCATCATGAGGCAAGCGCCTTCTCCGGGATTGAGATAGTGGATGATGAAAGCCTGGTGCGTGCAGGGAAGCAGATCCTTCGTGATCTGAAGTGCCGCTCTGTTTTGATTACCCAGGGCAAGGATGGGATGACCCTCTTTGAAAAGAAGGGGGATCCCACGCACATTCCGACGGTGGCGAGGAAAGTGTTTGACGTGACAGGAGCCGGCGATACGGTGATCAGCACGTGCCTGGGACTGGCCGCTGGAATGGATCTCAAAGCAGCTGCGATCATCTCGAATTTTGCAGCCGGCATTGTTGTGGGAGAGGTTGGTACGTCCACGGTCAAAGCCGAGGATCTCAAGAAAGTGATGTTCGAAAGGCTGAGAAAAAGCCTGTGAGCACGGCGAAAGAAGCAGATGACGTCAAGCTCATGGCGAGCCTCTTTTCCCCTGAGGAGAAAATCCTCGAAGAAGTCATCCTGGACCTCCAGGGGATATGCGGTTCAACGGACTGGGTGAGCCCCCCTTTCTTTTTCGACAGAACAAGGTATTATGAAAAAGAGATGGGCGGGCCTCTTCATCGACGGTTTCTCTCTTTCAAGAATCTCATCCGGCCTGAGACCATCGTAGACATTAAGCTTCAGACCAATGAGATCGAGAAAAGATATGTTCAGGAGGGCAAGCGGAGGGTCAACATCGACCCAGGCTATATTGCTTTGGAGAGGCTGGTTCTCGCCACAGGGAAGAACTACACTCACCGCATCTATCTCTCGAAAGGGATCTACGCGGACTTGACCCTGGTCTTTCACCAGGGGAGTTTTCAAGCCCTGGCATGGACCTACAGAGACTATGCGGACACGGTGGTTATCGGCACCTTCAACGAAATCAGAGAGCGTTACAAAAACCAGCTCCGCGGGCTGAGCGAATGAGGCGGCCCAAAATCATGGACATTCACCACTGAGGCACGGAGGGCACAGAGATAAGCATGATGCAGCTTCCTCCCCTGGCTCAAGACATCCCGAAGTGAGGGATGCCCAGTGCCTGGGCACTGGGACAGGGGAGGGCAGACAGTTAAAAAATGTGCTAGCTTATTTTTTCACTGTCGGCCCTCCTGATATCTTGAGCCAGGGCGTTTTCTCTGCGTACTCTGTGTCTCTAGCGACCCTTCTGAGGGGAGCGGGTGGTGAGAGAGGAGATANAATTGATTAAGAGCATGACCGGTTTTGGCCGGGGAGAAGCGGTTCTAAACGGCAGAAGGTTTATTGCAGAGATCAAGACGGTCAACAACAGGCACCGAGACCTGGTTGTCCGTTTGCCCCGAACGCTTCAGGCCATCGAGGATGAGGTGAGGNGCCAGATTTCAGCGGTGATCAAAAGAGGTCGAGTCGAAGTGAGCCTTCAGATGGAGAAGGAGGGCGTGGAACTGGAGTATGACCTGGAACTCAACCTCCCCCTCGTTCGATCCTATCTTCGAATTTTCAAACTATTGAGCGAGGAGTTCGGCCTCGACGGAAAGGTGAGGCCGGACGATCTCTGCCAGATGAAAGATGTTCTCCTGGTCAAGCCGGAGGAGCTTGACCTTGCTGCGGCAAAAGAAGCGTTCCGCGAAGCCGTAGGTCATGCTCTGGACGCTTGTGATTCCATGAGGATCCAGGAAGGAAGAGCCTTGAAGGAAGATTTCCTCAAGAGACTGGCTTTGATCGAGGACCATCTGAAAGAAGTCGGAAACAGGGCCGGCTCGGTTGTTGAAGACTACAAGCGGAGATTGAGGCAAAGAGTGGAACAGGTGTCACAGGGTATCCCCATCGAGGAGAACCGGCTGATCCAGGAGGTTGCCATTTTCGCAGACCGGTGCGATATCACCGAGGAACTTGTGCGCGCAAAAAGCCATCTGGAGCAGTTTCGATCATACCTTTCCCCGGAGGATGCTGTGGGGCGACGGCTGGATTTTCTTTTGCAGGAGATCAACCGGGAGATTACGACGATGAGCGCAAAGGCTTCGGATTCCAAGATCTCGGCCAGGGGCGTGGAGATCAAGGCGGAACTGGAAAAGGTGCGGGAACAGGTCCAGAATGTGGAGTAAGGGGGATGGGCATGGGTGACAAACTGATCAACATCGGTTTCGGGAATTCCGTTGTTTCAAGACGGGTGGTCGCCATTATCTCGCCCAACGCGGCACCCATCAGGCGTCTTCGTGATGAAGCCCGCGAAGAAAAGAGACTCATTGATGCGACCCAAGGGAGAAAGACCCGGTCGGTCATTATTACGGACAGCAATCACGTGATCCTTTCAGCCATTCAGTCGGAAACCATTGCCCAGCGTTTCAGCCCGGACGGCAAGATTTTCAGGGAAGACATAGAAGAATGAGCGCAGCCGGTCGAATTTTTGTCGTCTCCGGTCCATCCGGATCAGGTAAGTCCACCCTCATCCGCGAGGTGAGACAGAAGGTCTCAGACCTGGGCTACAGCATCTCCCACACAAGCCGACCNCCCAGGGGCCANGAAAAGAATGGCGTGGAGTANNATTTTGTCAGCAAAGAGAGCTTCCAGAAAATGATCGACAACGGAGACTTTGTAGAGTGGGCAGAGGTCTATCAGGATTTTTACGGCACCTCCGTGTCCAGCCTTAAGAGCCAGGTCACGCTCGGACTGGACGTGATCATGGATATTGATGTTCAGGGCGCAAGAAACATCAAGGACCACTTCAAGGAAGCGATTCTGATCTATGTGCTTCCCCCTTCGCTGGAGATCCTTGAAAAGCGGCTGAGGGAGAGAGGCACTGACGATGAAAAAGCGATCCGCACAAGACTGAAGAAGGCAGCAAAGGAGATCAAGAACTGTGTCTCTTATGACTACCTCCTCTTCAACAACGATCTCAAGCAAGCGGTGGAGGAGCTGAAATCCATCATTATCGCGGAACGATGCCGGAGGCCGGTCCAACTTCCCAAGGCTCAAACCCTATACAACCTAGGCCCCCATTAAGCGGGCTCTTTCGGCGATTGGGCAGATCGCCCGGCCTGGTGCTGAAATCTCTGGATCCTTCCCAGTTTCGGAGGGAAGTAGGGAGTAAGCAGCAGGCAGTATTTCTCTCTGCTTACTGCGTACTGCATACTGCTTACTCATTGATGTCTACCCGAGGGAGGTATAAGGATCAGCGCGGAAGATCAAAAAGGCTTCTCTTTGATCCCCGGCTTTCACGCAGTCAGGGAGAGTCTCATCAGGACCCCTGAAAAGCTGCGCGAAGTCTGGATTGGGTCGAGCAGGAAGGGGGCAAGGGCCGAGGAGATCGTCAGGCTCGGAGAGGAGAAGGGTGTTCCGGTTCATTTCAAAGATTTCCATGAAATAGAAGCCATCATGCCTGGAGCCACCCACCAGGGTTTTGTTGCTCTTGCAGAGACTTTCTCTTATACGGAACTCGAAGACCTGATCGAGAGGTCTCGTCATGAGCCGGGCTATGCTCTTCTTGTCGTGGCTGATCACATCACCGATGAAGGAAATCTCGGGGCCCTTATCAGAACAGCAGCCTTCTTTGGCGTGCACGGCCTGATCCTGCCCAAAGACCGGTCGGCGAAAATCACAGGCAAGCTTCTCAAGAGGACCTCCGGAGCCTACGCTTCCCTGCCCATTTCCCAGGTGGTCAATCTGGGAAGGGCACTGGATCTTCTCGCCGGAAAAGGTTTCTGGATTATCGGTGCAGCCGGAGAAGCGCAGGAGTCCCTCTATCATTTTGACTGGAAAAGGGATGTGGTGCTCATCCTCGGGAGTGAAAGCAAGGGCCTCAGCCATTCCGTCAGAGATCGTTGCCATGAGCTGGTCAAGATCCCCGGATCCGGGAGGGTGGAATCGCTCAACCTTTCTGTTGCAGGGGGAGTGATCCTTTCCGAGATTGTCCGTCAACGGGGAAGCAAGGGTAAATGATTTGAAGAAAAGATCGATCAGGAGGGCATGGGGAACGCCTTGAGCGCTCCGGTCGATAGAAGCGCGTTGACAAGGGCGCATAAAGGCAGGCCCACCACATTGGTGTAGGAACCGGTAATCCCCTTCACAAGAAACGCTCCGATCCCCTGAATCGCATAACTGCCCGCCTTGCCGAAAGGCTCACCTGTTGCGACATATCCCAGGATTTCTCTCTTGGTCAGCACCTTAAAAGCGACGCTTGTCACAACCGCTTCGGAGTGAGCCTTCTGCGACTCAGGCGCTACCAGGCAAAAACCGGTAATGACCCTGTGTTCTTTACCGCTCAGTTTCTGTAGCATGGAAAAGGCTTCATCTTCATCTCCTGGTTTTCCGAGGACCGCACTGTCGAGGACCACGATCGTATCTGCCCCGAGGATCCAGTTGTCTCCGCATTTCTCAATGACCGCATGAGCTTTTGCTTCGGCCAGAAGCCGGGCATTCACGAGAGGATCACGAGACAGGGTGCCTTCCCTGACAAGGCTTGAGAGGGTGCGAAAAGGAACCCCGATCTGCCTGAGAAGTTGCTTTCTTCTCGGGGATGCTGAGGCAAGCACAAGGGGAGAGTCTTTGCTGATGGGTCGAGTCATATCTTATCCGGCAAATTGAAAAGGCGTATGGTGTTTGCTGAGGTTGCTTCTGCCAGTTTCTCTAATTCCATTTGTCTCAACTGTGCAATCTTTTCTGCCGTGTGCCTGACGTAGAGAGGTTCGTTTCGTTTTCCTCTGAACGGTACCGGGGTCAGGTAGGGACAGTCTGTCTCCACAAGCAACCTCTCCAGCGGGATCCGCGAGGCTGCGGTCTGCGTGTCCACTGCGTTCTTGTAAGTCACCGTGCCGGGGAAGGAAATGCAGAAACCCATTTCGACAAGAGCCATGGCAAGATCGTAATTTCCTGAGAAGCAGTGGATCACGCCCCGGTATAGCCTTTTTCTCTTCCTCAAAATGCTGAGGAGGTCGCTGTGAGCATCGCGGTCGTGAATGATGACCGGAAGGTCCAGTTCGAAGGCGATGTCCAGCTGGCGCTCAAATGCCTGAACCTGCTTGTCAGGGGGTGAATGGCGACGAAAGAAATCAAGGCCTATCTCGCCCCAGGCAACTACCTTGGGTTCAGAAGATAAGGTCCTGAGTTTTTCCAGGTCTTTGGGGTCCGCCTCCTTGGCGTTGTGAGGGTGATACCCCACGGTAGCGTAAATGGACTCATATTTCTTAGCGATTTCGATTGCTTTCCTCGAGCTGGCCAGATCGATGCCGATCGTCACCATGCGAGTCACTCCCCCTTGAAGAGCTCTCTTGATAACCAGGTCGCGGTCGGTATCAAAATCTTCCATGTCGAGGTGGGCATGGCTGTCAATCAACATAAAATAATTTCTATCCTCGTCATTTCAGTAAGTTATAATCGTTTAAGCCTATCAAACCCTCTGGTTATTACAATGAAATAGGTTGCAAATTCTACAGAAATCTATACAATATTCTACTGAATAACAAAAACGAGGTCAGTTTTCCGAATGGCTGCAATTGTCACGCCCGAGCAACAAGCAGTTCCTACAGAGAAAATCCTTGAGGAACAGCTTAAGTTCCAGAAAAGACTCAATAACATCACAAACAAGATCCACGCTGCCAAGGATACGAACGATATCCTCCTGAATCTCCAGGTAGAGATCCTAGGCCTTTTCGACGCGGACAGGATCACCATCTACATGGTGGACGGCATCAAGCGGCAAATTGTGTCGAGATTCAAGACAGGAAATGAAGTTTCTGAGATTCGTGTTCCCATCGGGAATGACAGTATCGCGGGGTATTGTGCCGCCTCAGGGAAAATGGTCAATATTACAAATGCTTACGATGAAAGCGAACTCAAGAAACTCAGCACGAGCCTGGTGTTTGACAAAAGCTGGGATGAAAAGACAGGCTACAAGACGAATCAGGTTCTTGTGGCACCCGTGTCCTACAACAAGTACCTCCTTGGCGTGATCCAGTTCATCAACAAGAAAAGCGGCAAGCATTTCACCCAGGAAGACCAGACGTCTGTCCAGGAAATAGCCAAGGTCCTCGGAATTGCATTCTTCAACAATCAGAAGGCGACGCAGAAAAGGAGGCCTACCAAGTTTGACTATCTGATTGCGAACAACATCATCACGGAAAAAGATCTGGAACAGGCCATCTCCTCCTCCAGAAAAATAAAGAAATCGGTGGAGTCCATTCTTGTCTCGGATCTCCAGGTGAACAGGGAAGACATCGGCAAATCCCTGGCTGCCTATTACAAGACCCGCTTCGTGCCCTACGATGAGAAGATGGTGATTCCCGGGGACGTGCTCAAAGGATTGAGGGCAAGCTTTCTCAAGAACAATGTTTTTGTCCCTGTATCTCAAACCGGGAACAGAGTCGTCATCGCGATGGAGAACCCGGACTACCTGCCCGCTAGGGATACCATCCGGCGGCTCATACCCGGAAAAGAGTTTGAGTACTGTGTAGCCCTCAAAGAGGATATTTTCAAGATGATCGACCTCTTCTTCGATGTGAAGAGATCGAGCTTGATGGAAGATGCGGGGAGCATTGAAGACATTCTGGGACAACTCGAACCCTCCGAGGAGGAGGGCGCTGAAGACGCGGAGAAGGTGAGTGAAGAAGACAACGCGATCGTTCAGCTTGTGAACAAGATGATCATCGATGCGTACAGCCGGAATGCTTCGGATATCCACATTGAGCCGCGCCACGGAAAGAACCATGCCCACATCAGAGTCAGGATTGATGGAGCCTGTCAGCTCTATCAAACCGTTCCTTACACGTACAAGAGAGCGATTGTTTCACGAATCAAGATCATGGCGGATCTCGACATTGCTGAGAGGAGGCTCCCCCAGGACGGTAAAATCAAGTTCAGGAAATACGCGCCGCTGGACATCGAACTCCGTGTGGCCACGATCCCGACCGCCGGAGGGAATGAGGATGTGGTCATGCGCCTTCTGGCAACTGGTGAGCCCATGCCTCTCGAAAAGATGGCGATGAGTGACAGGAACTACAGAGTCTTCACCGAGATGATCCAGAAACCTTACGGCATCGTTCTTGTGGTCGGGCCCACCGGAAGCGGCAAAACCACCACACTCCACGCAGCGCTGCACTTTATCAACAAACCGGAAACCAAGATATGGACGGCTGAAGACCCCGTGGAAATCACCCAGGAAGGCCTTCGCCAGGTGCAGGTTCAACCGAAGATCGGGTTTGACTTCGCGACAGCNATGAGGTCTTTCCTCAGAGCCGACCCNGACGTGATTATGGTGGGCGAGATGCGCGACCACGAAACCGTTTCCACCGGCATTGAAGCTTCTCTAACCGGTCACCTGGTCTTCAGTACTCTCCACACCAACAGCGCACCNGAAACGATCACCAGGCTTCTGGACATGGGAATGGATCCCTTTAACTTTGCAGACGCCTTGCTCGGAGTCCTTGCCCAGCGCCTGGTGAGGACCCTCTGCAAAGACTGCAAGGAAGCGTATAACCCTCCCAGAGAGGAATATGACGCTCTGGTGAGATCTTATGCCGGGGACTTCGATGCTCTTGGTTTCCAGTACAACTCCGACCTTGTCCTCTACAAGCCCAAAGGATGTGCAAAGTGCGGAAACACGGGGTACAAGGGNAGGACAGGGATCCACGAGATCATTGTTGGGACAGACCCGCTGAAATCTCTGATCCAGGGGAGGGCCAAGATGGAGGAGATCAGGGTGCAGGCGATGAAGGACGGCATGACCACGCTGATGCAGGACGGTATCCGCAAGACCCTTCTCGGCATGACNGATCTCATGCAGGTCAGGAAGGTATGTATCAAATAGGGCGCAAGGTACACGGCACAAGGCCCATGGTAAGAAAACAAGTAACAGTAAAGGGATAAGAAAAGATGTAGGGTTGTTCAACAGGGTCAAGTCGATAGGCTTGAAAGGAAAGGCGCAGGACATGATTTCATGGCCTGCGCCTTTCGCGTTTTACTGTACGTCGCAATGACTTGCCCTGTTAAATCGGCTTTGCCGTCTCGCATCGCGAGAATTTAACAGGGCGGGGATGAGGGCAACGCAGCCCTTCGACTTTGCTCAGGGCCATGAGCCTGTCGAATGGCAGATGGATGTTTTTCATCAGCCTGCTATGGATATTGTCCCGGCCTCATCAGCCCTGCGGTCTCATCCAGCCCGAACATGATGTTCATGTTTTGCACTGCACTTCCGGCCTGGCCTTTCACAAGGTTGTCAATCACGCTCACCACGATGAGCTTTCCTGTTCTCGGATCGAGGTTCAGGGAGAGGTTGCAGAAGTTGCTGCCACGGACATCGGTGCTCGTGAGCATCCTTTCCGGCCCGAAGATCCTGACAAAGGTATCCNCCTTGTAGAAGACGCGATACGCGTCGAGCACAGCCTGGATGTCCAGACCCGGTTTCAAGTTACCATAGATCGTGCTCAGAATGCCACGGCAGAGAGGAATCACATGGGGAGTGAAGGTAATCCGCATCTCCTTGCCCGCCACAAGTCCGAGCTCCCGCTCTATTTCATAGACGTGCTGATGGCCTGAGATCTTGTAAGCATGGATGGCGTCATAGCGAGCAGGGTAATGAAAAATGGGATTGGGTTTTTTCCCTGCTCCGGAAACGCCGGTTTTCGAATCGCAGATGATAGACCCTTGGTCGATCAAGCCTGATTTCACGGCAGGAGCAAGACCCAGGATGCAGCTCACGGCAAAGCATCCGGGGTTGCCGACCAGGCNGGCCTTNGCAATCTCTTTGCGGTGGAGCTCCGCGAGCCCGTAGACCGCTTTGGGGAGCAACTCTGGAGAGGCGTGCTCCTGGGCTTTTCCGATCCTTGCCGCATAACCTTTGTATGTCTCTACGTCATTAAATCGGAAATCACCGCTGTAATCCACGACCTTCGCCCCCTTGTTGAGCCAGTAGCGGGCTTCCTTTTGTCCCACACCATCCGGCGTTGCAAAAAAAACCACATCGAAGTCATCAGGACGCTTCGGGTCGTCCGCATCGATCAGGGGAAGGTCGCAAAACCCTTTCAGGTGCGGATAAAGGTCGCTGATGGGTTTGCCGATGTCCTGTTTGTCCAAAAGGGCTGCTATCTGGACATGGGGATGGCTGAACAGCAACTCGATCGCTCCGCATCCCCCATATCCACCGGCGCCGATGATACCTGCCTTGATTTTCTTCATAGCCATTACTCCTTCTATATTCAGAGATCAGCGTTCAACATGCTAATCAAGAAAAAGTCAAAATTCGAAGCACTAAACTCGAAACAAATTCAAAATCCCAATGCTTCAAAAACCAAAACAAAAGAACTGTGCTTTCAGGAGGCTCCTTTCGGGATTTGCATGTGTCTACTGTATTCTGTCTCCTTGTCTTCTGTATTCTTGCTCCCCTACACATTAAACCTGAACTGTATGATGTCTCCATCCTTGACGATGTATTCTTTCCCCTCCAGGTGCACAAGGCCTTTTTGTTTGAGTTCGTGAACAGAGCCGACCTGCTTGAGATGGTCAAAAGAGAGAACTTCCGCCCTGATAAAACCTTTCTTCATATCCGTGTGAACCGTTCCGGCGGCCTCAAGGGCAGGCAATCCCTGCCTCAACGCCCACGCCCTGACTTCCTCGTTGAGCACCGTGAAAAAGGAGATGAGATTGAGAAGGCTGTAGGATCTTTTGATCACCCTGTCGAGGACGGATTCCTGAATGTGATAGGCCTCCATGAATTCCTTGGCCTCATCAGGAGTCATGGTCCCTATGTCCTTTTCCAGCCGNCCTCGAACAANCATCATTTCCACGTTGGGAGGGTTGCGCTTCCAGCCGGGCANGGCCTCATCCTCATCGTCATTGTTGATGATCACCAGTTGCGGCTTTGCAGAGAGAAAAGTAAAACCTCTCAGGGTAGGAGCGGTCGCCAATTCAGGGTTCACACGCAAAGGATCGCCTGCTTCCAGAGTCTCCCGGCAGGCTTTGATAAGAGAGTGCTCTTCCTCGTCCGGCTTCTTGCCTCTCTTTGCGTCCAGCTCCATGCGCTCGATTCTCTTCTCTGCAACCACGAGATCGCCGAGAATCATCTCCTCCTCAGTCTTCCAGAAATCAGTTTCCGGACCGGGTTCCAATCCTCCTGCAGTGAAGTTGCGGGTCACGTGAATCAGGGCGTCACAGATCCGAGCCTGAGTGAGGACGGCATTTTCAGCCTTGGCTCCCGCGGCGGAAGGCGCTTGAGAAGGCAAAAGGTACTCGATGTGGGCATAGGTTGACTTCTTGGGTTTAAAAACTTTGGTCAGAAATTCCACCCTCTCGTCCGGCACTTTGACGGTCGTGATGAGCTGGTCTGATCGAGAAGCCTTGTCTTCGCCTCTGGCCCCGGCAATGGCCGAAAAGATCGTTGATTTGCCGGACTGAGGCAGACCGATGAGGCCCAGTTTCATAGGATCATCTCCCTTCCAAGAGGAATCCTTCACGGACTATACGATAGGCCGTCTTCATTTTCCAGAGGATTCTGGCGGAACGAAGATTTGTGAAAACTTGAATTCTTTTTCCTTTTGGGTTACAAAATCCGGCTGGAAAGAAAACCCAACCCACGCGAACTCAGGAGGTGGCAATCATTGAGTGACTTTGTCGAAAAACGAAAACTCCCTCGTATAGAGGTCCGGTGGCCTGTGACGATGATAACGGAGAAGGGGTCCCGTCTTCCGTCGGTTCTCCGAGCCTTCACATCTTCGGGATCATACCAGTTGCATCGGGAGATGGTCTGGCATCGGGTGTCTCCGTACTTGTTCACGGCNAATTCTCTCAAGCGGTCATAAAGCAGCGCAATGGTAGGGATGGAGCGGGGATCTTCGACTTCCTGCAGGTCNGCCCTTGCGAAGAGGCTGCCGATCACCATCGCAGCGCCTGAAATCGCGCCGCACAGATCACCCCGCCAACATCCACCGGCCACACCTGCCATGGCCCTCAGGGCGGTGTCCTTCTCCTCGATGCCGATCATTTCCAGGCTCGAGCTTTGATTTTGATCCAATAGTCTATCCCAGGCACACCTTCTCCAACCAAAAATCGCTTGACACATCTACCATTGTCGTAGCTGAAATTCCTCTACCCATACAGCATAAAAGGCCTCACAGGGGCATTTTGGCAATGTCTTTTCCCCAGGATTGATCAGGGCATGGAAGCCAATATTGGGCCGGGCAGGGGGGAAGAGGAGTTGAAGTGGGTCAAGACGGAGGTCAGGGAAAGGACGGAGGACTCAGAGGGAAAGATAAGGTCGAATAAGCCTTCAAATTGGGCAGATGGATGAAGGGGGCTTTAGAAGGAACCGGTTTATCCTTTTTCCAATCCTCTCAAGATCTTGAAATCGTCTAAAGCTTTTCCTGCCCCAATAGCCACAGCAGTCAGTGGATCTTCTGCGATATTTACAGAGAGCTTTATCACTGACCTTAAGAATANATCGATATTCTTGAGCAAAGCCCCGCCACCAGCCAGCATGATTCCTTTGTCTAAAATATCAGCGGCAAGCTCCGGGGGTATNCGTTCCAGGATCGTCAATACGGCTCCAGAAATTGCGTTGAGTTGCTCTGAAATCGCTTTCCTGACCTCGCCAGAATCTATNGTCAAAACCTTCGGTACACCGTTAGTAAGATCCCTTCCTTTTACTTCAGCCCTTTCCAAATTATCACCAGGATGTGCGTCACCAATAGTCATTTTTATTGTCTCGGCAGTGCTCAAACCTATCATCAGGCGGTATTTCCTTTTGAGGTACTCCTGGATTGATTCATCNATTTTGTCTCCGGCAACCCGTAAAGAGATGCTATCAACTATGCCTCCAAGTGAGATGACAGCCACTTCGGTAGTACCGCCACCGATATCCACTATCATACTACCTTTAGGTTCAGATATCGGGAGCCCTGCTCCTATCGCAGCAGCCATCGGCTCTTCGATAAAGTGCACTTCTCTGGCTCCTGCCGACCCGGCTGATTCCAGAACCGCCCTCTTTTCCACTTGAGTGATACCACTGGGCACCCCGATGATTATTCGAGGTCTTACAAGCCTGCGCCTGGCATGTGCCTTCCTGATAAAATAACTCAGCATCGCTTCTGCGACTTCAAAGTCAGCGATCACTCCATCCATTATGGGACGGATCGCAGTGATATTTTCAGGCGTTCTGCCGAGCATCAATTTGGCTTCCTTGCCTACTGCAAGGACTTTCTTCCCATTTCCGTTACCATTCTTCATCGCCACTACAGAAGGTTCGTTCAGCACAATGCCTTTTCCCTTCATGTAAACGAGGGTGTTAGCTGTACCTAGATCAATGGCTAGATCATGGGAGAAGATCGCTGATATAGAACGTAAAACCATGATTCTTCTTCCTTTCTTCCTTATGTTAGTAGAGTTATGGCGCTACGATAGGGTGACTCCTTCCGGCATCTATCCTATCGTTCAGGGAATAAAGTCCT
>Ga0031656_10000408_pt1 | contig 14509 bp, 17 predicted proteins | sample FrelakmetDIP11DI_FD_55080 | JGI IMG/M metagenome (GOLD analysis project Ga0031656, IMG submission 55080) | Freshwater lake sediment microbial communities from the University of Notre Dame, USA, for methane emissions studies - DIP11 DI | ecosystem: Environmental > Aquatic > Freshwater > Lake >... | reverse complement strand
AAGATCATCCGCGCAGTCAGCAGATAGCCGCCGACTTTCCTTGCCATTCCCTCTCTTTATTCTTTATAATGAAAATCCGCGATGAAGAAAAAAATATCAGTGATCGGTGCGGGAAATGTCGGTGCTACAACAGCTCAGCTCATTGTGCAGTCAGGCATAGCCGACGTTGTGCTTTTTGATATCGTCGAGGGACTGCCCCAGGGGAAGGCTCTGGACATGGCTGAGGCGTGTCCGCTCTGGAATTCAGCGGCTACGATCAGAGGGACAAACCGGTATGCTGACACCGCGGGTTCTGATCTTGTTGTTGTCACAGCGGGGCTTGCAAGAAAGCCGGGGATGTCAAGGAGCGATCTCCTTCATGCGAACGTTGATATCGTGAGAGGTGCATGCATGGAGATTGCAAAATATTCTCCGAACTCGATCGTCATTGTCGTAACAAATCCCATGGATGTTATGGCTCAACTCGCATGGAAGACCACAGAGTTTTCCTGCAGGCGGGTTATGGGGATGGGGGGTATCCTTGATGCTTCAAGGCTGGCGGCATTCCTTGCCTGGGAGTTGCATATATCACCNGAAGATATAGAAGCCGTCGTACTCGGGGGTCACGGTGATGACATGCTTCCTCTTCCCAGATTTACTACGGTAAAGGGAATACCGTTAACTGAAATCCTCCCAAAAAAGAAAATTGACTCGCTNATAGAGCGGACAAGAAATGGCGGCGCGGAAATAGTTTCCTTTCTGAAATCAGGGAGTGCCTACTATGCACCGGCTGCGTCAACGTTCCAGATGGTTAAATCCATTCTGCTTGATGAGAAACGGGTGCTTCCCTGTGCTGCGTTTCTGAACGGAGAGTACGGGATAAAGGATATTTATATGGGTGTTCCCGTCATTCTCGGGGAAAAGGGTGTGGAAAAGATCGTTGAGGTAAAACTTACAAAGGAAGAAAAGGCTCAGTTCAGAAAATCCAGCGCAACTGTCAAAAAATTGGTTCAGAAACTTTCAATATAGCGGAGGAGCAATGGAGAGAACATTATCAATCGTAAAACCGGACGGAGTGAAAAAAAACCTGATCGGTGAAGTGTTAAAAAGGTTTGAACAGCCGGGACTCAGGATTGGTGCGATGAGGATGCTCAGGATGTCGATAGATGATGCAAAGGGTTTCTACATCATTCACAAGGAGAGGCCTTTTTATGACAGTCTCACGAGCTTCATGTCAGAGGGCCCCGTTGTGGTGATGGTGGTTGAAGGGGACAATGCAATTAATAAAGTGCGGCAGATCATGGGGGCGACAAATCCAAAGGATGCGGCACCCGGAACAATCAGGGCAGATTTTGCTTCTGATATTGAGCATAATATCGTACATGGTTCAGATTCGAAGGAGTCGGCTGCGTTCGAGATACCTTTCTTCTTCCCCGCTCTTGAGATTTACTGATATGTCTCTTTCCCCTCTTTGAATCAGCATTTGGAGGTTGACAGGGATGAGGGGAAAGATGTTATTTTATAAACTCTTGCAGGCGCGTAGCTCAGTGGGAGAGCGCTTCCTTGACACGGAAGAGGCCAAGGGTTCAATCCCCTTCGCGCCTACCATATACATCAAGCAGGTTAATCTTTCCTGTCTGTTTCGTCAAATGAAACGCCGACTTTGAAATTACTAAAATATTTTCTCAGACACCATTTGACTGTGCACTTACGGGGAGAATCAAATACTTCAGGGATGCTTAATTCCAGGATAAATCCCTTCTTCAGATCTACGTCAGTATAGAGACAAACACCTGAATCACTGAGATCACAAGTCGTTGCCTTTCTCGTTGCAGTGAAGTGGTTTCCGGAGACCGTATAGACAAAAGGGAGGTTTATCTTTCGTCTGTAACATATCCTTCTTTCTCTGAGCATTGTGTGTGCCCCCTGGTAATGAACCTTAACCCGAAAACTGCAATTGAAAAATTATCCGGCTGGCATATAACCATAAAAACCTTGATAATGCAGAATTTGGGTGTGTTTTCTAACCACTGCGAGCGCATGAAAACATTTAGTCCCATGCTGATATCTTTCCGCCTACAAAGGTGCTGCTATCAAGCTTTTTCCGGCCATATGCCTGCCATGATTTAGGCTCGAGTGCATTTTTCGGGTTAATCGGACGACAAAAATATGAGTTGATAAAAGCGAATGTTGATACAGATTTGATCCTGTATCCGACGCCCCCGGATATTACTCACAGTATAAAGGAGCTTTAATACTTCGTCAACACCTGCATGTATTGAAAACAAAAATATACAATTTATCGTGATAATTATGTATATTATCTCAGAAAGACTTCAAGGAAATGATAAGGTTCCCCTCAGTATTTGTTATCTTTTTGATTATACTCGTGTGTCTATCGGTATCAGCAGGGTGCCGAAAACCGCGCCTCGAAAAACCACCCGCCAATGCCCTTGATAAANATGAAAGAATTGCCAATATCAGGAAATCAACGGTCCGCATCTATGTCGATGGCAAGCCGACCGGAACAGGNTTCATAATTACAGAGAACGGTTTAATCGCAACTGCCTTTCATGTGATCGCAAAAACCATCCCCANCCCTCGTAAGCACGCCCAAATTACCTATGCTTCATTGATTGAAGTACAATTCGACGACGGGGAAAAACTTCCCGCCATCGTGCATAAATCATGCATCGGAAAAGGTTTGCACGGATCAATCTTCAGAGATTACTGTATTCTGGAAATCAAACCAGCAAAAAAACTTGTCCCTCTCCGCCTGGGAAATTTTAACGATGTCTATGAAGGAGCACATGTTTACCTGTCCGGTTATCCATTGGTCTCTGAAAAACCCAGCATATCATTTGGCATGGTCTCTGCGAAATGGGAAGATCCTGTTGTCTCCTATTATGGTCAGTTGTTCCCCGAAAAAAGAAACAATACGGAAATCGCCCTGCTTGATATTTCTATGAACAGGGGAGACTCTGGTGGCCCGATAGTACTCATCGGAAATAATCCGGAAGAGGACAGGGTCATTGGTATTGCATCATTCATTATGACCCCCCTTGATCAGGAACTGAAGGCACTCGTGGAAGCTATTAATAGCTACACAGAAGGACGTTATAATGTTGTCTGCACCATTGAACTCTTTCAGTTATTGAAAAAAGAGCACGGGTGCCAATCTTTATTTATCTCTGGATGCATATCCATAGATCCGCTGAGACTGCGCTTACATAAAATCGTGGAGGATAAACAAGACAAGGGCGCTCTCAGGAAAATCATCCCGTTTTTATAATGCTTGTTTGATGCTTATGTGATCAGAGCAAAAAGAATAACTGCTGCCCAAATAAAGCTCTTTCAGAGGACCATATGGGATTATTACCGCAAACATGCTCGAAGCTTACCGTGGAGAAAAACTCGTAAACCCTATCATATTCTCGTATCTGAAATTATGCTCCAGCAGACCCAGGTCGAGCGGGTAATTGAAAAATATCAAAGGTTCATCTCCGCATTTCCTGACTTTTCCTCCCTGTCACAGGCATCTCTCCACGATGTTCTGTCTATATGGCAGGGGCTCGGATATAACCGTCGCGCCATAGCGCTGAAACAGATAGCTCACGAAGTTATCACAAAATATGACGGGATTCTTCCTTCCTCCGCCGATATATTAATTCAGCTTCCCGGGATCGGCAATGCAACTGCTTCCGCCATTGCCGCATTCGCTTTCAATCAGCCGGTTGTATTTATTGAGACAAACATACGCCGGGTTTTTATCCATTTCTTCTTTCAGGACAGGGACAATGTGAAAGATTCTGAATTACTCCCCCTTATAGAAAAAACCCTTGATCAAGATAATCCACGCCAGTGGTACTATGCCCTGATGGATTACGGGGTCATGTTGAAAAAAGAATTCGGGAATCCAAACAGAAAGAGTTTCCATTATCAGAGACAGGCACCATTTCAGGGTTCTCAGAGGCAGCTCAGGGGGTTGGTTCTCAAGGTGGTACTGCAAGCACCAAAAATTACTGAGACTGCCATCATAAAAAAGCTTAAAAAAGAACCGAAAAAAGTTAAGGATGTCATAGAACAACTTCAGATGGAAGGATTTATACGAAAGGAAAGAAATACATACTCGATATCATAGAATTTTTTGTTATGCCAGAAAATCTATTTGAAAAAAGGCAGATGTTGTGAGAAAAATTATTTTTCGATACCGTAGGGTACCTTTACCAGATGGTTTCACAAATAGGTTTATTCAGAGAGCGTTGAAAGATATTTTAATCAAATCATCGAGTTAAATTATTTTACGAACAATGTCTGTACTTTTTTGGATGCATATATTTTATTCCTCCGCTTTGAAGAGCTTGTCTTTTGGAATACTTTCCATGAGGCTCGTATATGCTGATGACAGGCTTGAAGCATCGAGGGATTCAAGGGTTATCATCACTGAATAATCCTTGTTTTCCATAACGGGGTATGATCCGATCTTGACGTTCTGATACTGCTTTACGATCTCATTCAAAACAGGTGCGATACTCGCTTCAGATTCATTCACGTACACCTTTTTGAGGTGTATGAGCGGTTCGTGAAACATCTTTTCTATAGCAGTAAATTTTTTTCTGAGCAATTGCGGGATACCCGGGAAGATAAAGACATTCCTGAATTTTATCAGAGGGAAAGATAGTGTGTCGTCATTGACCAGTTCGGCTCCTTCAGGTACCTCTGCCATTCTCAGTTGGGCGGGGGACAGGGTTCCCTGTCTCATTTCAAGAATTCCCTTTAATGTATCATCAATAACAGGTTTGACATGAAATGCTTTTGAGATCCCTTCGATCGTGATATCATCATGTGTCGGTCCAATTCCTCCTGAGGTGAAAACATAATCAAATCTGCCAGCGAATTTCCTGACCTCTTCTGCTATTTCGTCAACTGAATCTGGGATTACAGAAATGCAGCATAACTGTATGCCATGGGACCAGAGCTCCTGTGCCATGAAAAAGGCATTCCCGTCCTGCACCTTGCCGGAGAGGATTTCGTCCCCGATAATAATTATCCCTGCTGTCTTTGCCATTTAACCTTACTCATTTTCTCACGCAAAGGTTAACGGAATACCGAGCATATGCATCCCTGCGCTACCAGGTTATAGTTACCGCAACTGTTTCACTGTATGTGCCTGCTGATACGTCCTGCCCTGCGGGGATTCGCCCATACAGTGTTGAAACCCACGTTTTATTTTTCGTCACCTTGTTAGACACGGTAGATGTGCCCCCTGTACCGTCACCCCAGATTACAGACATCGAAGAATCAATAAAGAGATTATAATTTAACCGGTCTGGCCTGGTTGTATGTCTCATCTGCCTCGGTTTGAAGCCGCCTGAATTAAAGCTTGGACCGATCCTGATCGTAACTATAGGAGGCGGGGCCTCATCGCATGTAACGCTCACGGTCCCGGTCGAATCCTTCGGCGGATTAGAAAATACATCGTAGGTTCCAAAACTAATATTTGTTGTGGCTACATTACAGGCTGCTTCAGCCTCACGGATGCATAAGAGAGAAAGGCAGAAAAAGATTGATCTAACGATCAGCTTCACAGATAACCTCTTTCAGATCAATAATCATATCATTACTCTCTGGTATTATCATAGCAAAAATGCATTCTTTCCCGAGATATTTCAACACAGTTTTATACCGTCCCGGTTTTATATTTTCAAAATAGAACTCTCCCCCCTTTCCTGTCGGAAAGGTTATCTCCTGTCCGTCCACAAGCATGCTCACTTCGTAGAATTCTGCGGGCTTTATCTCCCCTTTTATTTTAACCTTAAGCATCCCGGTGATAGCCTGGAATTTCATGATGTCAAAGGCGATAAACGACCCGCTCCTGAGCGGAGGTGAAACGAATTTCATGACTCCAGAAATAGTGTAGTCCATGGGGATATCTTTATCATTAATTGTTATCTGGTTATCGTAGTAAGCACTGAGATTCGGTACAAAGACTTTCCCTGAGGCGTTTGTCCGGCCAATCTCCTCATTGTTATAGAATACTTTCACGTCCTTGAGATCACCGACCTTTACGAGCCCGAAGCTGTCAATGATCGGCCGGCTCAGGCCTATTGTGCCGCCAACATATGCGATGCTCCCCGCAGCGGAAAGACGATATGCTTCGTGCGTCCTGCCTTCCCGGTCAAAGTCAATTTTGGTTTCTGCTGCTACAATACCGCGTTTTGCATTATATTGCACGGAAGGATTAATCGAAGTAAAATTATCTCCTCCGGTATCTGTCCTCTCTATTGATGCACTGTAACTTATGCCCTCCCCCACCGGTATATTTTTTGTTATCTGCAACACCTCCTCATGTGTATCTTCATTTTGCCGATAACTTGCCGATACGGTATGGTCCCTGCCTGGATAATAATTGATACCGACAAAAAACTCATTCGAGGATCTCTCCTCATTGGTATTTCTGAATGTCGCAAACACTGTGGACTTGCCGGACAGGGCCTTCGAATACGAAGCGGTAAATGCCTGCCTGTCATCCCCGTAAAACCTCTTCAGGCTCAGGAAATCAACTGAAAAGGAACCAAAGCGCTCAGTCGAATACCCCACGCCGGCACTCGTCTCGAATTGTGGTTTTTCATTCGTAAGGTCGTCGGATATCCGTGCGTGGTTTTCGGTGAATCCGGCAACAAAGAATCTGGCGTTGAATCTCCTGTCCTGATAGGTATATCCCAGGATTCCCGCCGCACCGTCCCTTCCTTCAGTACCAAGGCTCTTGGAAAGGGAGACCGAAATGATGCCTTTATCCCGAATGAGATACGAAGCCTGCGGACCAAAATTGCAAAAGTCTTTGAGCGCCTCAGCATGATATCCGAGCGTCAGTTTATCCGAGTATCCGTACCTGTGGAAAGCTGTGAAAGCGACGTCACTGTATGTATTGCTTTCCTCTCCAAATTCTTCCCGTATCGCGCCGAGATTGTAACTGTATTCATGGAGGCCTTTTCTCAGGAGCAGGTCTGAAAAGTAAAATGGGAAATTGAGCCGTTCTTCTTTCCCGAAGGGATCCCTGATAATCACCTCGAGCAATCCGGCACCTCCGTAATAATTAATGTCTCGCAGATCGAATCCACCCGGTGAAAGTCTCTCCGTCCTTAAACGCATTCCGTTCAGGTATATCTCGACCTCTGAGGGAAGCGTCACAAATCCCGCGACATTCAGCATGGGATTCTTTATCAGATAGGGGTCCATCCGGTATATCTTCGAAAAACTGATCCCGCCCATAGTCAATGTGCTCCCGAGATCACCCGAGAATGCGACAAAATCTCCGGCGATAAATCTCTGCAGTCCTCCACGGTAATCGTAGGTGATATTTGTCATGAGTCTCACAAACTTTTCGTCATCAGATTTTTTGGTATAGAATGCATCTGAGAAAAAAAGGATATCACCCGTTCTGAATCCCGCTTCGTTAGTAACATTAAAGCTATTAAAGTCAAAGGAATCACCGGCGTAATAGTCCAGCCGGTAATTAAAGAAAGCACTAGTGTCCCGCGGGTAATAGACTTTCGGCTGCCTGCCGGGCAAAAATTCGATAATCTTTGTGGGAAGCAACGAAGGATCGACAGTAATTTCGACCCCGAGTTTTTTCTCATTGAAGGTAAATTGCACTCCATGCATCGATCGCAAAGAGATGTGAGGTTCTCTATCTATTTCTGTAACACGTCCTTCCGGGTTTTCAATCCCTATTTCTCGAATATCAGCAATCCTCATGAGAATGTCCCGGTCTTCGGTAAGCCGCACATAATACTCACCTTTAGACTGCCCGTTCAGGGTAACAGCTACAATCACGATATCCGAACTTTGCGCATATGAGAAAGACAATAGAAAACAGAATAGGATGAGAAAAAAAGGAATAAATGGTTTGAGTAATGTAGGGATGTAAACGAATTTCGATTTATTTAATGCACATTGTCTTATCGACATCCGCCTTACCGCTGAGGTTAAGTTTGTCGGTTACAACCTGAACATCAATTGTTGATACATCCTTGCAGATCTCCTGTGGCACCTCTGCGCTATAGATTCTTGAAACGTCACTCAGGAGATACCAGCCGTTGATATCTTTTACAAATATCTCTTCGCCCTTGTCGTTTTTCCCCCTGATGTTCACAGAATTGATCATGAAATAAACATTGCCCGTATTTTTAACGACTGCAGTGACAACTGCCTTTGAGAGTTCAACTTTTTGTATCTCGCCTTTTGCTTCTGCTTTTATAGGTTTTACAAATATCGGGACTCCGAAACGTATTGCGATTGCGACATTAATGCCCTCGGATTTTCTTGGCTCAGGGATTTCTTCAACAAAAAGCCGGTAGGTCTTTTCTTTTGCAACCGCTGGAATCTTGATCCCCGCCCGCAGTATCCTCTCCTCTTGCTTCTCGATGGTCATGATCTTTGGGAAAAAGATGAGATCTTCTGTCTCTGTATAGACATCCTTTCCCTCTGCGTCCTGACTCCATTCAAAGGCTTTCATCTGTACATTGAGTTTTTCGGTTCCTTCATTGACGATCGTCACCACACCGCTTTTAGCGTTCTTGTCAAGGTCTATCCTTATCGGGGTAACTTTCCATTCCCCGGCGAAGGAATATGATGGGAAAAGCATAATTGTCAGGAGAAAAATGTGCAGATGAATTAAAAGGGAAAATCGTGAGAATGTTGTCTTTTTCATGCAGGTTACTATAGCAAAATAGGAATGAAGTTACAACACTAAGATCACGATTCTGACGGGAAATTTATATTACGGAGCTAATGTGATGACAACGGTGTCGGAATAATTACCGGTTGCTGCATTCTGATAATCTAACCCGTTGACGGTACCGGATATTGTCAATGTCTGAAGCGTATTTTTCGGTACATTCCCTATTCTTGGATTCAGTGTAAATGAGTATGGAATATATTCTGCCCCGAGCGTTGAGTGCCTCATCCTGTTGGCGTTCGGGCCGGTCTCATAAAGGCCATCATCATCATTGATAAGAAAAGTTGCTATCGGACTGCTGCCCATACAACGAAAAGTAATAGAGGTATTGACCGTTTTATTTATGGGGTTGGCAGGATCCAGATTTCCGAAACCGAGTGCTGCAGTGGCAGTACTGAATTTGCACTGGTTCTTGGAAAGGACTGTTGCCGTAACAGTAACAGAACTGGTACTGGCCGCCCACAAAGACTCATCTAAAAAAGAGAGCCATACGATCATAGCAATGAGGATACATATTTTCATGACTGTGCAACAACAAAATAAGTGGCCAGTGAGGCCACTTATTTTGTTAAACCCAATGTATTTTATCAATACCACAGGGTTCTTTCTTAAGGAGTGATTGAGAGGACTACTGTATCCGAATAAGCACCAGAAGCAGCATTCACATAATCTGCGTTATTAATCAAGCCATTCATGGTTAAGGTTATAGGATTTGTTTTCCCGAGACCGTCACCTGTAGCCGGGCTGTAGCTGAAACTGTAGGGAATCTCTTCAGTTGCATCAAGAGTATTCTGCATACGATTTAGATTCGGTCCAGCCTCATGCAAACCGTCGTCATCAGTTATTCCGTAACTTGCATTCTTCGTGCACCAGAAATTTATATTTGCTGTTGCTGTTCCATTTGCTGTTGAACTTGGATCGAGTGCACCAAAAGCGAGCGTCGATGTTGGTGAAGAAAACTTACATGTTCCGACCACATTTGCCGTAACAGTTACTGTGTTCGTATCAGCGGCCAATGCTACCCCACTAAACGCAATCATCGCTATCGCAACGATCAGGATAATTCTTTTAACCATGTTTCCTCCTTTTTTGTTTCGCAGGCTGAAGCCTGCGGCTACTTTTTTTCCATACCTACTGCAAACTACCTACTGTCTACTACCTACTGTTTTTAATGCATCACCTCCTTGTTCCACTTTTAAACATTGTGAGATAATAAGCAAATTTCAGGCCAATTCCTCCTGAGAAAGAGAGTGTCCATTTAACGTATTGATTTACATGAATAATTTTCTACACAACAAAAACATGAGACAAATCTCTGTTGCAAGAAATTGCCAAATTTTGCCAGCCTGTCATTTCTTGTCTTTTGCTTTCTTCAATAATGCAACCATATCATTCCTTCCCTGAATCGACGCATACCGCAGGGCTGTCCATCCGTCCTTATCCTTTGCACTCACATCGGCCTTGTTCTTTATGAGCAGCTCTGCTATTTCAAGATTCCCTTTGTATGCGACATACATCAACGGAGTATAACCATCAATATTCTTTGCATTGACGTCAGCACCATTCTGTATGAGCAATTGAGCCATTTCACTATCACCCTTTTCCGATGTTACCATAAGTGCCGTGCTTCCATCTTTATCCCTTGCATTGATATCCATTCCCGCCTTGATGAATAATTCGGCATGCTCCCTGTTCCCTGCTCTGACTTCCTTCAGAAAGGACTCCTGAGTAAATGGTATCCCTTTTTTTTCAAGAACTTTCCGATAATCCTTCCCGCACGCACATGAGACAAGAATCGCGCAAGCAATCACCATAATCACTGCGCGAGAAGAAACATTTTTTATGCCCATTCAGCTCCTCACCTTTTGATATTTTTGCGCTCCCTGGAATTATAAATTCTATTTGTAGTTTCGGCAATACAAAAGGTAAACTTACTATTAAGACCAATAAATTGTGATTCTTTGTCATTCCCGCTTGACGGGAATATTTCTGAGAGGGATTCTGGACAAGCCAGAATGACAGCATTGACCTAAGAATATTGTTTGACGTTGAGTACTCTGTAAAAAAGGAGGATTATATTCGATGGACAGAAGAAAATTTCTTAAGTGTGCTGCTTTAACTGGTTGCGGGTTAGCACTGGGAGAGAAGTTATACTGCATCCACTCTTCAGAAGCAGGTGAAAGATACGATCTTGTTGTTGCCCATGGAACCGGCAAATCCCCGGCGGTTATAACAAAAGCTGCGATCGATACATTCGGTGGCATAAAGAAATTCATCTCCCGCGGTGATATCGTTGTCATTAAACCGAATATCGGATGGGACAGGCTGCCTGAACAGGCGGCAAATACAAACCCTGAAGTTGTCGCTGCCATCGTGACGCTCTGTTTTGAGGCAGGTGCCAAGAAGGTCAAGGTATTCGACAGGACGGTGAATGACCCGCGGAGATGTTACAAGCAGAGCGGGATTGCCGATGCCGTCAGTCCTCTCGGTGCAGAGTTGACTTATATCGACGACCGAAGGTTCAGCGATATGTCGATCAAAGGCCAGGTGCTCAAATCATGGCCGCTCTACAGGGATGTGTTCGAAGCGGACAAGATCATCAATGTCCCGATAGCAAAACATCACGGCCTCGCAAAACTTACGATGGCGATGAAAAACTGGATGGGCATCATGGGAGGAGAACGGGGCAGGATACATCAGAAGATCGGTGAATCCCTCGCCGATATCTGCCTTGTTGTAAAACCAACACTTACTGTTTTAGACGCCGTCCGGATTCTCATTGCGAATGGTCCCCAGGGAGGAAGTCTGAATGATGTAAAAAGGATGGATACCATCGTGGTCAGCGCAGACCAGGTTGCTGTTGATTCCTACGGGGCAACGCTATTCGGGATGAAGGGAAGTGATCTTTCATATGTGAAAGCCGGCGCAGCGATAGGTATCGGCACCATGGATCTTTCGAAATTGAAAATCAGGACTCTGAATGTTTAAGAAGCGCAGGTCTGTCATTCCCGCTTGTCGGGAATCCTTCTGAAAAGCAGGAAAGATTGCGGACAAGCCGCAATGACAAAAGCATGAGAAATGTCGACTGAATAATAACCTCTTTTGAGTAAGTTTAGCATGTCCACAAAAAATTTAAGAATAGTCTCGCAGGGTATTTTCCTGCTCCTTTTCCTCTTTCTCTTTATCCAGACAGAATCGAAAGGGGACGACACCCTCGGTTATCCCGTAAGGCTTTTCCTTGATTTTGATCCGCTTATTTTCATTACGACTCTTCTTGCTTCCCGTGCAACAGAAATACCTTCTGTTTTTTTTCTCTCTCTTATTGTTGTGCTGTTGACCATCTTCCTCGGCAGAGTATTCTGCGGCTGGATATGTCCTCTGGGAACGCTGAATAATATCGTAGGATCTCTGAAAAAAAATCGTTCCAGGAAAACAAAAAAAGCTCAAATCCCCCCTAACCCCCCTTTTGCAAAGGGGGGCACAGGGGATTTTATAGTCATTCAAAAATCACGTTTTCATTGGTATAAGACAAAATATTACATCCTCATCATGCTCCTCATCTCATCAGTTTTTACACTGCAGATTGCCGGTATAATGGACCCCTTATCTTTACTCATCAGGTCTTTTTCGCTGAGTATCTACCCTCTCATGAATTATGGGTTGCATGGTTTTTTTGATGCGTTTTACGACACAAACATTCCTCTGCTTGTTAACATATCTGAATCTGCCTATAGTTTTCTGAAAAAGACATTTCTCTCCTTCCGACAGCCTCACTACCTTCAGGCAGTATTTATCGGGGTGATCTTCCTTTCGATATTGATCCTCAATCTGGTTGAGAAAAGGTTCTGGTGTAAATACCTCTGCCCGCTGGGTGCACTTCTTGGCCTTTTTTCCCGGTTCTCCCTCCTCAAACGTGAGGTGAGTGAGGGATGCACCTCATGCGGGATTTGTCATTCCGTCTGTTCCGGAGGTGCTCTTTCGGAAAATCAGGATGAATGGAGAAATACAGAATGTTTTGCCTGTTTCACCTGTGATGATGTCTGTCCGAACAACGCCGTGCGCTTCGGTTTTGGGAAAAAGATAGTTCCGTCCATTGATCTCGGCAGGAGACAGGTGATCCTTTCCATGCTCTCAGGCTTTATTGCGGTACCTCTGATACGGTCAACACCTTTTTCCGGGAAACATTTCTCGAATCCTGAATTATTAAGACCGCCGGGCGCACTCGACGAAAAGGAATTTCTCAAAAGATGTGTGAAATGTGGTGAATGCATGAAGGTCTGCATCACAAACGGACTGCAGCCTGCTTTTCTCGAAGCAGGCTTTGAAGGCCTCTGGTCCCCACGGCTCATCCCGAGAATGGGATACTGCGAATACCGCTGCACCCTCTGCGGACAGGTCTGCCCCTCCGGTGCAATCCGAAGACTGCCCTTAGAAGAAAAAGTAAAAATCAGGATCGGCCTTGCCATGATTGATACCGGCAGATGCCTGCCTCATACACATGGAATCCCCTGCATTGTATGTGAAGAAGTCTGCCCTACCCCCAAAAAGGCTATATGGTTTGAAGAAAGGATTGTAAAAAACAGTGCCGGGTTTTACGTTACCGTAAAACAACCGCATGTCGATCTTGAACTCTGCATCGGGTGCGGCATATGTGAAGCAAAGTGCCCCGTTGGGACAAAACCTGCAATCTATGTGACCAATATCGGGGAGTCGCGGTCAACGACGAATCAACTCCTCCTGTAGCCAGCTTTTATATATTTTTCATGCATGGACAGGGATATATATTTGAGCGGATTTTTTTGCCGATATTCTCATAAATTATCTCAAAATAATGAGGCAAAATCCTCGGAGGTACCGATGCATATCGGGGCCGAGAATGAGCGAAAATATTATATCCTCTGGCTATCTGAATATTTGAATCGGATAAACTGCGCTTATCTGATGGTATTTATTCTTGTGATTGCTTGACGAGCTTTTCCCTGAACCATCTGATGATGTCATCGTATGACGGAGGGGTTATGAGGAATACTTCAATATCCTTGGGAAACTGGAGTTTCGACCTATCTTCATCTTTCATGAAGAGCAGGCCTGCTTCTGCTTCAGCGAGATTGCTGTCGATGACGCTCATAAAATGCTGAAGCCTTTTTTCTGAAAACTCCTTGTAGAACTCAAGAATTTTAGAAAACACCTCTTTTGTAAAAACAACCCGCAGGCAATTACTCCAATCAGAATATGGGCCGAGTATTTCCTTGTTCTCGAGCGGGATAAGGGTGCTTCCTTCTTCGAGCTTCTTTTTGATGATCTGGAGCATTCGTTCGTTGATCGTGCCCAGAACATTCAGTGCCTCATCTCCCTGCTGATAAATAATCTCACAGAATATCTTCTGAACCTTTCCCGCAGCCTCAACCTTCTCTATCTGCTGGGCAACCTCATCCCAGTATTTCCTGACGAGCTCGTGATAATCATTTTCTGCTTCCTCAACAGGATAGATATTTGCAACACAGTAGAGCTTCCTTTTACCGGAAAACTCATCTGCAAGTGGTCGTTGAATCTGTCCTAATTCAACCATGCCGGTTATGGGATTACCTTATTCAACGGATACTCGACAATACCCGCCGCACCTGCCATCTTTAGTTTTGGAATTAATTCCCGAACCAGTTTTTCATTGATCATGACCTCAAGGGCAAACCAATCCTGATCCGACAGCGTTGATATGGTTGGAGAATGCAGTGCGGACAGAAGGCTCATCACCCTCTTCAGCGCCCGGGCAGGGACATTCATCTTCAGCCC
>Ga0031656_10000407_pt1 | contig 14518 bp, 18 predicted proteins | sample FrelakmetDIP11DI_FD_55080 | JGI IMG/M metagenome (GOLD analysis project Ga0031656, IMG submission 55080) | Freshwater lake sediment microbial communities from the University of Notre Dame, USA, for methane emissions studies - DIP11 DI | ecosystem: Environmental > Aquatic > Freshwater > Lake >... | reverse complement strand
CGTCGCGATGGGCGAGGACCTCGGCGACGGCGCCTGGAGCATGCGCCTGCAGTACAAGCCGATGGTCCGTTACATCTGGCTGGGCGCGCTGATCATGGCGATCGGCGGCATCGTCGCCGTCACCGACCGCCGGTACCGCACGCGCCGCGTCACTGAGAACGCCGCGGTGCCAGGCGCAGGCACTGCCCGGGCGGGTTGAGCAAGGAATCGCAAGATGGCCAAGTTCGTCGTCCCGTTCGCGCTGTTCCTGCTGCTCGGCGCGTTCCTTTTCGTCGGCCTGCAGCGCGATCCTTCGTACGTGCCCTCGCCGCTGATCGGCAAGCCGGCGCCGCAGTTCTCGCTGCCGAGCCTGCAGGATGCGGCTTACCCGGTCTCGTCGCAGGAGCTGCTGGGCAAGCCCTGGGTGCTCAACGTGTGGGGCACCTGGTGCGGCGGTTGCCGGCAGGAGCACGACACGCTGCTTGCGATCGCGCGCCAGAAGACGGTACCGATCATCGGCCTGAACTGGAAGGACGACAACGCGCTCGCGCAGCAGTGGCTGCGTGACCTGGGGAATCCCTATGCGGTCGTGGCCGAGGATCGTGAGGGCCGCACCGCGATCGACTGGGGCGTCTACGGTGCGCCGGAGACCTTTCTGATCGGACCGGACGGCGTGGTGCTCTTCAAGCACATCGCGCCGATGACGATGGAGGTCTGGAACAAGGAGTTCCTGCCGCGCATCGAGGCCTCGCGAGCAGCGGCAGGTTCGCAGTCATGACCGCCGCCATGCTGCGCGCATGCCTGGTCACCGTCCTGTTGCTTCTCGGCGGCACCGCCCATGCGATCGACGCCCAGGACGCATTCGACGACCCGGTGCTGCAGGAGCGCTACGAGAACATCAACCGCGAGTTGCGCTGCCTGGTCTGCCAGAACCAGACGATCGCCGACTCGAACGCGACGCTGGCGCAGGACCTGCGACGCGAAGTCCGCGACATGATCGCCGCGGGCCAGACCGACGCGCAGATCCGCGAGTTCATGATCGAGCGCTATGGCGATTTCGTGCTGTATCGGCCACGCATGACCGCCAGCAACTTCCTGCTGTGGGCTGCACCGGTGCTGCTGCTGGTGATCGGGGCCATCGTGCTGGTGCGCGTCGTGCGCCGGCGCGCCCAGGAAACCGACCTTGCTGCTGACGGCCCGGAGGCCGGCCAATCGTGACTACCTTCCTGCTTTTCAGTGCCGCCATGATCGTGGCGGCACTCGTCATGCTCCTGCTCCCGCTGCTGCGCGCCGAACCGGCCGCTGCAAAGGGCCAGCCCGCTGCCCCGCGGGCGGTGCCGATCGCGGTCGTGGTGATGATCGCGTTGCCGTTCGGAGCCGCGGCGCTGTACGGCAACCTGTCGAGCTTCCCGTGGGACAACCCCGCCGCGGCCACGGCCTCGGCCGGCGCCCACGCCCAGGATGGGGGTTCGATGGACGAGGTGATCGCGCAGCTCGAGGCCCGCCTGCAGGCCAGTCCGGGCGACGCCGAGGGCTGGCGGATGCTCGGTCGCACCATGCTCGTCTCGGGGCGCGCCACCGAGGCGGTCGCGGCCTACGAAAAGGCCAGCGCGCTGACCGGCGGAAAGGATCCCAATGTCGAGCTCGACCTCGCCGAAGCGCTGGTGCTGACGGACAACCCGGCGGTCGTGCCCAGGGCGAAGGCCATCATCGATGCGACGCTTGCCACCGATGAGACGAGCCAGAAGGCGCTGTGGTATTCGGGCCTGATGGCGCTGCGCGCCGGCGACTCGGAGACGACCAAGGCGCGCTGGACGAAACTGCTCGAGGGCAATCCCCCCGAGGAGATCCGGCAACTCGTCGTCACGCAACTCGAGGCGGTCGGCGGCGTTGCGCCCGCCCAGGCCGCGTCGACGGACTCGACCCCGGCCATGGGTGGAATGGGCGGGGGAGCGGCGGCTGCAGCCTCGGGCCGCACCGTTCGCGTCGCCGTCACGGTCGATCCCGCGTTGCAGGGCAAATTGAAGTCCGGCAGCGTGGTTTTCGTCAGCGCGCGCGAAGCGGGTATTCCCGGTCCGCCGCTCGCGGCAGTGCGCATCAACAGCGATGAGTTGCCGACGACGGTCGTGCTGAGCGACGCGAACGCGATGGTGGAGGGTCGGAATCTCTCGTCCGTGGACGAGGTTCAGGTCGTGGCCCGGGTCGCGTTCGGCGGCACTGCGGTCGTTGCGAGCGGCGACCTGATCGGCGAGGCCCGGCACAGCAAGGGTGCCGCGCCGGACCTCAGCGTCGTCATCGACAAGGTGTCACCCTAAGCACGTGTCCGGCCACCTGCAGCTGCAACTGACGAAGCTGCCTTCGATCTGGGCGAGCTATCCGCGGGTCGTGCTCGTGGGACGGCCGTCGATCACCGAGGTGACCGAGCCGCCCGAGATCGTCGCGTCCGTTCCGGGAGTGATGCTCGACGCCGGCACCGCGGCGCGCTATGCGGAGATGTGTGGGTTCGGCGCGTCGGCGACGTTGCCGGTCACGTTTGCGCACGTGCTGGCCATGCCGCTGCATCTCAAGATCTTCGCGAGCAGTGCGTTTCCGCTGCGCCCGATGGGCCTGATCCACCTGTCCAACGTGATCGAGAGCTTGGGCGACCTCACCTCGGGATCGCGTGTCGACGTCACCGTGGCAGCGCGGAACTATCGGCGCACGGATTCCGGCCTCGCTTTCGACATGGCGACCGAGATCTCGAGTGCCGGCCGGCCGATGTGGCGCGAGACCTGCGTGTTCCTGTCACGCTGGCCCGAGGACATGGCACGACAGGGCGGCCGCCCGCCGCGGCCACCCAAGGCACCGAAGGACAGCGTCGTGCTCGCCGAACTCGAAGTCTCGCTGCGCACGGCCTGGGCCTACGCGCGCGTTGCAGGCGACTACAACCCGATTCACCTCAGTGACCGCGCGGCACGATTCCTCGGCCTGCGTGGCTCGATCGGGCACGGCATGTGGTCGCTCGCGCGCAGCCTGGCGCAGGCACCGGTGCCCGCGATTCCGCACGGGGTGCGCATCGAGACGCAGTTCCTGACGCCGGTGCAACTGCCGGCGCGCATCGCCATCAAGGAATGGCGCGCCGAGGGCCAGGTGAAGCGCGCCCTGTGCGACGTCCGCACCGGGCGCGTTCACATGGTCGCGTGGTGGGACGACGTTATTCCGGCTTGACGTACATCGCGTCGACGACGCTNTTCACGCCCTTCACGCCCTTCGCGACTTCCAGAGCCCGGCTCTTCATCTTCTCGCCGGTCACGAAGCCGGCCAGGGACACGATGCCGCCCTTGGTCTCGACGTTGATCTGACCGCTCTTCACGTCCTTGTCTCCCATCAGTGCGGTCTTGACCTTACTGGTGGTCATCGTGTCGTCGAGCTTGGAGCCCATCGTGTTTTCCGGGGCCAGCGCAATCGCGTTGTGAACCTTCTTCACGCCCGACACGCCCTTGGCGGCGGCGCCGGCCGCGTCCTTCTGGGCCTGCGTCTCGACGAACCCCGCGAGCAGGACGACGCCCTTGTAGGTCTCGACGTTGACCTGCGAGGAGGGCACGCCCTTGGCATCAATCAACGCCGCCTTTACGCTGGCGTTGACCGTGTTGTCATCGATCACGTTGCCCGCGGTCTTGTCGGCCAGGGCCGGCGCGGCTGCGGCGACGAGCGTGGCGGCCAGCAGGCCGAGAATCGTGCGTTTCATTGACAGTCTCCTGATCATGGAATTTGGGAGGGGGACGGAAGCGGACGTTGAATACGCTTCGCGGTCCTGCGGTGATTTTACGCTTTATGCCAGCAGTCAGTGGCCCCGGCGTGGCGTGGCGACGCCGGAATGACTACGATGCCTGCATCACGAGACGGCTGCGACGGCTGTCAAGGGGGGTGATCGTGGTACCGGGAGCCTGGCGGGCGGCGGCGTCCAGCTTGATCACGTGCGTATCCGCGGTGGCAGCGAGCGCAGGCTGGGGCGCGGAACCGCCTCCTCCCCGTGCCGTGCTCGAGAAGGACCTCAAGATCTTCCTCGGCTGGTTTGAAGGCGAGTTCGACAACAATGAACAAGTCGCCTTTGCCGATGAGCTTGGCATTCCCCCGGACGCCGTACCGGAGCGGATTCACTCGATCTTCAAGCGCGTCGCGCTGCCAGCATTCGGCGAGCACGTCTTCTACGTCGAGCAGTATCTGGACGGCGATCCGGCGAAGATCTACCGGCAGAGGCTCTACTCGTTCGACCTCGACGAGGCCGGGCATGCAATCAGGTTGCGTATCCACATACCGCAGGATGCGACACGGCTGACCGGCGCGCATCGCGATCCGTCGAAGCTCGATGGACTGACGCCCGCGGCGACGCGCAGTCCCGCGGGATGCGAGGTCCATTGGCGCCGCCAGGCTGACGGATTCGTCGGTTCCATGAAGCCCGGTGCCTGCAGGTTCGAGTCGCAGCGCTCGGGCAAGACGGTCGTCGTCTCGGACGACCTGTACCTCGACGAGGACGAACTCTGGATTCACGACCGCGCCGTGGATACGCAGGGAAACCATGTCTATGGCAACAAGGCCGGCATCCCGCACAAGCTGAAGAAGGTGCGCCCGTTCCGTTGCTGGCTTTCGGTCCGGCGCGAAGGCATCGGGGAGGCAGAACCCGGCGCCTGGACGTTCGACCGCGACATCGCAGTGCACGATGGCGGCGAGCTCGTCTGGACGATGACCGATGCGCGGCCGTCGGCCGTCGGGCTCAAGATTCGGCGCCCGGTCTGGCCGTCCGGCCCGAACCAGGACTCGCTCGTGCTGTACGTCCACGACCGCGCCGGCGAGAACGCGGAGCGCGCGGTCAGCTACAGCTGGGCGGATCCGGGTGCCGAGCGGATCGGCATCAACCTGCGCTGGATGCAGGCCAGCTGCAGCCTTCAACGCTGAGGAGCGAAGCCATCTTGTCCACCCACGCCTGCCTGCGGTCCGCCGCAATGATCCTGCTCGCGGGGCTCGGTACGGTTGCCGCGGCCGCAAGCGAAGATTCTCTGGTCCAGCCGCTGGTCGAGGTCGCGAAGAATCGCGAGCCTGTAATCGTCCACGCGGCGCAGCTTGCTGAGGCCAGGCAGAAGCTCGCGGCCTTTGTACAGCGCACGGGCCGCCGGCCCAATGTGCTGGTGTTCATCATGGACGACGTCGGCTGGGGCGACCTCGGCGCGTATGGCGGACGCTGATTTCGGGTGAGGTTCCGACGGACTACGTCGAGGGAGGATTCGGCGGTTCGGCCACCAACCTTGCGTACGGCGCGTTGTACAACCTCTGGCTGGATCCAAAAGAAACTCGTAACTTTATGATTCGTAAGCTACCTTATATCTCCATTTACGAGCAGGGCATCGCGCGGCATCTGGCCACCTTCAGGGTGTATCCGCCGAAACGTGTCGTGGAGATGCCCACCCGATGATCCCGGGCAAGTGCAGAGCGTAAGATCGACTACGTCAGATGAGGTCCAGATCATGACGACCCGTGACAAGGCAGATCCGCCGGAGGATCTGATCAGCTCGGCCGAGCTGATGCGGCTTCTTGCAGACGAAGCCGACCAGCTCCATGAGGACGAAGGAGACGACGACAGCGATACGCTGGGCCTCGAACCGTTGCCCAAGGTCATGCGGATGCCCGAGGGCATCGAGGTGGTCGAACGACGCGTCGGCCGGGCGGTCGGTCAGTGGATCCTGGAAGTTCGATGCGAGTGCGGGCGCCGCTGGTTCGAGCTCGAGGCCGTCGATACCGGCAAATGTCCGCGCTGCGGTGCCCTGGTCCTGATCAGGATCGAAGGCACCGGCCCCTCTGACGCCGAATCCACGCGATAGAGTGACGGCTCAAGCCTGACCGTTGCCGCTGATGGGGTTTCCCTGCGCGCCGGTCTTGGCAGACCGCCGTCCGATCCATACCCTTGCGCGTGCCTGTGCCAACCGCAGGCACTCCAAGGACCCTGCCTCACCGAGCAGTCGATCATGCTGATCGTCCTCGGCCTGATCGACGTGGTGATGATCTCGAACCTGCTGGTCATGGTCATCGTCGGCGGCTGCGAGACCTTTGTCTCGCGTCTGAACCTGCAGGGGCACCCCGACCAGCCGGAATGGCTCAGCCACGTGAACGCCAGCGTGCTGAAGGTCAAGCTGGCCATGGCCATCATCGGCATCAGCTCGATTCACCTGCTCAAGACGTTCATCGAGGCTGGGATGCTCGACGGGCTCCCGTTNTGCAGCACCGTGGNAGGCCTGCAATCGGTTCAGGCCTTCAAGGGCGCCGGCGCCAATGCCAAGGGTTGCACCACAGTAACCGCGACCGGCGTCATGTGGCAGACGATCATCCACAGCGTCTTCATCCTTTCGGCACTCGGCATCGCGTGGACGGACCGGCTGATGGCGCACACTGGGCGACCGTCTGCGGCCAAGCATTGAGCGACTCGGCGGACGGCTCTCTCTTACTAACCTTGCTACCAGCGCGGGAATGCGTGGCGCCGCCGTTGCGGAAGTCCACGTTTTGCGCTGGCTGGCCGTCCAGTAGATTGCGTTCAGGATCAGCAAGGAGTTTCGTCATGCCCCTCGTTTCGATGCGCCAGTTGCTCGACCACGCCGCCGAGAACGGCTACGGATTGCCCGCTTTCAACGTCAACAACCTCGAGCAGGTCCGCGCGATCATGGAGGCTGCCGACGAGACCGACAGCCCGGTGATCATGCAGGGCTCCGCGGGCGCCCGGAAATACGCCGGCGAGGCCTTCCTGCGCCACCTGATCCAGGCGGCGATCGAGGCCTATCCGCACATCCCGGTCGTGATGCACCAGGACCACGGCCAGTCGCCCGCCGTCTGCATGAGCGCGATCCGCTCGGGCTTCTCGAGCGTGATGATGGACGGCTCGCTGATGGAGGACGGCAAGACGCCGTCGTCCTACGAGTACAACGTCGAGACGTCGCGCAAGGTCGTCGAGTTCTCGCATTCCATCGGTGTCACGGTCGAAGCCGAACTCGGCGTGCTCGGCTCGCTCGAGACCATGCGCGGCGACAAGGAGGACGGTCACGGGGCCGAGGGGACGATGACCCGCGAGCAGCTGCTGACGGATCCCGACCAGGCGGCCGACTTCGTCAAGAAGACCCAGTGCGATGCGCTCGCGATCGCGATCGGCACCTCGCACGGCGCTTACAAGTTCACGCGCAAACCCACCGGCGACATCCTCGCGATCCAGCGGATCAAGGAGATCCACGCGCGCATCCCGAACACGCACCTGGTGATGCATGGCTCGAGCAGCGTGCCGCAGGAGTGGCTGGAGATCATCCGCAAGCACGGCGGGCAGATGAAGGAAACCTATGGCGTGCCGGTCGAGGAGATCGTCACTGGGATCAAGCACGGAGTGCGCAAGGTCAACATCGACACCGACATCCGCCTGGCCATGACCGGCGCGATGCGCCGGCACATGGCCGAAAAACCGTCGGAGTTCGATCCGCGCAAGTTCCTCGCGGACGCCCAGAAGGCCGCGAAGGAAATCTGCAAGGCTCGCTACGTGTCGTTCGGCTGCGCGGGCCAGGCGACCAAGATCAAGCCGATGCCGCTCGAGAAGATGGCGGAACGGTACAAGAAGGGCGAGCTGAACCAGATCGTGCGGTAAATCCGGCACGGGACCACGAGTCGCCCGGCTCGCGAATATCCCCGCAGCGCGCGGGGATTTTCGTTTCTGTGACGCACTGCTCACGAATCGGCGTCGATCGGCCGTTGCAGGGCCTTGTAAGCCTCCCGGTGGAGCGGGAAGCTGCGGATGTCGACCCGACCGACGCTTGCGTGGCGAGTACGGGGGTGAACACCGATGCTCATGATGGATCCGGCCACGTTGCGCAGAACGCTGGAGCAGCTCGAGCAGGCCACCGAAGATCACGTCGAGTGGCATGCGAACCTGCTCCGGGCGCTCGTGTGCGGCCTCCCCTGTGATCTCAGTGATCTTGCCGCGGTCGCACACCTGCAATGCAGGTTCGGCCTCTGGTACTACGAGCGGGCGCCCGCCGAGCTGCGGGAGCAACCGGAGTTCGCCGAGATCGGAGCCCAGCACGAGCGGCTGCATCGAATCGCGGCGCGCCTGCTGCGTGACATGGGTGCCGATGCGCCCATCATCCGCGACGATTTCGAGGACCTGGTCTCGGGCAGTGCGCGCCTGCGCCTCGAACTGGACTCGCTGAGGAACGAACTCGAGGGCGCGCTGCGGAATCGGGACCCGTTGACCGGCGCCTGCAGCCGCATCGAGATGCTGCCGGAGCTTCAGGAGTTGCGCGCGCTTGCGCAACGTGGGGTCAAGCCGTGCTGCATCGTCTTCATGGACATCGATCAGCTCAAGGAGATCAATGACACCCACGGGCACGAGGTCGGCGATTCCGTACTGGCCGGTACAGTCCGCTATCTCAACGATCATCTGCGACCCTACGACAGGGTCTTTCGATACGGTGGCGACGAATTCCTGATCACGCTGCCGGGGGCGGACCTGGCGACGGGCCAGAAGGTGATTGCGCGCGTCCGACAGGGCCTGGCGAGGGGGTTGCTGGTGCTGGCTCCCGGTGGCGTGGCAATGCACGTGACCGCATCATTCGGGCTCGCACTGCTCGACCCGGAAGTCAGCGTGACGGAGTCCATCGACCGGGCCGACCAGGCGCTGCTGCTGGCGAAGACCGCAGGCCGTAACCGGGCGATCAGCTGGGACCCGTCCGTGACGACCGGCAAGGAACTCAAGCGACTGGAAGTCGACGAGGGCGGGGCGTAGGCATCGGTCGGGGAACATGCCGCGGCCCTGCGACGNCCCCGCGCAATTCCGTTCGACGTAGCCACGGGGACGGCTGTATTTTCCCGTAGCAGGGGGAGGATCGGCATGCCTGCCGAGCCCCGTTGACGTGCAAGGAGAACAATGATGGGTCAATACATCGATGGTTTCGTGGTGCCAGTGCCGAAGAAGAACCTCGCCGACTATCGCAAGATGGCGCGGTTGAAGTATCGCTCTGACTGAGCTCCTGGAACGAAGGACCCGCGCCGCCGCTACGGCCCGACCGGCTGCAACTCCGTGACGGACAGGGTCCGCTGGTGGTGGACGAACAGATCTTCCGTCATCCCGGATGTCAGTCGAAGCAGCATCAGGTCCATCGGCTGATCATCCGCACCGGCCCGCTGGGCCAGCCTCAGCAGCGATTCCAGCGAATCCACCGGCGCGCGTTGCGCACTCATCAGCAAATCGTAGGCTGCGAGGCCGGCCGCCTCCGCCTCGGAGCCGGGGCTGACGTAGTGGATCATCAGTTTCGGAGCGCCCTCGATCAGGCCTTCCGTCAGGGGTTCCGCCTCGGCGAAGAGTGCGCCTGAGACCCAGAGGCCACGACGCTCCGTGACCTTGCCGGCCGCAGGCCAGCGCCCCTGCACGGCGACCTCCTTGCCATCGCGTAAGACGACGAGGCTGACAGCGTCGAGGTGGCCCCGCAGCGCATCCAGCAGGTCCGACTCCGTGGCGACATCGCGATCCGGTGAGGCGAGCGCGACGATCTCGTCGCCGATGCGCAGGTCCAGCGTTCCGGCCGGCAGCCGCGAGCGGGCGACCGTCATGGTCTGCTCGTCATTCACGTCGACGGCAAAATCCACTAGCCGGGCCGGCGGCGACGGGTCGCGGCCCTGCCGCAGCAGTTCGATGATGGTGCAGGCGTAGCGCATCGGCACCGCGAAGCTCAACCCCTCGACCGATTCGTCCTTGATCTTCGCGGTGTTGATGCCGACGACCCGGCCCGTCTCGAGGCTGAGCAACGGACCGCCGGAATTCCCCTCGTTGATCGGGGCGTCGGTCTGCAGCATGTTCGCGCCGAGACGCGTCGTGACGGCCGAGGTGATGCCGCGCGTGCCGGTGAAGCGAAAGCCCCAGGGATGGCCGAAGGCACCCACCGGATGACCGACCGGCGGAGTCGAGCCGCAATCGAGCGACGGCACGCCCGTCGCGGGGCGCCGGGCGCGCGGGTCGAAGCCGAGCACGGCAAGGTCAAGATGTGGATCGACGTAGATCCGTTCGGTGGAGAGCGCCTTTCCGTCGCGGAATGCGATCACCACCTTTCCGTAGGAGTAGCCCGCCACGTGGGCATTCGTCAGCACCCAGCCCCGGCTGGCATCGACCAGCAGGCCGGCACCGTCCCAAGAGCCCTGTTCATCCTCGATGAAGGGCCGCTGCACGGAGGCGCGTACCTGCACGGTCCAGTCGGCAGCAGATCGGAAGGCGTCCTCCCCTGGACTCTGCGCGTGGACGGTGGCGGTGAGCAGGAACAGGGCACAGAGTGGACGATTGTTCATCGGGAGCCTGGATACGGGTGCGGGCTCCGATGGTAGCGGATCCATTTGGAATTGCGGCCAGCGTCCTGCCACATGGAAGATAGACGGTGAGTCCTGGCAAGGGAGTCCAATCGAAATGACCAAGCGCGTGCCCACGGAAGCGTCGGCGAACAAGCTCGTGACCTACCTGCTCGAAAAGGGCCTCGGCGGGGTGCCGCCGTTGTCGAGCGCCGAGAACCTGGCCACCGAGTACCTGATCGACCAGGGCTATCAGACACATGACGAGCGCGTCGACTCGCTGATCAACTGGGAGACGAGCAAGAATTTCACGACCGGCTTCATCACCGGACTGGGCGGCATCATCACATTGCCGGTCGGCGTGCCGTCCGCGCTTGCCGCCTCGTGGCTGATCCAGGCGCGCATGGCCGGCGCCATTGCGCGGATCTACGGACATGATCTCGTCGAGGATCGCGTTCGCACGATGATCCTGCTGAGCCTTGCCGGTGACGTCGCGAAGAAAGCGATGGCGGACCTCGGGATCGATCTTGGCAGCAAGCTGTCGAATCGGGCGATCAAGCAGGTGCCGGGTCGTGCGCTCGTCGAAGTCAACAAGCGGATCGGCTTGCAGCTGCTCACGAAGGCCGGCGGACGCGGCATTGCACAGTTTCCGAAGCTGATTCCGGTCGTCGGCGGCGTGGTCGGCGGCGCCTTCGATGCCGTGGTCTGCCGCATGGTGGGGCGCACGGCGAAGTCGCTGTTTCGGCCTCCCTCCGGCGACATCATCGAAGGTGAGGTGATTGCACACCAAGCGGGGCAGGGGCCGGAGTAGGGCATGGCCGGCGACAATCCCTCGATCGTCGGCGTCGCAGTGCGCGACCTGGGCCGCCGAAGTGCCGGGACACCTGCACGCGTTCCGGCGTTGAACACTCGCACGCACCTGTGCGCCGCAGTCCTGGCCCTGTCGCTTTTCAACGGGTGCGGACGAGTGACGAACGAATTTCGCGGAGACACCGAAGGCGGCCGGATCCAGCTTGACGTCGAGACCGTCGAGAACGTCGGCATCGAGGAGGTGACCGACGAGCGATTGCATCCGGACCTGCGGGCGTACGAGCGCGTTCTGAATACGCGCCTGCCCGTCGGCGCCGTGCTGACACTCGGCGTTTCGGTCGCGGACTTCGGCACCTACCGGCGCGGCGCAGGCTGGATCAACAGGGGTGAACTCCGTATCGGTCGCCACGCTGTCTGGGCGACGGTGGTCTCGGTCGAATCGAGCAATCCGCAAAGCCTGATCGCACAGATCGACGAGCAGAGCGCGAATCCATCGCGGAACCGCGTTCGGCTGCATGCGCGAGACCCAGGCACCGCACGAATTTCGCTCACCGTTCAGAAACTCGATGCCACCGGGCGTCCGACGGCCGGCGGTCCGGTGGTCGATGCAGTGACCTTTGCGGTCGAATAGGCGTGCGAAACCGACGGAGGCCGCCGATCGTCAGACGCGACTGCCGGAAAACTCGAATGCGCCGAACGGGGTGCTGTAAGTGCCGGCCAGCGTGTCGCCGGTGACCGCGCCGGTGAACGCGAGGTTCATGCGGCCAACGGGCGTGTCGGCGTCGGCGGCGAATGCCAGGCTGGCACCGTCCACGGTGAGGCGCTGCAATGCAGCCGGCTCGCCCTTGCCCGTCAGCGTGCCCTGAACCGTACCGTCGAGTTCGTGAAGATCCAGTCGCGCAGCCTGGTCACCCAATGGTGACTTCAAGGTCAGGTTCCAGGTACCGGTGATGCTCATGATCGGCCTCCTTGCATGGGCTGAATCTCGGGACTGAGAATGTAGATGGCTGGCGATGCCCACTGCAATGGCCGCAGCGGCGACTAGCGGGCGGCAATGACCTGGATCTCGACCTGGTACGCCGGCGCCGCGAGCTGGGTTTCGACGGTGGCCCGAGCAGGAGTGTGTCCCTGCGGGACCCAGGCGTCCCAGACGGCGTTCATCTGTGCGAACGTGGCGATGTCGGCAAGGTAGATCGTCGCGGTCAGGATCCGCGTCTTGTCGCTTCCGGCAGTCGCGAGCAACTGGTCGATGGACTCCAGGATCTGGCGGGTCTGGCCGGCGACATTCTGCGTAGGATCCGTCGCGACCTGACCCGCAAGGTAGACCGTGTTGCCGTGGATTACGGCCTGCGACATACGCGGGCCGGACTGCAGACGTTCGATCATCGGGGGCTCCTGGTCAGGTATTCACGCGCGAGTTCGCAAGCAGCGAGCCGGGACTGTACCGGAGCGCTGGGGAAGCGTTGGAGGATCAAGTTTCAGTGATGCAGCGATCGCACCACATTATCTATTTACCATAATATACATTATGCGTACTTACGGTGCTGCCGCTGAAGGCTGCCAACCGTCTGGATCGTCGCGTCTTTCGAATGCTCAGGACCCGGACCGTTGTCCCGCAGTCCCCAGCCCCGCCGACCAGCTCAGCGCAGCGATCTGCAGTTGCGGCAGGATCGCGGTCGAACAGAGGTCGTGCGTGTCGAGCAGATCCGAGACCCGTGCATCCTCCGATCGCTCGAGCGCTTCCGCCAGCAGCAGCATCTTCCCGAGCCGCCCCTTTCGCTCCAGCAGCGCATCCCGCGCGACCTGTGGCAAGGAAATGTCGCCGAGCGCCTCTGCCATTGGCATTTTCAACAGGGTATCGAGCAGCGACAGGATGCCGGTCATGAAGGCCAGGTCGCACGCATCCTGTGGCCTGCGGGCCTGCTCCGACAGCAGTTCCATGAACTTGCCGCGCGCCGCTGCCATCTGCAGCAACGGGCTCGGGAAGTCGCCGGTACTGTTGTGCGCGAACAGCAGCACCTGCAGCCAGCGCTGCAGTTGCCGGCGCCCGAGCATCACCAGGGCGTGCGACAGCGAGCGGATCTCGTATTGGCACCCGATGCCCACGGAGTTCACCAGGCGCACCAGCTTGTAACTGAGTTCGGGCGCTTGCTTGAACGTGGCCTCGATCTCGGCGTTCTCCACGTTGCTCATCGACTGCTGCAGCAGGCGCAGCAGCACGCTGCGCGAAGGATCCGCGCGCCGGCCCTGCAGGATCACCGGGCGCGCGAAGAAATAGCCCTGGAACAGTTCGAATCCGAGCTGCCGGCAGTGGTCGGCCTGCTCGATGCTGTCGACCTTCTCGGCCAGCAGCTTCACGCGGCACGGTTGCTCGCGCACGCGGGCCACCAGCCCCGGCAGCGCAGTGACCGGCGTCTCCTTGACATCCACCTTGATGACGTCGACGAGCGGCAGGATCGGGGCGTGCACGGCATCGAGCTGCACGATGTCGTCGAGCGCGAACGAGAACCCGCGGGCCCGCAGGTCGCGGCAACGCTCGACGACGGCTTCGGTCATCTCGACCGTCTCGAGCAGCTCGATCACGGTCCGCTCGGGCGGCAGCAGTTCCACCACGTCGGACATGAGCAGTTCGGCGTCGAAATTGATGAAGCCTCGGCACTGACCCAGCACCGCCGCCAGGCCTAGCTCGTTGAATGCGTGATTGATGACCGTCGCGGTGGCGGTGCGGTCGTCCGTGACCTGCGCCCCGCCGGTCGCACCGGACCGGAACAGCAGTTCGTAGGCAACGGTGTTGCCGGTCAGGTCGAGGATGGGCTGGCGGGCCAGCCAGAACATCGGTGCGGCATCCATCGCGGCAGTGTGCTGAGGCGACCTGCGGCAAGCTTTGATCCAGCGCACACTCGGTCGAATTCGGCGGGCTCCTCCTGCGATGAAGCCGAACAGTCCGCGACTCTCCGCCGATTGCCAGCTTCAAGAATTCACCCCTGACGCCACGGCACGGGGTCCGTGCAGTCTGCACGTCGAGAAATATCTTGCAAACCTCTGATTGTGCTTATTGTTTCTGCGTCTCAGAAGTAATGCTGCCGATACATCATGCGTACTGTGTCTGCTCGAAGCCGGCGCACGCTAAGGCAATGGCGCGTGGTACGGTGCGGGCGTTCGACGCAATCCAATACCAACGCTCAGGGAGAGTTCGCTATGACTCGGAAAATGACCAGCGCAATTATTGCCACGGCACTGCTGTTCGGCGCTGCCGCACCGGTGTCCGCGGCCGATTCGCGCTATGACGTCGGCAACGTCTGGTACGTCTCCAGTATCGACGTGCTGGACGGCCAGTTCGAGAATTACATGGCCTGGCTGGCCGACGAATGGGTGAAGTTCCGGAAGCTCA
>Ga0031656_10000406_pt1 | contig 14526 bp, 14 predicted proteins | sample FrelakmetDIP11DI_FD_55080 | JGI IMG/M metagenome (GOLD analysis project Ga0031656, IMG submission 55080) | Freshwater lake sediment microbial communities from the University of Notre Dame, USA, for methane emissions studies - DIP11 DI | ecosystem: Environmental > Aquatic > Freshwater > Lake >... | reverse complement strand
GGGATCATCCTCCCCGCCTCCCAGCCTTAGTGTCGGGTCCATGTCTCCCGAGCCCAGCTCCAGAACGATCGTCCTGACGTTGCCCGAGCCTCCCACGAAGGCGGAGAGTGCGCTTGCCCTTACTTTCTCTGCCTGTTCTGTGCCCCATGCCACGTCAGTCGAATATTCCAGATAGGACAGTGCCCCGTTCAAGGCGGGGGCGCAGAGGGATATCACCAAGGATGTGATGAGCAGCTTGAGCGGCAGCCCTTCGAGGGCATTCCTGTCGCGGCAGAGCATTCGCATCACTCGCAGACCACTGGCACGCTTATGCTCTTGGTGGCGGAAATGCCGCTCTTGGCCACGGTGATGGTGACGAAGCCCATGGAAGCCCCCGCCCGCCCTGCGCACAGACCCTCGAAGCGCGCCTTCCCCTGGTCATCGGTGGTGACGTGGGGCCTCTTTCCCTCAGAGCTGGTCACGCCCGCCCCGTCCAGCACGACGGAGGCCCCGGAGATGGGATCCCCGTCCTGATCGAGGACCGTGATGCAAAGGTCGATGCCGTCCAGGGAGAATATGCCGTCCCCATCGTCATCAACCAGCACGATCTCGTTCGCCGAGGAGTGCACCGAGCCTATGGCCCTTGGCGCCTCCAGCCCTCCCATCCATCCCAGGATCACGGCGGATCCTATGCCAGCCACCAGCACCACGATGAGCAGCTGCAGGGGCAGGCCCTCGATGCCGCCGTTCCTGTCGTTCGCGATGTCCTTCCTCATTAGTTTCATGATTCAGGGAGCGTAAGCAGATGGTCTTATGAGAGGCGATTACAATCAGCCTCCGGCCCGACCCCGGGCAGTGCTCGGGAAAACCTTTAAGACTCAGGCCACATTACCGAGTTAAACCTTACCATGCCACGGCGTGTCATATATGAGGGATAGAAGTGTTCAAGAAGGTGCTCGTCGCGAACAGAGGGGAGATTGCCATCCGGGTCATGAGGACGTGCAAGCGCCTCAACATTCCCACCGTGGCGATATTCGCCCCTAACGACCGCCATTGCAAGCATGTGTTGTTGGCGGACAAGAGCGAGGAGCTCCATTCCGACAAGGGGATCATTCCCTACCTGGACATCGATGCCATCCTGGAGGTGGCGGAGCTCATGAGGGCGGACGCCATCCATCCAGGATATGGGTTCCTTTCGGAGAAGCCCGAGTTCGCGCGCAAGGTCGAGGATGAAGGCCTTACCTGGATAGGCCCGAGCGCCAAGGCCATGTCTCTCCTGGGGAGCAAGCTGGATGGTCGGGAATTCATGGAGAGGTGCGGCGTCCACACCACGCCCGGAACGCTCAAGCCCTTGGAGGATGCGGAGGAGGCCAAGCGGGAGGCCTCGCGGATCGGATACCCAGTCATGCTCAAGGCGGCCGGAGGCGGCGGTGGGAGGGGGATGCGCGTAGTCGAGTCCGAGGCAGAGATCGAGCAGGCCTTCGAGTCCGCTCAGGCCGAGGCGGACAAGGCCTTCAAGGACCCCAAGATATTCATGGAGCGCAGGGTCATCAAACCCCGCCACATCGAGTTCCAGATGGTCGGGGACAGCAAGGGCAACGGCTTCTGCCTAGGAGAGCGCGAATGCTCAGTTCAGCGGCGCAACCAGAAACTGGTGGAGGAGACGCCCTCCTGCGCCATCACGGAGCAGATGCGACGCGAGATATTCCCTCGCATCGAGGACGCGCTGGTGAAGGCGGGCTACCAGAGCCTGTGCACCTTCGAGTTCCTCATGGACGCGAACGGGGGGCTTTACTTCATGGAGGCCAACACTCGCATCCAGGTCGAACATCCCGTGACCGAGATGGCCACCGGCCTGGACCTGGTAGAGATGCAGCTCAACATCGCTTCGGACCGCGACGTGAGCGAGGAGCTTTCCCAGGTGCGTCCCAAGGGAGCCGCCATCGAGTTCAGGGTGAACGCGGAGAACCCCTTCAACAACTTCTTCCCCGCTCCAGGGCGCATCGAGAAGTACATCGAGCCCTCGGGCGACGGCATACGCGTCGACTCGCATGCTTACGAGGGCTATATGGTGCCCGCGGACTACGACTCCATGCTGGCCAAGCTCATCGTGCACGCCCGTGACCGCCAGGAGGCGCTGCGGAAGGCCAAGGATGCCTTGGACCACTTCACCTTGACGGGCGTGAAGAACACCATCCCCTATCATCGTTTGGTGGTGAGGACGCAGGCTTTCCGCGCCGGCAACTACAGCACCGACTTCGTTCACGAACACCCCCCGGCCGACCTGCTCAAACAGGAGAGCTTCTCCACCTTAGAGGGGGAGCACTAGACGAAGGGGACGGAGATCAAGGTCGAATACTCCGGCCCTTGAGGCCGGAGCACGCTCTTCTTGAGATACAGCTCCGAGACCAGCTTGCTCCCGAACTGCCCCTGCGCTTGCGAGTCGGCCACCCTCCTCGCGACCTCCCCTGCGGCCGGGTCCTTGACCCTGGCCAAGGTGAGGTGCGGTTTGAACTGGCGAGCCTCGGGCTCGAAGCCCAACGGCTCCAGCCCTTTCTCCAGGCGGGAGGCGACGACCGTCATCGGCTCCGCGCCCTTCAGGCCGGCCCATACCACTCTAGCCCCGCCCTTGGGGGGGAAGACCCCGGAACCGATCACCTCGACCTGGAAGGGGGGGATGCCTGACACGGCCGCGCGCATGACCTCGCCTATTCGGGGCAGCAACGCCTCTTCCGTATCGCCGAGGAACTTGAGGGTCACGTGCAGCGAACTTGAATCCACCGCCTTTAGTCCCCCAGTCTGGGCCAGGCTTCGTATAAAGCCTTCCAGGGCAGGCAGGGGTGCCAGGTCGACGGCGATGAAGGCTCGAAGCGTCATGAACTCCCCCTAATCGCCAAGAAAAGCCTTGATCTCTTCAACCGCAGCCCTGCCCTTGACCGTCTCCAATCCGTCCATCGTGGGAGAGAGCCCAGGGACCACCATCACCTTGACCTTGGCTATCCCCTGGAAGGCGAAATGCTGATAGTAGCGGTCGGTCAAGCATTGGAAGATCTCGTCCCCGCGAGGGTTGCCACAGGTGAACATCGCCACTCCCCTCTTCCCCGGCGGCAGGCGTGGGGTGTACTTGCCTGGGCCGTTTTCTGCGTAGGCGACCAGGGCGAAGCCGCGGTCCACGACCGCCTTCAGTAACGCGGTCTCTGCGCTCATGTATACGGGGGAGCCGAGGACGATGGCGTCGGCCCAACGCATCTCCAGGTACAGAAGCGTCATGTCGTCCCTGATGGAGCAGGAATCGTGCTTCTTGCAGTGGAAGCAGGATATGCAATCCTTGATCCTCAGGTCGATCAGGTCATGATATTTCAGGTCCACTCCCGCGTGCTCCTCCGTCGCCTTCCTCAGAATACGGGCGGTGTTGCCCTCCTTTCTCGGACTTCCGTTCAGTACCAGGACCTTCATCTTATGCCCTCGAGCGCAATCATCCCATCCCCGGCGATATAATGGCTTCGCCCTCGACCTGACCAAGGCCAGGGCGTTAAAGACAGGCCAGACGACATTTATTTATGTAAATAGGCAATCACAGCAATGGATGCAGCTGGACCTGGTAATCGTCGGAGGTGGACCCGCAGGGCTTACCGCCGGCATCTATACCGCCTCGCGCAAGCTCAAGTGCATGGTCATCGAGGCGGGCGAGGCGGGCGGTCAGCTTTTAAACATCTATCCTGACAAGTCCATCGAGAACTATCCGGGGCTGGTTGTGCCGGAGGCCAAGGAGCTGGTGAACCTGCTCATATCGCATGCCCTGGCGGTGGGATGCGGCGTGCACAATCAGGAAAGGGTGCTGGACATCCTGGACGAGAAGGAGGGCTTGAAAGTCCACACCGACAAGGACGACTACCGGGTCAAGGCCATCATAGTGGCCATCGGTGCCGGCCTCTACAAGCCCAAGCGCCTGGGGGCCAAGGGGGAGAAGGAGTACGAGGGGAGGGGCGTGGAGTACAAGCTCCCCGACCGGAATCAGCTGAAGGGGAAGAACATCGTCTTCATCGGAGGCGGCAACAGCGCACTGGAGATGGCCTTGCTGGCCTGCGAGGTGGCCGATGTCTGTGTGGTGCACAGGCGAGAGCAGTTCCGCGCCGACCACGTCTATGTTGAAAGGATGAACGCCTCGGGAGTTGAAACCTACATGTCGTCGGAGGTCGAGGAGATCAAGGGGGACACGAAGGTGCGGAGCATCGTGCTCAGGGTCGGGGCCAACGGGACGCGCAAGGAGATCTCTGCGGACCTGGTGGTCATCAACATCGGGTCCACCCCCGAGAGCGGCGACCTCGAGCGTTGGGGCCTGGTCCTGGAGGACGGCCTAATCAAGGTGGATACGGAGATGCGCACCTCCAGGCGGGGCGTCTTCGCCTGCGGGGACATCGTGACATACCTGGGAAAGTACAAGCAGATCGTGACGGGGTGCGGGGAGGCGGCCACTGCCGCCAATTCAGCGTACAAGTACATCATCAAGCCCTATTGGGCTTAGACTCCATTCATCGCCTCGAGGGACCTCAATGGACCTTATAGAAGCGTTCTTTCTAAGATTATAGGAATTACTTCATTAATCCGAGCTTCCTCAGATGAGCGACCTTCTTCTCCAGCTCCTCTTCCGTGATCTCGCCCTTCGCGAATCGCATGGCAAGCATTTTGACTGGGTCGTCAGACGGTGCTTCTTCCTTTAATTCCTCCTTAACCAGCTCCCCTTTCTTCCTTATCGTCCAATGGCAGGTCTTGTCGCCCTTGGTCATCATGCGGTCGTAGGCGAACTCATAGGAGGGGTCGATGGCTTCGCAGATGCCGTTGAAGAAGGCTTCATACTGGAGGCAGCTCTCAGATGGTGAGCCTGAAAAGGGGCACTCCATAATTTCACAGTCAGCGTTGCCTGTCTGCTTTCTCACCTCGCCCTTCCTTTGATGCATGGCTTGGATTAGCAACACTAAGTCCACAACCGGGTCCACCTTCCTCTGATGAGCTTTCAAACGGTCAGCAAGCCTAATGCCGAGGGACATTCCTGAATGACGCATGTAGAATTTTAGTCGTTCCAAAGCCCTCTCTGAGCCTGCTTGCTCAACGAAGGCCTTGGTTGTCATGACCCAGAATTCGCCTAGATATGCATGGGAGAGCGCATCCCGCACCTCATTGCTAGCAACCAGTTCAGATTTCAATCGAAGATTGGGAGGGGTAAGGAACTCTTCTGTCGGTCGAACATTGGGGACCTTACCCTTCTTCGACACCAGCCAATGACAGGATTCATCACCTCGTGCTAGAGAATGTGTAAGTAGAACCTCATACGAAGGGTCCAGCATTTCCGCTTCGCAGCTCAAATATTCGCAAGCCGCACAAACCTCCTTGCACTGACCTTTTGTAGCACAACCCTGGAGCTCACCGATTCCGGATCCATCATCTGCATCATAGGTCGGTCCCCAGCTACCATCCATCATTGCGGCTAGCATGTAACCTTGCGCGCGTTTGAAATTCATGATGCCAAAATCAGCTAGATTCTCGACCCCTGTCGCCGATGGAAACATTTTGAAGCCCGCTTTCCCTGAATGAATAAAATGAGGTCTTATGAAATGCAATGCAATTTCCGAGCCTGCCGAGTCGACAAAGGCCTGAGTTGCTGTAATCCACCACTCCCTTAACAGTCCAATGGATAACTCCTTCTTCTCCTCCTTGGACAATTCCAAAGGTCGTTCCTGCCCCATCGTTCCCCGATAATGATTGGCTCAACCATCCTTATATTGATTTAGCCATTGTAAATGGGGGCCAAAGATTGGGAGATGGTCTGCCGTGGCGCCGGTCGTGCTATTTAATGCTGTTAACCCTGTTTCGAAAGATGCCAGATGGTAGATTCAAGACCTTACTTGATAGAAATGAGATAAAGTTGGTCAGGGCGCGAACGCCCTCGCAATGTATGTAGAGAAGTTACTTCTGCACTTCGATGGCGGAGTTGGGACACTCGTCAGCGCAGGTCCCGCAGTTTGTGCAGGTCCCAACGTCAACAATGGCGATCTCGTCGACCTTGATCGACCCGCTCGGGCAGGCATCCTCGCACAGGCCACATCCGACACAGTCCTCGGCTTTCACTTTGGCAACCATGGGGTAAACCTCTTGCGCCCCTGAGCAAAGATGTCCTATAAAAATATTTTTGCATGATTCCAGTGACATTTTGAAGTATTCAGGAAGGTATGGAGGTGGGATGCGTTACGTTTCGGGCAAGGTACTGACCGACGAAGGCTTCATCGACGGCCATGTGGCGTTCGAGGAGGGAATGGTGGTAGAGGTGGCCGAGGGAATGGTCGATGCCCCTGAGGCCAAAGGCATCATCGTGCCCACCCTGGCCAACGCCCACACCCACCTCGCGGACTACGTGGTGCAGCTCGACCTCTCCCTTTCCCTGGAGGAACTGGTCGCTCCCCCGAACGGCCTCAAGCACCGAGTGCTCAGAGAGACGCCAGAGGAGCATATCATCCATGGGATGGACGAGGCCCGGTCCATCATGCTGCGCCGAGGGACATCTCGGTTCATTGATTTCCGAGAGGGAGGGGAGAAGGGGGCCAGCCTCCTGCGAAGGGGGGTCGGATGGCCCAGGCCGTTCATTCTGGGCAGGCCGCTGCATCTGGACTTCGACCGGGAGGAGGTGGACCGGGTGCTCTCCGTCGCCGATGGCATCGGGGTATCGAGCATCACCGACTGGGACCACGGGGCGCTTCGGGACCTCGCCTCATATGTCAGATCGAAAGGAAGGCCTTTCGCCATCCATGCCTCGGAGCGCTCGCGCGAGGACATCGACATGGTGCTGGACCTGAGACCGAGCTTCGTGGTCCACATGACCATGGCGGAGGAGGCGGACATCGAGGCCTGCGCCTCGCAGCGGGTGCCCATCGTGGCCTGCCCTCGCTCCAACCTTTTCTTCGGGAGGCTGCCGCCCCTGGCCAAGATGCTCAAGGCGGGGGCGCAGGTGGCCTTGGGCACGGACAACGCCATGCTCAACCTACCAGACATGCTGGCGGAGATGGAGACTGCGGCACGGCTCTTGCGCTCACAGGGGGTAAGGGACGTCCGACCAGTGCTTTCCATGGCCTTGGAGAACAGCAAGAAATTATTAATGGAGAGAGCCACAATAGGTATTGGCTCGGGGGAGCCCTGCGACTTCCTGGTAGCCAGGTCGCATCAAGGGGACCCAACCACCGATCTGGTCCTGCGCGGCAGCTCGTCGGACCCGCTGATGGTCTGCCTGGGCAGGGAGACATGGAGAGGAGGACCATGACGCTCTTCAAAAAGATCCTGATCCCCACGGATGGGAGCGAGAACACCAAGGAAGCGATAGCCAAAGGCCTGGAGATGGCCAAGGTAATGGACGCGGAGGTGACGGCGCTGTACGTCGTCGACCAGACCTCGTTCATCAATTTCCCCATGGACTCCACCATCGTCTCTGTGTATTCGTTATTGGAGAAAGAGGGGAAGGATGCTGTGGAGTACGTCCACGACGAGGGCGCGAAGATGGGCGTTAAGGTCAGCATCAAGGTAGAGGAGGGTTCGCCGGCGCGGAAGATCGTGGACGCGTCCAAGTTCCACGACCTGGTGGTCATGGGGACCTTGGGCCGCACCGGCATATCCAAGCTATTGCTGGGCAGTGTTGCCGAGAGAGTCGTGCGCTTCGCTGACTGTCCTGTTCTCGTGATCCGAACGCACAGGGGGAGTCCATGATGAAGATAGTCGCCGAAGTGATGACCGTCAATCCCATAGTTGTGGAGGTGCCAGGTAGCCGGAACGATGTCCTGAGGGTCATGGTAAAGCATAACCTGACCGGACTGCCTGTGGTCAAGCGCAGCGACGGCTCGCTCTCAGGGCTGATCACTCGCCAAGACATCTTCAACAAGCCGGACGAGGACCAGCTGGCCATGCTCATGAACCGTGATCCTCCCATCATCGGCCCCAAGGACCGGGTGGAGAAGGCGGCGGCCATCTTCTGCTCCCAAGGGGTCAGGCATCTGCCAGTCGTCGACAAGAACCGCCTGGTCGGCATCCTGACCCCCACGGACCTCCTAACAGTTGTGGAGAAGGGGGGGTACACCGATCCCGTGGAGACGGTCATCAAATCGACCTGCGTCCCGACCTTCGAGGAAGCTCCTTTACTAGTGGCATTGGTCACGCTCAAGGTGAGCAAGGCCTCGGCCATGCCGGTCCTGGATGAGAAGGGCAGGCTCGTCGGCATCCTCACGGACAGGGACATCTTCAACACCACCCTGGTGAACGGCCATGTGGCCAAGTCCGAATTGGGCATAGGCAAGGACGAGGACGAATGGACCTTGGAGGGGTTGCGCAGCGTGATGAGCCTGTGGTACGAGGTGTCGAAGCTGGAGCTTCCAGGCGTCTCGGTCAAGGACGTCATGGTCAAGTCCCCGACCACCGTCTTCCGCAAAACGACGATCTCCGAGGCCGCAAGGATAATGAGGAAGAACGACTTCGGGCAGTTGCCAGTTCGTGACTCCAAGGACCATCTCCTGGCGATGATCTACGACCTGGACATCATATCGGCCTTGACCGGTGACTAGGAATGAACTCCGCGGACATACTCTCCCTGTGCAAGCGCAGGGGCTTCATCTGGCCAGCGTACGAGATCTATGGCGGCATCGCCGGCCTCTACGACTACGGGCCATTGGGCACATCAATGAAGAACAACATCGTGGACGCATGGCGCCGTGCCTACACCTTGGGAGAGGGCTTCGTCGAGATCGACTCGGACACCATCGGGCCCGAGTCCGTGTTCAAGGCCTCCGGGCACGTGGACCAGTTCGCGGACAAGCTGGTGAACTGCACCAAGTGCCGGACGCCCTTCCGAGCGGACCACCTGCTCAAAGGCCTGCACCCAAACCCTGATTCGCTCAACTTCGAGGAGCTAGACGCGGAGATCACCAGGCATGTGGTCAAATGCCCGGACTGCGGCGGAGAGCTCTCCAAGTCCGAGGAGTTCAATCTCATGTTCAAGACCACCATCGGACCAGGCTCGGCCGGCCGGGTGTGCTACCTCCGCCCCGAGACAGCGCAGGGCATCTTCGTCAACTTCAATTCGCTCCATCGCCACATGCGCGAGAAGCTCCCCTTCGGCGTCATCCAGGTCGGCAGGGGCTATAGGAACGAGATCTCGCCCAGGCAGGGCGTGATACGCCTGAGGGAGTTCAACATGATGGAGGCGGAGCTGTTCGTGGACCCGGCCGACAAGACCTGGCCCCGCTACCGGGACGTGAGGCACGAGACCCTTCGCCTGGTTCCCAACGAGCCAGGCGACCAAGAGATAGAGATGACGCTGGAAGAGGCCGTGGACCAGGGCATCATAGCCAACGAGACGCTCGCCTACTTCCTGTGGTTCACGCAACGCTTCCTGACCATGGTGGGGGTGGACCGCGAGCGATTGCGCTTCCGCCAGCATCTGAAGACCGAGATGGCGCATTATGCCGCCGACTGCTGGGACGCGGAAGCGTTGCTGTCCTTCGGTTGGACGGAGATCGTAGGCATCGCCGATCGCGGTTGTTGGGACCTGTCCCGTCACATCGAGCATTCCAAGGTCGACATGTCCGTCCTCAGGCGGTTCGAGGTCCCGGTGGAAGTGGAGAGGGAGGTCCTCAGGCCCAAGTTCAACCTCCTTGGCCCGGAGTTCAAGGCCAAGGCCACTGCGGTGGGGAAGGCCTTGGAGGCGGTGGACCCCAAGCAGGTCCAGGGGGACCACGTCGTCCTGGATGTCGCGGGGGAGAGAGTGAAGGTCGACCGTAAGTACTTCGACATCGCCAAGGTCAAGGAGAAGGTATCGGGGGAGAAGGTCATCCCCCATGTCATCGAGCCATCCCATGGCCTGGACCGCATCTTGTACACTTGCCTGGAGCATGCCTATTCCGAGCAGAAGGACAAGGAGGGCAGCAGCATCGTCATGCGCTTGAGGGCCATCGCCGCGCCCATCAAGGTGGGGGTGTTCCCGCTCATGGGCAAGGAGGAGCTGATGGGACCGGCGCAGGAGCTGGATTGGACCTGCAGGATGAACGGCATCGAGACCAGCTTCGACGACTCCGGCTCCATAGGGCGCAGGTATGCGCGCATGGACGAGATCGGGACCCCTTATTGCCTCACCGTCGACTACCAGACCCTCGAAGACGGGACGGTGACCATAAGGGAGCGCGATTCCACCGAGCAGGTCCGGGTGCGGAGGGACGAGGCCGTGGGCATCCTCTCCCTGCTCCTGTGCGGGGCCAAGGAGTTCGAATCACTGAAGGCGAAATGAGTCCCACGATGGAAAACATATTAAGAGGGATGATATGTCGCTCACTCGCTGAACGACGGTATTGGATGCACTTGACGTTCAATTCGACTTGAAAAGGGGACTGAAGGAAATGATGGGAGAGAACATCGAGGCAGTGAAGAAGAGGGAGATCCTGGGCTCCAAGATCGACTCCATGGGCCTGGAGAACCTAATCGAGAACAAGTTCGAGACCGTGGACCCGGAGATGGGGCTCTCGGACGTGGTGGCCAGGATGCGCGCCAAGGACCTGCACGAGATGCCGGTCACCGAGGACGGCAAGAAGCTGTTGGGCGTGGTCAGCTATCGCAACATAATCAGGCGACGCAACCTGGTCATCGGCATGAAGGCCAAGGCGATCATGGAACAAGCCCCGGTCGTCACTGCCGAGACGCCGATCACCGAGGTGGCCGAGCACTTCCTCTCCACCGGTTACCGCAACCTTCCAGTCACCAAGGGCAGCAAGATCGTCGGAGTGGTCTCGCGCGCCTCCGTGGTATCGATCATCCCTAAGATCAAGGAACTACGCTCCACGAAGGTCATGAACTTGATGACCGAGGGCGTCACCACCGTCTCCGAGGGGGACCCGATCAAGAAGGCCGTGGAGATCATGAGGAGGATCGATGTGCGGACCTTGCCCGTGGTGGACAAGAACGGCGAGCTCACCGGCATCATCGGGATCCGGGACATAGTCAACTACTCATGGAACAACAATAACGCGCAGAAGGTTGGGGAGATCAAGGGCAACAACGATCCCATCGAGATCAAGGTCGGCTCGCTGGCCATCGACAACGTCTACACCATCGGTCGGGAGGACGACCTGAACTCGGCGGTCAAGCTGATGTCCTCCAAGAAGGTCTCTGCCCTGCCGGTGGTGGAGAATGGCAAGCTGCAGGGGATCCTCACCATGTACGACCTGGTGGAGCTCGTCGCCTCCTTCGGGAAGAGGGACATGGTCTACATGCAGATCACCGGCCTCGAGGAGGAGGACCGCTTCTCCCTGGACATGATGGAGCGCGAGATCCAGAACATGCTGGCCAAGATCTCCAAGATCGCCAGGCCGCAGCTCTTCACCATGCACGTGACCAAGCACCATGCCAGCGGGAACCGGCCCGAATACTCCTTGTCTGGCAGGCTGTTCACCGAGCACGGGGCGTTCATCGCCCGGAGCGTGGACTGGTCGCTCATCAAGGCCACCGTGGACCTGATGAACGTCTTCGACGCCAAGGTCCTGGAGATGAAGGACGAGCGATTGGACAAGAAGAAGAGGGCGAGGAAGGAGCGTTAGGCCCAGCCCCTCGTCCCCTTCTGAGCAATTCTTTTAACGTATCTTCCCTTTCCCCTTCTCGCCATGTCTTACGATAACGCAGCGGTGGAGCGCAAGTGGCAGCAGAAGTGGAAGGAATGGAAGATCTACCATTTCGATTTCAAGTCCTCGGCGCCGGTCTACTCGGTCGATAACCCACCCAGGTACACCTCTGGGTCTCTGCATCTGGGGCATGCCACCGGATACTCGTTGATAGACTTCGCTGCGCGATATCATCGACAGCGGGGGTACAACGTCTTCTTCCCCCTGTGCTTCGACGTGAACGGCACGCCCACGGAGGTCAAGGTGGAGAAGAAGTTCGGCATCACCAAGCTCACGGTCCCGAGGCAGGAGTTCATCAAGATGTGCTCCGAGTTCGCCAACACCTTCATCGCCGAGATGACCCGCCAGTTCGAGGTGCTGGGCTGCTGCATGGACCCCTCCATCTACTATCAGACGGACGCGCCCTACTACCGGCGCATCACCCAGATCACCTTCCTGCAGATGCTCCAGAAAGGGCTGGCCTACAAGGGCACGGCCCCGGTCAACTGGTGCCCCCGCTGCATCACCGCCCTGGCGGACGCGGAGGTGGAGTATGATGCCAACGTCACCAAGCTCAACTTCGTGAGGTTCGGGGTGCAGGGCTCGAGCGAGCATGTTCTGGTGGCGACCACAAGACCAGAGCTATTCTCCACCTGCCAGCTGGTGGCGGTGCATCCCAACGACGACCGGTACAGGGACCTGGTGGGAAGGAATCTGACCACGCCCCTCTACGGAAGGGAGGTCAGGGTGCTGGCGGACGAGAACGTGGACCCCGATTTCGGCACCGGAGTGGTGATGATCTGCACCATCGGGGACAAGGGCGATTTGGAATGGGTGCACAAGTACAAGCTCGACCTGGAGCAGGCCATCGACGAGCAGGGGAGGATGACGTCGCACGCCGGCAAGTACCAGGGCCTGAAGGTCAAGGAGGCCAAGCAGGCGGTCATCGAGGACCTGAGGGCGGCCGACCTCCTCGTCAAGCAGGAGGAAGTGCCGCAGAACGTCAGCATCTGCTGGAGGTGCCATGAGCCGATAGAGTACCTCTCCCGGCCGCAATGGTTCCTCAATTCCATGCCCTACAAGGAGCAGGTGCTCAAGATAGCGGACGAGGTGAGCTGGTATCCAGAGTTCATGAAGGTGAGGCTGCAGGACTGGGTCAACTCGCTGCAATGGGACTGGGTCATCTCGAGGCAGCGTTACTTCGCCACGCCCATACCGGTCTGGGAGTGCGATTGCGGCGAGGTCGTGCCCGCGAAGGAGGAGGACTGTTACATAGACCCCACCATCTCCAAGCCTCCTCTGGAGAGCTGCCCCAGGTGCGGCGGGGAGCTCAAGCCCTGCCAGGACGTCTTCGACACCTGGATGGACTCCTCCGTCTCGCCGTTGTACAACACCTTCTGGAACCGGGACCCGGAGAAGTTCAAGAGGCTCTTCCCCATGAGCATGAGGCCGCAGTCCCACGACATAATCCGCACCTGGGCGTTCTACACCATCCTAAGGGAGTACCTGCTCACCGGCGAGAAGCCCTGGAAGGACATCATGATCCATGGGTTCATCATGGCGCCCGATGGCACGCCCATGCACACCTCCCTCAACAACGTCATCGACCCCATGCCCATCCTCGAGAGCTACGGCGCGGACGCTATGCGCTACTTCGCCTGCACCTGCGCCCTGGGGGAGGACAACGCCTTCCGGGAGAAGGACGTGGTGCACGGGAAGAAGCTGTGCACCAAGCTCTACAACATGGGCAAGTTCGTGGGCACCGTGGTCAAGCGCAAGCCGTACATGCGCGAGGACCTGCACGTCGTGGACAAATGGATGCTCAGCCAGTTCACCAAGCTGAACAACGAGGTCATCAGGTACTACGACAGCTACCAGTTCGACCGGGTCATGCGCGCCGTGGAGCAGTTCGCCTGGCACGAGTTCGCCGACCATTACCTGGAGATGGTGAAGCACCGCACCAAGGACCCGAACGACGAGGCGGTGCGCTTCACCCTGTACACCATCTGCCTGGGGATCATGAAGATGCTGGCGCCCCTGATGCCCCACGTGACCGAGGAGGTCTACCAGGAGAACTTCGTGCGCATAGACAAGGCCAAGAGCATCCACGTCTCCAAGTGGCCCATTTCCACCGTCTGGGACGACACCTCGGAGAGGAAGGGCATGGCCGTGCGCGACGTCATCGCCGCGGTGCGCACCTGGAAGTCCGAGAACAAGATGGCCTTGAACGCGGAGCTCTCCTCCGTGGAGGTCATCGGGCCGAACTCCTTCCTCATGGAGGGGAGCGAGAAGGAGATCAAGGAGACCCTCAAGGCCAAGGAGCTCTTGATTTCCGCGCAAGGGTCGATCGAGGAGAAGGTGGTCTCCCTGAAGCCCTTGCCATCTAAGATAGGGCCGCTCTTCAAGGCCAAGGCCACGGAGGTGAGCGCGAAGATCAAGAGCGCCGATCCCAAGGAGTTCCTGGTCTGCCCCGCGGACAAGAAGTACTCGCTGAGGATGGAGGACGGGAGCGAGGTGGAGATCCATGCCGACTGCTTCGAGGTGCAGAAGCAGCTCACGCTGCATGGAAAATCGGTGGAGACGGTACAGCTGGAAGGACTGCTCATCGCCATCACGAAATGACCGGGCCCAGGTCTCGAAGGTAAAGGATAGCGCGAACGATGGGGCGGAGTCACCAAATAGTGGGCTAGGCACATGCCAGCATTGAAAAGTATATTAAACCCTAGCACATTCGGGCAGATGCTTCATGCGGGCGTAGTGTAGCTGGTTATCACTTAAGCTTGCCAAGCTTATAACTCGGGTTCAAATCCCGACGCCCGCACTCCTATGCATATCCAGACAAATATTTTCTGTTTTCAATTAATTTATT
>Ga0031656_10000405_pt1 | contig 14568 bp, 9 predicted proteins | sample FrelakmetDIP11DI_FD_55080 | JGI IMG/M metagenome (GOLD analysis project Ga0031656, IMG submission 55080) | Freshwater lake sediment microbial communities from the University of Notre Dame, USA, for methane emissions studies - DIP11 DI | ecosystem: Environmental > Aquatic > Freshwater > Lake >... | reverse complement strand
CAGGTATTCAGGTGGCACTTGCGCATCATGATGCAACCTTCGACCACCAGCGGCGCGGTGGCGAAGCCGAATTCATCGGCGCCGAGCAGCGCGCCGACGACGACGTCGCGTCCGGTCTTCATCTGACCGTCGACCTGGACGCGAATGCGCGAACGCAGGCGATTGAGCACCAGCGTTTGCTGAGTTTCGGACAGGCCGAGCTCCCACGGCGTGCCCGCATGCTTGATCGACGATTGCGGCGATGCACCGGTGCCGCCATCGAAACCGGCGATCACGACGTGGTCGGCCTTGGCCTTGGCGACACCGGCGGCAACCGTACCGACACCGACTTCGGAAACCAGTTTGACCGAGATCGAAGCCCTGGAGTTGGCGTTCTTCAGGTCATGGATCAGCTGCGCCAGATCTTCGATCGAGTAGATATCGTGGTGCGGCGGCGGTGAAATCAGGCCGACGCCCGGCACCGAGTGACGCAGGAAACCGATGTACTCGGACACCTTGTGACCTGGCAGCTGGCCGCCTTCGCCCGGCTTGGCGCCTTGCGCCATCTTGATCTGGATCTGGTCGGCATTGACCAGATACTCGGTCGTCACGCCAAAGCGCCCGGATGCGACCTGCTTGATCGCCGAGCGCAGCGAGTCGCCATCCTTCAACATCAGATCGCGGGCGACACGGCCCTTGCCGATCACGTCGGAGAGCATGGTGCCGCCCTTGACCGGCGCATAACGACTGGCATCCTCNCCGCCTTCACCGGTATTCGACTTGCCGCCGATGCGGTTCATGGCGATCGCCAGNGTNGTGTGCGACTCGGTCGAAATGGCGCCGAGCGAAATGGCGCCGGTGGCAAAGCGCTTGACGATCTCCCGGGCCGACTCGACTTCCGCCAGNGGTATCGCCCCGCCTTGCGGCTTGAACTCGAACAAGCCACGCAGCGTCAGGTGACGCTTGGTCTGATCGTTGATCAGCGCGGCATATTCCTTGTACGTTTCGAACTTGCCGGAACGCGTCGAATGTTGCAGCTTGGCGATGGCATCCGGTGTCCATACGTGCTCTTCGCCGCGGATGCGGAAGGCGTATTCACCACCGGCATCGAGCATGTTGGCGAGCACCGGATCGGCCGAGAACGCTTCCTGATGCAGGCGGATCGCCTCCTCGGCCACCTCGAAGAGGCCGATCCCCTCGATGTTGGACGGCGTGCCGGTGAAGTACTTCTCGATGAAATCCTTTTTCAGACCGATGGCCTCGAAGATCTGGGCGCCGGTGTAGGACATGTAGGTGGAGATGCCCATCTTGGACATGATCTTGCACAGACCCTTGCCGATCGCCTTGATGTAGTTCTTGACGAACTTGTCGGCCTTCTCGGCATCCCCTTTGGCCAGCCCCTCGATGGTTTCGAGGGCCAGGTAGGGGTGAACCGCCTCGGCGCCGTAACCGCCGAGCAGCGCGAAGTGATGCGTTTCGCGCGCCGAACCGGTCTCGACCACGAGACCGGCGCTGGTGCGCAGACCTTTTTTGACCAGATGCTGATGAATCGCTGAGGTCGCGAGCAGTGCAGGAATGGCGATATGCCCGGCATCGATCTTGCGGTCGGAGACGATCAGGATGTTGGCGCCCGAACGCACGGCGTCTTCGGCATCGGCCGCCAGCGAGGCCAGACGCGCCTCGACGCCGGCCGCGCTCCAGGCCACCGGATAACAGATATCCAGTTCAAAGGAACGGAACTTGCCGGACGTGTAGGTCTCGATGTTGCGCAGCTTCTCGATTTCCGCGCAGGTCAGCACCGGCTGCGACACTTCCAGGCGAATCGGCGGATTGATGTCGTGCGTATTCAGCAGGTTCGGCTTCGGCCCGATGAAGGACACCAGCGACATGACCAGTTCCTCGCGGATCGGGTCGATCGGCGGGTTGGTCACCTGGGCGAACAACTGCTTGAAGTACGTGTAAAGTATCTTGCTCTTGTTCGACAGGACCGGCAGGGCCGAGTCCGTGCCCATCGACCCGGTTGCCTCCTCGCCGTTCTGGACCATCGGCTCGAGGATGACCTTGATGTCTTCCTGGGTATAGCCGAAGGCCTGCTGGCGATCGAGCAGCGAAGCCGAGGAAGCGACGCAATGTTCGTTGGCTGCCGGCACTTCGTCGAGCTTGATACAGATCTTCTCGATCCACTCGCGATATGGCTTGGCATTGGCCAGGGAATCCTTGAGTTCCTTGTCGTCGATGATGCGGCCCTGTTCCATGTCGATCAGGAACATCTTGCCCGGCTGCAGGCGCCACTTCTTGACGATCTTTTTTTCCGGAATCGGCAGCACGCCCGATTCGGAGGCCATGACCACCATGTCGTCATCGGTCACCAGATAGCGGGCCGGACGCAGACCGTTGCGGTCGAGCGTCGCGCCGATCTGGCGACCATCGGTGAAGGCGACGGCGGCGGGGCCGTCCCACGGCTCCATCATCGCCGCGTGATATTCGTAGAAAGCGCGACGGTTTTCGTCCATCAACGTGTGCTTTTCCCAGGCTTCCGGGATCATCAGCATCATGGCTTGGGCCAGCGAGTAGCCGCCGCCCATGACTAGCAGCTCGAGCGCGTTGTCGAAGGAGGCGGAGTCGGACTGGCCCGGNTAATGCAGCGGCCAGACCTTCTTCAGGTCGTCGCCGAGAAGNGGCGANGAAATCGCCTGTTCGCGCGCCTTGAACCAGTTGACGTTGCCNCGCACGGTNTTGATCTCGCCNTTGTGGGCGATGTAGCGGAAGGGGTGGGCCAGATCCCAGGTCGGGAAGGTGTTGGTCGAGAAGCGCTGGTGAACGAGGGCAAGCGCCGAAACGGTGCGTTCATCCTGCAGGTCGAGGTAGTACACGCCGACCTGGTTGGCCAGCAGCAGCCCCTTGTAATTGACGGTACGCGCCGAGAAGGACGGCACGTAGAATTCGCCGCTGTGCTTGAGCTTGAGCGCCTTGATAGCGTTGGCGGCGCGGCGGCGGATGATGTACAGCTTGCGCTCGAGCGCGTCGGTAACGAAGATATCGGGCCCGCGACCAACGAATACCTGGCGGATCACCGGTTCCTTGGCCTTGACGGTCGGGGACATCGGCATTTCGTGATTGACCGGCACTTCACGCCAGCCGAGGAGAACCTGACCCTCGGCCTTGATCGAACGCTCGATTTCCTCGACGCAGGCGTGACGCGAGGCGGCTTCCCGCGGCAGGAAGACCATGCCGACGCCGTACTCGCCGTCCGGCGGCAGCTCAACGCCCTGCCTGGCCATTTCTTCGCGATAGAACCGGTCGGGAATCTGGATCAGGATACCGGCGCCGTCACCTTGCAGCGGATCGGCGCCAACGGCGCCGCGGTGATCCAGATTTTTCAGGATCAACAAACCCTGCTCGACGATGCCATGGTTCTTCTGGCCTTTGACATGGGCGACAAAGCCCACGCCGCAAGCGTCGTGCTCGTTGGCCGGGTCGTACAAACCCTGCCGCTCAGGTACAGCCGATTCCATCACACGCATTCCTTAAAAATACTTGGTCAATGAAATCAAGGACCAAGGGTAGAAAAAGCCGGCATCCCGTTGCGCTGGCCGGCTTGTACGAAAATCAGGGGCGGTCGTGGAATATACCGCCGAAGCCCTGTCAAATCAAGATACTGCGATGCACCACGGCGGTTCGGCGACGACCGGCCGCTCCCTTTTCAGGTGCATCTGGCCTCGATGGCGGCCGCGATCGTCGCCTCATCGGCTTCGTCTGAGACAACAGCACTGCCGATCCGTTTCAGCAGCACCAGGCGCAACCTCCCGTCCCGCACCTTCTTGTCGTGACGCATCAGTTCCAGATAGCGCGCCGCGCCGAGGGGCGCGCCATGCACCGGCAAGCCTGCCCGCACAAACAGTTTTTCGATCCGCAACACCACGTCGACGTCGATCCAGCCGAGGCGCCGTGACAATTCTGCAGCAATTAGCGTGCCGGCGGCAATCGCCTCGCCGTGCAGCCATTCACCATAGCCGATGCCGGTTTCAATCGCGTGGCCAAAGGTATGGCCAAGATTGAGCAAGGCCCGTTCGCCGGTTTCGCGCTCGTCCGCGGCAACGACCTCAGCCTTGTTGGCACATGAGCGGTGAACCGCATAGGCCAGTGCCTCACCGTCCCGCGCCAGCAGCTTTTCGATGTTTTCCTCCAGCCAGAAGAAGAACTCGGGATCGCGAATCAGTCCGTATTTGATGACCTCGGCCAGTCCAGCCTTCAATTCACGGTCCGGCAAGGTGTCGAGCGTCGAAATGTCGGCCAGGACGAGTTTGGGCTGGTAGAAGGCGCCGATCATGTTCTTGCCGAGCGGATGATTGATCGCCGTCTTGCCGCCGACCGAAGAGTCGACCAGCGAGAGCAGCGTGGTCGGGATCTGGATAAACGGCATCCCGCGCTGGTAGCAGGCGGCCGCGAAGCCTCCCATATCACCGATGACGCCCCCGCCAAGCGCGATCAGGGTCGTGCTGCGCTCGCAGTGCGCGCCGAGCAGCGCGTCGAATATCAGGTTCAGGGTATTCCAGTCCTTGTACTTCTCGCCATCCGGAAGAATGACCGACATGACTGAAATTCCGGCTTTTTCGAGGGTCGACCGCAAGCGCTCGAAATACAGCGGCGCAACGGTCGTGTTGCTCACGACCAGAACCTTCTTCTGCCCGAGGTGAGGCGCCAGCAGATCGGCGCGCTCGAGCAGGCCCTTGCCGATGTGAATGGGATAGGAACGGTCACCAAGGGCGACGCTCAGCGTCTGAATCATGCCTGACATAAGCGATTGAATTCTTTCAAGAGGTGATGAACGATGCCGGAGGCCACAAGGTGCGAACCATCGACGACAAGATGGGCGGTTTCCCGATAGAGCGGATCGCGCAGCGCATGCAGTTCTTCCAGCTTGCCCAGGGGGTTCTCGACGCGCAACAGGGGGCGGTTGCGGTCATGGCGGGTACGCTCGAACAGCGTGGCCGGCGGAACATTGAGATAAACCACCCAGCCTGTATCGTGCAAACGCTTCCGGTTCTCCGGATTCAGGACCACGCCGCCACCGGTTGCCAGAACAATGTCCGTCCCCGAAGTCAGTTCGGCGATCGCCAGTGATTCACGGCGCCTGAACCCCTCCTCGCCCTCGATCTCGAAGATGGTCGGGATCGGTACGCCGGTGCGGGCGACGATCTCATGGTCGGAATCATAGAAGCGGCGACCGAGGCGTCGCGCCAGTTGTCGTCCTATGGTCGTCTTTCCGGCCCCCATCAGGCCAACGAGGTAGATGTTGCTGCAATTGTTCACAGCAGAATTTTATCCGGTCTCGCGGCGCATCACAAAAGAGAAAGGCCGGCAAAGCCGGCCCCCCTTCGAAGCGAGATGTTGCGAAATCAGTTGATCTGCAATTTGTCGGAAATGATGCGTGGCGTGATGAAGAACAGCAGTTCACGCCTCGTGCTGGAGTCTTCCTGGTACTTGAACAGGTAACCAAAGAAAGGAACGTCACCGAGCAATGGCACCTTCTCGGTCACATTTTCCTTCTTGGTGATATACACGCCACCGATTACGACCGTACCGCCATTTTCCACGACCACATTGGTTTCGACCGTGGCCGTCTTGATCGGCGGGTTGCCGAGAACCGCACGCGTCCAGTCCGGCTCTTCCTTCTTGACGATCAGCTGCATGCGTACCGTTCCTTCCGGCGTGATCTGCGGGGTGACCTCAAGGGACAGCGCGGCGGTCTTGAACGAGACGTTCTGGGTCGCAACGCCGCCGCCCGTCGCCGTTGTCACGTAGGGAATTTCCGTACCGTCCTGAATCTTCGCCTTCACATTATTCGCGGTGATGACCCGCGGGCTGGAGACGATCTTGCCCAGACCGTCCGATTCCAGGGCGGCCAGTTCCAGATTGAGAATCCGTGTCAGCGAGCCGTTGAACAACGAGAAGGCCAGCGTGCCGCCGATATTGGTGAAGGATGGCAGGTTCACCCCGAGCGCGTTGTTCGTGACTTGGCCGGACGGGGAATACGTACCGCCGCCACCGAAGATTCCACTACCGCCCAGTCCTGTGCGCTGGGCGCTCAGGAAATTCAGCCTGACGCCCAGATCGCGGTTGAACGTGTCCTGCGCCTCGACGACACGCGCTTCGATCATGACCTGACGGGCGCCCGTATCGATGGCCCTGATGAACTTGCGGATCTCTTCGAGCTTGCTCGGGATGTCATTGACGAACAGGATGTTCGACTGCGGATCGGCCACGGCATTGCCGCGCTTGCTCATCAGACGCTGGGACGGTGCGCCACCGGCAACAGCCACACCGGACAGCAGCCGCGCGACATCGACCGCTTTCTGGTAATTCAGGCTGAACTGCTCGGATTGAATCGGCTCAAGATCGTTGATTTGCTGGCGCGACTCGAAGTCCAGTTTCTCGCGAGTTGCGATTTCGTCACGCGGGGCAATCAACATGATGTTGCCCTTCTTGCGCATGTCCAGCCCCTTTTGCTGGAAGATGATGTCGATCACCTGGTCGGCGGGAACATCCTTGAGAACCAGCGTCGTCGTACCGGTGACCGTTTCGCTGATCACCGCATTCAGGCCAAGTTCCTCGGCCATCAGGCGGAGCAGCGCGCGGACATCGCCGTTCTGGTAGTTGATGCTGACCCGCGGACCCTGATAGCCGGTCTTGGTACCCTGAACCAGCTTGTTCGGGTCTTCGATGATGCGCTTGACCTCGACGACGAACTGATTGTCGCTCTGGTAGGCGTTGTGCTCCCAGAGCCCGTGCGGCGTAATCGTCATCCGCACGTTGTCACCCAGCGGCTTGGTCTCGACCGAGGTCACCGGCGTACCAAAATCGGTCACGTCCAGTTTGCGGCGGAGATTTTCCGGAACGCTCGTCTTGACGAAATCGACGATCAGGTTCTTGCCCTGCTGACGGATGTCGATACCGGTACCGGCATCGCTCAGATCGACCACAATACGTCCCTCACCATCCTTGCCGCGCCGGAATGCCACGTCCTGCAATGCATGGCGCTTGCCGATCGTGGTTTCCTCGGTAAATCGCGTCACCCGCTCGGGCAGCGATCCGACCGACGGAATGGGCGCCAGAACGATGTAGAGCGACTTGCCGTCGAGGCGCGTGGTGTAGTTCAGGCCACGCGTGAGATTCAGGACGACTCGCGTGCGATCGCCGACCTGCACGACATTGGCGCTCTGCAGATCCCCCTCCTTGAAGGTCAGGCTATTTTTCCCCAGACCATTTGCGGTCGCCGGAAAATCGAAAGCGATCTTCGCCGGTTTGGCCACGCTGAACCCCGTTGGCGGCGCGGTCAGCGCCTCCCTGAGGTCGATCTTGACGGCAACGTTGTCGCCCTGCGGTGCGACAACGATCGACTCGATCGAATTCGTGGTGGCGGTTTGCGCCGAGAGTGGCCCGGCCATGGCAAGGCAGGTCGCTGCAACGGCGGCCATCGCGTAGTTAATAAATTTCATTTCCTGCTTCCCTCCTTGCCCTGCAGATACAAAGAACTGGTGCGCTCGCTCCAGTCACCCGCAGAATCCTGAATCAATTCTCGCAACACCACTTCCTTGTCAGTGATTTGCGTCACCATTCCGAAGTCAAGACCGACATATTCGCCCACCTTGACCTGCTTGACCTTGTCTTCGACCTGAATTACGGCAATCGGTCGCCGATTCACATTCAGGTAACCAATCATCTTGAGCGATTCGACCGGATATTTCTCAAGCAGACTGTTGCGCAAATCCCGCGCCTCGAAATCGGGCTGGAAAGCACCGCCTTGACCGGAACCCTGCCTGTTCTTCGATTCCGGCTCGATCTTGCTGGCCTTGAACGGATCGAGTATCCCTTCGACATCATAGGGAACCGGCTGATAAGGCTTCACTTCCGGCAACTTGGGGATGTTGCCACGCAAGTCCTTGGTATTTTCGGCCATCCAGCGCTTGAGATCTTCGTNGTCGCCACCCGAGCAGGCCCCCAAAGCCCCGCANAGTGCGACGAGGATTAGTCGCTTCACTTTTTAGCTCCTTGCGCTGCCTTCTTCTGCTTCGCAACCTCTTCTTCGTCCAGNTAGCGGAANGTCTTGGTTGTNGCATCAAGNGCCAAGGCACCATCCTTNCCGGGAACAATCGCAATGTTGTTCAGTGTCACGATGCGTGGCAACTTGGCAATATCGGCGGCGAACGCCCCGAAATCGTGGTAGCCGCCGTTGATCTTGACGGCAATCGGCAATTCAGCGTAGAAATCCTTGACCTGCTCGGCACCCGGCCGGAAAAGATCGAACTGCAGGCCACGCCCCAAGCCCGCCTGATTGACTTCGATCAGCAAGGCTTCGATTTCCGATTTGTTCGGCAATTGTTTCAGCAATGCGCCGAATGAGCGATCGATTTCCGCCAGTTGCTCGATGTACAGATCAAGATTGACCGCCTGCTTCTTCTTGTCGAGATACTGCAGCTTCAGCGTTTCCTCTTCCTTCTGCTTGGTTTCCAGTTCGACCAGTTGATCGCTCCAGAGAAACCACCAGCCGGCAACCACCAAGGCCAGAAGGATGCCGGCCAGCGCTGCCATCTTGGGAATCGGCGGCCATGCTGCCGGATCGTTCGGATTCAGGAAGCGAAAATCGTCGGCAATCGCCTGAAAGTCGATCTTTGGAAGTGAGGTAGGTTTGGCGCTCATTTGTTACCCTTCCCGACATCCGCCTGAGTGCGCGTCAATGTGAAGTTCATCGCAAACTCGTTGCTGCGCCGTCCATTCAGAACGACCGACTTCACTTCGATCAACTGGGGATTTTCCAGCCAGGGCGACGCTTCAATATTCCGCATCAATGCCGACACGCGTGCATTGGACTGGGCATAGCCGGTAATGTTGACCTTCCCGCCCTCCTGCTTGAGCGACTTGAGGTAGACACCTTCCGGAACCTGCTTGACCAGTTCGGTCAGGAGATAGACCGTTTCGCCGCGATCGCGCTGCAAGTCCTCGATGATCTGTTTGCGCGCCAGCAAGGCTTGGGTCTTTTCCTTCAACAGCTTGATTTCCGCGATCTGCTTGTCGAGAACCGCAATTTCACGTTTCAGAAAATCATTCGATTCAGCCTGGCTGTTGATCAGGCCATTGATGATGGTGTAACCCAGGAAGACGATCAGTGCGCCAAGCGCAACAGCGGCACCGACCATGGCATAGAATTGCTGGCGCCTTGCCTTGCGCGCCTCTTCGCGATGCGGCAGGAGGTTAATTCTAATCATGATGGATCAAACCTCCGCAAGGCGAGGCCGCACGCCACCATCAGCGATGATGCATCAGCCAGCAGGCTCTTGGCCCGAACCCGCTCCGACAGCACCATATTGGCAAACGGATTGGCGATCAGCGTGCTGACCTGGGTACGCGTCGCCACCACTTCGTCAACCCCCGGAATCACGGCGCAACCACCCGCCAGAACGATGTTATCGACCTGATTGTACTGAGTCGATGTAAAGAAGAACTGCAGGGCGCGAGAAATCTCAAGCGCCAGATTTTCCATGAACGGCGCCAGCAACTCGGTCTCGTAACCTTCGGGAAGCGTACCGGCCCGCTTGGCAACCTCGGCTTCCTCATAAGTCATCCCGTAGTGCCGGGCAATATCCTGCGTCAGTTGCCCGCCACCGAACGCCTGTTCGCGGGCGTAGACCTGCTGGCCGTTGCGCATTACAGTCAGACTCATCACGCTGGAACCGGCATCGACAAGCGCGATCGTCTGGTTTTTTCCACCGCCGGGCAATTGCCTTTCAATCAACTCGAAAGCCGAGAGCGCCGCCTGGGTCTCCACATCGACCACTACCGCGGACAGGCCGGCCGCATCGGCGACTGCAACGCGATCCTCGACCCGCTCTTTTTTTGAAGCAGCAATGAAGACCTCAAGTTCATCGGGCAGCGACGGTGCCGGTCCGATGACCTGAAAATCCAGATTGACCTCGTCGATCGCGAACGGGATGTACTGATTGGCTTCCGACTCAACCTGAATTTCAAGCTGGTCGTCGCGCAATCCGGCGGGCACGATGATCTTCTTGGTGATCACCGCGGAACCGGGCAAGGCCATCGCGACGTTCCGCGTAGACGTGCCCAGCCGCTTCCATGCCCGCTTGACGGCATCGACGACGCCATCCATGTTGGCAATATTGCCATCTGACACCGCATCCTTCGGCAACACCTCTATGGTGTAGCGCTCGACGCGGTACCCTTCTTTCCCATTTGCGGTCAGCTCGACCAGCTTGACGGCCGAGGAGCTGATGTCCAGCCCCAACAAGGGACGCGCCTTGGGATTTAACAACGCAGAGATATCGAAGCGCACCAGACCCCCAAAAAGTCCTTAAGAAATGCGAAGTTAGGCAAATAACCAATAATTCACTTCAGATGCTAGCAACAACCACACGGCATGTAAAGCGTTTTAACGGCCCGTTTGGCGACAGCGTATAATCCGCGCAACGCCATTAAAAGACCTATCGACCTTGCCTTCCATCCCTCTTGCTGCCCGGATCATCGTTTTTCCGGTGATGGTGTTGCTCGGCCTTGCAGCCATCGGCATCGCGCTTGCCATGATCGTTCTGGCGCTCGCCTATCCAAATCTACCCTCTCTCGAAACCCTGACGGATTATCGCCCCAAAATACCGCTCCGTGTCTATACCGCCGACGGTTATCTGATCGGCGAGTACGGCGAGGAGCGCCGCGCCGTGATCAGCATACAGGAAGTTCCAACCGTCATGAAGCAGGCAATCCTCGCCGCCGAGGACGATCGTTTCTATCAGCACAGCGGTGTCGACTACCCCGGCATCCTGCGCGCCGCCTCGGCCAACCTGGTGGGCGGCGGCAAACGCCAGGGGGCATCGACGATCACGCAACAGGTCGCCCGCAATTTCTTTCTCTCGGGCGAGAAGACCTACACGCGGAAACTCTACGAGGCGCTGCTGTCGTTCAAGATCGAGAACAACCTGAGCAAGGACCAGATCCTCGAGCTCTATATCAACCAGATATTCCTCGGGCAACGCGCCTACGGGTTCGCCGCGGCTGCCCAGATCTATTTCGGCAAGCCGCTGAAGGACATCTCGATCGCCGAGGCCGCCATGCTGGCCGGCTTGCCCAAGGCGCCATCCATCTACAACCCGATTGTCAACCCCAAGCGCGCGAAGATCCGGCAGCAATATGTACTGCGCCGGATGCACGAACTGGGCAACATCAGCGATGTACAGTATGAAGCCGCGTTGAAGGAGCCGCTGGTGATCAAGCGCGANCTTGCGGGNTACGCNGTCCACGCCGAGTACGCCGCCGAAATGGCNCGCCAGATCGCCACCGAGCGCTTNCCGGAAGATGTCTATTCCCGCGGACTCAAGGTCTATACGACGCTGATCAAGGCCGATCAGGAGGCAGCCTACGCCAGCCTGCGCCGCGGCGTCATGGATTATGACCGGCGCCACGGCTATCGCGGCGCCGAGTCGTATCTCGACATGAAGGACATCAAGTCCGATCAGGACGAGGCGATCGACGAGGCGCTCCAGGACATCCCCGATGCCGGCGACCTGATTCCCGCGCTGGTTCTCGCCGCCGACCCGAAGCAGATTCATGCCTACCGCAAGGGCGGCGACATCGTCACGCTTTCCGGCGACGCCATGAAGTTCGCGGCCGCGATGCTCGACGACAAGGCGCCGGCCAACAAGCGCATCAAGCGCGGCGCGATCATCCGCCTGCTTAAGAACGACAAGGGCGACTGGCAGATCAGTCAGTTGCCCGAGGTGGAGTCGGCGTTCGTCGCGGTCGACCCGAAATCCGGGGCGATTCGCGCCCTGGTTGGCGGTTTCGACTTCAACCGCAACAAGTTCAATCATGTAACCCAGGCCTGGCGGCAGCCGGGATCCAGCTTCAAGCCGTTCATCTACTCGGCCGCCCTCGAAAAAGGCTTCAATCCAAGCACCATCATCAACGACGAACCGATCGTGATCTCGGCGAGCCAGACCGGTTCGCAGGCCTGGGAGCCGCACAACTACGACGGCAAGTACGAAGGCCCGATGCAGATGCGGACGGCGCTGGCCAAGTCGAAGAACATGGTATCGATCCGCATCCTGCAATCGATCGGTACGCGTTACGCTCAGGATTACTCGAGCCGCTTCGGATTCGATGCCGAAAAGCACCCGCCCTACCTGACGATGGCGCTGGGCGCCGGTTCGGTAACGCCATGGCAGATGGCGACCGCGTACTCCGTATTCGCCAACGGCGGCTACCGGATCAACCCCTACGTCGTCAGCGAAATCCGCGACGAGAAAAACAATGTGCTCGCCCAGGCCGCGCCGGTGCCGGCCGGGGAAGGCTCGGTGCGCGCCATCGACCCGCGCAACGCCTTCCTGATGGACAGCATGCTGCGTGACGTGACCATCTACGGTACCGCCGCCAAGGCTTCCGTGGCGCTCAAGCGCAAGGATCTGGCGGGCAAGACGGGAACCACCAATGAATATGTCGACGCCTGGTTCTGCGGCTATCAGATGACTGCAGCCGCCTGCGCCTGGATCGGTTTCGACCAGCCGAGGAATCTCGGCAACAAGGAAACCGGGGGCGCCGCGGCGTTGCCGATCTGGATCGGCTACATGAACCGTGCGCTCAAGGATGTGCCCATCAAGACGCCGGAAGCGCCGGAAGGCGTCGTCGCTTCCGGCAGCGGCCGCGAACGCGCCTACATGTATGCCGAGAACGTGCCCGTCGAACCTCCGGCGGAAGAAGCCGAAGGTGTGCCGCCGTTGCCGCAGCCCGACCTGATCAGACCGCCCGGCGACTGATCAGTCGAGACTGACCGCCTCGCCAGCCTGCTGGCTGGCGAGCGACGAGAGTTTTTCCATCAGTTCGGCGCCATCGCGGGTGTCGCGCCAGCAAACGCCGTCCCAGCGAAAATGAAAGCCGCCGGCGCGCGCCGCCACCCAGACCTCGCGCGCCACGCCGTGGCGATTGATGATGATCTTGCTGCCATCGGCAAACTCGATTTCAAGAACCCCGCCAGCAGCCAGTTCGAAGTCGATGTCGGCGTCACTCGCCTCCAGCGCGCCTTCGATCCGGGCCAGAACGCTGTCGGCCAATGCGTTGAATTCCTTGTCATCCATCATGTGCTAACATCCCATTTTTTACTGACTGGTCCGTCATTAATGTCCAGAATCGTTGCCGCCTGCCTGACATTCTGCCTTGCCGGCTGCGGCCTGAAAGGGCCACTTGTACTGCCTCCCGGCCCGCCGCCAGCGCCATTGCTCGACAGCCTGCGCTCATCGCCGGCGCCAAGCACGCCAGCCCAGCCGACTAGCGAGGTGAACGATGTTAGCACCATAGAACCAACGGCTGGCACCAGCACGGACCCAAAGGCCAACGCCCAATGAGCCATTTCACCGTCAAGCAAGGCGTCCTGCACGCCGAATCCGTTGCCCTACCAGCCATTGCCGAGAAATTCGGCACGCCGGCCTATGTATACTCCCGCGCCGGGCTGGAAGCTGCGCTGCAGGAATTCCTCGATGTCCTGAACGCACACCCTGCCGGGTGCGGCGCCCTCGTCTGCTACGCGGTCAAGGCCAATTCCAACCTTGCCATCCTCAACCTGTTCGCCCGCATGGGCGCCGGATTCGACATCGTTTCCGGTGGTGAATTGCAGCGCGTGCTCGCAGCCGGTGCCGATCCGCAGAAAATCGTCTTTTCCGGCGTCGGCAAGACGGCCGCCGAGATGCAGCAGGCTCTCGACGCCGGCATCTTCTGCTTCAATATCGAATCGCCCGCCGAACTGGAGCGCCTGAACCAAGTCGCCGGCCACTGCGGCAAGCGCGCGCCAGTCAGCCTGCGCGTCAATCCCAACGTCGACCCGAAGACCCATCCCTACATTTCCACCGGTCTCAAGGAAGCCAAGTTCGGCGTCGCCTACGACGACGCGCTGGCCCTTTACCGCCGCGCCGCCGCTTTGCCGAACATCACGGTGGCCGGCATCGACTGCCATATTGGCTCGCAGCTGCTCGACCCCGCCCCCTTCGTCGAGGCGCTCGAGCGCATTTTGGCCCTTGTAGACCAGTTGACCGCGGAAGGCATCCGGATTCACCACCTCGACCTCGGCGGCGGCCTCGGCATCCAGTACAAGGATGACCAGGTGCAGCCGACCGTGGCGTCCTACCTGAACCCACTGCTCGACAAGCTGGCCGGGCGCGGCCTCAAGGTGGTGCTCGAACCCGGCCGCCGCCTGGTCGGCAACGCCGGCCTGCTGCTGACCCGCGTCGAGTTCCTCAAGCCCGGCGAAGGCAAGAATTTCGCCATCATCGACGCGGCGATGAACGATCTGATGCGCCCGGCGCTTTACGAGGCTTGGCACGACATCCTGCCGGTTACGCCGCGCGCCGGTGAAATCCATGTCTACGACGTGGTTGGCCCGGTCTGCGAAACCGGCGACTTTCTCGGCCTGGCCCGTCCGCTACGCATCGAGGCCGGCGACCTGCTGGCCGTGATGTCAGCCGGCGCCTATGGCATGGCGATGGCCTCCAATTACAACACCCGGCCGCGCGCGGTCGAGGTCATGGTCGACGGCGC
>Ga0031656_10000400_pt1 | contig 14626 bp, 14 predicted proteins | sample FrelakmetDIP11DI_FD_55080 | JGI IMG/M metagenome (GOLD analysis project Ga0031656, IMG submission 55080) | Freshwater lake sediment microbial communities from the University of Notre Dame, USA, for methane emissions studies - DIP11 DI | ecosystem: Environmental > Aquatic > Freshwater > Lake >... | reverse complement strand
GTGCCCGAGGAGAGGAACGGTCCGATCTCCAAGGCATAGATGTTTTTGAATTCCTGGCTGAACTGGCGGTGGTAAAAGCGCAAGCTCAAAGAGTGTGAAATCGAGGAACGAACGTTCCAAGACTTGTTACGAATCACAGCTAGTGCAGGCAGTTGAAAACCTAGAAGTGAGCATCAGGATTTGGCGATGCAAAATAATAGGACGCCCCACTGAGGCTGTCAAGCCCCTCCGAATCGCTGACACAAATCGCTCAACACCATTGACGAAGGAGGCTGGATCATGTAGACTTCGCTTGTGCGTGGAAAAGGCGAAATGACAGAAATCAAGCGAGGCACCAAGAGGTTATAGACCTATAGCCCTTTCTCTCCCTCCAAGGAGTGAAGGGGTTTTTGCGTTATGAACCCTATGGCTTCGATTTTTCTCTGTGGTTCGAGGGGAGGGGAAGATATGAAAAAACGGCTCTTACGTCTTTGTTTGGTCATGCAGGTGATGATATTTGCCCTGGTCATTTTCTCCGGATGTGACAGCGGAGAAAAAGCGCGGGACGAGCTCACAGGGAACCGAGCCGTGAAACAGTATCACAAATCCACAAAAGACATTGGAAAGATCACTGACCGGCAGACGGAAAAATTCAAGAGCATCCCCGATGATGAAAAAGAAGAAGGCAAAAGGGAATGATGATGAGGCGACAGAACCGCGGAATGATTACCCCGCGGCGCTGATGGAGGAAAGATCATGGAGAGACGCATTTTCTTGGTGAGATTAGCGGCGATGAGCGCAGGGCTTCTGGCCCTTATGAGGGGAAAGATAGCGTGGGCTAAAGGCTTACCCTCTGACCCCGGCGCAGTTCCATCTGGCGCTCCAGGGCCGGACATCGTTTCCCTGGCACCCTTTGAAAAGGTCAGTGGGTTTGCGCTCGACAAGGCACTGCTGGAGAGAAAGTCAATTCGGTCCTATGACCCGGCCCGGAAGCTTTCCCCTGAGGAGATCTCCAGGCTTCTCTGGGCCACCACGGGGATCAATCGGCCGGAGGGTCGCCGCACCGTCCCTTCAGCCAGGGCGAGCTACCCGGTCGATGTACTTGCCGCACTACCCGACGGGGTATACCTGTATGAACCCAAAGGCCATCAGCTGAAGAAGATCCTTTCAGAAGACATGCGGGCAAAGATCCCCAATCAGGATGGGTTCAAGAGCGCAGCCATGATTGTCCTCTACGTGATCAACAGGGACAAAGTGCTCAGTGGGCGCATGGAGTGGGCTGATCTTGAAATCGGCTGCATGGGGCAGAGCCTCTTTCTTGAAGCCGTGGCCCTGGGTCTAGGGTCATGCATCTTTGCCAACATTTCTGTGGAGAGTGTGGCCAGGGCCGTTGGCCTCAAGGAAAACCAGATCCTGCGAATCGCCCAGACAGTGGGGGGAGTGAAATAGTTATCAGTCAACAGTTATCAGTGAACAGTTATCAGTGAACAGTGAACCTCCTCGCGCCCCTGCGAGGAGGTTCATTTTTTTCTTTGACTTGTATTAAAGTTGTATGGTAATGCTTGTCGACGAAGGCGGGGGAAAAGCCTTGGTCATCCAGCAGACGAAACAAAAACTCTCCAGGGGCAAGCGCTTTGGGCTTCTGCACAGACAGATCGCCCAGGAGCTGAAGTCCGACATCGAAGCCGGCATTTATGCCGACGGCGATCCCTTTCCATCTGAGACCGCGCTTGTGGACCATTACGGGGTGAGCCGCGTCACCATTCGCTCCGCCCTGAGATTGCTTCAGGAAGAAGGATTGATCGAACGAATCCGGGGGAGCGGCACGGTCGTTCACAGTACGGTTCACCACAAGATGCTCGCCAGCATCGTGGACTTCCACCGGGAAGCGGTGATGATGGGGCGAAAGCCCAGCAGCAGGGTGCTTTCCATTTCGTGCCGCAGGAGCCGGATCAGGGAGAGAATTCTTTTCGACCTTGCTCCTGAGGAGGAGGTTATAGAGCTTCGCCGGCTGAGATTTCTGGACGGCGTCCCGGTCCTCCTTCAGACCTCCAGCCACCCCAAGGAGGTGCTCCGCGGAGTGAAAGCCTCAGACCTCCGGGACTGCTCTCTTTACGAATTCCTCAAAAGAAAAAAAGGGATTGTGATCCGGGATGCCCAACACATGCTGGAGCCTTTTGCCATCGGCCCTGAGGAGGCCGCCCTTCTGAATATTCCGCCCGGCACCGCCGTGATAAAGGCGCATCGCACCTCTCGCGACAGCCTCGGACGCACTCTGGAGATTGCGGAAAACCTGATCCGGGGGGACTATTATAAATACTCCTTCAGCCTGAAGGCCGGGGAGGTGGATGGATGAAATGCATTCTAGCCTATGATATCGGCGGGACCTCTTTGCGGGCCGGACTCGTGAGCATGAGCGGAGACTCCCTGTGCATGACCTCCATCACACTGCCTCCTCTGCCGATGGATGCGGCCGGCTTTTCCGAAAAGGACCCGGATGACTGGTGGAGGAATTTGATCAAGGCAACCGCCGCGCTTTTCGAAAGCCCTGCCGCAGCCGGCGCCGAGATCGCGGGTCTTGCCCTCTCAGGGCTAACCCGCACCCAGGTCTTTCTCAACAATAAGGGAAAGACTGTGCGCCATGCCCTGACCTGGGCCGACGCCAGGTCAACCGAACAAGCGGACCGAATCATCCAAGCCCAGGCCCGAATGGGGCCTCCTGGCAAGACCTTCGGCCCTGTGAATGCCTTTCACACGCTGGCACGGCTCCTGTGGATCAAGGAACAGGAGCCGGAGCTCTTTGAGCAGGTGAGCACAGTCCTTGAACCCAAGGATTATCTCAATTTCCTTCTCACAGGGGAGAGGGCAGGGGACAACCTATCTCTCTCCCGGATACTGAGTGTCTCAGGGAACTCCCTGGCAGGTCGCCTACTGGAGGAGATCGGTCTTCCGAAGGACATCTTCCCACCCCTTCGAGATCCCTGGGATAGATTGGGAGTGGTGCGCTCAGGCCTTGAGCCACCCATGGATCGCCTCGCGGGGGTGCCGGTCTTTGTGGGAGGCATGGACGCGTGGTGCGGCGCCCTGGGGATCGGAGCGGTTCGGGCTGGATGGGCTTTCAATGCGTCAGGGACCTCCGAGGTCTTCGGCGTTGCCACGGAGACCTGCCGGGAGATCTCGGGATTGGTGACGCAGCCCTGGGGTAAATGCCTTTTTCTCACGGGCGGACCGAGCCAGGCGGGTGCGGATTGCCTGGCCTGGTACCTGGAAGCTTTTGAGGGAGAAGATCAAGCCCCGAAGCCAGGGGCGGCTCTCAAAGACCTGCAGGCCCTGAAACGGCAACCGGAACCTGTTCTCTTTCTCCCCTATCTGAGAGGAGAGCGAGTGCCGTTATGGCAACCTGATGCGCGAGGCCTGTTCCTCGGACTGAATCGCCGGCACAGGCGGGTCGACTTCATCTGGGCCATCCTGGAAGGGGTAGCCTTCTCGAACCGCCAGGTCCTGGACCTTGCCACCAAAGGAAGTCGAGAGGCTGTTAAAGAAGTTCGCATCTCCGGTGGCGCTGTTGAGTCCGATACCTGGTGCCAGACCAAGGCCGACGTCCTCAAGCTGCCCCTGGTCCGCACCCATGGGAAAGAGGCTGCGCTCCTGGGAGCGGCCATGGTTGCGCTGATCGGTCTCGGTGAATATGCTGACATCATTGAATGCCAGGAGCGTCTCGTGCGGGTGGAAAGGGTCTTTGCTCCGCGGGTGGAACGCGCCAGGTTCTACGATCGGTTGTTCCAGCGCTGGATCGAGGCCCAGGAAGCGTTATTGCCCCTCACCCAGGCACTGACCCGGGATGTGCGCGAAGGGTTTGCAGCCGACTTCCATTGAGGCCGACGCGAACTTGTTGTCCCAGCGGAGGACCGTGAGCGTCATAGGCATAAGTCACGGTATCCCATGAGATAAAAAGAACAGGAAGGTAAAATGGATGAAAAAACTCTTTGAACACGATTTTAACCGCGAACATTTTGTCATGGGCATGGTCCACACCCTGGCCTTGCCCGGCACTCCCCTTTATGACCGTTCAGGGGGTGTGAAAAAGATCGCCAAGCAGGCTCTGGAAGATGCGAAAGTTCTTGAGGATGCCGGGTTTCACGCTTTACTCTACTGCAATGAATCCGACATGCCTTACGAGAACAAGATGAATCCCGAGGTGGTCGCTGCCATGACCTGTGTGGTCACCGAGGTGCAGAGCCGTGTGAACCTTCCCCACGGGATCAACATGCTCCTGGATCCCCTGGCCTCCCTTGCGATCGCGCATGCCACGGGCGGTCGTTTCATCCGGTGTTTTCTTTCAGGAACGTACGTGGGGGATCTGGGGTTCTACACTCCCGATGCTCCGGACCTTCTTCGTCTGAGGAAAGAACTGGACGCGGAAACCATTCGGATCATCTGCAACGTCACTGCCGGCTTTTCGGTGAACCTGGATGTCCGGCCTGTGGAGGAGGTGGCCAGTGCGGCGGTCTTTCTGGGACTTGCCGATGCGGTCTGCGTGAGCGGACCGGCTGCAGGAAAAGAGGCGGACACGGCTCTTATCAGCAAAGTGGCCAGTCGTGTGACAGACACGCCCGTGGTCGTGGGGACCGGAGTTTCCGCGCAGAACATCCGGGCGCTGGCCAAGGTGGCGGATGGGTTCATCGTGGGGACGTCCCTCAAAAAGGACGGAAAAACCCTGAACCCCGTGGATCCCGGCCGTGCCCGAGAATTCATGGACCGCGTCAGGACTTTTGAACGTTGAGGTCAGCCGCTCGGTAACCTTTCAGAAACGCAGAGCATGCGAGGCAGGACACCCATGTCAAAGGAGCTGAAACGTTTTATCAGTAAATATGGGACCGCTCTTGGAGGGCTGGGAGTCTTCATCTTTTTCGCCCTGTGGGCCGAGAACTTCCTGAACGGCCCGAATCTGCTTACCGTTTTGAAGCAGATCAGCTACCTCACGATTCTTGCTGTGGGCTTCTCCTTCGCTCTGACCACCTCGGAGTTGGACCTCTCCTTTGCCAACCTCTGCTCCCTGGCGACAGTGATCACAGGGGGACTCATTTACTATCGATACCCCATCTGGCTGGCCATTCTGTGCGGGATTCTCACCGGGGGGATGGGGGGGTTGATCAACGGCCTGGTGGTCACGCGGCTCAAGGTTCCTTCATTGATCGCTACCCTGGGCATGGCGTCCATTGCCAACGGAGCCGCCTTCTGGATTACGCAAGGTGTGGCTTATGTGGGGCGATGGCCGGAGCGTTTTGTGTTTCTTGGCCGGGGAAAACTCCTGGGCGTTCCCATGCTCGCGGTCTGGATGCTTCTCATCTCAGGAGTCGCCCTTTTCGTCATGAAGCAGACGAGGCTGGGCATTCACATGGTGTTTACAGGAGAGGCCGACGAGGCGGCACGTCTCGGAGGGATCCCGGTCAAAAGAATGAAAATTCTAGGGCTCACGCTCTCCGGTCTCATGGCCGGATTCACGGCGGTGCTGCTCGCAGCATCTCTGAGCTCGGCGGCTCCCACAGCAGCAGGTGATTTCATGCTGACCACCATGGCGGCCGTGCTTCTGGGCATGACCATGATCGAGCCGGGCAGGCCCAACATTCTAGGGTCCCTCATAGGGGCGCTGACCATCGGCATGCTCAGCAACGGGCTGGTTCTGATGGGCGCGCCTTATTACGCCCACGATATCATTATGGGAATCCTCATCATCGGTTCCGTGAGCGTTTCGGCCAGCACGATCGCCAAGGCCGCTTTCAGTGTGTAACAGGTGCAACGAATATTTCATTGATCAAAGGAGGGTATCATCATGTGTCTAAAGAGTTTCGTTAAGGTGACAGTTCTTCTCACGCTGGTCTGTGTGCTGGTTTTGCCGGGGATCGCCGGCGCTGCCAAGCTCAAGGTAGGCATCATTGCCTTCCAGATGTCTTCTGAAACCCATGCACGGACCGCACAGGCGGCCGAGGCTGCGGCCAAAGCCAACGGCTGGGAGGTGACCCTGCTCAATTCCAGGGGGGCATTGCCCGAGCACGCGGCCCAGATCGAAAACCTCATCCAGGCGAAAGTGGACGCCATGATTCTGTGCATGAGCAAACCCGTGGAGTTCGATGCCCAGTTTGCTGCGGCGAAGAAGGCAGGCATTCCGGTCGTCACCGTCATGAGCGGGACGAGCGTCAACACGATCTTTGATATCACCGTCAACGAATACCAGGTAGGCGCTCAGGCCGCTCTCTACCTGCTGGGAGCCATGAACTATGAGGGCAACATCATGACCGAGCGTTTCGAAAGCCACACCGGCTGCCGCATTCGAGGAAAGATTTTGGACGTGGTGCTCTCCGAGAACACGGCGGTCAAGGTCATCGGTACTCACACCATGGCCCGAACCCAGTCCTGGCGGGATGACGTCAAGAACGGCATGGAGGCCCTCATCCTCAAGAACCAGGGAAAGTTCCAGGCTATATGGGCATCTTTCGATGCGCAGGCCTTTGTCATTGATGACATCCTAACCCAGCAGGGCATGAAGAAAGGCGACATTCTCATGGTGAGCATCGACGGGGGCCAGGAAGTTTTTGCCCGGATCCGGGATCCCAAAAGCCTGATGACGGCCACCGTGGCCATTCCCTTTGAAAGGATGGGTCAGGAGGCTGTGGAGTCCGTCGACAAGATCGTGAACAAGAAGATGAAAAAGGAAGATCTGGTCAAGGGGCCCTACCTGCTCATGGACGCGGTCCTGGTAGACAAGCACAACGTCCCGGCCGAAGGCAAGTGGCCCTGGTAGGAATTAGAATCAGGAGAAGGCACACGGCGCAAGGTGCACGGCGCAGGGCAACCCGATCAGAGAAATCGGCTTGTTCCCTTGAAGTCTGACCCCTGCATCTTGCGCCAAAGGCTGTGTCAGGAGGGCCCCTCCTTCAATTCGATAAAGGGAAGACCGTGTCAGAAATACTGCAACTGAAATCCGTGAGCAAGGAATACGGGGCTGTCAAGGCCCTGAGAGAGGTGGATCTCTCGGTAGAAGAGGGCGAGGCTGTGGCGCTGTGCGGAGACAACGGGGCCGGCAAGTCCACCCTTATTCGCCTTGTCTCCGGGGCTGAAGTGCCCACTGCAGGAGAGATCTTTCTCAACGGTGAACGGGTCCGATTCACATCCCCGGCCGACGCCCTGGCCAAAGGCGTTGCCACCATCTATCAGGACCTGGCGCTGGCCCCGCGACTCCTGGTCTATCAGAACGTCTTCATGGGCGCGGAACTCATGAAACGCACCTTCATTCCCATGCTTCGTGTCCTCGACAAAAGGACGATGAAGGAGGCTGCGATTTCATACCTCGGCCGCCTCAACGTGGACATCCAGGATCTGGAGATGCCGGTCAGTGCCCTCTCGGGAGGTCAGCGCCAGGCCGTGGCCATCAGCCGGGCGCTCCGGTGGAATGCGAGGCTCGTCATCATGGACGAGCCCACGGCGGCCCTTGGGGTCAAAGAGACGGCCCAGGTCCTGGATCTCATCAGGCAGCTCCACGGTCAGGGCGTGACCGTCCTGATGATCAGCCACAACATGGAGGACGTGCTGGCTGTGGCAGAGAGAGTGGCCATCCTGAAGAACGGCAAAAAGGTCGGGGAATGCCTGACCCGGGGGCTCACCAGCGAGCAACTGGCGACCATGGTCATGACCGGAAACCTGGGGGAAAGAAACCTGATCTGATCCGGTCGAGATCTTCTTCCTCTTCAACTTCGGATACATTGGAACATCAGGAGCTGCGCAGCTTGGCTCCTCTTTGCTGTGCTTCCAGATTCCTTCCAGAAATTCTTCTTGACAACATCGAAGAAATAAGGTTTTGTGCGACGTACAACGTAACACGTCACTTCAACCCTTTTCACGCTTTGAGAGATCACGTTCCGGCTCGCCCATGAAAAACCTTCCGGACAAAGAGCTTCTCAAAATCGGCGAATTAGCCCGCCTCACAAAAGTTTCCACCCGAACCATCCGATTCTATGTCGAAGAAGGTTTACTGCCCAAGCCGGTGAAAACTCACCGTAACATGGCCTATTACCACCCGGATTGCATCGAGAAAGTCAAGGCCATTAAGAGAGCCCAATCTGAAAGATTCCTCCCTTTGGTAGTGATAGGCCGCCTGTTGGAAGAGAGCGGACATGATTTCGCAAGCCTGGAAAGCAAAGGGGGTCCCAAGTCAATGCTCGACCACGCCTCGGTCAATGTGAACATCATCAACACTCCAGGATGGCTCTTAGAGGAGCTCGTACGGCGCCACTGGATTTCATCCAAGAATCCTGCGAAGCTTTCAAGGTTTGAAAAACATTACCTGGACTTCTTCCAGTGCTACCACCGTCTGGGACTGAGCCACAAAGCTCAGGTTCGCGCGTTTGAAAGCATAGAGAAGCTCATGCAAAAGGCGGTGGAGACAGAGTTCCAGGCTTTTTTCTCAGTTGCGGCTAATACCCCTACGGATGGATTCGAAAGCTTTGTGGAGACGGAAAAACAGATCGTTCAGGACTTCTTAGAGAGAGTTCGAGACCGCTCTCTTAAGAACATCCTCACCCGGTACAACCGAACCCTGGACAATGCCGTGCTGGCCGTTGGGGACGAAGGTTATGGCATTCCCTTGAACGAGGTCCGAGAGAACCTCACGGAGCTGGAAGGCCGGTTGGAGCGGCGATCGCCAGACATCAAGGTCCTCATCGACCTTGCCACGGGGTACAGCTGCTCGGGGGATCAGGAAAAGGCGATGTCGTTTCTGAAACGGGCCACTCGGTGGGACCCTGACAACATCTCCGCAAAGGTGCGGTGGTGCTGGTACCATCGTTTTTCTCAAGGAGCCGGAAGACAGGGCAGATGGCGAGAACGCCTCGCCCACTTAGTGGAGGCCAATCCGGGTGATATTGCCGGCCACGTTTTCCTTTCCATCTGGTACGCCTTTGGCTCGACCGAAGCGGCGGACAACTTCGAAGGGTTGCGACTCATCAATCTCAGCCTCAAGGAACTCAGGGCCGGTGAAGAGTTGACACCCCCTGAGCTTCACGATTGGGTGCTGGTTCACTATGCGAAGGGACTTATCTACACGTATGTGCTGGCCGGTCTGGGCGAGCGCGGCCAGGGCATTCTTTCTTTTGAGGAGATCCTTGGCAGGCGTTCTGAGATTGATCGCTACTATGCCGGGCGCATGCCTTTCTTCCCCAAGTGGTTATGGCCGAACTTGCTCTACTTTCATGGCCTGGCCAAACTGGAAACAGAACGCTATTCAGAAGCCGCCGGTTCATTCCGGGAAGCGCTCCGCTTTAGGGTTTCACCGCTTTTCAGGAAACGGGTCGCTTCAGGTCTCAAAGCAGCAGAAGAAGCCCTTGAGGACCACTCGAGAAAAGCAGAAGCCTCTGCTTCTGCCCGATAGGAACAGGCTCAGCAGTGCATTAACAGGCGCATAAACCCCAGGTTTTCTGATTCACTGGGTGTGAGAACATTGGAAAGGAAGTCCCTATGAACGAGATAAGAATCCCGAGTACAAAGCCTGGCCCTGTGACATGGGAGAGTCTCAAGCAGGAGTTGATGACCCTGCCCAAGGAGACGCTGGCTGAAATGGTCAATCTCTGGCTGAAAACATACTGGACCCTCCAGAACTACTGGATGGTTTACACGGAGAAGCTCTTCGGTTTTGAGAATGCAGCCAAAATGGATGAAATGGTCTGGAGCAAACTCGCGCCCATCCAGGCCCACCGCACTCTGAAGTTGCTCAACCTGGGCAGCGACATGCAGTCCCTTGCTGCGCTTCTCAAGTTTACGGCGCCCCAGTGGGTCAGTGCAGGGTTTGAGTGGGAGTTCACCGACGTGAGCGATAGGCGCCTTGTCATGGTCGTCCACGCCTGTCCCATGGGGACCTACCGCAAGAGCCAGAATCTGGAGCTTTTACCATGCAAGAACCTGTCTCCCCCTCTCTATATCGGGTTGGCGAAAACCATCAACGAGAAGGTTGATGTGACCTGTGTTCATGCCCATCCTGATCCGCCCAGGGAAAACGTGATGTGCATGTGGGAGTTCGTGCTCGGAGACTAGACCTTCACCACGAATTTCTGCGCACCTGAACAGACATAGGCCGTTTAAGGGGGTAATGGCGATGAATGATAAACCGTTAGAAGGCGTCAAGATTCTGGACCTCTCATGGGTGTATTCCGGCCCTTTCTCGACCCTGCTGCTGAGTGACCTGGGCGCAGACGTGATCAAACTCGAGGGGCCGCCCTTCGGGGATTACACAAGGATCGTGCCACCGTTCAAGAACAGCGCCAGCGGCTATTTCTACATGCTCAACCGCGGCAAGAAATCCATGGCCCTGAATCTCAAGGAAGCCCAGGGCAAGGAGATCTTCCTTGAGCTGGTCAAACGCTTCGATGTGGTGACCGAGAATTTCCGGGCCGGATCTCTGGATAGATTGGGACTCGGTTATGAAAAGGCCAAGAAGGTCAATCCGAAGATCATCTACGCCTCCATCAACGGCTTCGGCAGCAACGGACCTTACGCTCACATGCTCTGTCTCGACCCGATTGCGCAGGCCATGGGCGGGCTTATGAGCCTCACCGGATTCCCGGGCCAGCCTCCTCTCAAAACCGGCCCTGCCATTGCGGACTCCCTCTCAGGCCTCTATTTGGCCCTCGGCATTGTCTCTGCCTTGCGTCTTCGCGACACAAAAGGCGTGGGCCAGAGGATCGAGGTCGCTATGATGGACAGTGTATTCTCTGTCCTCGAAGAATCGGTCATCCGTGCGAGCATGACCGGTGATGCTCTGCCTGCAAGAGGCAATACCGATCCTTTGGGTGCGCCCTGGGATGCGTTCCAGACCAAGGACAACCGATGGGTGATGATATGTAACCTGGATCCGAAGCGGTTTGAGGATATCTACACCAAAATCGGCCGAAAGGATATTGCGGAGGAGTACAAAGGGAACGGTCAGGAAGCCGGCGAGAAGCGGTCCCGGGATCTTCTCGATCTCAATGCCATCTTTGCTGAGTGGGCGAGAACCCTTGACGCTGAGCCGCTCATGGAAATGATGCAGGAGATGAACATCCCGGCAGGGCTGGTCAAGCAGGTGACGGAATTGATTGAGGACCCGCAGCTTAAGTCTCGGAATATGATTGTGGACGTCGACCACCCGAAGCTCGGCAAGGTGAAGACATTCAACACGCCGATCAAGTTTTTCGAAGCCAGGTCGGGCGTGCAACCGGGAGAGAATCCTGATGACCCTGAACTGGGAGAACACACTTCCCAGGTGCTGAAAGAACTGCTCGGCTTTAAGGATGAAGACATCGCTCGTCTCAGAAAGGAGAGGGTTATCTGGGCGTAGCGGCGACTTGAATCAGGGATGTTGCCAGTGCGTGCAACTTATCGGGCTTGGCACTGAGTGAGAAGATAAGGCATGAACCGTTAACCAAAAAGGAGGTCAAGGAGATGAAAAAGCAGCTTTTATCGGTGGGTTTGGCAATTGCTTTGGTTTTTGTACTTTCTTCGGCGGGCTTCTGTCAGGGTCAGGTCATCAAGTGGCGCGCCCAGAGCGCTTTTGCCCGCGGGGATTTTTCAGCTGACCTGCTGCCCAGCTTTGCCAAAGAGGTTCAGGAGAAGAGCAAGGGTCGGTTGGTTATTTCCACGCACTATGCCGGCGATCTAGTCCCCCAGGATGATACCTTGAAGGCCACCACCCAGGGCATCATCGAGATGAGCCAGGCGTGCGGCGTGTTCTGGTCCGGTGTAGAGCCGATTCTGGGTCTCGAATTCGGATTGCCCTTCGGGTTCAAGGGGACCCTGGAAGAGGTCGAGAGCCTTGTCGCAAAAACAGGCCTCTACAAGCTATGGGAAGAAGCTTATGCCAGGCAGAATTGTCAGCTTCTGGGCATTCACACCTACGGACCCTATCCGGCCATCGCCTCCAACAAGCCCATACGCAAGGTGGACGACTTCAAAGGTGTGAAGATCCGGGCTCTCCTGGAGATCGCAGATCTTTTGAAACTTCTCGGGGCAGCGCCAGGTTATGTTCCCGGCGGTGAAATCTACATGGCCCTGAAGCTGGGGACCTTTGACGCGGCGACCTATTCGGTGGACGCGATCCGCGGCTTCAAGTGGAACGAGGTCATCAAATACGTCATTCTGCCCTACTGGTGCGACTGGTACTTTGGCGACGTGGTCATCAACAAGGAAGCATGGAACAAGCTCCCTGATGACATTAAGAGCATCCTGAAAGAAGCCATGGTGAATTTCGGCAAAGCCAATAAGGAGATATACGAAAAAGAGACCAAGATCATCGTGGACAAGGCAAAAGAACTCGGATACGAGGTCATCACCATGCCCGATGGGGAGGTTGCCAAGATTCGCCAGGTCGCCATCGAAAAGATCTGGCCGGCTTATGCCAAGAAGAGCCCTGACTGCGCCAAGGCGATCGATGCTCTTAAACAACACCAGGGCGTGAAATAGGATTTGTGAAAATCCCATCACGGTTCGGCCCTGGCGGCTCGGCGTCCCGGGGCCGACCGTCTTGTCTCTTTGGACAGGGCGTCGCCGTGGAGCTAATTCGTGGTGAGCAGGGGGGAGGTGCGACCGTGCGTTTTCTCAAAATCATTGACAGGATCAACGAGTGGACCGGCAGAGTCTTCAGCCCTGTGCTGCTGCTCATCATGCTTTTTGCCGTTTATGAAGTTTTCAAACGCTACGTCATAAAGGATCCTACCACCTGGGTCTGGGAGATTAATTCGCAGCTCATGTGCCTCATGGGGGCCATGGCTGGCGGATATGCCCTGCTCAAGAAGGCCCATGTCACCGTGGACATCATATCCGGCCGCCTGCCTGTGAGGGTCCGTGCCATCCTGGACATCGTGACCTCTCTCTTTTTCTTCCTTATGACAGGCGCTCTCATCTGGTTCGGAGCCAAGGACGCAATCCGGGCCTATGTGGTCCATCAAAAGATGATCTCCCAGTTTGCATCTCCCATGTGGCCTATCAAGGCCATCATTCCCATCGGCGCAGCTCTTCTGTTCCTTCAGGGCATTGCCAAGCTGATCCGGGACATTAGAATCGCCGCAGGCAAAGGCGAGGGCTGAAAATGGACATCACAACCATTACCATCCTGCTTTTCGGCTGCATGTTCATCCTCCTGGCAACAGGTATCCCGGTAGCTTTTGCCCTGGGCGGAGTGGGGCTGGTTTTCACTTACTTCCTTTGGGGTCCCAAGGCGTTAATGACTATCGCCTATGCCGCCTTTGACAACTGGAGCGCAACCATGCTCATGGCGGCACCTCTTTTCCTGCTCATGGGCGCCATGCTCCAGGAATCCGGTATTGCGGATGATGTTTACGAGATGTTCTACCGCTGGATGGGAGGGCTTCGAGGAGGTCTGGCCATCGGCACGGTCATCATCTGCACCATTTTCGCAGCCATCATGGGGATCAGCGGCGCGTCCACCATCACCATGGGACTGATTGCCCTGCCCTCGATGTTCAAACGAGGCTATAACAAAGAGATGGTGATCGGCTGTATTGCTGCAGGCGGAGTGCTCGGCATTCTCATCCCCCCAAGCGTGATCATGATCATCTATGCCATGGTCGCGCGGGAATCGGTGGGAGAACTGTTTGCAGGCGGTGTGGTGCCGGGGCTCTTGCTGGCTACGTTTTACATCCTGTATATCGGAATCCGCTGCTACTTCCAGCCCGGCCTGGGACCTGCATTGCCCCCTGAGGAACGAGCCTCGTTTAAAGAGAAGCTGGTTTCCCTCAAGGCGGTCATCCTGCCCATATGCCTGATCATCGTTGTTCTGGGATCCATCTATGCCGGCATTTGCACGCCTACCGAAGCTTCGGCGATCGGTGCTGTGGGAGCCTTGCTCTGTGCCGCTCTTTACAGAAAGCTGACGCTGACCGTGCTCAAGAAGGCCATGCTCCAGACGTTCACGCTCACAGGGATGGTCATGTGGATCCTCCTCGGAGCAGCCCTGTTCAACAACCTTTACAGGGCTGTGGGGGCGCAGAATCTGATCATGGGGCTGGTGGACAGCCTGGGGATGAGCCCCTGGGGAGTGCTGATTACCATGCAGATTTCCCTTTTTGTATTGGGCATGCTCATGGATGACTTTGCCATTGTCATGCTTTGTGTGCCCATCTACGTGCCTGTCATCAAGGCACTGGGTTTTGACACGCTCTGGTTTGCCATGCTCTTCATGGTAAACATGCAGATGGCTTACCTCACTCCGCCTTACGGCTTCAATCTCTTCTATATGAAATCCATTGTGCCACCGGGCATTACCATGGGCGATATTTATCGCTCGGTCATACCTTTCGTAGCCCTTCAGATGATCGGCCTGATTCTTGTGATGCTCTTCCCTCCACTGGCTGTCTGGTTGCCCAGGGCGCTAAGATAGATTATCCAGGGAGCAGATCGGCAACAAGCGACCCTTCTTTCTCGCATGCACGGAATCATCGGAATAGTCAGAAGCTCGATCTCAGGGTCGGGCTTCTTCTGTTTATGAATTGAAAAGAAAGAAGACACAGAAATCAGCGGGAGGCCCGCTTTTTGGCCGATCCGCTGGATTGACTTGATAGATGAGATTTTGTTGTTTTCCACTTCAGAGGGTATTTTTCCGGGT
>Ga0031656_10000396_pt1 | contig 14668 bp, 13 predicted proteins | sample FrelakmetDIP11DI_FD_55080 | JGI IMG/M metagenome (GOLD analysis project Ga0031656, IMG submission 55080) | Freshwater lake sediment microbial communities from the University of Notre Dame, USA, for methane emissions studies - DIP11 DI | ecosystem: Environmental > Aquatic > Freshwater > Lake >... | reverse complement strand
CGGGTCGCCGCCACGAAGGGCTCGATGGTGCTGGGGAACAGCTCGGTGAGCGGCGTGCCCTTGAACTCCGGCAGGAAGGTGCCGTTCCAGTTCGCCCAGAGCGACATACCCTCGGGACCCTCGGTGCAAAGCACGCCGATGGCCATGATTTCCTTGACCGGTCCGGGCGGCTGTCGCTCGTAGGCCGCCTTCCAGTCGGCGGCGCCGAGGTAGTGTCGGGCAACTTTCCGGCCGAGCAACTGCTCGCGAACCGCAAGCAGCTCATTCCACGAGCAGTACGCCGTCGCAGCCACGGGACAGATCGCATTTCGCGACAGCGGGTGGGCCAGCACGTGCGGGATGATGCGGCCCACGTCGCGGCCGGTCGACCACGACACCTTCTGCTCGCCGTCACCCATCACGGCCACCGGCTCGAGCAGGTAGTACTCGGGCCAAAGCCCCGCCGGAATGATCGTGAAGTCCAGGCCGGCCAGCTCGATCACCCTGCGTATGAATGCCTTCTGTCGAGCCATGGTGCGGTGCACCGTATCCGTCGGCCAGAATTGCTCGAACTCGTAGATGGCGCCGAACTCCGAGGGCACGAAGCGTTCCACTCCAGCCTCGCGCGCGGCAAAAATCAGCGGGTACTGCGATTCGGTCGCCGAGTACGGAACGCACGAGACCAGGTAGTCCGTCCCACGCAGCGCCGGGATCAGCTCGGCGTGGTCAGTCACGTCGACTGACTTGATCACCACGCCCCGGCTGCTCCATTGCGTGCGGCGCCGGCGCTTTTCATCCGCGCTGTGCGCAGGTCCCATCGACCTCTTTTCCTGCTGGCCCCCCTTGCGTGCCAGCACCTGGACGTTGAAGTGCTCCTGGCGGACCAGTTCGTCGACGCACGCGCTGCCGGCGGTGCCGGTCGCGCCGAAAACGGTCACGGTCTTGCGGGTCATGGTCTACCTCCTGCCGTCGGCCAGCGTTCGCTTCAGGTGTACGCCGAAAAGTCCCGCGAACACGAGGTCGGCCGTCACCAGCGCGGCCAGCATGGCCGTCGCGTCGCCGGCCAGGAAATGGCCGTAGATCACCGCCACGAAGCCCAGTTTCGCCACGATGCCGAGGACGATGCATTCGCGAAACCTGCGCGGATCCATCGCGACGCGCCAGTATGCGTAGCCGAAGACCAGCACGACCAGCGCGACGAGGTGCACCCAGACCGTGGGGTGCGGTGGCAACCCGAGCCACGGCGCGAGCGCGTCATAGGCTAGCAGCATCGCAACGCCAACGGCCGCGTTGAAGATCGCGGCCACGGTGAACAGCGTTCTTGCGTTCAAGCAAGCCTCCGCTACAGCAGCTCTGGATTGACCAGCAGGCTGCCGCCCTTCATCGCCAGCACCTCATTGCAGCCGTCGGCGATCAGCATGGCCCGGGCATCGCGCAACAGCTTCTCCAGCGGGTACTCGAGCGACATGCCGTTGCCGCCGAAGATCTGCAGCGCCTCGCTGGCCACTTCGAAGGCGGTCTGCGTCGCGTGAACCTTCGCTGCTGCAGAGCCCTGCAGGGCCGGTAACGGCGCGGTGGCGTTGTAAGTTGCGACCCGGCGCACCAACGCACGCGCGGCTTCGACCTTGCGGAACATGTGGAACAGGCGATGCTGTACCTGCTGGTGCAGGGCAATCTTCTGGCCACCGGCCCGGCGCGTGTGCACGTAGGCCAATGCATGCTCGTAAGCGGCGCGTGCGATCCCCACCGCCGTGCAGGCCACGTGGACATTGGCCTCGGCCAGCGTGTGATAGACCATGTCCGCATAGTCGTCCGGGCCGGCGATGATGTTCGACGACGGCACCACGACGTTCTCGAAGTACAGCTCACCCTGGTTGAGTGCGCGGAGGCCGAGCTTTTCGAGCGGTTTTCCGCGGGTCACGCCCGGCAGGTCCAACGGAACGATGATGACCAGGCCCGGCTGCGCCCGGCCCTCGATCTCGGCGTGCGTATACAGCGCGCAGACCTCTGCAGTCATGGCACCTGAGACCCATGCGGCCTTCTGACCGTTGATGACGACCTGGTCGCCGTCGATGCGCGCGACGCAGTTCGGTCGGCCATAGTCGCCGTCGGCAGCCTGCAACGATCCGTGCGCGTCGAGCATGTCGCTGCCGTGATCCGGTTCGGTGATGCCCCAGCAACCGAGCTTGCCGTCGCAATACGCGACGAGGTCCGTCCGGCCCGCAATCGCGGCATACATTGCGGGGAAATTATTGACCAGGATGGCGCCGGCCAATCCGGCGTCACCCCACGCCAGCTCTTCACTCGCGATCATCATGAGCCGCGCGCGTTCGAGCGCCGGCAATTCCAGCAGCGTGGTCATCGTGAGCCCAAGCCCGGCCGACTCCCGCAGCACGTTCCACAGGTCCGAATCCGGTGCGACCAAGCCTGCCGCGCTCAACCTGTCGAGCCTGGCCCCGGCCGGCCGCATCACGTTTTCGGCAAAGCGGTGTGCGGCATCCTGGACCGACTGCTCCATCTCGGAGAGGGGCTCTTCCAGCCCGGTCAGGGGAAAGTCGATGTGTGTCGCCGGGCTGATGGTCATGGTCGGGGGCTCCAGTCACGTTGATGGACATTCGGGGCCGCGGCATCGAAGGCCTGCAGCAGGAAACGCTCCTGGGGCTTTTCGGAGGCCGTCTTGGGGATCTCGTCGACGATCTGGACGAAGCGGGGCACGCTGTTGGCGTCGAGCCGAGCCTCGCAGGCCGCAAGAACGGCCTGTGGGTCGAACTGATCCCGATCCGTCGGCATGACGGCGGCCACCACTTCTTTCTCGCCCGGCGCCATGCCGGGGATCGGGACGCCATAGACAAAGACGTCGGCGACAGCGTCGAGCTCGGCGATGGTCTTCTCGACGAAGGCCGTGTTGACGAAGTCCCCGTTGCGGCGAATGCCGCCACCGATCCGGTAATCGAAGAAGAGCCACCCGCGCTCATCGAGGTGCCCGATGTCGCCCATGCGCAGCCAGCCGCCCGCGGTCTTGCGGGCGCTCGCTTCCGGATTCTTGAGATAGCGAACCGTCGGCGCCGATCCGTCCGCATTGCGAAAGCAGATCTCCCCCGCCTCGCCGGGCGCGCACCGCTCGCCGTCCTCATTCAGGACCGCCAGTTCGAGGTTGGGTGGCGCCTTGCCGCAGCTGCCGACCGGTCCGGCGTTGGCAATGTTGAAAGTCAGGCCGCCCTCGGCAGCACCATAGAATTCGCTGATCGTCACGCCGAACCGGCGTGCGAAATCTTCCCAGATCACGGCGGGCATGCCGGCGCTCAGGACCATGCGCACGGGATTGTCGCGATCATCGCTGCGCCGCGGTTCGGCGTAGATCGCGGTCGTCATGCCGCCCAGCAGGTTGAACATCGTGCAACCGTAGCTGCGCGTGATGTCCCAGAGCCGCGACTTCGTGAAGCGGCGACTGATCACGGCGCGCAGGCCCATCACCAGCGCGATGCCCAGCGTGATCACCTGGGCGTTGGCATGTGTCAACGACAGGCCGGTGTAAGGGCGATCCGCGCGGGTAAGTCCGAGGATCGCACCGACGGTGCCGCCGGTCATGAACTTGGCGTGGGTGGTGAGAATGGCCTTCGGGTCGCCGGTGGTTCCCGACGTGTATAGGAGCTGCATCGTGGCTTCGGGATCCGTGCTCGCCACCTCGAGCGGCGGCATCGGCAGATCGGCACCCAGGCCATGCAGCGGCAGGATCCAGCGGTCCGCGCGCCCGCCCCAGACCTTGCGAACTTCGGCGAGCGCGCCGTCGGCGACGACCGCGCCCGTGCATCCTGCGAAGTCCAGCATGTAGCCGAGCTTGTCACCCCGCGTGCGAGGATCGATCGGCACGAAGATCGTGCCGAGGATCGACGAGGCCACCATCAAATCGACGAACTCGGGATGGTTGTCCATCACCATCGCGAAGGTATCGCCCGCCTTCATGCCGAGCGCCTTCAGCGCGGCGGCAGTGCGCTGGCCGTTCTGCCAGAGTCGGGCGTAGGTCCTGACTTCGTCGACGAAGCGGCCATCCGCGGCGACGTCCACGAACGTCAGGACATCCAGGTCCGGCTCGGTCGCGGCTCGAGCGCGAACCAGGTTCGCCAGGATCTGCGGGTTGCCGGTCATGAACTCAGTCCTCGAGTCCCAGGATGCTGACGACGGTGGCCGCCGCGTCGGTGCCGATCATGCCGCCGCCGTTGTGCGCGAGGCCGATGCGGGCGCCGGGCACCAGACGAGCCCCGGAACGACCCCACAACTGCTCAGTGAGCTCGACGATCTGAGCCGCGCCGGTCGCACCGACCGGATGGCCCTTCCGCAGCAAACCCCCCGACGCGTTGACCGGAATCCGACCGCCCAGCGCGGTCACGCCGTCTTCCACGAGTCGCCCACCGTCGCCCTTGTCGCAGAGGCCGAGGTATTCGTAGGCGACGATCTCGGACATCGCGGATGCATCGTGCACTTCCGCGAGGCTCAGGTCCTGCGGGCCCAGGCCGGCCGCCTCGTAGGCCTCGTCCACTGCAAGGGCACCCACGGAGGGGTCGCCCGCGGAGGCATCGAAGCCCGATACCAGCGCCGAGGACAGAACGCGAACCCGTCGCGACAAACCCAATGCCCGGGCTTTCCGTTCGCTGACCACCACCACGGCAGCGGCGCCATCGCCGATCGGCGAGCACATCGGCAACGTCAGCGGCCAGACGATCTCACGTGCCGCGAGCACCTCGTCGACCGTCATGGCGGTCTGGAACTGCGCCCGCGGATTGAGCGAGCCGGCCCGCGAGTTCTTCGCCGTGACGGCCGCCATCTGCTCGCGCGTCGTGCCGTACTTCCGCATGTGCGCCTTGCTCATGCTGGCGTAGATATCCATGAACACGCTGCGTGACTTGTCGTCGAACTGGACGTTCATCTCCTCGCCCGCCTCTGCCGCGAGCAATCTCAGAGCGCCCTTGAGGCCGTCGGGATTCTCCGTGTCGACCGCACCGTCGAAGGCCAGGAAGCTCTTCATCTTGTCCACGTGGAAGAGCTTCTCGTAACCGCACACCAGGACCACGTCGTACGCGCCGAAGGTGACCATCGCGCACGCCTGGTGGAAGGCGGTGGACGACGTCGCGCAGGCATTCTCGACATTCACGACGGGGATCCTGCCGATCCCCAGCTCGCGCAGCACCACCTGGCCACGAATCATCTCCTGGCCCTGCAGTACTCCCGCTGCAGCATTGCCCATGTACGCGGCCTGGATCTCGCTTGCTGCGAGTCCGCTGTCGGCGACCGCTTCGCGTATCGCCTCGCCGGCCAGGTGCTTGAGCTTGACGTCGAGGTGCTTGCCGAACCGGGTCATGCCGACGCCGGCGATGTACGCATGCATTTTCATCGGGCGGTTCCTGCGAATCAGTGCGGCAGGCTGCAATAGCCGAGCTTGTGAAATGCGCCCAGCAGCTCGCGGTGACCGAAGGCCTGGGCCGCGGATTGGAAGCCCGCCTTCTTGAGCTGCCCCTTGAGCAGTCGCTCGGCCGCCTCGGCGCCAATTTCACCCGTCCAGCTGTAGGGCGCCGAAAGATTCATCACGAACTGCGTGGTGACCTGGCGGCCCTGACCGCCGCAGACGATGACCGAGCGCTGCACGTCCACGTGGTCCTTGGGCGGTTCGCCCGTCGCCATCTGGTCGCCGACGGCGTTGGTCCAGGCTTCCCTCCCGGCTTGCGGCAGGTGGGCCGCTTGGCTGTTGAATGCCTGGATGGCCCCGAGGATCGGGTCCACCAGATGCTCGCCGATGGCGGTCAGTACCTTGCAGTTGCGCACGCGCGGATCGTGCTTGAACCAGACCGGCTCGCAGGCCCCGCCCCAGGGCAGCGCCCTCATCGTGGCCGCACGATAGGGCACGTGCACCTCGTACGCCTTGTCGTTGGGCCAGGCCTTGTACTCACCCTGTTCGAGGTAGTACTGCGAGACGTCGTTGCAGACCATGCGCAGGAAGGACTTGGTCGAGGCTTCCGACGGGAGCCCGTTGTCGATCTGGTACAAGAGATCGATGCTGTCGACGCCTGCCGTTTCGAGCACGACTTCTGCGGCCAGCGCGCCGGCAGCCCACATGTAGGAGTTGGCCGGGCAGAGCAGGAGGCCCTTGGACGCAAATGCCTCGCCAAACTTGGCTGCGATTGCGATCACCCAGTCCTGCTCGCCGGTCGTGTCGAGGTAATGGCAGCCCACCGTCAGCGCCGCCTCGACGACCGGCCATGCAACCTGCATGAAGGGGCCGGCGACGTTGATCACGACATCGACCTTCGAGAACAGCGGCACCAGTTCTTCCACGGTGTTGTTCGCGACGACGATCTCGGCGTCGACCGGACCGCCATGCCGTTGCCGGACCACCTCGAGCGCCGAGTCCAGGCGGGCCCGACTGCGGCCTGCGAAATAGAACGGGATGCCGCGCTGCGCCAGGCACTCGGCGATCAGCTTGCCGGTATAGCCGCTTGCGCCGTAGATCAGCACCTTGCGTTGCTGTGTCATGTCGTTGGTTCTCCGTGGTGGCCCGCTGCGAAGCATCGGTCCCTTCGTCCCGGCGCTGAATGGGAGAAGCGGCCGCGTGCTTGTGAAAAGCGGCCACGCTGAATAGAGTACGAATTCGCCGGAAACGGCTGCAGGAGCCGAGATGCGCGTCCAGAGTCCACCGGTACATTCGATCGCGGGCCTCGGGCCGGCGTTGAAGGTCATGGCCTCCGAGGGCCATTCCGTGCAGCAGTGCCTGAAGGGCACGGGCATCCTGACGAGCCAGCTCGACAATCCGCACCAGACGATCACGCTGCGCCAGGAGATCCGCTTCCATCGCAACCTGATCGAACTCAGCGGGGATCCAACGATCGGCCTGCGCATCGGGTCGGCCTACCTGCCTCAACGATACGGGATGCTCGGTTACGCGTTGCTGAGCGCCGCCACGCTAAGGGACGCGCTGGTCATCGCGACCAATTTCGGCGACCTCTCATTCACGTGGTTCGCGTTGCGCCTCGTGGTGGGCGGCCAGACCACGACGTTTTCATTCATCAACCGGTTCGACATCGACGCGGACGTGCTGGACTTCCTGTACGACCGCGATTGCGCGGCTGCGCTGGTCGACCTGTCCGAGGCCGTGGGACAGCCACTCGCGCTGGACAAGGTGACGCTGCCTCACGATGGCCATGGTCGGATCGCCGTCTATCGCAAGTTCTTTCGCTGCGCCGTCACGTTCAACAGCGCACCTGCGCGCATCGAACTCGCGACGAAGCTCCTCGAAACGCCTCTACCGCACAGGGATGCCGGCGCATCGGACCAGTTGCAGCAACAGTGCCAGCTGCTCCTCGCGAAGCTCAGCCGGCAGAGCGGGTTGGTCGACGACGTCCGACGCGTGCTGCTCGCGCGGCCGGGCTACTTCCCCACAGTCGACAGGGTAGCCGAGAAACTCGACGTGTCGGCGCGTACGTTGCGTCGGCGCCTGGCCGACGAGAACACCAGCTTCCAGCGTGTGCTGGACGAGGTGCGCTTCGGCCTGGCGACGGAATACCTGGTTGAGACGCCCTTGCCGGTGCAGGAGGTCGCGTCGTTGCTCGGCTACAGCGACCCTGGCAACTTCACTCACGCCTTCAAGCGATGGGCCGGGACATCGCCGAGCGACTTTCGACTCGCCTCGCGAAATCGCTACCGGTCACGGTCGTTGGACGGAACGTCACTCGGGGGCGTGCCGCCGGGCAGCTGAACCAACCGAAGGTTGTCGAGCAGCTTCGTGCGCTGCGCTAGCATCTGCTCCTCTTCGATGCGGCCGGCTCCGAAATCGGCCTGCACGGCTTCGATCTCGCCGAGCAGCGCGAGATCATCCCGCTCCGGCAAGGCTGTGGCGCGCGGCGGACAAGCGTGTTCGCGCTTGAGTTGCAGCAGTCCGCAGATTCGCTCGTCGGCCGCGTTCAGGACGGCGTGACCGCTGTCTCGAAAAAACACGGGACTTAGCGACAGTACCGAAACCGGAACCAGCAGGAAGTTCGCGGTGTAGCGCGCGGATCGGTGGGCGCTCGTCTCGAGTTTCGCGCCGTCGTCCCGAATCAGCCATCGCACCGTATCCGCCCGGTCGATCGCCACGTCGATCTGCGGGCAGCCCATAGTCGTGTCGATCGGGACGAGGGCCGGCAATTTCGGGTGCTGCATCGACGGCTGGTAACTGCACGCCGTGAGCGCCAGTCCGAGCGCCGCCGCGAACGAGGCCCGTGACGGGCGCTTCACGACCGCGTTCTCACGGTGCCCCCGGCATCGGCGGAAACAATACCGCTGGACCCGTGACGACAGCGAACGCCGAAACGGTCAGCAGCACGGCCACGGCGGCGGCCGTCGCCGTCCTGGCTTCGAAACGCGTCACCTCGAGCACCGCAAGCTCGTCGAACGGTACCTCCACGGTCTGGCCGGCGGAACGGTGTTCCTTGCGGTGCGGCTCGACCGTCACACCGACGAACCGGTCGGAACGGACTTCCTGCACCTTGAACGACAGCCGCTCGCGTTGTGTCGTGACGACGCGGATCTCGTCACCGGCCCGGATCTTCAGCTCGTGGGTTGCGGCGTCGGTCGTGGGCGTGTAGCTACGCGTCGTGCACCCGCTCGCCAGGTACACTGCCGCGGTCATCGCAAAGACGATTCCCCGCTGGTATCGCATCCGACCTCCATGCCGGTTCACGCGCGCGGTCGCCAGTATACTCCCGCGCCTTGGCAAGCTAGCCGATGGGCGGCAGGAGTTTGGTGCTAGGCGCAGGCTACCGAAGTCCTGCTCCTCCCTAAACCGCGCGACCGACTCGCGCGTGTCGTCCGGGGAGACGATCCTGACGTCGCGGGTCATGACTTCGCTGATGACCAATGCCTGGCTCCTCTCGCGTGGGTTGCATCAACGAAGACAAAGTTACAACGCGTCCACGCGACCTCCCCTCCGCGCCTGTCCTGACTCGATACAGGAGAGATCTGGCGCCGACTGGGCGCCGCCGTAGGACGCCACCTACAGCAATCCGCTGCACTGTACGGCTGACCAATCCAGGAGCGCACGTAGACTCGCGCCATGCCCATTGCAGCTACGGATTCACGCGACTGGGGTCGACGCAGCCAGCAGTCGCTGGTCGTGATCGCCGCCGTGCTCGCCATCGGCTCGCTGCATCTGGCGAAGTCCGCCGTCGTGCCGATCCTGTTTGCGGTCTTCCTGGCGATGCTGCTCTCACCTGCCGTGACGCTGGCGCGCCGCCTCGGCGTACCCCGGGCCCTTGCAGCCGGGATCGTCGTCGCTTCGCTGATTGCTGTCGTTGGCGTGGGACTCAATGCAACCTGGCGGCCCGCCCTAGACTGGCTGGGCGCGGCACCGCACACCTTCACCCACGCGACGGCGGTTCACGGTCACTGCGGAACGGATGAGGTCGGACCGCGGGGTCATCGCGGACCATCAAGCACTNGGCGGTCCTCTGTAGGACAAACGCCGANATAAGGAGATGGTGTTTCTGNGTGCGATGTGCGCNGCCGCCGATGCCCCTCCGAGCGCGTAGTTGTTACAAAGAGGGCTTGCGGACGTGGAATTATTAACAAGCTCGATCACAATGCCCAGGCTGCAGCGAAACCTGAACGGAGCCACTCCGCGATGACTCGTGTACTGATCGCCGACGATCACGCGCTATTCCGCGCCGGGCTGCGCCAGTTTCTCGTCGAGTCACTGCCATCGGCCGAGATCGGCGAAGCNTCGTCCGGGAACGAAGCGCTGACCTGCCTGCAGCGGAAGGNCTGGGATCTGCTGGTGCTCGACATCAACATGCCCGACCGCAGCGGGCTCGACATATTGCGGCACGTGAAGTCGGGGCACCCGGCCACCCGCGTACTGGTGCTCTCCGGTTACCCGGAGCGCCAGTACGCACTCAACGTCCTGCGGGCAGGAGCGTCGGGNTACATCGCGAAGGATGCGCCACCCGAGGATCTCCTCAAAGCCGTTCGAGTGGTGCTGCAGGGACGCCGCTACGTCAGCGAAAGCCTGGCGGAGCTGCTGCTGCTCGACATGGACCTCGCCGACAAGCCGCTGCACACGCTGCTGTCCGACCGCGAGTTCCAGATCTTCGGCAAGCTGGCCGCGGGACACGGTGTCTCGGAAATCGGTCGGGAGCTGTGCCTCTCCGTGAAGACCGTCAGTACCTACCGGACGCGCATCCTGGAAAAGATGCGCATGAAGAGCAATGCGGATCTGACCAGTTATGCCTTACGAAATGAAATCATCCAGTAGTCACACCAGCGAGCCTGGAATTGCGGACACGCGGTCGCAGCTGCGGGTGCTGCACGTCGAGGACTCGCCCGTGATCTGCGGACTGATCGCCGAGATCATCAACGGCGTGCCGGGCGTCACGGTCGCCGAGAGCGTCGGATCCGAGAGCGACGCCATCGAGGCCGTTGGCCGACTCGGCGTGGACGTCGTGATCCTCGACCTGCAGCTGCGCAAGGGCACGGGCTTCGGCGTGCTGAGGGCCATCGCTGGCCTGCCGCGGAAACCGATCGTCGTGGTGCTCACCAACTTCGCACTCGGTACCTACCGGGAAGCCGCGCTCGCGCTGGGCGCTCGTGAGTTCCTGGACAAGTCGCGCGACTATGACCGTCTGCCAGCCATTCTCACGGAGATCGCCGCAGCGCGATCTTCGTGACGCTCACGCAGCGGGTGCGGACCCTGCCGCCGCCGGCAGCGCCGCGTGCGTCCCCGAGTTGTCCGCATCGCCTCCCGCCGCCTCGATCACGTTTTGCAGCGGCACCCTGACCTGGACCGTCGTGCCACGACCCGGCTCCGAGGAAACGTCGAGCCGCCCCCCGAGCACGTTGATGCGGTGACGCATCCCGGCGATGCCGTGCGATCGCGGGCGCGCCAGGTCCGTCGGCGCAGCGCCGACGCCGTCGTCGGTGACGGTCAGGATGACTTCCTCGTTCGAGACCTCGAACGTGATGTCCACGTTGCTAGCCCTGGAGTGTTTTGCCACGTTGGCGAGGGCTTCCTGGACGACCCGAAACAGCGCGATCGCGCCGGCCCGGTTGAGCTGCGGCTCCTCGTCCGGGTAGTTTTCAGTGCAGAGCAGGTTCGCGCGCTTGCAGGTTTCCTCGCTCTGCCAGCGCAGTGCGGCCAGCAGGCCCATGGTATCGAGCAGGGTTGGTCGCAACTCCTCGACGACCCGCCGTTTGAGCTCGATGCCCTGGTCGAGCACCTTCCGCAACCGCTCGAGACGCNGCTTCACGCTCGCGTCNTCACCCGGCCCGTGTCTTTCCATCCAGGTCACGTCCATTCGCGCAGCCAGCAGGATGCCGCCGAGCTCGTCGTGCAGGCCCCGCGACAGTCGTGCACGCTCCTCCTCCTGGACGTGCTGCAGGTGCCGGGCGAGGTCGGTCAACTCCCTCGCCTGGGCTTCGAACTGCGCCTTGAGTTCGTCGTGTTGCCGTTCCAGTTCGGCCGCGGCTTCGGCACGCTGGCGCACGTTCCGAATCAGCGCAATGGCTGCGAGCGTGGCGAGCAGCAGCCCGACCAGCAGCGTCGCAAGATTCAAGCGACCGGCGACTTCCAGCTCCCTTTCAAGGATTGCCAGGGAACGATTCATCAACGCCCGCTCGTAGTCCCGCGTGATGCCGGCCAATTCGCGGAACGTGGTCATCGTCGCGTGCCTGGAGGCCGCATTCGCCAGCTTGAGCCCAGCCACCGGGCCCTCCAGGTTGTACACCGCAACGGAACTCTCCATCTGATCCATGCGCTCGCGGGCAGCCGTGCCAAGCTGGCGTATCGCCGCACCGACCCTCTCGTCTTTCCCTCGATAGCTGGCCGCCAGCTCACTGCCAAGTAACTGGACCCGCCCATCGGCTCGGTGCAGCGGCTCCAGATAGATTGCGTCCCCGGTGAGCAGGTAGCCCCAGTAACCGGACTCGGCGTTCATCAACAGCGCATACAGATCGACGACGCGGGCCAGCTGCGACTGCGCGTGGCGCACGTCTTTTTCCGCCGTGACGAGTCGCATCCGGCCGAATTCGGCAACGATGAATAGAGCGATCATGAAGCCGACCGCGACGGCCACGACAAGCGCGAGCTGCCACCACTTGAACCGCATCCTCGTTTTCTACGCCGCGTTGCTGTCGCTTGTCCAGCGCATCCCGTCGTGTAGGCAACGTCCGACATGAGCAGACTCCAGGCGCCGACCACGCCGAATCCGCCGGGGGTTCAGTATCTCCTCACGGAGCGCAAGCTTCCGTAACAGGCGGTCCGACCCCCCACCCTGTACCGCCTCCTTCGGCCCTCGCCCGCTGATGCTGGCGAGGGCTCTTTTTTTCATCGTCCCGCGCGCCAGCAATGGATCAGAGCTGGGAAGACAGCAGCGCCGAGGCATGCTCCAGGACCGTCTCCTGCCATGGCCGGGCCTGCCACGCTTCATAGGTGATGCGTCGGGCGCGCTTGAGATCGGCCTCGAAGACCTCGCTGCCGCGCCGCGCGAACTCGGCGTCGTAGACGTTGAGGTTGGCCTCGTCGTTGAGCCGGAACGATCGATTGTCGAAGTTCGTCGAGCCGACCGACACCATGAGCTGGTCGACGACCAGCATTTTGCAGTGGAACATCGTGGGCTGGAACTCGTAAATCTCCGCGCCGGCCTCGAGCAACTCGCCCCACTGGGCACGGGACGCCTTGCGGACGACCTCCGTGTCAATGTGCTCGCCGGGCACGATGATGCGCACCCGTGCCCCTCGCTCGAGCGCCGCACGCAGGGCCGCCCGGGTCAGGTCGTCGGGGACGAAATAGGACGCTGACAGGTCGATCGTTCGCTCCGCAGCCGTGATCGACAGCAGGTACATCAGCAGCATGCTGTCGCCGCCGCCGCTTGGCGAGCTCGTGAACACCTGCGCCCGCGCCTCGCCGACGGCCAGCAGCGGCGGGAAATACTCCTTACCCTGCAGTACCGTACCGGTGGTCTTGATCCAGTTGTCCATGAATGCCGCCTGCATCTGCGCGACGGCTGGGCCTTCGAGCCGATAGTGCGAATCGCGCCAGTGATCCTGGCCTTTGCATCCATTTCATCGCCCCCTCCTCGCAGCCATCGTCGGCTGCTTTACTTGCCTGACGACCGACGGTGTCCTTGGTGGTCCTTTACGGAGGGCTACCGGCGATCCGCCGGGTGTGTCGTTCAATTGGATTCCGAACGTGGCGTTGACCGGAATGGCCACTGATGCTGCGGGTCAACATCCGTGTTCGAATCACCTGTCGTCTATTCACGGACGCGCGCATCACTTTTGCGCCGCGACTCGGCTTGACACGAGGTCGATCCGCGGATGGTGCCGGGGAAAACGCCGGTGACTCATCGCCACCGGCGTTCTTCGTTCAGGAGCGAACCGATCAGCTCCAGAGCATCGGGCTCAAAGACTACTGCAGTCGATGCATTCAGTGACGCGCGACTACGCTATGGCGCGACGCTTTCGACGATCACGGCCAGCGCCTCCGTTTCGCAGAGGAGGTCGGGCCGGCAGATCGGCGCCGCGACCAACGCGTGCGGGAAACCCACGAAGCCGGCTTCCCGGAGCTTCCCCCGAAGGCGCCCCGTGTCCGCAGGATGCTTCAAGTACGTGATCGCGGAAACCACGTCGCCGAAGTTTGCGCCTTGCCCCTCGAGCAGGGCCGCGATGTTCACGAGCATGCGCTCCGCCTGCGCCTCGAAGTCACCGGGGTGCGCCGTCCTGCCGTGCTCGTCGATGCTCGCGGTCCCGGAGATGTGGAGCGCGACCTTGTTCGTCTCCGCCATCTTCATTCCGCGGACGAAGTCGGCGCCGTAGTCCACGGCTTCGTTGAGCGTGGGTGAGGTCATCACGGTGCGCAGTGGGGGGCGTCCCGCCTTCACGGCGTATACGCCCAGGCAGAGATCGTGCGACTCGGAGACCGCTCCGCCGCCGATGCCGGTGCTGGCCGGAACCGGATCGATCCCCCGCGCCGCGAAGAACGCCCGCCGCGCGCGATTCAGATTCGCGTAATCGCGATCGATGTGGCGCAGATGGATCCAGGTGCGCACGACGTCGCGAAACTCCATCCCAGCCTGCTGCAGCAGGTCTTCGGCAAGCCCGAACATGCCGAGCGTCTGTTCGTAGGCGTTCTCGCCAAGCCCGCACAACCCGGCAGCATGGAAGCGGGTCTCCGCGCCCACTTGGATCCGCAGGCCGTGCGGACGGGCGCATTCGGTACAGCTGCAGGCGGGCCTGGCCTCGATCGGTTCGAACCGCGCCGGCAACTCGTTCGGCAGGACGGCCTGCACCGAGACCTCCAGGCAAGCGCGCTCGTTCAACGGGGGTTGCTCGATCTCGGTCGTGGCGGGCCTGTGAGTCACCGCCCCGTGCGCGGCGAGAACCCGGTGGCGCGACTCACGGGCGGCCTCGACGTTGGCCCGAAGGGCCCGCAGGAAGACCGTCTCGGAGACGACTGACGCGAAGCTTCCCCCCTCGGCTTCGAGGACGCGGAGGATCGCACGATAGATCGCTTCGGCCTGCGGGCCCGCCTCGGCGGCCTCAGCGGGAGGCTGGCAGTGGAAGAAGAGTTCTGGAGTTCCCAGGATTCCGTGGACACATCGTTATGGGCGCTTCGCACGGGCTTCGAAGTCCTCTGGGCTGACGCCGCCTAGATGGCGATGACGTCGGGCTC
>Ga0031656_10000395_pt1 | contig 14668 bp, 16 predicted proteins | sample FrelakmetDIP11DI_FD_55080 | JGI IMG/M metagenome (GOLD analysis project Ga0031656, IMG submission 55080) | Freshwater lake sediment microbial communities from the University of Notre Dame, USA, for methane emissions studies - DIP11 DI | ecosystem: Environmental > Aquatic > Freshwater > Lake >... | reverse complement strand
ATTTATGTCATTGAAGGTGTAGGCAAGTATCTGCTGAAAATCCCTGAGGTTTGTAAATCTCTCATCAGTCATTGTCGATAATCCTTCCATACAATTTGCCGTCATGAGAATCGTCCGCCCTCACGTTTACGATATGATTTACAAGTGAAGAGTCTCTATTACGTATTATTACAGGTATATAATTATCAGAAAAACCTTTCATAAATCCCGTCTCTTTATCCTTCTTATCCTCAACAAGGACGGCCAGTTTTTCTCCGATAAATTTTTCGGCGAAGGTCTTTCTTTTGATACTTCCTATGTTTCTCACTATTTCATTGCGTCTTTTTTTCACCGCGTCACTCACCTTGCCTGAGAGTTCTTTTGCCTGTGTGCCTGGCCGTTCTGAGTATGGAAATACATGTACATACGCGAGGGGAAGCGTTTCCAATAAGGCGACTGTATTATGGAAGGCTTCCTCACCCTCACCGGGAAATCCGACCATCACATCGATGCCAATGGCGATGCGGGGAAGCTCCCGGTGAATTTCTTCCAGGCGTTTTTTAAAGAATGCCGAGTCATAATCTCTTTTCATAGCCGAAAGGATCCCATCGTCTCCGCTCTGGAGGGGGATATGAAGGTGCCTGCAGAGGGTGGCGCTTTTTTTCATGAGCCCTATCATATCATCCGTTATTTCCGTAATCTCTATGGAACTCAGGCGTAATCTCTCCACGCTTTTGTTCTTCTCTACGTAGTCCATTATAGTAAGAAGATTTGAAGGGGGGACTAAGTCTTTACCATAGACTCCGAGATGAATGCCTGTCAATACTATTTCTCTGTAACCGGTCCCTGCCAGGGTTTTAATTTTATGGAACACCTCTCGTTCGGCCAAACTTCTGCTTGGGCCTCGCGCGTAAGGAACGATGCAATAGCTGCAAAAACTGTTGCAGCCATCCTGGATTTTCAGGAATGCCCTCGTATGTCCGGGGAATTGTGATGGGCTGAGCCTGGAAAATTCATTGGCTTGGCAGATGTCAGTGACGAGTAATTGCGGGTCTCCTTTCACTAAATGCTCTATAATCTGTGGGATGTTCTCCTTTTCCGCCGTTCCTGCAATGAGGCTCACACCGGGAATCCGTGCAATGTCTCCGGGTGCAACCTGGGCATAACAGCCTGTAACGATGATACATGCGTCAGGATTCATCCGGATCGCTCTTCTAATAATCTGCCTCGATTGGTAATCCGTGCGGCCCGTAACGGTGCATGTATTGATGATATAACAATCAGCCTTCGTATGGAATGGTACCGGTAAAAAGAGGGTCTTGTCGAGCCTTTCTAAGATGCCCGCGGATTCATACTGGTTGACCTTGCATCCGAGGGTTGATATGGCAACTGTAATCAAATGCTGTTCCCCTATACATTCCTTGTGTCTATACTATTAACTGTAAATCTAAACGCCGGCTGCACCATTTGTCAAGGTTAAAGGATTGCTGGATTTTTATGGGGACATGAAGTAAAATCAAACCATTTCGACGGAGGGTTAAAACAATGGAAAGCATTCTGCACTATATAAACACTCATCAGTTTACCGCGGGTGTGTGTGGTTTTATCGCAATCATAATAATATTTTTTATATTAAAAAAATTCGTCAAGTTGGCTCTCATATTCATTCTCGCGCTCATTGCCTTTATGGGATATCTATATTTTACTGATCCGGCTTTCACGCTGAAAGACGTGAAAGGAACAATGCAAAAGGCGAAGGAAGAAACGGGAAGTATTGTGGAGAAGGGCAGGGGGATATATGATAGTATGAAAGATGTATACAAAAAGGGTGAAAAACTTGTGACTAAAGATGTGGATAAAATGACGGGAGAGGATAAACAGTCCACAAAAAATAAATAAGCATTTCTTGCCGGATTCCTCTCAGAATATATTCACCTCCATCGCTCTGGGGGGACAGGCCAATACGCAGAGTTCGCATCCGTTGCACTTTTCCGCGTCAAAAAGGACTTTCATAGATTGCCTCTCGAGATAGAGGGCATCGGTAGGACAGAAGGCCGTACAGGCTCCGCAATGTACACATTTATCGTTATTCTGGCTTACATTCTTCGAAACTGGTTCAACCGTCAATCCCTTTTCCTTTAAAAAGCGGATACCCTTATCAAAATTTTCTTTCGAACCGCTCAGTTCAACAACGATCACTCCTTCCCGCCGGGGCAATATTTGGGCCTTGAGGATATTGAAATCAAGATCGTGTTTCTTTACAAGCTGGCATATAATGGGTTGGTCCACATTGGTTGCCGTATATCGGATAACAACTTTCTTTGAATACATTCCTTGTTTTTAATCTCCATTTTTTTGTTCATGCTAAGAGAACGCAGAAATCTTGTCAAGAAATTACTTTTCTAACAGAGTATCCCAATCCATAACGCTGAATGTGTTGTGAAGGGAATGATCGTCATCCACAAGATGATAGTGGAGGTCTGTAAAAACTTCCCGTGCAATGTCCCGTACTACTGCCGGAGGGACCACATCGTCATTCCTTCCATGATACATAATTACAGGAAGATGGAGCTTCTTGTTTAAATACGACTTGAATTCATCTGTATTAAGTGCCGGAGCCAGGAGAATGAGTTTTTTTATTTTCTCTTCATTTTTTGCGGCATACACGGTGGCCATTAATCCTCCATAACTGGAGCCGACCACTATGAGGTTATTCCTGTGAAATAGGATGTCATTTAATTTGTTCATCCTTTCTTTGAAAGAACCGACAAAATCTTCGATAATCATATCGGGACACCTTGTCCGGAAGAATACTCCCTTCGTTCCCTGGCTCNAACTTTCAAGACCGTGTATAAAAACTCTCGTCAAAGACATAACAGTTCCCTTTTCTATTATTGACGCANGCCTTTGGAAAATCTTTCTGCAATGTTACCGGCAAGACGTAACCCTATGTTTTTAGCTCCCATAACACTTTACGTGCTANTTTAAAATAGATTTGTGTATCAAAGGTGCTTTTGATTTGATTTCACTTTGTCAGTATGTTAAAAAAAATCCTCCAAGAGGAGATTTTTTTATTATGCCAGGCGTATTTCCGTTCAAAGCGTTAAGACCGCAGAAGCAATTTGTCGAGGCTGTTGCTGCACACCCTTATGATGTGGTGAGTGTGAAAGAGGCAAAGGATATCGTACGAGAAAACCCTTTGAGTTTTCTACGCATTGAGAAATCGGATGTTGATATGCAGGAGCCTCACAGTGCGCATGACGACCGCATCTATGAGATCGCCAAAGAGAATCTTGATCATCTTGTACGAGAAAAGATAATGTTGCAGGATCAGTCTGCGTGCCTTTATATATACCGCCAGCAGAAGGGTGATCATGAACAATATGGTATCGTTGGGAGAGTAGACCTTGCTGAATATGAAGAAGGCCGGATCAAAAAACACGAGCTGACAAAAGTGGATAAGGAAGTGGACCGCGTAAAGCATGTCTTGATGGTCAACGCCAACACGGGACCAGTCTTCTTGACATACTTGGCTCATGAGTTCATCGATAGTCTGGTTAAAAGAATGGTTCAACGTGATCCCGAATACGATTTCACTGCTGATGACGGTGTTTCTCATACTGTCTGGGTTTTAAATGATGAAGAGGATATTTCAGCGTTAACGAATGCGTTCAAGAAGGTTGATGCTTTTTATATTGCAGATGGCCATCACCGAGCCGCGGCCGCGGCCACCGTGAGAAGAGTAAAGAGGGCCAAGAATCCCGCGGCGAAAGGGGATGAATCCTATAACTTTGTCTTGGCGGTTCTGTTTCCCCACAATCAACTTCAGATCATGAGCTATAACCGTCTGGTGAAGGATTTGAATGGATTGAGCGACGATGACTTCTTGTATCGGATCGGAATTTGTTTTGATATAGAGGATAATTTGGTGGAAAAGTTGCCCGGGCAGTGTCATGAAATCGGCATGTATTTTCGGGGAAGGTGGTACCGACTCACGGCACGAGAGGGAAGCTATGACGGAAAGGATCCTGTGAAGGTTCTCGATGTTTCCATACTGCATGATAATCTTTTAAATCCGGTCCTGGGTATTACGGAACCGAGGACAGACAGAAGAGTTGAATATGTAAGTGGTGTAAAAGGATTACAAGAGCTCGAAAGGATTGTCGATTCAGGAGAATATGCAGTTGCTTTTTCTCTCTATTCGACGAGAATGGAACAACTCATGGCTGCGTCGGATGCCGGCAAGGCCATGCCTCCTAAATCTACCTGGTTTGAACCGAAACTCCGCAGCGGCATATTTGTGCATCTCCTGACATGATGAAGAAACGCGGTGCTGAAGTTTCATCATTGCAAAGAGAAGGGGAAACTGTTGACGAACTCCTTGGAGGCCGGATCAAGATTTTTCAGAAAGAGAAGGGATACCGGTTCTCCCTCGATGTTCTTCTTATAGTTCATTTTGCGCGCCTGAAGAGAGGCGACCGCATTGTTGATCTTGGAACGGGGAGCGGAGTCATAGCCATTATTATGGCCATGCGACGGGAAAGCGGCAAAGTCATTGGTGTTGATATTCAGGAAGAGCTTGTGGACATGGCAAAGCGAAGCGTTCAGCTCAACAATCTCCGGGAGAAGGTTGATATCCGCCTGGGAGATGTCAGAAATATAGAATCCCTCCTTGATGAAAATTCGTTTGACGTATCAATCTTTAATCCTCCTTATAGAAAACTGAAATCAGGGAGAATTAATCCGGACAACCAGAAGTCTATCGCGCGACACGAGATCAAGGGAAGCCTGTACGATTTTCTGCGCGCAGCGGCATATGTCTTAAAAAAATCAGGACGCGCCTATATCATCTACCCTGCGACCAGAATGGTGGAGCTTTTGTCCTCCATGAGAACGGCAGGCATTGAACCGAAAAGAATGCGTGTTGTGTATTCACACAGTGATTCGAGGGGAGAATTTATCCTGGTGGAAGGGAAAAAAGGCGGGCGGGAAGAGTTGGAGATTGTACCTCCTCTGGTTGTCTATGCGAACGCGAACGAATATACGGAAGCGATGATCGGTATTTTCAGGGAGCTTTCCGATTGTGCGCAAGCCTCCGACGAATGATGTTCTTTGTCATTACTCTTTGCAGAATTTCCTTCAATTCCTGGTCTTTTACGGAGGAAGTGTGTTTTTCTATCACTTTTTTTTCTTTATCCCTCAGGGGGTAGGATTCCGGAGAGAATGACGGAGGATATGGATTCCTCGACGGGGAGGAAGGTATCTCGCCAATAGAAAAATGGACGTTCTTGACTAACTCTTTCCCCAGAAGCGTATTGATTTTTTCAATGATGTCGCTCTTAAGTATGTGAAGCTGATGCATCCACACAGAAGAAGATACTTTCACAAAGAGGGTATTTCTTTTAAGCTTTTCGGGGCGGGTATGGGCTGAAATCTGCAGGCCGACGGCTCTATTCCAGATTTCAAGCAAACGCTGTTCCTCGGAATCGATACTAATATTATGCTTTTTCAGGATGTCCTGAAGGATGTTTCCGAGTTTTTGCGGGCTTGCGTGAGTGCCTTTTTTACGCATGATTTTTTCTCGCACAGTTTCGTGTTCGGGTCAAGAATGTATTTGTTGCTAATCTGAGTAGCTCAAGGGACACTGATAAGACATGAACAAAGTCAAGCTGTCATTCCTGCGAAGAGACTCCCGTATTCATCATAGATCCATGTTTTTCCGTAAGTGGTGTCTGTTGACCTGATAACGTTGTGAGTGACAGTAAATTTTATTTTAGTAATCAATGTGTATCACTTCCAAAATAATTTGAAAGAAGGGAAGAATATTTTATGGATCTGTCGGAAATGATAAGAAAGGTCAAGGCGCATCCGGCGTATCATGATGCAGGGATGATCCTCTGCCACAATGGCGTCGTAAGAGCTACTTCGCGAGACGGAAAACCCGTGAGAGAATTGATAGTGAAAGTGAACCGGTATCGCCTTGCCGAAATAGTTGCGGAAATGAAGAAACGCCCCGGTATTATCGAAGTGCTCGCAGAAGTGCGAGAAGGTAAACTTGTTGTCGGGGATGATGTGATGTATATTGTCGTGGCCGGTGATTTCCGGGAAAATGTATTTCCCGCCCTCATGGATGCGGTGAACATGATAAAAGCGCAGGTAACGACGAAGACCGAACTGTAGACGTATATAAGTCTTTCTAAATCCTACATCATTTGATCTTCTTGAGAATCCTTTGCCAGGAAAAAACTCAACCCTCTATTCAAGCAGGAATTACAGAAGGTGTTATATGAGTTTTTTCAGTTCCTCGGCGAAGATGTCGTATGTCTTAAAGTCAGCATACAAGAAAATCAGTCTACAATTGTTACAGGAAGCTATACGTACTATAATCTGGTTTTTTTATTGAAGTTCATGTGTTAGATGGTGTTTAAGATTTCATTCAATACGTCGCGAAGCGTCAATCGCAATTTTCAAAGTTGAGGTTCGCCTGAAGACTTCCCCCTTCCTTGAACCCGCAATTGAGCCTTAAATGGCCGTCTATGAGGCGGATGTTATTGACCGTTGTCATGGATTTCTTCACCGCCATATCATAAACACTACAGGCTGCGGGATCAATGACGACTTCCTTGCACTTTTCATAATCTGGGGGCTGACAGCTCCCGGGCACTTCTATCTTGACGATCTTCCCTTTGATCGGATCTTCTATGATGACGACGGCTCCGGCATGCTTATCTTTGCCGAGGATGACGGCGCCGTAAAACTGCATTCGCTGGCCAGAGCGGCATGCATCAGGTTCAAAGGTAAACGTACCTATCGGCTCACCGTTGGAAACAAGGTTCCCCTCAGTCTTGGAGCATCCTTTGCCCATGAAAAAAAAGCCGAAGGCGGCGATCTGCACGGCGACAAGTATGATGATTAGCAAAAAAGACCTTTTTTAGCGTGACGGCTTCAGAGGACTCTCTGGTACGATTTCTACTCTGCGTCCGCACTGACTGCAGTACAGGTCTTTTTCCTGCATCGTATTGCCGCATGAAACGCAATTTTTCATCGGGTTTTTCCTGCGTCAGAAATATTACATACGTTGATGTTGACTAATTTCTATAATAGCTTTTTCAGCTCCTCGGCGAAGATATCGTATGTTTTGCGTCCAAAGAGAACGAAGCGTACCAGTTCAATATCGCTATGTTCCTTGAGATAATCGATTGCCGTTTTAAGGGCGATCTGCGCCGCTTCGTGTACAGGATAACCGTAGACGCCGGCGCTGATGGCAGGGAAGGAGATGCTCTTGAGCTTTTTGGCCGAAGCAAGTTTGAGGCTTTCGAGATGAGCGCTTTTCAGGAGAGCTGCTTCGCCTTTATTGCCTCCCTGGTAGACGGGGCCTACTGTGTGGATGACATATTTTGCACCGAGGTGTCCCCCGGTGGTGATAATCGCCTGTCCCGTAGGACAACCGCCTATTTTCCGGCACTCCTCCATGATGGAGGGTCCGCCTGCCCGGTGGATGGCACCGTCTACGCCTGCTCCTCCCGCAAGTCTCGTATTGGCGGCATTGACGATGGCGTCCGTCGATTCGTTGGTGATATCTCCCTCAGCAAGGGCTAGCGTGGAATTGTTGATCTTTGCTTCCATGGCTTAACTCCTTTCTTTCACGGGGACTCCCTCCCCATGAATTAACATGCGGTATGCCTTTTCGATTCTGTCCCAGTTTTCTTCCCGATCCATGGACCAGTATCTGCCTATCACCGAGACCACCTTTCCCATGCTGATCTCCTCGGCTTTTTTTTCAACCTTCTCAATATAATGTGCCCCACTCTCCGGCAGTTCTCCCCGCCTGCCGAGCATGGCATGAATAAAAACATCCCTCACTCCCTCTTTCTTCGCGAGGTCCATGAGGGCATAGAGATGATCGATGGATCCATGGGAGCTGAAAAACGACACGATCCCAAGGAGATGAAGTGANGCTNCCGTATCTTTCGCGNCGCGGATGATGTGGAGAAACGCTTCGTTTTGATAAAATGATCCGTCGGTGATTGCCCGGTCTATTTTAACCCTGTCTGAATAAATCNTTCTTCCGGCCCCTATGTGGAGGTGTCCGGCCTCTGAGTTGCCGACCGTTCCCGGGGGAAGGCCGACAGCCTCTCCGGAAGCCGCGAGCAGCGTGTGGGGATACGTTTTTTTAAGACGATCCATTGTGGGTGTATGGGCGCGGGCAATCAGATTTCCCTCGTTACCTTTATTCTCTCCCCAGCCGTCGAGGACTATGAGGAGAACTCGCCGGCTTTTCCACGCAGTTTTTGGAGAGGGATTGTCTATTAATGAACGACCTGTCATGTGTGCCGGCGTGGGGATATCCATGATGTCCAGCACCGTTGGGGCGACATCCGACAGTTCCCCGCCCGACCGCAGGCGTATATCATGGTGGTTATGGTGGACATAGATGAAGGGGACAGGGCTGTCCGTGTGTCCCGTATCAATTGCGCCGTCCGGATAGAGCCATTTTTCTACGGTTCCATGATCGGCGGTAACAATGGCGGTAAGGCCTTCTTTTAGCGCTTCCTCGACAATACGTCCCATAGACGCGTCTACAGCCTCGACGGCATGGACAATGGCGTCTTCATTTTCAATGTGACCGACAACATCTACATTAGGTAGGTTGACGAATATAAAATTGCAGGAAGTATCATGAATTTTATCTATGGCTGCTTCCGTAACGGCATGGATGGACATTTCCGGGGCTTTGTCAAAAAGGGTGATATCTTTCCTGGTGGGCACGATAACTCTTTCTTCTCCCCGAGGGATCTCACTGTTCTTCCCGTTGAGAAAATATGTGACGTGAATCGCCTTTTCAGATTCTGTGATCTTCGCCTGTCTGAGGTAGTGACGTGCGATGACGACACTTAATGTATCTTCGATTACATCGTCCGGGGGAAAGGCGACGAGTGCATTGAGGCCCTTATGATATTCAATCATGGTGGCAAAGTGAAGTGAGAGATCCTTCTCGACGTTAAATTCATCAAAACCCTCTTCCACGAGGCTTCGGGAGAGTTCCACCTCTCTTTCCCCCCTGATGTTGTAAAATAACACGGCATCCCCCTTTTTGATTCTTCCTATGGGTTGACCGATGTCGTTGAATAACACGAGAGGCAGTAATGTTTCGTCTTCCTTGCCTTCGCTATAGGCATTTTTTACGGCGTGAGACATGGGAAACCTGATATCCGACATGAAATTGTACCTTCTTGTAAAATGCTCTTTACCCTTTGGGGGTTGTGGAATCTATTTTTTATGATAAATGCTGCTTAGCGAAATATCATGAAACTGTAAAGTGAAAGTTTGTAATCGCTTTGAGACAAGGCCTTTTATATTGAAGATTCGGCATTTACATGATAGAATAGTAAAATTAAATAATGATGGATTCAGCAAAAGAGAAACCCTTTCATGCTCGCCTCCGACGGGGGCGATTTGAAGGTATGCTCCGGGGAGAGTCAATCTTCTATGGAGTAATGCTGCAAGGTGAATACATAGTTTATTCTGAAACCATTCAAAGTGGAAAATATCTGTGATGTTGAAAGTAGACAGAAAAAAGGACACAGAAAATATCCTGCAAGAAGAAATGTTGCAGGAGCGGGCGGCTGTCCTTGGCCGTGCCGGTGAAAAGCTTAGTGCGGCAATAGAAAAGCTGCGATCTATCGATCGCATTATTGAAGAGCGGCTCCAGCATCTCAGCGCTCTTGTAGAGAAAGGCGAAGACAAACATCACCATGACGAACTCGTCTCTGTGAGAAAAAAAATGGTGAAGGAGATTAACGGGGAGATCAACAAATACAATCACGCAAGGGAGTATGCCAAATTACGGTATTATTACCTGATCGTAACCAGGGAAGCGATGGGTATGCGACGGCACCACTGGGTCGAAGAAATATACANGATCCCTCCCAGGAAGAAGTACCTGCGGGACATATGATAGACCGGTATATAAAGCAGAGAATGAAGATGGTGGATACCCAGATCAGAGCACGAGGGATCAGGAATCCGCGGGTTCTGAAGGCCTTGGAGAAGGTTCCCCGTCACCTCTTCGTGAACGAAGCGTTGAGGGACCAGGCATACAATGATAATCCCCTCCCTATTGACGGAGGACAGACCATATCGCAACCCTATATCGTGGCTCTTATGACGGAAGCCCTTGAACTTACAGGGAGTGAAAAGGTTTTGGAAATCGGAACGGGNTCTGGGTATCAGGCCGCCGTATTAGCGGAACTTGTGGACCATGTATTTTCCATTGACCGGATCGCGTCACTTGCTGGGAATGCGAGGAGACTTCTTGAGTCCCTTAACTATTATAACATCGCAATCAGGGTGGGGGATGGAACATTGGGATGGAAGGATGAAGGTCCCTTTGATGCCATAATGGTAACTGCCGGTGCGCCGGATATTCCAAAAACCTTAGTGGAGCAAATTGCGGTAGGAGGAAGGCTTGTCGTACCTGTAGGCGGTAGACATTCTCAGCTGCTTATTAAATTGACCCGGTTATCCGAGAGCGTAAATGATGTGAAAAAGGAAGACCTCGGTGGATGTCGTTTCGTGGATCTCATTGGTGAATATGGGTGGGAGTATTGATCTAACATTTTGAAAGTGTGTAATTCTTATCGAATAAATCGGGCCTGGCGCCTTGTCATTACAGCGTTACTTTTCGCGAATCTCCTGTGTGGGTGCACATTTTTTCATATGAAAACCAAAGGCGTTTACCACCGGGTGAGAAGTGGTGAAACCCTTTGGAGCATTGCCAAAGCGTATGATATTAAGATTCAGGAACTGGCAGAGGCAAATAATGTTACAGATCCAACTCTGATAGGAATTGACAGCGTTCTGTTTATTCCTGATGCGGACCAGGTTATCGATGATGTCATTTCTTCGGCAAGGGCAACGGGGCCCCCTCTAAAACCCTCGCAACCAGAACAAAGAGAAGAGAAACCGCCCGTACTCAAATCTGGAAAAGAAAAGCCGCCGATTAATAAAGTGCCGGTGAAGCCTGAGGTACTTGCAGCACGGGATGTTTCGGAGAGCAGAACGGAGGGGACATCAAAAAGAGAAGTAAAGGATGTACAAGCCAGAAAAAAAGTTGACCCCCCCGTATTGGCCGCGATAAAGCCGCCGAAGCAGGACACAGGAAAGAGAATTGAACATACAACGAATGGCGTAGAGGCTGATAAAATAAAGTTTGATAAGGATCGTTTCATATGGCCAGTGAAAGGAAAAGTGCGCGCGAAGTTTGGCATCCAACCGAATGGTATGTATTATAATGGGATTAAAATAGCGGCAAAGGAAAGTGCTCCTGTAATTGCGGCGGCAAGTGGAATAGTGATTTTTTCCGGCTCCTTGAAGGATTACGGTGAAACAATTATTATTAAACATGAAGACAATTACGCTACAGTGTATACGAATCTGAACAATAAATTTGTAAAAGTAGATGATATGGTTAAAAAAGGCAGTCGTATTGCCATTCTTGGAAAGTCGCAGAAAAAAGGGGAAGTCCTCTTAAGCTTTGAAATCAGATACAAAAATAAGGCAAGAAATCCTCTCTTTTTTCTTCCGTGAGATTTGAAGATTAATCATATGCCCGCCTTCGCAGCGTCCCGTTGTCCGCTTTGTATAAGATATCGTAAAAAACGTATATTAAATATCATCTGGAAAATGGAGACTTTCCAGATCAGATTGCAATGCTTATATTATGTAATTATATGTAGAGGTTTCAAAAGAGAATGTAGTTAAAGGCGTTGCAGTAATGATCTCATGAACAAGGAGAATAAGAATTTATGCAGAGATATTGTCCTTTTGAACAGGGACCCATCAGACCGCCCAGCGAGGCAACAAGTCTTCTTATCAGGGCGACAAGAAATTGTCCTTGGAATAAGTGCGCCTTCTGCCATACGTATCGCCGTACAAAGTTTGAGGTGAGATCCGTGGAAGAGATAAAAAAAGACATCGCTTATGCGAAAGAGATTGCCGAAAGTATTAAAAATTTTTCTTGGAATCATGGTGAGGGGGGACACGTCAGCAGGCGAATCGTGAACTTATTATCCGATCATGAAGATATTTATGACGACAGTTTCCGATCAGTAGTGTCTTGGCTTTATTATGGAGGAGAGTCGGTCTTTATTCAGGATGCAAATTCAATCATCATGAAAACAGACGATCTTGTCCAGGTATTGTCGTACATTAAAGAACAATTTCCTGTCGTAAACAGGATTACGTCATATTGCCGTTCACATACGGCGGCGAGAAAATCCGTTGAAGAATTGGAAATGCTCAAAGAATCGGGATTGACGAGAATTCATATTGGTATGGAAAGCGGGTATGATCCACTTCTGAAATTTATGAGCAAGGGCGTCACAGCCGCCGAGCATATTGAAGGGGGAAAAAGGATAAAGGAGGCAGGCATATCACTCTGTGAATATGTAATGCCGGGCCTTGGCGGTAATCGGTGGTCGAATGAACATGCCGAGGAGACAGCCAAGGTTATCAATCAGATAAATCCTGATTTTGTGAGATTGAGATCTCTTCATGTTGTTGCAGATACGGATCTTTTTGAAATGACCCGGAAAGGTGAATTTAATCCCATCGGCGATGAAGATGTGCTGAAAGAAATAAGAAAATTTATTGAAACTCTTGATGGTATTGAATCAACCATTGTCAGTGATCATATCCTGAATCTTCTCGAAGAGTTAAATGGAAAGCTCCCCGATGATAAATATATGCTTTTACGGATCATAGACAATTATTTTTCTCTCTCTGACGAGGAAAGGCTTGTGTACAGGGTGGGGAGAAGGACCGGAACCTATAGGAGTCTTAATGATCTCTCCGATAAGAGTACCTACCATAAAATAAAGAGCATGATTGACCACTACGGAGTACGTGATCAGGAACACCTGGACAAAGATTTATTAAAAATAATGAACAGGTATATTCAATAACATACCCTCGATAGCACGGGATATATTGACTATTATAAGATAGTATGATATAAAGAGAAATTTGAAAATAATGAGCGGGTGAAGAAGATGTTCAAGATAGGAGATTTAGCAGTGTATCCAGCGCAAGGTGTCGGCGTTATCGAAGCGATAGAGAGCAGAGAATACATGGGGAGTAAACAGAAATTTTACGTTATGAAGATCATGAGCAATGGCATGAAGATAATGATTCCCACCAACAGCGCAGCTTCTGTCGGACTGAGAGAAGTCATCGCAGAAGAGGAGATTCAGAAAGTATATGAAATCCTTAGAAACAAGGAAGTTACCATCGACAAACAGACGTGGAACAAACGATATAAAGAGTATTTAGATAAGATTAAGACGGGATCAGTATTTGAAATTGCGAGAGTGTTGCGGGACCTTTTCATTCTAAAGTCAGATAAAAATTTATCCTTTGGCGAAAGGAAAATGATGGATACGGCGAAGAGCTTGTTGGTAAAGGAAATATCGGTTGCGAGCAACTTAGAGGAAACCAAGGTAGAGCAGAATCTCANGACCATATTAACTNTGCAATGAAATAAATGGGATAGGTCTTGCNTTATGGNTTTTTCTCCTTTACACGAAGAAAAGCAAGACCCCAATNCAATAAAAATTTCGCGCAAAACCGGTCTGTATAAAAACGTTAAATAGGAAAGGGGGTGAGAAAATATGATTATTAAAATTCTCTTGATGGCAGCTTGTTCAATCAGTGGCTACTTTATTGCGTATACATACTATGGATTTCCTCTCGCCCTAGTAGGATTATTTTTAGGATTATTAATTGCTATTTTTGTGATTTATGCCGAGGAGGCAATAAGAAAAGTATCGTTGAGGGTTATATTTGGCGGTGTTGCGGGCATGATCATAGGCCTTTTTATAGCCTTTTTTCTGGCGTATGGTCTGAATTTTGTGGGTGTTACCTGGGAGAAGCAACAGGTTGCTCCCTGGATATATGCCCTGTTGACAGGGATTATGGGGTATCTTGGNCTCGTTATTGGATCAAAAAAAATTGAGGAATTCAGCNTTTTTGGTTTTGGCCAGNCGAAAGAAAGTGCTGATTATGGAATCCTTGATACAAGCGTTATAATTGATGGGAGAATTGCCGATATTTGCGATACGGGCTTTATTGAAGGCAATCTGGTGGTTCCCCGATTTGTCTTAGATGAGTTACAGTATATTGCCGATTCTTCAGATTCCATGAAACGTTCCCGTGGCAGAAGAGGACTCGATATCTTGAANCGGATGCAGCGAAGCAGCGGTATTCATATTGAGGTTGTTGACCAGGATTTNCCGAAGCTTAAAGGGGTTGATGCTAAGCTTGTGGCTTTNGCAAAAAAAATGAATGGNAAGATAATCACCAATGATTTTAACTTGAACAAAGTTGCCGAGCTGCAAGGTATAAAAATTTTGAATGTAAACGAGCTTGCAAACGCCCTTAAACCTGTGGTTTTACCCGGTGAAATAATGACNGTAAAAATAATAAGGGACGGAAAAGAACCGGGACAAGGAGTTGCGTATCTTGATGATGGAACGATGATNATTGTTGATNATGCACAGAAGTACCAGGGATCAAGCGTGGAAGTGGTNGTTACCAGTGTGCTGCAAACGACTGCAGGAAGAATGATATTTTCGGAAATGAAGGAGGGTGTTGCGGACAAAAAACCCTACGGATTCAGTGTAAAACAATA
>Ga0031656_10000391_pt1 | contig 14736 bp, 16 predicted proteins | sample FrelakmetDIP11DI_FD_55080 | JGI IMG/M metagenome (GOLD analysis project Ga0031656, IMG submission 55080) | Freshwater lake sediment microbial communities from the University of Notre Dame, USA, for methane emissions studies - DIP11 DI | ecosystem: Environmental > Aquatic > Freshwater > Lake >... | reverse complement strand
ATGCCCTTCGACGGGCTCAGGGCGAATGGAGACCTTGTCATGAGTTATGGAAGCCTCAATAGAATGAGTGCCTACCTGAGAATCGGCAAGCAGTGCATATAGGGCGACGTTGAATCCATGTCTTACGCTGTTCCACTTTCTGATGTCATGACGTCGAGAGAAATTCTTGTCTCGGCTGTCATGCCTTGCCTGAACGAAGAAAACACACTGGGCCTGTGCATAGCGAAAATCCAGCGTGCCTTTGACGAGATGGGCATAGCAGGCGAGGTGGTGGTGGCCGACAATGGCTCGACTGACCGCTCAGTGGATATTGCCGAGTCGCACGGTGCGCGTGTCGTTCATGAACGGCGCAAAGGCTACGGCTCCGCTTTGCTGGCAGGCATATCAACAGCTCGGGGTCGCATAGTGATCATGGCCGATGCCGACGACTCCTACGATTGGGCCGCGCTCGGCGATTTCGTGCGCAAGATTGACGAAGGCTACGACCTGGTGATGGGCAACCGCTTCAAAGGCGGAATCGAGCCCGGTGCCATGCCACCTCTACATCGCTATCTCGGAAACCCCGTGCTTTCGATGCTGGCGCGCGTGATGTACAGAATTCCCATCAACGATTTCCACTGCGGCATGCGTGCGTTTACCCGTGAGTCGTTCGATCGCATGAACGTGCGCACCGCAGGAATGGAATTCGCCACCGAAATGGTGATCTGCGCCTCGCATGCCGGCCTGCGCATTGCGGAGATTCCGACCCGGCTGTATCCCGACAAGCGTGATCGGCCACCGCACCTGCGATCGTTTCGTGATGGCTGGCGGCATTTGCGCTTTATGCTGACCTATGCGCCCGACTGGCTATATCTGGTACCGGGAGGCATCCTGTCCCTGTTGGGCATTGTCGGAATGACGATGCTGGCCACTGGCCCTGTTGTGATCGGCAAGATCAATCTGGGGATTCACTTTCTGGCTTTGGCCAGTCTGTTTACCTTGCTCGGTGCCAACGTGATTGGATTCGGCATTCTTGCGCGGCTGATCGGCGCCAGGCGAAACCCGATTGCGTCGGACAGCTCTATTGGGCGTCTGCTCTCCTGGTTCAGCCTGGAGCGTGGACTGGTTATCGGCGGCTTGTTCGTTGCCGCGGGGCTTATCGTAGATGGCTGGATACTTACTGAATGGATCTTGCGGGGCTTCGGAGACATGGCGGGAACGGTTCATGTGGCGTTTGTAGCCACTACGGCTGTGCTGCTTGGCGTAAATGCGCTCTTCGCATCATTTCTGTTCAACATGCTGCGCGAGGAGTATCTGGATTGATGGAAACGGCTTCTCTCAGGATTTCAATTACTACCACGTCGCTCAACGTGCCACCCTCGCCTGGTGATACTGCTGTATTTGGTCCCAATGCGTTAAACATTCCGGTCCCAGTTTGCAAATAATGAGCAAGAAACCAATTTATGTAACTGAGCCCTACCTGCCACCTTTGGAGGAGTTCATCCCATATCTGGAACAGATATGGGATAGCAGGCGCCTGACCAACAACGGTCCGTTTCACAGGCAACTAGAAGATGCGTTGTGCGATTACCTGGGCGTGGAACATTTGGCGCTGTTTGCCAATGGCACTATCGCGCTCGTTACCGCTCTGCAAACACTGCGCATCACGGGCGAGGTTATCACCACGCCATATTCATTTGTTGCAACAGCGCATTCACTGGTTTGGAACAACATCAAGCCGGTGTTTGTGGATATCGACCCGATTACCTGCAACCTCGACCCAAACAAGATCGAAGCAGCCATCACTCCGCAAACCACTGCAATCCTGCCTGTCCACTGTTATGGCAACCCCTGCGATGTGGAACGCATCCAGAAAATAGCCGACACTTACGGCCTCAGGGTTATCTATGATGCCGCGCATGCCTTCGGCGTCAAATTCAACGGTGAAAGTTTGTTCAAACATGGTGATCTCTCGGTGCTAAGTTTCCACGCCACCAAGGTATTTAATACCTTTGAAGGCGGGGCCATCGTTTGTCCAGATGCCAAAACGAAACAACGAATTGATTATCTGAAGAACTTTGGTTTCGCCGACGAGGTCACCGTGATGGCGGCTGGCATCAATGGCAAGATGAACGAGGTACAGGCTGCTTTCGGCCTGCTGCAACTCAAGCATATTGACCATGCTATTGAACAGCGCAAGACCATCAATACGCGCTACCGGCGGGCTCTCTTGGGCATCCCTGGGATTACCTGTTTAGCCGAGCCAGCCGACACGGTAAGGAACTACGCCTATTTCCCAGTCCTAGTGGGGGAGGAATATCCCTTGAGCCGTGATGCGCTTTACCAACGCCTGCGGGATCATGGCATCTTTGCCCGCCGCTACTTCTATCCGCTGATCAGCGATTTTCCTATGTATCGGGGCTTACCGTCGGCGCATCGCGATAACCTCCCAATTGCCACACAAGTGGCTTCGAAGGTGCTTTGCCTTCCCATCTATCCTGATCTTGAACAAGGCGCTATTGATGACATCATAAGTGTCATCGTTGAAGTGGATTGACTTGCCTAGATGGATAAAGGCATCGTCGTATTCACTGGCTACAACACAAGAGCGGTTGTCGCATTTTGCCGGTTTCTAAAATCACGCGGATTGCAGGCCCACCTCATCGCAAAATGCCCCGAGGATCCCATTTTCCTAACCGACTTCCGCGATTGGGTTCTCTTTATCAGGGGAAGTCTTGAGCTTGAGATAAATCAGTGTATCGAATATTTTAAGGCCATCAAGAGCACTTTTGCCTATCAAACCATCCTGATTGCACCCACATCAGAGTTTCTCAACAGATTCTTCTTGGCCAACCAATCTTTCATACAGAAAGAATCTGTCAGTATTCCACTAGTAAATCTTCAGCTGTACAAAGATGTTTCGGACAAACATCCATTCCGCGTCATTTGCCGTGAAAACGGCTTCGGTGCCCCAGCCACACTTTCACAAGGTTCAAAAACATTTCCATACGTTGCTAAAAAGTATAGATACGATGCCAGCTACGGCATCCAGTCTAAGCCCTATTTAATCTTCAATGAGTCGGACTACCAGACTTTTAGCCAACGAGAGTCTCTAGAGGCCTATTACTTCGAAGAGTATGTCGCGGGGGAGAGCTATTATTTACTCTATCACATCTCCCGATCCGGCGTGGTCTCCAGTTATGCACAACAAAATTTCATACAACAAGCGAACGGGAGATCCATCATTGCGGCCCGTCCCTCCGACATCCACACCCATTCGATTGGTGAGCAATACGGCCAACTGCTCGTCTCATTGGGTTTTCATGGCCTTGCCATGATTGAAGTCAGGAAGTACCGCGAGACATATTTAATGATTGAAGCAAATCCTCGATTTTGGGGCCCTTTGCAGCTCGTGGTTGATAACTGCCCGGCCTTGCTAGAGGAGTTTCTGCTGGATCAACAGATTCAGCTTCCGAATGGCCATACACAGGACAACCCTGCGAGGCCGCTGAGAAATTATTTTTGGTATGGCGGATACATCAGCGACAGAATGTTGGATCGAACTCCTTCTTTCCATCAATACGCCCAGACATCGCTGAATGATGAGTTGCACAAATGGCTTGCGTCCGACGTTTTTTTACAGGAAGACACGATCAAATTGTTCAAAGTAGAGATTGAAGGAAACCTGTCAACATGACCCACTCAACTCAAAAGTTAATCAAGCTTTACAACAAAACCAGCAAACATTCGAACTACCAACTGCTGTACCCTGGGCTTGCAGAAATCGTTCACCAAGAAAACCTATCTATCAAATCTCGGTTTGAGCCAGAGCGTTTGGTCTACATGGTGCAGAATGTGGATTTTCGCGGTTTGTCCGTGGCCGACATTGGCGGTAACACGGGTTACTTTTCATTTGCCGCGCTCGATCATGGAGCTGAACATGTTGACTACTTCGAAGGCAACCCAGAGCATGCACAGTTTGTAGAATCGGCAGCAGAGGCCCTCCCATGGGCAGATAAAGTTACTGTCCATTCCCTGTACATTGACTTGGCACATGAAAAACTGAACACCCCGACTGACATCGTCTTCTTGCTCAACGTCCTGCACCATGTTGGGGATGATTACGGCTCCAAGGACTTTAATCGCCTGGATGCGCTTGCCCACATCGCGGCTTGCCTGAAAAACATGGCGCGGCAAGCGCGCACCATGATTTTCCAATTTGGGTTCAACTGGAAAGGCGATAAATACTTACCATTGTTCGACCATGGTACCAAGTCTGAAATGATCGACTTTGTACAAACAGCATGCAAGGAAGACTGGGACGTTCAGAAAATTGGCATTGCCCAGCGTGATACTGCATCAATCGTTTACCGCGATGTCAACTCTAAGAATATTGCTCGGGACGACAAGTTGGGTGAATTTCTCAACCGCCCTATCTTTGTCCTGACTTCCCGGTTGATGTAACCGTGTCCTGCGAGCCAAGAGACTGCAACTACGACGAATAAGCCAAGAGCATGTCCATCACAAGAAACATTCCGTCGTGAGGTAGGCATGTTAGGCGAGAATGTATATGTCAAACGCCAGTTGTATGCCATGGCTTTGTGAAGAGACGGCCCCCGGTTAATGAAAAGACAGCTATTTGCCAATCTGAATTGGCTATTTGCCGACCGCATCATGCGGGTCATCGGCAGCTTGGTCATCGGCATCTGGGTAGCGCGCTACCTTGGCCCAGGCAATTATGGCCTGCTCAACTTCGCCCTCTCCTTTGTCGCGTTATTCGGGATGGTTGGGAGATTAAGCATCGATCAGGTTGCGGTGCGGGAACTCACCAAGTTTCCCGAGAGGGAAAAGGAAATCTTGGGAAGTGTCTTCCGCCTCAAGCTTTGGGGCAGCCTTGCTGCAACGGCGCTGGTGTTGCCTGTCGCGTGGCTGGCGCAACCGGATAATCTTGTGTTTTTCTTGCTGGTAGCCATTATTGCGGTCGGCATTCTCTTCAATGCCTCGGATGCCATCGATATCTTCTACCAGGTCAGGGTGTTGTCAAAATACGTGGTCCAAGCTCGTGCCATCGCTTTTCTCGCTTTCAGTGCAATCAGGATTTTCTTGATCCTTGGCGAGTTCTCTGTGCTTTGGTTCGCGCTGGCCAGCACGATGGAAATTGCCCTTTATTCCGGTCTGCTGGTCCGGATATACCGCCGCAGGGAGGGGAAAGCCTTCGGTTGGAACTGGCAAGCAAGCACAGCCAGGCTCCTTATAAAGGATGGTTGGCCCCTTATTGCCGGTTCGTTGCTTTTCATTGTCCACACTCGTATCGATCAGGTGATGATCGGGCAGATGCTTGGCGAGGTGCAGGTGGGCTTCTACAGTGCGGCCATTAGTATTTCAGAAGCCTGGATGTTCGTCCCTGTGCTGATAGTCCAAGCTGTCATGCCGTATTTCGTTCAACTACGGGAGAGTAACCCCATAAGCTACCGGCATCACCTGATGCAACTTTACAGTGCGATGTTCTGGGCGGGTGTGGCCGTTGGCATCGTCACCTTTCTCATTGGCCGGCAAGCCATAGTACTTCTGTTCGGCGAGGCCTACTCTGGTGCTTATGGGCCGCTGGTGCTTATCATCTGGACCGGAATATTTATTGCCCAGGCACTGGTGAGGGGAATCTGGGTGATATCCGAGAACCTCCAAATCTTCCGCCTGTTCGGTAGTCTGATCGCTGTGCCTATTAATGTGGTGCTCAATTTATTCTGGATCCCAGAATACGGCATCAACGGCGCCGCTGTAGCGAGCTTAGTCAGTATTGGGGTTGGTACCTGGTTGGTGCCATTGATTTTCCTGCCGATGCGCCAATCGAATCTTGACATGATGCGGAGTATCAATCCGCGATATTTATTCGTCAGGTCCTAGAAGAAATATGTTGAGCGATACCTTGACGTCTTTAAAAGGAAGCGAGGGGACTGCGCATATATTGCGCTTGCTCCTTGATGATTATCAGCGTGTCCCGGTGATTGAGCACCCGCACTCGGTTCCAAGTGGCGTGAAGATTTCTATTTGTGTACCAACATATCAACACATTACAACGATTGAGAAATGCCTTGAGTCACTTCTTGAACAGGACGTTGATTCTCCCTATGAAATATTGCTTGGAGAGGATGGTTCTACAGATGGGACACGAGAATTGTGTCTGGCATATGCGAAGAAGCATCCTGAAAAAATCCGCTTGTTTCTGCATAGCAGGGAAAACAACATAAGTATTAATGGCCATCCAACTGGAAGATTTAATTTTCTCTACTTGCTGAGTAAAGCGAACGGTGAATATGTTGCGATATGCGAGGGCGATGACTGGTGGACCGATAAAAATAAATTGCATCTTCAAGTGCAGGCCATGATGCGTTTCCCAGAGTGTAATGTTAGCTGTCACCCTGCGTATGCTGAGTCAGCATATTATGAAAGACATGGTGGGGTTATTGGATACCATGGCGATGCGCAAAAAATCATTCCAGCATATGAAACCATTCGCCCAGGCGGTGGGTTTTGTCCAACCCTGTCAATCATGTTTCGTCGCAGTGTTATCAAAAGCCTGCCTGTGTGGCTGATCCATGCACCGGTTATGGACTTCTACCTGTTGGTTTTTGCGTCTGTTGCAGGAGGTTGTTTGTATATTCCAAATATTATCGGCGTATACGGCAATTGCGTCGCTTCTGAATCGTGGACCAATCGTTTGTTATCGAATCCGAAATTCGCTGTGGATTTTGAGATGTCTTTTCTTGAGTATTTAGACAGGCTTGCCGATGAAATGGATGCTCCGAATCGGGTGGCTGTTGATTGCCTGCGCAAGGAAAGAAGTGGGATTTTATTGTTTGCTCAGCATCTGCCAAGGGGGTTCAGGGTTTCGCTATATGAAGACATGAAGTCCACATTGGATTTGAAATTCAAATTGGCATGGTATTTGAGTGTCTTTGGGCGGTATCCTGGCTTTGTGCTGCGAATCTACTGGCTTTTGAAGCCTTTGATTGGGAGCAAAACCTAATGATCTACCAGGAGTTCGCAGCCTTATGCCGAGGCGGCCAGGGAATCACGGTTCGGTTTTCTGAAAATCAGGACTTTTTCCGTTACATGAGTCACGCCAATGAGTTTCAGCTTCCATCCATAATCATGCTGGCTCCGATCAAAAGTCGCGATGTGTTCGAATTGATGGAACAAGCTGTGAATCTGTGGTTCGGACATGTAGTAGATGCCAACGCCCGCAACCGCCTCTCCATCGTGCATTCGTGAAACTACAGGCTTGAGCAGTTTTGATCGAGTAATTCCAAACAAGGCTGCAGAGGAAAAACGTTCAGGGAGCACGCTCTGCAACAGGTTTTCCGATACGACAACCACGCCGCCAGGCTTCAGGGCACGAAACGCAACTTCTACCGCTCGCCGGATCAGGTCCAGGCTTGCGTTAAGACTGTCACCGACGAGATGATGGAGCACCCAATTCATGAGGATCAGATCGAGTTTTGAATGTGCTTCAAGGGAAAGAAAGGATTCCGCCATAACCGTCTTCCGTGACGAACAGGTGTTCATTGACTGGAGGCATGTGGAAATTTCATAGTTTGTTCCGTGCGCGGCTGGTATCCGATACAACATGCGATCAAGAAACCTGCCGTTTCCGCCACCGAAATCAGCAATTTCCTCTATGTGAGGATTCAAATCAGCAAGCTTCTTTATGAGTTGATCGAGTAACGCGTCATCAATGTAATCCTGGTCAAAATGGCCGATGAATTGCTCATCGACAAGTTGCTGGTCATGTGTAGGAAGGTTCATGGCGCGGCGTTTTCGGGTTGCTGTGTTCTGTCAGTATGACGAAAATTCATTGCGTTCACGCAAGATTTTCCGGTAAACAGGAATGACCTGTGTGCGAACAATCTCACTCCAATCGAACGCCTTGACGGAATCGCGGGCGTTCCCGGCCAATCGCAGTCTTTGTAGTGGGTCCCGCATCAGATCAAGCATGGCACGACTATAATGCCCAGCGTCATCCGGACTCAGCAAGGCATTTACATCATGGCGGATGAATACACGGTTTCCAGCCGTGTTGGTGGCAATGACCGGTAGTCCCTGGGCCAAATACTCCACCGTTTTGGTCGGCGGTTGATGCTCAAAGCAGGCATCCATGGGAATGAAGGCTAGGGCAATTGTTGTAATGGCTAGGTAGCCGGGTATCTCCCTATAGGGAATAAATCCGGTGAAGATGATGCGGTCCTCCAGACTCAAGTCGTAGACCTGCTTCTTCAAGTCGGCCAGCGCGGAGCCATCGCCGATGATCAGCAATTTCGCAGCTGGTTCTTGTGCGGCGGTGAGGGCAAACGCATCGATCAGTCTGTCAATCCTGCGGTTATGGTCCAGCGTGCCGCAATAGCAAAAAACACAATCCGTTTCGACGATCTCGTATCGTACCCGCAGCATCGGAGCGGGCTGCCTGGGGCAGAAATGATCGAAGTCTGCTCCAAGCGGCACGATGGCCTCTACTCGCTTGCCAGGGCCAAAGACAATGTCACGGATGCCTTCGGATAGCACAGTCACTGCATCGAATCCGAATGATTCGATCCGAACCATAAAATTCTGCAGATCCAGAAAGGGGGGCTTTATTGCGCTGGTCTGGCAGTCGTAAAGCCAGACTGGGCCTTTTCGCATGCCTAGCAGGGGTAGTAATCCTGCGCCGATAAAGGCGTATGTGTGGATCAGGTCGAAGCTATTCTTGCGCAGGATGCGCGAAGCTTGAAACAGGAATCGAAGCCTGTCGAGGGAAAACCGCCCGATGGAACGCAGCCGAATGCGGTGCACGCGGACGCCATCGATGATTTCGAAGAGGGGCTCGCCCTCCCGGCCCGGCGCGATGGCCGTCACATCAAGCCCTTGCTGGGCCTGTTGACGCGCAAATTCGTAAAAGATGGTCAGGCCCTGGCCGGGGAAAAAATTGAATCCGATATGGCAGACGGTCAGTTTTGACATGAGGAGTGGATGGGTGAGATATGGCACCGCCCACTATTGGCGAAGCAAGCATGCGCGTACTACATAAAAACACCGAACAGAAGAATGCAATCCGTATGCGTAGCTACGCCTTGCAGGCTATGCAAACTCCCCGGGAAAATTTTAGTGATTTAAGAGCGGGTATTTTTGCCGGAGCCTGATGCGTTTCAGAGGCGTGCATGCCGGTTGATGTATCAATGTATTTGATGAGCCAAGATTTGAGGCGAGGCATTTTTTCCACGATGCCGCGCAAGGACCCGAAACGTGCCGCAGTCAGAATGAATTGCATTGTGCCGCCACGCGCGACGGCCCGGTCGTCCGTAATATCATCCGTGGCGGTGTAGTCAACGAGCGACTTAACAAATCCGACCATGCCAAGGCTATGGCTCGGGATCGTCCTGGCAATTCTCCGGGTAGTCAACGGCACGCCACGTTCAGTAAATCGACCACCATCAACCCAAGTTTCCCAATATCCAGTACCCCAATCCTCAATAATATAGAGGCCGCCGCTCTTAACGTATGGAAAGACGTAATTGAAGGTCAGACTGGAAAAATGCCCTATATGAGAAGCGTCATCAATCACAAGGTCCACGCCATCCGGAAAGTTGTCTTTGCAAATCGACTGAAGCTTGGCACTGTCGGTTTGGTCGCACTGGAGGTAATGTACATTCTCATAATCGGAAAAATCGATTTCTCTCAGGTTCAAATCTACAGCAACGATATGTGCGGAGGGGAAACATCTGGCGAGGGCCTTCGTGCTCTCACCTTGGTATACGCCAATTTCCAATATAGATTTCGGGGACAGACCTTCTTCGCGCAACGCTTGCTCGTAAATCTCGTAATACCGCAAAGGTTTGGTTACGGGATCGCTGGAATAATTGGATTTGGCGAGTTCGAGCAAAGAGGACATGGTGTTAAAACCGCGCTGAACTTTAAACAAGTTCAAGAATACCATACGGCTGTTAACCGTATTGCTGCCAAAGGTGAGCAAGAAGATGGCTGAATCGGATTGCAAAGATGATCATGAGATATTTGCGTCGATTATTATCCTGACCAAAAATGGGGAGCGATATTTGCACCCCTTGCTGGACGGCTTGTTGGCACAGAGCATTGCCGGAACATTCGAGATTATTTTGATTGACTCCGGTTCCAAGGATGGCACATTGCAAATTGTTGCTGACTATCCGGCCGTTCGACTTTACGAGATCCCTCCGAAGGAGTTCGGCCATGGCAAGACCAGGAATCTTGGTGCCGAACTCGCACATGGAAAGTTTCTCGTTTACATCCCGCAGGATGCGACACCGGTTGGCCGTGACTGGCTGGAAAAGCTTTTACGTCCATTCGAGAACCCTGCTGTGGCGGGAGTATATGCAAGGCAGGTTGCTCGAGCCGACGCGAACGCCATGGAAAAATTCTTTCTTGGCGATGCCTATTCTTCAACCCCGGAAACCAAGTCGCTTGCGAGGGGCGAAGAAGCTTCGCTTGCCCGCTGCTTCTTTTCCACGGTGAGCGGCGCAATACGGGTATCGATCTGGGCGCGCTATCCGTTTCGCGAAGACATTATCATGAGCGAGGATCAGGCCTGGGCGAGCGAGGTAATGCGTGCAGGGTATGCAGTCGCATACGCCCCAGATTCATGCGTGTTGCATTCGCATCAATATGGGATTGCCGATGTCTTCCGCAGGAATTTCGATAGCGGTCATTCAATAAAACAGATATTCGCAGGCAAGACCGGTATTCCGTTCTGGCGTGTGGTGGCGAAACTGATGCGGGAAGCGGCTTTCGTCTTGCGATACGGCACAGCCGGCGAATGGCTTAAATTTCTTCCATATGAGGCGGCCCGGCATGTGGGGTTCATGCTGGGACGACATTCAGAGAGTTTGCCTGTTTCGATGCGAAAAAAGTTTAGCAGCTTGCGTTACTTCTGGGAGCAGTCTTCATGAATGCCGAAATGAGATTAATGCAGGGGGTGTTCCTGGCGCGCGTATGACCCTATCCAGGCTCTCTATTTATGCCATGGTGCTTACCGTGGCGAGCGTCGTGTTTATCGGGGAGATCGGTATCCCCGGTGGCCGCATATTCTGGAATCTTTTGGCGGAACACGACTTGCCCGCCGCCTGGCTGATGCTGGTGGTTTTATTGTTTGGCCACTGGTACGGCGTGCGGCGTTCAGGAACCGCCAATTGGGTTGAGCAACTGATTCTGGCGCTTGACCGGCAACGTTATGCGGCCGCTGTTGTGCTTTGGCTGGTTCTGTGTGCAGGGTCGCTTTGGGTGTATCGCAATCACCCGCTGTCGATGGATGAGTATTCGGTACTGTTTCAGGCCAAAATTTTTGCTGCCGGGGCACTCCACGGACAATTCCCTCCGGAACTGGTCGATAATCTGATACCACGCGCATTCCAGCACGGTTTCCTGATGGTCAATCGGGAAACCGGTGCGGTTTTCTCGGGCTATTGGCCGGGCTTCGCACTGTTGTTGGCACCTTTTGTTTGGCTTGGCGTTCCCTGGGCTTGTAACCCGACACTGGTGGCTGCGAGCTTTCTGCTGATCGGCCGCATTGCGCGGGACCTGATCACTTCGCCACTGGCGGCTGGTTGGGCGCTGCTGTTCGCTCTGGCCTCGCCTGCATTTGTGGCGAATGGTATTAGCTATTATTCGATGCCGGCCCATTTGCTATTCAATCTGGGTTTCGCATGGCTGCTGCTAGCCCCCTCGCCCTTGCGTTTGTTTCTGGCCGGACTGGTGGGTGGTTTTTCGCTGGTGCTGCACCAGCCGTTTCCACATGCTGTCTTTGCGCTGCCATGGATTATCTGGCTGGCGACGCGCCGCGGCCAGATTTTGCGTAATTTGCTCTTTCTCGCAATGGGCTATTTGCCGGTAGTTCTATTACTTGGACTCGGTTGGTGGTTGTGGCGGCAGGACGTACTGCGCGAGAGTGTGCAGGCAACTGTAGTCATGCATGCTGTTGGCGGCGGGGCTACTCCTGCCTTGATGGAGCGGTTGCAGGGCATGCTGCGGGGTTTCGTCGGCCTTCTCAATTGGCCCGACGATCAAATTATCATCGCCCGCTTGGGCGGACTGGTGAAATTGTGGCTATGGGCCTCGCCCATGCTGCTGTTGCTCGCATGGTGGGGAGTTCGGGGCGAAAAGGCTCCCGGAATCAGGCTGATGTGGGCATCTGCACTGCTGACATTTTTCGCCTATTTCCTCATCCGCTTTGACCAGGGCCATGGTTGGGGCTATCGCTATTTTCATTCCGCCTGGGGCGTTTTGCCGGTTTTGGCGGCCTTGGGCGTGATTAAACTGGCGGCGGATGATGGCCAACGCGTGTTCAGGCAGGTTGCCATGCTCGCCCTGATGAGTCTGGTTGCAGCGAACGCACTTCGATTCGTGCAGATGGGCGAATTCATGCAAACGCATCTGGCGCAATTTCCGCCGCGCGTTGAGGCGGAGCGAAGGATCGTGCTGCACAATGGCCTCGGCTACTATCCCTATGATCTTATCCAGAACGATCCGTGGCTGCGAGGCGACCAAATCATCATGTTTGCGCGGACCGCAGAAGATGCCGAGAAAATCAGGAAGCATTTTCCAGCTGCGCGCCAGGTATCGGCAAATCGCTACGGAAAAACCCTGGTCGATGCCGGGGCTGAGCAATAAGCTCGTTCCAGGTAGGTAGCCGCGTTTCTCTGGTCAGTCCAGGGCAGCAAGATGTTAGTGCAGAAAGCTGCGCAATCGTTGTACTCCTGCGTCACCATGGCTTGTGTTAGAAAGCGCATCGGCCTCGGACACCTGCTTGGTCTCGTTGCCGATGATCTCGTCGCCTTTCTTGATCGCGCCGATGCGGCGGATGTCGAGGCGGACGCTGGCGTAGAACTTGAGCGCGTTGCCGCCGGTGGCGATTTCTCGCAAACTTGGGCTTTTCAATAAGCTTGAGGAATTATCGGGCACTTATTTGCTGGAGGGGTACTAGTTGTAGGTCTGAACCCGGTGCGGGTGGCGATGGTGTCCGATCCGGCACAGTGGTTGTGGAGCAGTTACCGTGCGCATACGGGCTTGGTCGTGCTGCCTCCCTGGCTGGATTCGTTGGCGGTGCATGGCTATCTGCTGAGCTACGAGGAGGCGTCTGAACGTGACCGTGTGCTGGCCAGCCAGCCGCTATGTGGTGCTGATGGCGCATGGAAAAATGGGGACGATTTATTCAAATGGATTGATCAATTCGATGCCGCAATCCTCAAAATCTTTGATGTTTCGGGTGGCCATGGCAAACCCATGGGCGAGGGCGATGCTGGCGATTTGCCCGTCCGGCAGGCTCATGGCGCGCCCTGTTTCCTTGCGATGCCCCATGATTTCGGCATAGGCGTGGGCGGCCGGTGCGGTAAAGTCGAGCACCCGTTCTTCAAATGCCTGTGCAATGAATTGTTCAAACCGGGTTTGCAACTGCCGTCGGCGCAGGCCATCCGGCAAAACGCGCAGGCCGTATCCGATTTCGGCCAGCGTAACCGTAGTGACGAATAGCAGATTGCTTTCCTGGGAATTCAGCCAATTCAGAACAGCCGGTGAAGGCTGCGGGCGCATGACTTCAGANATCACATTGGTGTCAACGACGATCATCAGGCGAAACTCTGCGGGNCGTGTGGCGCATGTTGCGGGAGTTCCAACTCAACTCCGGATTCGGTCCCAAAGNACTNTNTGGAAAGNTCGCCCAGCCGTTTGGATGGGGTGACCGCTTGACGAAGGATGCGCCGGGCTTCTTCTTCCATNGATACGCGGTGATAGGCGGCGCGGATACGCAGACGCGCGATCGTGTCGTCGTCCAGTTTGCGGATGCTTAGATTGGCCATGATTCATTCCCCTGTGTGCAGTCACATGCTGGCATTGTATGCTCGTGACTGCATATGGGCAACGCAGGAAAACAAGGTCAGACACGATTTACCCCAAAAAATCCATCAGGGCCAAACCCCGCTGTGGGAGCGGCGCCTTTATGCCCATCAGGGTGCTTGCGGGTGCTCCTTGCACGATTTTCCAAATGGACAATCTCGGATAACCATTCGTTTGCCGGTGGCAAGGTGCAGCGCGGGGATTCGGCGTGGAACACGCACTGCCGTGCACAATGTCGGTAACTCACCTATGCCATTTCGATCGGGAGCTCCGTTTTTCTACTCGTCGATTGCGCGCCGAATAATATCGGATGTGAAGCCCCGACTTTGCATGAAGCGCATTTGCCTGGATTTCTCAGCCGCATCGGCTGGCAGCGAGCCGAATTTCTTCTTCCACACTTCGCGTGCCCGCTCGATTTCGCTGTCGCGATTGTCGCTTAGTACGGCTTCGATAATGCTGTCGCGCACGCCGCGCTGACGCAGGTCGTATGCCAGCTTGATGCTCCCGGATCGCGCGCGATGGTCCGCTACATAGCTTTCGGCAAAGCGCTGGTCCGAAAGCCAGCTTTTCTGCTCGAACTCGTCGAGCAGCGGCTGGATATCGCTCGAATCAAAACCCGCCTGTTCCAGTTTGCGGACGAGTTCGGACCGGCTGTGCTCGCGCCGGGCCAGCAGGCGCAGGGCGCGTTCACGCAGTTCGCCGGGTTCAGGCTTCGTCTTCACTTTCGGCGGCGGCAGTCGGGTTGTTGACGCCGACGGCGGCACGGATCTTGGCTTCGATTTCCTGCGCGATTTCCGGGTGCTCCTTCAGGTATTCGCGCGCGTTGTCCTTGCCCTGGCCGATCTTCTCGCCGTTGTAGGCATA
>Ga0031656_10000388_pt1 | contig 14760 bp, 17 predicted proteins | sample FrelakmetDIP11DI_FD_55080 | JGI IMG/M metagenome (GOLD analysis project Ga0031656, IMG submission 55080) | Freshwater lake sediment microbial communities from the University of Notre Dame, USA, for methane emissions studies - DIP11 DI | ecosystem: Environmental > Aquatic > Freshwater > Lake >... | reverse complement strand
ATGGAATAAACCTTCAAGCAGTAGTTACCGATGGATCTGGTAATCTGTCGTTACAGAACAAAGTTTCTAACCTTGGTACCAGTTCTTTAAATCAAATAGCAGTTTTTTCAGGTTCTACCGGACAAATAATTAAGAATTGTAGTGGAACTGTAAGTAATACTGGAAGACTAACAGTAAACTCTTTAACATCATCAGGGTTAAAATATCCAACTAGTGATGGAACACCAGGACAGTTCATGTTTACCGATGGAAGTACAAATTTAGGATTTGGTAATTTCCCTTCATTTGGAATAAATAAAATGTTAGGAGACGTTCATACAATTAAAAATACAAATCTTAACATAGGAGATCATATTGAGTTTGATACTAGAATTTACGATAATACGACTAGTATTGTTCTAGATATTACAACTCCTTATACTAATTTATCTAATGTTCCGAGTATTGGGAGAATATTTTTAGCTAAGAACTTAGAATATCTTATGACGGCAACTGTTCAAGAACACGATAAAACAGGATTATTAGAACTACAATGGTACGATTCGAACAATTCAGTTTTGATTGGTAGAAGTGTAATTAATGATACATCTGTTAACGATGATGTTTTTACTGTAATAGCTAAGTATACTGCACCTATTTTTGATACTAGAGTAGAATTAAGGATCATTAATGTCACACCAAACTTCAACAGTTATACAAAAGTTTTCTTAGAAATCGAACAATTAACATTCACTAGTGTTTCAGTTCCACCTTTTTACTTTCAACAAAATAGGTTATTAGCAGATAAATATCTGATTAACGTTATAAATTTGAATATAGGAGATCATTTAGTATACGATGAATTATTGTTTACAAACAATTCTAACATGACATTGGATATGATAACTCCTTATACCAATCTAGTAAATGTAGATAGTATTGGAAGAATATATCTAAAAAAAGGAAAATATTATTATTTGACTGGTATTATTCAAGAACATGATAAAAGTGGTATTTTAGAGTTACAATGGTATGATAGTGATAACAATCTACCAATCGGTAATAGTGTTGTTAATGATACCGTCAACGATGATGTGTTTAGTATCAAATGTTTACATCATAACACATCTTTTGATATAAGAGTTGAATTAAGAATTGTTAACGTTACTCCAATATTTGTAAGTTATACAAAAGTTTTCTTAGAAATAGAACAACTTTAATATGAAAATCAAAGTAAAATTTATTTTCGATTCAAAAACTTGGAACCTTCAGTGGTGCTAGGAGTTTGAACATCGAAAAACTTACAAAGGGTGCTAGGGTATGTCAAAAAAGAAAGTTAAAAATGAAGATTATGGTTTACCAAGAACATATATTGAACTTGATTATTACTTTGAATGTTTAGACAGGAAATGTCAAAATTTTAAACCTAAACATAAAAATGAACGCCCCGTTTACAATCCATTAACAAGAAGAGTCAATAGTTCTGACAATATTAAGAAAAAAAAGTATAGAACCGAAGAATTGTATCACAATCATAAAAAATACTATGTTACTGATTGTATAACTATTGGTTCTGATAAAGAAAGCTTATTTGATACACCTACATTCAAAAACTTTCATAAACTGTTGAAGGAGAGAGACTATACCACACCTAAGAGATTTGAACATTCTATTGACGAATTGTGTAAACTGTTTGAAAACAATAAGATCAGATTAAAACCATATTCTGAAAACATTTATAGAACTATAGATGAATACGTTTCAATATTCAATCCAAATAGGGAATCCGTTTTAAATTATACAAACATGAAAAAGGTTTTCACAGAGTTAGAAAAAGAAAAAGTAGTATACGAAAAACAATTTATAGAAGATCGTAAATATATGTTTGACTATGAAAAGTTACATTTCTAACCTTTTTTACTATATCTTTTCTTACTATATTTTTTTTTACTTCCACCTCTTCCTCGATTTCGTTTCATCATTGTACTGTTTCTACTATTTTTTGGTGAAGAACGCTTCCTCCTACTTTTTGCTCTACTAGTTCGATAGCCGGAACGTTTTCTAGAATATGCTCGGTTACCAAACATTCCAATAAGTCTATTAAGTTCACTTGGTGATGGCCTTTTACCACTTCGTTTAGATCTTCGTCTTGAACTTCTACGCGAACCTCGTCTTGAACTTCTACGCGAACCTCGTCTCGATCCGTGATGACTTCTTTTAGGTGTCAAGAGAATATTATTTCTCCTAACCATTTCAATCAACTCTTTTTTCCCCTTTTCTCCAACACCGTAAACACCGTATTCATGCAAAGCTTTCTTTAATTCTGAAGAAGTAAACCCTTCATTCAAAACTTTATCATATTCATCACCGTAGCAAATGTTTTGAAATGCATTGCATGGATCGTCAACACAAGGAAAATCACAATCTGGGATCCCTATTTTGTAATACTTGATATAATTTTCTAATTGTTTCTTTGTCATAGTGTCACAAAAAGGAACTCCTCTCATACCAAGAAAACATCTCAATTCATCTTCAGAATATTCTTCTAGTATTTTATCAAAAACGAATCTACAGTCTCCCATATCCAAAAGATCTCTAGATCCATTGGGATAATCACCACTACAATATAAATATTGGTTGAAATTATCAATTAGACCTCCTCTTCCTCCATAGTTTACCCAGTTTCCATATTCATCACAATATCCTCCTCCATTTCCGCCTCTGTATTTAGAGTTCACAGAAGGGGAATATGAAGTATTTGAAACCAATCCACTACAATTGTTAGCTCCAACTACGGCATGGAACTTTCTTTCTTCTAATTCTTGTAACTTTTTAGTACTTTCAATCCTAATTTTAGCAGAACATTTAAGATTATCTCCAGCGGTATCACTATCAACAGTAACTTGGTCTTTTTTTATATCATCTTCGTATTTTTTAAATGTAGTATGAATTTCACCAAGATACGATTTCTCATTATTAGGAAACGGTACAATAAATTTATTCCATTCTGAATCCTCCAACAAATCTTTTAATGATTGACCGGAAGAACTACTTCCACCTCCTGAAAAATTAGGATTTGTTGATCTAGCAATACCATAGTTACCATATCTTCCTCCTACTCCGTACTTGCCTGCTCCAAATGGACCACAAGGATCACAAGGATCATAGCAAGGGTTAACGCCTCGGAACCTTGGCATACAAGGATCATAGCAAGGATCTTTATAAAATGGTTGGCAAGGTTGATTTAAACTATAACTGTTCATCATAGGATTTCTTCCAAGTAGAGCTCGGTTTGATAAAGGTGTTACAATTTTATTACACCATGCGTTTTGTAAATAAGGGTTCTGCATTCTTGGGAATCCTCTACGATTCATAGGATCACATTTAATAAAATCACCATCAAGATATCTTCCAAAACGTCGATCTCCCATTTCTTTTTGTTTATAAAAAATATTTATTAACAATTTTCATTAAAATATTTTTGTTTAGGCATACGAAGTTAGCCAGACTAGAGGTTAGAAATGTGTGAAAGTGATGTAAATATATCGTTTCCAATCGTTATGATTCACAATAAGGTAGAAAATCTAATATGGATATGTACGAAAAATGAGCAAAGCGAATTGTCTTATGTTTCGGTGTTCATAAACAAATATAAAAATGAAAAGATTGTAAACGAATTCGATAAGTTTGAAGACATTATTAAATTGATAGACGATTTGAAGATTAAAGGATGGGTAAAAGGTTATATGCCAGAGATAGAAATGAAAGATGAGAACAATAATATATTGTTCAATTACAAACTATGAATTAAAATTTAGTTATTTTGTCAAAATAACTTAATAGTATACCTACGCAGAGAGCTTCGCTCTCGGATAACCCTCCGGCAAGTATACCTACGCAACCCTCCGGCAAGTACGAGCTTCACTCTTCAATGAGTGAATTTGTGTACTTGGAAATAATTATTGAAGATGTTATTAATTTTGTGTTTAAGAGAAAAAATATCATTATTGATGAGAATAAAGAGATGATATGTGAAAACTGTTCAATATATAAAAATGATAACTTTTTCCCTATTCCAATTAAAAAGTATAAAGACACGATTTATTGTGAAAAATGGATTTGTTCATATTTATGTTTCAAAAAGTTTATTGAGAAGAAACAAAATGATGGTGATATGAAATATTTACATTCGTTAAACATTATGTACGTCTGTTTACCATTTTTACTAACAAATACGTATGAACCTGACAATATTTAATCCAAAATTTATATTTAGTAACCTTTAGTCGAGGGAGTTTCTGAGTTTCAATGATAAGTATTTTTGATTTATTTAGGCGTTTATGATTTAAAAAGAAGGAACAGGAATGTTTTATAGATTCTCTTCCATTAGAACTTTTTCATAAGATTCTTATTTTTATCCTTACCAGATATTATAAGTTTAACAAAATGTAGATCAGTTTCTAAACGTTGGAAATTTACTATGATATCCGTTAAAAGGATAAATTAATTTTTTTCTATGTTAGGAAATTATAAAAAAATTAATATTGAGCTTGATGGTACAGGTTTATTAAATAACAAATTTAATTTTTCAATCTATTCCTAACATATTTGGAAGACAAAATGGAAATTTTGGAAAACGTATGCAGAGCTGAACAATTAGTTAACGAAGAGCCAACGATGACCGTTATCGAATTGGACTCTAAAGATAATAATATTGAAGATGTTATTGAAAAGATGAAAACATACGAAAACGTTTATTATGGACAATCATATTTAAAAAAAGCTATTGAATGGAATAGTTTGGAAATGGTAAAACTAATTTTTAAACAAAAAACTGATGTGAATCACAAATATACAGATGAAGAATATTGTCTTAATGATATGTATCCAACTCCACTATTTTTATCAATTCGTGGTGATAAAGATATTGAAATAGTTAAACTATTGATAAAAAATGGTGCAAATTTGAAAGATAAAGATTCTAAAGGTAACTCAGTTTTGTATACTTCTTTAATGTATGAAAAGCGTATAGATATTATTAAATTGTTTGTGGATCTTGGTTTAGTTGAAGAAGATCCAAACGCTTTTCAAAACATCAACAATATTCGGTTGAGTTATGAAATTATTAAACTATTAATTGATAATGGCGCAGCATTAAATACTGATAAAATTTATGGGTCAGTTCTAAGTGATAGTATAATGTCTATAAATGAATGTCATCATACTCGTGATGAAAAATTTAAAATTATCAAATTGTTGGTAGAAAATGGAGCAGATGTTAATTTTATATCTAAAGATGGATTTTCAATCTTACAAGAAGTTGCAAAATATATTCCTAAAGATGAACAAAAAAAATATTGTGAATTGCTTATAAAACATGGTGCAAATGTTCATTATAAAAGAAAAATCACAACACAACCATTTTTATATGTTAATATGTTTCTAAAAAATGAAGAAACTACTAGAAATTTGATTAAATATCTTGAGATTAACGATTTTGAAATCAATTTTAAAGGAGATAGAGATACAAAAGAATCTGTTATTGATAGTTTCACAAAATATGGATCAGAAGATGCTTTTGAATATATTAAAGTTCAAGCGTGTTAATACCTACGCAGGCTCCGGCAAGTATACCTACACAGAGAGCGAAGAGCGGAGCTCGGGTTCCCCTCGAGTAACCCTCGGAGTATTAAAGTTAATAAAAAGTATTTTTTTTACCATTTTACTCGATTTTCAATAATATCCAAATTTACCATGATATCCGTTAAAAGGATAAATTAATTCTTTTTTGTCAATAATTCTTTCTATGTTAGGATAATATAAATGTGAATGAGGAAATACTTTTTGAATTATTCCATCTTTTTCACAAAATGATTGAGTTGGTATGTTATAATACAAATAGTCGTAAGTATTTGGATGTTTGTTATATAATTCTTTGTAAGCAAAGATTTGTTTCATTTTTTATTAACCTACAATAAATCATAAATGGAATACGATAATCTAGAAAATGTAGTATTTAACGAAAGTAAGAGTCAAGACACAGAAAGAAACAATTTGTTAATGAAATATTTTGGATCATCCGGAACACAAAAATATCTTAATGAAAACTTTACCAACAAAAAAAAATATTTTTCAATCCCGTTTTACATTTTGAAAGGCTCTATACTATCATCTTTTATTTTAGGAGGTCTGTATTTGTTTAACACTGATACAATAAAGAACAGTTTTAGCTTCGTTTACAATCCTTTTATCAAAAATATGTTGATTATCTTGATTTCTTTTTGTTTTGTTTTCTTAATAATTATTTCATCTAACTCTGTTTTAACATAAGCAAAATTAGTAACATTCCTCATGATGAAATAATATATTACCATCTAATGTTCTACATACATTTTTAGCTTGAGGACCTTCTGTTGGATAAGTTTCATAACAAATACCCGATATATTAAATTTTACTGTTGATATGTTTACACATTCTTCGTTTATTTTTGTTTCATCACAATTTTCATTTTCTAAATCTAATATCGTTTCGCTTTCACAAACATATTGTGTATTTGTAGAACTCGTAATCTTTTTACAAGTTCCGTATTCACTATCCATTCTAAAACGAGGAAAATTACATTTTCTTCCATTAATCGGATTATCATCTGAATCAATCTGTCGAGGAAAACATTCAATACAACTAAAAAGGAGAACAAAAAGAAGAATAGAGTTCATTTTTAGTTGATTTATTAACGAACAAACTTATAGTTTCATTTTTAAATTATAAAAACAAGAAGAAGGAATGTCTAATACAAATTTATTTTTAACAACAACCAACAATTTAAAAAAAATTAATAAAGAGGAAAAAATAAAACTTTTTTTGATTTTGATATCTAATTCTAAAGAATTGTACGAGTTTGACAACAAAAAACTTTATTACAAGATGGACGCTAACGATTTAAAGAAAATAAACCACTTTATAGAAGATAACAATCAAAACATTTAAAAAATGAGAAAACACTCTAAGACTTCGATAAATGAAGCTTTGTTATATAGAAACGCCCCTCCTTATGAAGCCAAAAACTTAAAATATTCAAAAAAAAAAGGAGGAGATGGAACATTATATGTTTCATTACCAAACAAGAACAACACTTTTAGCTGGAGAAAAGAAACAACACCTGCAGCAAAGAATTATTTAAACAAAAAAAGTTCATCTAAACGACGTACAAGTATTAGACGAGGAAGTCGGTATAAAAATGTAAAGAACGATGAGGACGATGAGGATGAGGAGATCAAACCTAAGCGAAGACATAATCGAAAACAAAGTAAAAGACGAACTAGAAGATCGAGTTTAGTAGAAAAACCATTTAATTTAGATTGTACACAAAAATATGATGAAAAATATTACGAGAAGCCTCATCCACCATATTCAGCTAGAGAATGTAAATATGAAAGGTTACAGGGTAATGATGGAAATATGTGGACATCGTCTCCAAATGAAAAAAATGTATTTAAATGGACAAAAGTACATAGTTATGATCATTTCAATCCAATGAATCAAATGAATCTGATGAATCCAATGAATCCAATGAATCCGATGAGTCAAAGATATAGTATGAATCAGATGAATATGATGAATCCGATGAGTCAAAGATATAGTATGAATCAGATGAATATGATGAATCCGATGAGTCAAAGATATAGTAACATGATGAATCCGATTAATCCGATGAATTCGTTAAATCCTTTGAATCCGATGAGTCAAAGATATAGTAACATGATGAATCCGATTAATTCGATTAATTCGAACATGTTTATAAATCCAATGGCTGCAGCAATAGAAAAAGAAATGATGGTTGATAATATTATAGCTTACATATATAACGAACTCGGAACACCGATAGATTCACAAATGATAGCTCAAAATAGACCGAATCTTCTTAACAATATATCTAATATGCTAACAAACTTTTTAACTGGGAGTTCTAATTCATCTAATTCAGAGGTTGTTAAACCGATAGTTCAACCAACTTGTCTTAAAAAAACTAAAATGAGACCTTCTGGAACTGGAACTGTTACTGTTGTACAAAATTCTCCTCAGAAATCTGGAACCATTAAAGCAGAAGCAGAAGAACAAGAAGTTGAAGGACCAATAATAATTTAGTATATTTCTTTGTTTAAATCATTCAAACAGTTGTTTGTTTCAGATAGTTTAAAAATTAGGTCTTCATAAGATATATTAGAGGTTTGTGTTTTTAATTGAATCTGATGAATTGTTTCCTCATTGATATCAGTTTTTAAACATCCTATCTTTTTTAACTGGTTAAGATACTCCTCATACCACATTATTTCAAATTCATCTTCTTTTTGTTTCAATAAACAGTTTATCAAATTCATTCTTTCCAACAACAGTTTACTTTTTTTCTCACTTTTTTCCAACATCTTATTTGTTTCGTATATCAAAACCTTTCTGTCTAAATAGTTTTGTAGATCGTTTCTTGAATAATCTGTCAACAAAGATTTCCTAGTTTCAATTTCTTCTTGTTCTTTTTGTTTCTTCTTCAAGTTGTTATATTCTATCTCGGCTTCTAATATTTTCCTTTCATCAGTTACTTGATCTTCTAAGATTTTATCGTCTATGACCTTATAATTGGTTTCTGAATGATTTTCTGGAGTATTAGTAACTAACATAAAAACTCCCATTTTACCGATAACTATTGGAAGTAGTGAATCAGTTTTTTTTAGAATCTTTCTAGAAATCTCTTTACATTTTGTTAAAGATCCTACTCCTCTTACTTTAACATAACTTTTTTTTGTATTAGCATCAACCAAGAATGATAATAGAACACATTCATCTGTTGAAGTCGGATCTTTAATTGATCTCATTACCTCAGGATAATAAACAACTTTATCCTTTATACATTGTTTTAGCTGTTCTTCATTCAAATGAGGAACTTCTTCGTTATAAAATGGATTCGTTGACATTATATTTCTTTTATATCGAATCCTAAAGTAAAAAAAAATAAGTTTAGACGTTTCTTTGCAATCTTCTACTCATTATAAATTTGAACTTTTCGATTGGTACTCCATTCAAAATGTACTCGAACGTTTTGTCAACATATATATAGTTGTTTCTCTTAAAATATTCTTTACAACCTTCTTTATCATTTAATACTAACCAATATAAAAATCTAAGAAAATGTTTATCTTTCAATAACAATGAATAAATGTCAGAATTAGTTTGTAAATATATAAAGAATGAAAAGTCAAATGGTTTGTCCTTAATTCTTAGTTTCCAAAAATGTAAAAGGAAATAAACATCTTCCCAAAATTTACTGTTTTGGATACCGTCTGTTAAACCTTTGAATGCTAATATTTTGATTTGTTTATCAAAATCTGTTTCAATCTTTAATAATAACAGATAATGAGCAATTTCTTCTTCCTCTTTCCTTCCAAGTGTCCAAAACCCTTGCCGTAACAGATATAAAGAAGGATCTTCACCAATTTGAAGGTTCATATTATAAAACATTTTAACTATCTCTTCTACCGTACATCCAGTCTTTTTCCAATCTATGTAACTACTTTTTACATTTGGAATATAAACTTCAAAATTATTCAGATCTAACTCTTTTATCTCTAAACTTTCAAATCTTTTAATCTTTTCAAGAGCATTTTTGTAATTTGAATCCATTTTTGGTCTAATAAAGTATTTGAACATTGAAACTAAATTTTAATGTGAAACCCGAAAAAGGAGCGAAAAGCTTCGGCGGAACCCTCAGGTATTCGTCTCGCGAAACTTTTAAAAATTTAGTTTCAATGTTCAAATACTTTATTAGACCAAAAATGGATTCTCAAAAATGTATTTTGAGTAAGACGAATGGTAATTGTAACAAGTTATATAACGAAAATTGGATTTTTGATAACTTACCAAAACCAAGAATCGTTAATGTCAAACCATCAATAACTGTCAGTTCTTCCACCACAAGAACAGTTGAAAGTATAAATTCTTGGTTAGATTGGTTTATAATGTCTTTGTTAGGGAAACTACACAAAATGTCTAAAAATGAATCGTTAATATTGGTAAAATATCTTACAAACTTATGGCAATTATACACTTATAAAGATCAACCAGAATCTATTCTACAAAAAATTAATAACCAATTGATTCTTATCATACAAAATAAAGCTCAATTTGAAACTTTAGATGAATATGAATCGTATGACTACAATAATTTGATCGATCTTAGTTTGGATGAAACAAAATGGAATCGTTTAAGATCTGAATTAAATGTAGACAAATGGGCACATAATGATTTAAAGAAAGCGGATCTATCTAATATAAATGAGTGGGCTAGTAATAAACGAATTATGTATAGAAGATCTTGGTATAAACCTGTTTTAGAATCAATCCTTTTAAAAATAAAACAAAATGAAATAGTTGGAAAAGAAAGACAAATACTAATCAAACACTTACATGAAGCTTGGTTTATAACATCTCCAAATGTAATAACTCCAAGAATGTGAAACTTAAAAAGATGATTTTTTTTTGAAAAGAAAATAGAAAGAAGCCTAAAACTTCTTTCCAATTAAGAAATTGGTTTATTCAAACTAGTTAAAGTTTGTTTTTATCCGATACTACCGCGTGGAGGTTTTCTTAGTACAAACCGAAAGGTTTGGGCGAACCAGTTTCAATGGTCCGAGTATCTTGTTGTTCTTTTTTTTATGCTCTAAGCAAAGGATCTTGTCCAAAAATGGGTGGCGCTGCTATTATTTGTTGTTCTGCGCTAAGTTTTTAGAAGTGTCTACTGTTTGGTACAGTAGGGACACTTATGGTTCACACCGTATAGGGCTTGATGAGTGTAGTAGAGCTCCCTTAACTCTTCCAAGAGAGAGCAGATCTCATTTCGCGAACGATCCGACAACTCCGAATCCGTTCGGGTGTTCTCGATCTGTATCTTGATGAAACAGAAAAGGTCGGATACGTGTAGGTCAAAGTCGTATTTCAGACTCCACTTGTCCCACAATTCATCCTTGACAGAGTTGATTCTGTCAATGACATCCTTCTGGATACCGCCGATTTTCTCATTGATAGCTTCCATCGTGAGCGTGAGCGTGAGATAGAATTGCAAAATGTTGTGATAATCTATTATATGTTGTCTAAAAAAATAAATTTTGATTAAAAACGTTCATTAATTAACCTTTTTTACAAACTTTCGTGTATAAAGATCTATAAGATTTAACATTTTTAGGATTAATATTGAAATTGATTCGTTGAAACTAAAGTTTGTCATAAAAATTTATTTTTATCATCAATGAATTGGTATATTGTGGTCGCCCATAAACTTTAAATCGACATAAGATTTAAAGTTTGTGAGGCTAACCCACTTGAAGAATCCCGTTTAGGGATTTCTTCAACGAAGCTTGGTTTATGATGCGGACGCTATGTACTACTGCCTGAAAATATTCACACTTCTTCGACGAGGTTCTCTCATCTGAATGATACCGGAAATATTCATATGAGTCGTCCTCAATCAGTGGCTCGATTCTAATGAAGATAAAGAAGACTAGACCCTTTGATGGCTTCGACGAAGCGCTTTCACATCTGAATGATAATGGCTTCTACGGCCACAAATAATACCGGAATATTCATATGTGAGGTGCATTCCTCTTAACCTTCGTGTGTGCTAAGAAATCATCGTTGGATCCAAGATCCTCATCCAGAGCCAACTCGAAAATAAAACTTTTATTTTATTGTTTTTTTAGATACTTATCAATGTAATATCTCTTTACCCATTCAGCTAACTTTTTATCTAAAGATACAACTAATATCTTGTTATCAACAGTTATATCACTAAAAACAGTATCCAAGTATTTATATGTTGCATTACGTTTGTTTATGATTTTTAGATTATCGTCCTCAAAATGAACATTCTTTTCACAACTATCGTTTACCAGTATCAAATCGTAATCTTTTTTGTCTACATTTGATAAATAGTTACATTCTATGTAAAAAATGTTCCTAAAAAAAATAATTGGTATATGATTCAGTTTATCTTCAAACTTACTATCTAATGGTTGTATTTTTAACGATTGAAATATTTTTGTATCTTCAACACTATCTGATGTGTCTTGTATTTCTGAATACTCATCATCGATATTATTTATGTTTTTATTTAAAGAGTTTGCTAAATCCTGAACGTATTTGACGATGAAACTTACCCCTTTTATCTCCTGAAACTCATTTCCTGTATCAATTAATAGGATAGGTATCTTAGTTTGTTTTGAATTTAGAAGTCCTTTTCTCGAGAATTCATCGTTAATTAGTATAGATTTAACATCTATTTTCTGACGTATTTCTTCTATACACGATACAAATGCGTTATCTCTGATTAACTTTTGACAAGCTGGTAACTGATTTGAATATACTAAAACTATTTCTTTCATTTATTTAACGAATAAGTTTAAAAATGATTTTTTTTTTTGTTTTAGTAAAGATCACGAGCTCTTAATGGGGGTCTTACTGTAATAATGTTATACATTTTAGGTCTATGTTCAAAAATCTTCAGGTCTTCTAACTTCCCTAGTTCTTCCATATATTCTAATGGATTTGAACAAACATTGAATAAAGGTTCAACTTCTAACAATCTTAACATCGAATCTACACAATATTGTAAATACGAATGTAAATCATTTCTAGTTAAAGCTGGTAGATCAAATGGAATTATTTCAAGAATAAATTGATATTCTATATCATAAACCTCTTTAGCAATTTCGTGGATCTTTTCCTGACTAATCTCATCTTTCAACAAAGTAGTTATTACATAACATCCAAATACTTTATGTAAATCTTCATCCTTAAAGATAAACTTGTTAGCTCCAACGAATCCATTGCATACTTTTTTTCTTTGTAACATAAAGATTACAGCAAAAGATATTGAAAAGAAGATTCCTTCTACAAAAGCCATTTTGGTTATCTTTTCAGCTATATTTACAGATAGTCCTATTTTACTGACATATTCTCTTTTTAGTAGAACACTTTTATATTCGTTCATCATATCAGCAGCTGTTTGTGGAGTAACTTCGTTTCCACAAACTATTAAAAACATCTTAGCATAAACTTTTGAATGTATGATTTCTATTACATTTTGTTCGGCATAGAAATGTTCAGCCGTCTTATTATTCAATTCAGAACCCAAAGTTCTTACCAAATTGGCAACTAAAACATCAGACGATACAAAATATGTTGTAACAGCTCTTACAGTATCTCTTTCTCGTTCATTCAGTCCTTCAAAGTCATCAAGATCTTGTTTAGTAAAAGGTGTTTCAGAATCATTCCATCTCTGTTTTATAGCTATCAATAACAACATTCCCAAATCTTTTTCTTGTTCATTTTTGTCTGCAAAGATATAAGTTTCGTTTATAACATCATCTGCAGTTATAAGTGCCATGATTAGGAATATTACAGAATATGAAGAAATGAAATATAAATTTTTACAATGAAAAATTTGGTTTGATAACTCTAAATAAAGGTTTGATGCATCCTAACTTAGATCCAGAATCTTTTTTTATACGTACTTCCATGAAAGAAAAAGATGTAAACATGTTAATGGGGATAAATGATTCAAACAATTTGAAACTTATAGAAAACGGATATACTAAAGCATACCAAATATTAGGAATGTTGTTATTGTTTAATAAAAATAAGAATTTATTCGTAGAATGGTTAGAAAGTATGAACATTAATCCATTTGATGCTAAAAAATGTTATCAGTGTTTAATTGATTGGTGTGATCAACATCTTTAATAATAAAATTTATTTTTTTCGTTAATGAAAATAGATTTATAACTTTGCATCTTATTTAGTTCTAGATCTATAATTATTCGATCTAGCACTAAATGGAATGCAAAAGAACAAAGTTATCAGGAAGACGGCAAATTATGTCTTTGTCCATTGTGACCTGTTCAGTGATAGACTATATATTCGTCTATCACTGAACATGACACAATTAAATATCATATGGACGTCGAAGAATGTAGCCTAAGAGTCGCAGAGTCATCAAACAGGAATATGAACCAAACCAGCAAATCCGAGAAGCTCTTAGAAGTGCCAAATCGAAAATAAAATTTTATTTTTCTTTTTTTTTTGAAAAAAAATACAAACTGGACTCTTATTTAGTGTCTAACATACAAAGCGCGTCTAATTGACTATCATTTAACAAACACCTAAATGATTCATTTTTTACATGATTGATATAAAAACGAATATTTTTTATAGTATTGGACAAATTAAACTTTATGATCATTGAACTCTTAAAGTAAACTTTAATAGCAAGAACTTCACAATCAATCCATAATCTATGTTTATAATTGTGATCTCTTACTGGTTCGTTTAAAACTTTATAAAGGTCTTCAATAACCATTTTCAGTTCTGGATGTTTAACGATTCTCAAAATCTCTTTCACATTATTTAAAAGTTCCGAATATTTAAGGTCCATTGTAGAAACTTCCATTTGTTTTGACATTTCAATTTTGAAAAATAAATTTTGAAAAAGAATGACCCGATCAATAATGATCGGGCTAAGAAATTGGTTTATTCAAACTAGTTAAAGTTTGTTTTTATCCGATACTACCGCTTGGAGGTTTTCTTGTTCCAAACCTTTCGGTTTGGGCGAACCATTGAAAAGCTTTGCTTTTCTTTTTCGAATCCCTTTGGGATTCAATGGTCCGCGTATCTTGTTGTTCTTTTTTTTTGAGAGCAGAGCTCAACAAAAGTTTTCGGGGGTTTTCTGACACAGCACA
>Ga0031656_10000387_pt1 | contig 14781 bp, 13 predicted proteins | sample FrelakmetDIP11DI_FD_55080 | JGI IMG/M metagenome (GOLD analysis project Ga0031656, IMG submission 55080) | Freshwater lake sediment microbial communities from the University of Notre Dame, USA, for methane emissions studies - DIP11 DI | ecosystem: Environmental > Aquatic > Freshwater > Lake >... | reverse complement strand
GCGGTGGCGCTGTTCGATTTCTTTTTCATCCAGCCGCACTTCTCCTTCGCGGTGGCCGACGCCCAGCACCTCATCACCTTCGCGGTGATGCTGGCGGTGGCGCTCGTCACCGGCCAGCTCGCCGCCGTCGCGCGCGAGCGGCTGCGCTACATGGAAATGGCGCAGGCCACGCAGATGCAGGCCGAGGCGGAGCGGCTGCGCCATTCGATCCTGGCCAGCCTGTCGCACGATCTGCGCACGCCGCTCGCGGCGCTGGTGGGCCTGGCCGACACGCTCGCGCTGGCCCAGCCCCCGCTGCCGCCACCGCACGATGAGACGGCGCGCGCGCTGCGCGACCAGTCCCGGTCCCTGGCCGAGATGGTGAACAACCTGCTGGAACTGGCGCGGCTGACGCAGGGCCGGCAGCCGCTTAATCTGGAATGGCAGCCGCTGGAGGAAATCGTCGGCGCTGCGATCCAGCGGCTGGGGCCGGTGCTGAAAACGCATCCGGTGTCGGTCGCGCTCGATCCCGATCTGCCGCTGCTGGAATTCGACGCCGTGCTGCTGGAACGCGTGCTCGGCAACCTGCTGGACAACGCCGCCAAACATACGCCGCCCGGCACCCCGGTGGTGATCGAGGCACGCGTGCGCGGCGAGGCGGCCGAGGTGAGCGTGCGCGACAGCGGCCCGGGATTTTCGCCGGATGCCGCATCGGGCGCGGCAGCGCACAACGGCCTCGGGCTGTCGATCTGCCAGGCCATCGTCGCTGCGCACGGCGGAAAATTCTGGATCGGGAGTGAGCCGGACGGCGGCGCCCGCGTCAGCTTCACCCTGCCCCTGGGCACGCCGCCGGCGATCGGCGAGGAAGCCGAGGCCGCATGACCCGGGTGCTCATCGTCGAGGACGATCCGCAAATTCGCCGCTTCCTGCGTCTGGCGCTGGAGAGCGAAGGCTGCACGGTGCAGGAAGCCGGCCGGCTCGACGTCGGGCTGGCGGCGTCGCGTCTGGGGCCCGATCTGGTGCTGCTCGACCTGGGCCTGCCCGATGGCGACGGCCTCGACTTCGTTCGCGCGTTCCGCCCGCGTTCGACCGCGCCGGTCGTCATCCTGTCCGCACGCGGGCAGGAACAGGACAAGGTGGCCGCGCTCGATGCCGGCGCCGACGATTATCTGGTGAACCCTTCGGCATGGCCGAGCTGCTGGCCCGGGTGCGCGCCCAGTTGCGCCGGCGGGTTGCCGCCGGCGCTGCGGAAGAACCGCTGTTCCGCTTCGGCGAGGTGACGGTCGATCTCGACCGGCGCTCGGTCAGCCGGGCGGGCGATCCGGTGCACCTGACGCCGATCGAATACCGCCTGCTGACTTTCCTGATTACGCACGCCGGCCGGGTGCTCACCCATCGCCAGATCCTGCGCGAGGTGTGGGGGCCGGGCCACAGCGAAGGCGGCCACACCCTGCGGGTCTACGTGGGACGGCTGCGCCACAAGCTGGAGGCCGATCCGGCCCAGCCACGCTATGTGCTCACTGAAACCGGTGTCGGTTATCGCATGGAAATCTGAGCGGGCCGGCACAACACCCCGCGCGCGTTTACACCGTTTTTATACGCGCCCTGCCAGCATGGCGACTTCTGCTTAACCGGATCGCGCCATGACTTCAGCTTCCGACAACACACGCCTGCCCGTCCTGACCCTGGCTGCCCTCGGCGTGGTGTACGGCGATATCGGCACCAGCCCGCTGTATGCCATCAAGGAAGTGTTCGGCGGGACGCACCATCCAGTGCCCATCACGCCGGACAACATCCTCGGCATCCTGTCGCTGATCTTCTGGACCCTGGTGCTGGTGGTGTCGGTGAAATACGCCGCCTTCATCATGCGCGCCAATAACAATGGCGAAGGCGGCATCATGGCGCTGATCGCGCTGGTGCAACGCAACACGCGCAATGCCAGACAGGCGCGCGCGCTGGTGCTGCTGGGGCTGTTCGGCGCGGCGCTGTTCTACGGCGACGGCATCATTACGCCGGCCATCTCGGTGCTGTCCGCCATCGAAGGGACTGGAGGTGGCGACGCCCGCCTTCAAGCCCTGGGTGATCCCGCTGACTATCGGTATCCTGTTCGGCCTGTTCTGGGTGCAGCGCCATGGCACCGGCCGGGTGGGCGGCCTGTTCGGCCCCATCACCACGCTCTGGTTCGTGGTGCTGGCGATACTCGGCATCGCCAATATCTGGCACAGCCCAGGCGTGCTGGCGGCGCTGTCGCCGCACCATGCGCTGGGCTTTTTTCTGGCCGAGCCGGGCGTGGCCTTCTTCTCGCTGGGCGCGGTGTTTCTGGCGGTGACCGGGGCCGAGACGCTCTATGCCGACATGGGCCACTTCGGCACCCGGCCGGTGCGGCTGGCCTGGCTGGGTCTGGTGCTGCCATCACTGACGCTGAACTACTTCGGCCAGGGTGCGCTGCTGCTCGTCGAGCCGGAGGCCATCGCCCACCCCTTCTATCACATGGCACCCGAGTGGGCGCTGTATCCCATGGTGATCCTGGCGGGCGCGGCCACGGTCATCGCGTCGCAGGCGGTGATTTCCGGCGTCTATTCCATCACCCACCAGGCCATCCAGCTGGGTTACACGCCGCGCATGCTGGTGCAGCACACGTCGAGCGAAGTCCGCGGGCAGATCTACCTGCCGGGCGTGAACTGGGCGCTGTTTCTCGCGGTGGTGGCGCTGGTGCTGGGCTTCGGCTCGTCGTCGAGCCTGGCCTCGGCCTACGGCATTTCCGTGTCCGGCACCATGATCATCACCACCCTGCTGGTCTATGTGGTGGCGCGTCGCGCCTGGGGCTGGGGCCGCGCGCGCAGCCTGCTGATCCTGGGCGCGTTTCTGCTCATCGACCTGGCCTTCTTCGGCGCCAACCTGAGCAAGATCGCCGACGGCGGCTGGTTTCCGCTGGCCTTCGCCGGCGTCCTGTTCCTCCTGATGACGACCTGGAAACGTGGCCGCGACCTGCTCAAGGCGCGGCGCGACCGCGATGCCATGCCGCTCGATGCCTTCGTGCAGAGCATGAGCGGCGCCGACATTCCCACGGTCCCGGGCACGGCTGTTTTTCTCACCCCGCATCCGGAGCAGGTGCCGCATTCCCTGCTGCACAGTCTCAAGCATTACAAGTGCCTGCATGAACGGGTGGTGGTGCTCAATGTGAACTTCGCCAATGAACCCTTTGTGCCGGTGGAACAGCGCGTGAAAGTGACGCAACTGGGCGATCGCTATCACCGGGTGGAGGTCTTCTTCGGCTTCATGGACCGCCCCGACCTGACCGGTGCCCTGCATCGCTGCACCGACGCCGGCATGGCCTGCGATCTGGACAACACGACCTTTTTCCTCGGCCGCGAAACCCTGATCCCGCGCAAGAAATCGGACATGGCCTGGTGGCGCGAGAAGCTGTTCATCGCGATGTCGCGCAACGCGGGGACGGTGGCGGATTACTTCGGACTGCCGCCCAATCGGGTGGTGGAACTGGGGGCGCAGGTGGTGTTGTGACAGGAGGAAACTTCTGGACACATGGGAGCAGACTCTACTGCCGCGGGTTTCTCCGACACGACTTTCAAGGTCGAGATAGGTTAGATGCTATCGGTTTGCGCTATCGTCTGGTCTCCTCTTCCTGAGCGCGCTCGCCTTACTGCAACCATGACGCATCCCACCATTTATCACATCCCCGTCTGTCCGTTCTGCCAGCGGCTGGAGATCCTGCTGACGCTGAAGGGCCGACGCGACGAAGTCGACTTCCAGGTGATCGACATCACCCGGCCGCGGCCCGACTGGCTGCTGCACAAGACCCGCGGCACCACGGCGCTGCCGGTGCTGGAGACCGCCGANGGCCGCATCNTCAAGGAAAGCCTGGTGATCCTGCAGTACCTGGAGGACATTTACCCGGAGCGGCCGGTCGCCCAGCGCGATCCTTACCGGCGCGCGGTGGAGAACATGCTGACGCGGATGGACGGCGAGTTCTTCAGCCAGGGCTATGGCTGGCTGATGAACCAGGATCCCACGCGCCGCGATGGCTGCGGCAAGGCATGCTGAAGCAGTATGCGCAGCTGAACGACTTTCTGCTGGAGCATGCGCCCACGGGTCCGTTCCTGTTCGAGGACTTCGGCTGGGCGGAAACGGTGTTCACGCCCTTCTTCCAGCGCTTCTGGTTTCTGGAGTATTACGAAGATTTCGAGTTGCCCGATGACGCCCGCTACGCGCGCGTGCGCCAGTGGATCGACGCCTGCGTCGCGCATCCGGCGGCGCAGCAGACGAGCCGTGAAGAGATCATCAAGTTCTACTACGACTATTCGAAGGGGGCCGGTAACGGCGCCGTGCTGCCGGGGCGCAGCCAATCATCCATGGCGCTGGAACCCGACTGGCGCGGCCGTCCCTGGCCGCCGAAGAACAAGTACGAACACAGCGCGACCGATGCGGAATTGGGGCTGTGAACTTCTGGCCGGGCCAGGCTGGCAGATTCAGGACCACACCCCGGGCCGCGGCGAAAAACTGTCCAGCACACGCAGGTAGCTGGAACGCGCCATGGCGGCGGGATCGGACAGGTTTTTCTGGCTCATGCTGCCCTTCAGCTGGGCGACCGACACGTATTCCTGCTCGCTCATCCAGCGTTCCATGTCGTGCAGGATCTGCGTGAGCCGGGCGGGGCCGTGTTGCAGCAGGCAGGACGCGAGATGGACGACGTCGGCGCCGACCAGCAGCAGCTTCATGGCCTCTTCATGGCTGTGCACGCCGCCGGTGGCGGCCAGCGTCAGATGGGTGCGGCCGTGCAGAATGGATAGCCAGCGGATGCGCAACAGCGCCTCGTCGGGATACGACAGGTGCAACTGGTCCACCACACACAGCGTATCCAGATCGATATCCGGCTGGTAGAAGCGGTTGAACAGGGCGACGCCCTGCGCGCCGGCCAGCTCCAGCTGTTTGACGAAATGCGGTAGCGAGGAAAAGAACGGCGACAGCTTCATCACGATGGGCAGGCTCACCGCGCTGCGCAGCTCGCGCAGCAGGCTGAGGTAGCGCGCCTCCACCGCCTCGCCGGATTCAAGCATCTCCGCCGCGACGTGATAGACGTTGAGCTCCAGCGCATCGGCACCGGCTTCCTGCAGCGCGTGGCCGAGCTCCACCCAGCCGGACGGCGAGACGCCGTTGAGGCTGGCCACCACCGGGATTTCCAGCCGCGACTTCAGGCGCTGCAGGTGTTCGAGGTAGCGTTCCAGGCCGCCCTGGAATTCGCCAAAACCGGGCAGAAAGCCATCCGCCTCGCCGTGCCCGATGCCGGCATGCAGCAGGAAGCGGTCCATCATCGCGTCTTCCGCCCGCAGCTCTTCCTCGAACAGCGAATACATCACCAGCGCGGCGGCGCCGGCATCTTCCAGGCGCAGCGCGGTGTCGAGGTTCTTCGACAGCGGCGAGGCTGAGGGCACCAGCGGATTTTTCAGCTTGAGGCCGAGGTAGTCAGTGGATAGGTCGATCATGTCAGGCTCCCGGTTTGGGTTCGACGGCATGGCCTTGGGCCATGTCCTGATACATCTTGAAACGTCGCTCGGCATCTCGCTGCGCCTGCTGCAAGAAACCTTGCGCGGCCTCGGGGTGGCTTCGCTGCAGCATGGCGAAGCGGGTTTCCGATTCCATGAAGGTCTTGACCGGCTGGCTGGGCGCGGCGGAATCGAGCTTGAAGGGATTGCCACCTGCTTCCGCCAGGCGCGGGTCGAAGCGGAACAGCGGCCAGTGCCCGCTCTTCACCGCCAGTTCCTGCTGACGCTGGTTGTAGAGCATGTCGTAGCCGTGGGCGATGCAGGGGCTGTAGGCGACGATGAGCGAGGGGCCGGCATACGACTCGGCCTCGTGGAACACGCGCAGGGTCTGCACGTCCTTGGCGCCGTAGGCGGCGGTGGCGACATACACATGGCCGTAGTCGCTGGCGATCTTGGCGAGGTCCTTCTTGGCGGTGGCCTTGCCGCCGGCGGAGAACTTGGCGACCGCGCCGATCGGCGTGGCCTTGGAAGTCTGGCCGCCGGTGTTGGAATACACCTCGGTATCGAGCACCAGGATATTGACGTCGTAAGGCAGCGCGAGCACGTGGTCGAGGCCGCCGTAGCCGATGTCGTAGGCCCAGCCGTCGCCGCCGATGATCCACACCGAGCGGCGGATCAGCCATTCGGCGACGCTGGCGAGCTCCTTCGCGCGGGGATGCCTGGAGGCCGCCAGCTTGTCGAGCAGCAGCGCAACGCGCTGGCGCTGCTCGACGATGCCCACTTCCTCACGCTGGTCTGCACTGACCAAAGCGTCGGCAAGGTTGCCACCGATCTCGTTCGCCAGTTCACGCGCCAGCTGCTTCGCATAGTCCATCAACTGGTCGGCCGCGAGTCGCATGCCGAGACCGAATTCAGCGTTGTCCTCGAACAGCGAATTGCTCCACGCCGGACCGCGCCCGGCGCCGTTGACGGTGTAAGGCGTGCTCGGCAGGTTGCCGCCGTAGATGGAGGAACAGCCGGTGGCGTTGGCGATCAGCATGCGGTCGCCGAACAGTTGCGTCGCAAGCCGGATATAAGGCGTTTCGCCGCAGCCAGCGCAGGCGCCGGAAAACTCGAACAGCGGATCGAGCAACATCGAACCCGGGATGGTGCCGTGCTTGATCATGCTGCGGTCGAACTCGGGCAGGCGCAGGAAGAAGGCGAAGTTGTCGCGCTCGGGGTCGCGCAACGGCCCGACCGGCGCCATGTTCACCGCCCGGCGCGAGACGTTGGACTTGTCGTGGATCGGGCAGGCCTCGACGCAGTCGCCGCAGCCGGTGCAGTCTTCCGGCGCCACTTGGTAGCTGATGTGAGTGCCGGCGGGGAACTCCTTGCTCTTCGCCGGCACGTGCTTGAAGGTCGGCGGCGCATCGCTGGCCGCTTCGGCAGAGAAAGCCCGGGCGCGGATCGCGGTATGCGGGCAGACGAACACGCACTTGCCGCACTGGGTGCAGAGATCAGCCTCCCACACCGGAATTTCCAGTGCGATGTTGCGCTTCTCGTATTGCGCGGTGCCGAGCGGATAGGTGCCGTCGACCGGCAGCAACGACACCGGCAGGCGGTCGCCGTGGCCCTGGTAGATCGGCAGGGTGAGGTCGCGCACGAAGTCGGGAACGATCTGCGCCACCGCAGAAGCAGGTTCAGGCGGTTTGCCGATTGCACCCGCTGGTTGGATGGTGACTTGTCGCAGATGTGCCAGCGTCGCGTCGATCGCACGGTAATTCAGCTCCACCAGCCGCTTGCTCTTCCGACCGTAGGTCTTGTCGACCGCATGCTTGATCGCGGCGATTGCCTCGTCCTTCGGCAGGAGGCCGGAGATGGCGAAGAAGCAGGTCTGCATGATGGTGTTGATGCGCCGCCCCATGCCGGCTTCGGCCGCCACCGCGTAGGCGTCGATCACCCACAGCTGCAGGCGTTTCTCGACAATTTGCGCACGCATTGTGTCCGGCAGCGTGTTCCACACCCGATCCGCAGGTTCCGACGTGTTGAGCAGGAAGACGCCGTCGGGCGCGGCATGTGCCAGCAGGTCGTAGCGATCGACGAACACCGGTTGGTGGCAGGCAACGAAGTGGGCCATGCCCGCCTCCACCAGGTAGGCCGAGCGGATCGGCGCCGGGCCGAAGCGCAGGTGCGACACCGTCACCGCGCCGGATTTCTTCGAGTCGTAGACGAAATAGCCCTGCGCCTGCAGGTCGGTGGCTTCGCCGAGATCTTGATCGAGTTCTTGTTGGCCGACACCGTGCCGTCGGCGCCGAGCCCCCAGAACACCGCATGCTGAAGCTGGCGCGACGCGTCGCTGCGGAACGCTTCGTCCCACGGCAGCGACAGATGGGTGACGTCGTCGTGGATGCCGACGGTGAACTGCCTTTTGGGGGAGTGCAGGGCCAGTTCGTCGAACACTGCCTTCACCATGCCGGGGGTGAATTCCTTGCTGGCCAGACCATAACGGCCGCCGATGACGCGCGGCATGGCACGCACACCATCTGCCGCGGCCTGCGCCAGCGCGGTCACCACGTCCTTGTACAGCGGTTCGCCGTCGGCACCCGGCTCCTTGCAGCGGTCGAGCACGGCGATGGATGTTGCCGTGGCGGGCAGCGCATCGAGCAGCGCAGTCGGTAAAAATGGCCGGAACAGCCGCACCTTCAGCACGCCTACTTTCTCGCCGTGGGCCAGCAGGTGATCGACCGTTTCGTGCACGGTCTCGGCGCCGGAACCCATCAGCACGATCACCCGTTCGGCATCCATCGCGCCGACATAATCGAACAGCTTGTATTGGCGCCCGGTCAGTTCGCCGAAACGCTCCATCGCATCCTGCACGATCTGCGGGAACGCGTCGTAGAACGGGTTGGCGCGCTCGCGCGACTGGAAGAACACGTCCGGATTCTGCGAGGTGCCGCGCAGCACCGGATGCTCCGGCGACAGCGCACGGGCGCGGTGCGCCGCGATCAACTCGGGGTCGAGCATGGCGCGTACGGTGCCGGCTTCCAGCGCGACGATTTTCGCCACCTCGTGCGAGGTGCGGAAGCCATCGAAGAAATGGATCAGCGGAATACGTCCGGCCAGCGTCGCCGCCTGCGCGATGACCGCAAAATCCTGCGCCTCCTGCGGCGAATTGGATGCGAGCATGGCACAGCCGGTGGCGCGGCAGGCCATGACGTCGGAGTGATCGCCGAAGATCGACAGCGCGTGGGTAGCCACCGCACGTGACGCCACGTGCAGCACGAAGGGCGTCAGTTCGCCGGCAATCTTGTACAGGTTGGGAATGAACAGCAGCAGGCCCTGGCTGGCGGTGAAGCTGGTCGCCAGTGCACCGGAGGTAAGCGCGCCATGCAGCGCGCCCGCCGCGCCGCCTTCCGACTGCATCTCGATGATTTTCGGCACCGCCCCCCACAGGTTGGGCTTGCCTTGAGAGGCCCACTCGTCGGCCCACTCGCCCATGTTGGACGACGGCGTAATGGGATAAATCGCAATCACCTCGTTGCCGAGGTAGGCCATGCGGGCAACGGCTTCGTTGCCGTCGATGGTGAGCGTGGTTCTTGACGCTTCAGCGTCTTTAGAACCACGGCCTGCCTCTTGCGGGTGGAGCGTGGTAGTCATGACAGCCTCTTTCAGGACAACTCTGTCCCTAATTCTAGACCTGAGTTGCGAATGCGTCTCGTGCTGGTGCTGCAGGAAGATAAGGTGCGTCAGATGCCCTGACCGCTAACAGGCGAAGTCAGCAGCGCCAGCAGGCGGGCTTCGCTCATGCCGCCAAGCTGGACGCGCCGGATCACGCCATCGACGACCTGAACCAGGCCGGGGGTGGCGGCCACGCCAAAGGCCTGCGCCAGGTCGCGCGCGTCGGCGATATCGAGCTTGATCAGATTGTGGTGGCTTTCACGCAGCCGGTCGACCAGAGGGGTCATGCTGCGACAGTGGCCGCAGTGCGCGCCGTAGAAGTAATACACCCGCACCCGCGCGGCCGCCGCCGCGCCATCGACGTGGGCGGTGTCGGGCGCGGGACGTCCGCGCATGCGCCGCGCCTGCAGCCAGATCCAGGCCTGCAGCATGAGCATGAAACTGGCGATCGCACCCACCGCCCACAGTAGCCACATCATGATGCGCGCCTCACTTCGGGTTTGCCGCGTTGCCTGACTTCAGCCGAATGGAAACTTCAGGCCCACCGCGGCCCAATGTCCGGCTTCTTCTTCCAGCGCGCGGCAGGTGAGCGGACGACGCTCAAGCCAGCCGGCCGGCAGTTGCAGACGGAAGCGGCGGCCGGTGGCTTCGACCTGCATGCCGTCGAGCCGGGGTTCGGACCGGCTGCGACACAGCAGCACGGCCAGCCGCAGCAGCCACACCAGCAGTCGGTCGCGTTCCGGCAAGGTAGCCTCGGCAAATTCGGGGACTTTTGTCAGCGCACCGCGCTGCGCGCGTGCGAGCAGCGCAAGCCGGGACTGGTCGGAGCGCGAGAAACCGGGCATGTCGGCGTTTTCCAGGATGTAGCCGGAATGGCGATGGTAACCGCCGTGGGAGACCGACAAACCGATTTCGTGCAGCCGTGCCGCCCAGTCCAGAAAGCGCTCGTCGTTCTCCTCGCCGCCTCCGGCACCCGCCAGCAAGGCCAGGGCGACGCGCTTCACGCGTGCGGCCTGCTGGGTGTCGATGTGATAGCGCCGCATGAATTCGTCCACCGTCGCTTCGCGCATGTCCTGCTTGTGAAAGCGCCCCAGCAGGTCGTAGAGGATGCCTTCGCGCATGGCGGTTTCAGCCACGGTCATGTGCTCGATGCCGAGCTCGGCAAACAGCCCTGCCATGATGGCAAAGCCGCCCGCAATGACCGGGCGGCGGTCGCGCGTCATGCCGGCCAGCTCGGCTGCGTCGATATGGCCGGCGCGGATGAAATACGTGCGCAGCAGGGCGAGGCCGTCGGCGGTGATGCCGCCCGCCGACCAGCCGTTCTGTTCGAGGATTTCGCGCAGCGCGCGCGCCGTGCCGGACGAACCCACCGCCTGCTGCCAGTTGCCCGGCGCAAACTCGCGGGCGATGCGCTCGACCTCGACACGCGCAGCCATTTCGGCAGCCTTGAATGCGCTCTTGTCGAGCACGCCGTTGGCGAAGAAGCGCCGCGAGAAGTTGACGCAGCCCATGTGCAGGCTTTCGCGCTCCAGCGGCTTGAGCCCCTGTCCGATGATGAATTCGGTCGAGCCGCCGCCGATGTCGACCACCAGCCGCTTGTCCGGCGAAGCCGACAAGGAATGGGCCACGCCCAGATAAATCAGCCGCGCTTCCTCGCGCCCGGCGACGATCTCGATCGGGTGGCCGAGCGCGATCTCGGCCTTGGGAATGAAGACATCGGCATTCTTGGCGACCCGCAGCGACGAGGTGCCCACACAGCGGATCGCTTCCGGCGACAGCCCGCGCAGGCGTTCGCCAAAGCGATGCAGACAATCCAGCGCGCGCGCCTGGGTGGCGTCGTCGAGCAGCTTGTCGTCGGTCAGGCCACCGGCCAGGCGCACGGTTTCCTTCAGCGAATCGAGCGGATACAACTGGTCGCCCGCCACCCGCACCACTTCGAGGCGGAAGGAGTTGGATCCGAGATCGACGGCGGCGAGGGTGTCGTAGGTTTTCATGCGCTGTTGCCAAAAAAGAGATAGGCCATGCCGATGGCGGCGAGGATGCCGGCGACGTCGGCGAGCAAGCCGCAGGTGACGGCGTGGCGCACGCGCTTGATGCCGACCGCGCCGAAGTACACCGCCAGCACGTAAAACGTCGTTTCGGTGCTGCCCTGCACGATGGACGCGAGACGCCCGGCGAAAGAGTCGGCGCCGTGAGCTTGCATGGTGTCGATCATCATTGCGCGTGCGCCGCTGCCGGAAAAGGGTTTCATCAAGGCGGTCGGCAGCGCATCGACCCAGCGCGCGTCGAAGCCCAATGCCAATACTCCACCCCGTACCGCGCCCATCAACAGATCCAGCGCGCCGCTGGCACGAAACACCGCAATCGCCACCAGCATCGCGACAAGATACGGAATGATCGTGACAGCCGTGTGAAAGCCCTCCTTCGCGCCCTCGATGAAGGCCTCGTAGGCGTTGATCCGGCGCCGCACCGCCATCAGCAGGAAGGTGACGATCAGGCCGAACAGCAGCACGTTGCTGAGGATCGACGACTGCCGTGTCATCTCAGCCGCATCGAGGCTGCTGAACCAGGCCACCAGTCCGCCGATCAGCGCGGTCGCGCCGCCCAGGTACGCCAGGGTGACGCGGTTCCACAGGTGCAGGCGCTGATACATGCCAGTGACCAGCAGTCCGCACAGCGTACCGATATAGGTGGTGATCAGCAGCGGCACGAACACGTCGGTCGGGTCGGCCGCGCCGAGCTGCGCGCGATAGGTGAAGATGGTCACCGGCAGCAGCGTCACCGACGCGGTGTTGATCACCAGAAACAGGATCTGCGCGTCGCTGGCGGTATCCGGCGTGGGATTGAGCGTCTGCAGTTCCTGCATCGCCTTGATGCCGAGCGGGGTGGCGGCGTTGTCCAGCCCCAGCATGTTGGCGCCCATGTTCATGGTCATCGCGCCCAACGCCGGGTGGTTGGCCGGGACTTCGGGAAACAGCCGCCTGAACAGCGGCGCCAGACCACGGGTGAGCAGTTCCAGCATGCCGGCGCGCTCGCCGACTTTCATCACGCCCAGCCACAGCGTCATCACGCCGGTCAGTCCCAGGGCAATTTCAAATGCCGACTTGCTGCTGTCGAACAGCGCCTTGACCAGCGCGGCAAACACTTCGGCGTCGCCCAGAACCAGCAGTTTGAACGCGGCAATCAGAAAGGCGGCCACGAAGAAGCCGACCCACAGCGCATTGAGCATGAATCAGCCTATCCAGCCCGCCACCACCACCAGCAAGCCCGCCACCAGCCAGATCACCAGGCCGCGCCAGATCATGCTGACCGCGCTGTCGATGCTGTCGGCATCGGGTGCCTGGCCGGTGCCCAGTTCCTGGCGCCACACGGTTTCGCCGCTGACGTTGATGGCTTGTCCCAGCTTCACCCCCATCGCGCCTGCGCCCGCCGCCAGCACCACGCTTTCTTCCTGCTCCTGCCAGCCCGGCGCCTGGGTGCGCCAGCAAAAGGTGGCGTCCTCGAAATTGCCGGCGATGGCGTAAGTCAGTGCGGTCAGCCGCGCCGGCAGCCAGTTGATGGCATGGAAGGCGCGCTGCGAAAACTCGCCGAAGCGTCCCCGGGACACGACCCAGCGCCGCGCCAGAATCGACGCCGTGCGGAACAGCACCGCGCCGACAGGCCCCAGCGGCGCCAGCAGCACGAACCACAGCAGCACGCCGAACATCTGGCGGTGGCTCGCCGCCATCACCTGTTCGATGGTGACGCGCGCCAGTTCGTCGGCGCTGAACTGGCTGGCATCGCCGCCGCGCCAGGCGATAAGCTGTGCACGTGCCGCGTCGAGCTCGCCCGCGCGCAGCAGGCCGGCGATGCGCTCGGCATCGTCGCTGAAATACTTGAATCCGAGGGTGAGATACAGCACCGCCACATTCCACGCCCAGCCGAGGAGCGGGCTGCGATCCTCCAGCAGCGCATACACCAGCCACACAGCCGCCAGCAGCGGCACCACCGCCAGCCCCCAGGCAATGGCGCCGTGGCTGAACTCGTTGGCATTGAATTTGTGTTCCAGCCATTGCGTGAAGCGCGCGTATTGCTGGTAGTGCGGCAGCGGCTGGCGCAGGGGACGCCGGTGTTCGAGGGCGACGGCGGCAAGAATGGAGAAAAAGGCCATCAGCGGTTCATCTCCAGGGTAAAGGTGCCGATCCGGTAGTTCTGGCCCCCTGGCCGGTACAACTCCACCGTCGGCATGGTGATGGTTTTGCCCTGCGCCTCCAGCGAGTCGGCCAGCGCCTGGTAGGTCTTGGATGGCGCCAGCAGCACCGCTGCCTGCACCTGCGCCGCGTAGACCGGGCGACGCTCGATGCGGCCCTCGATCAATCCCGGCGGGATCGCCGCCGACTCGTCCAGGGTGTAGCCCAGTTGCGCCCGCACCTTGCCATGCGCGGCGCGCGGGTCGGTCAGAATCACGTTGATGGTGTCGCCCGCCACCACCTGGGCGGCGGTGAACTTGTCCAGCGCCGCACGCTGCGATTTGCGCATGTTGCTGATCGGGCCGTCATATTCGAGATAGGCATAACGATACGGCCCGGCTTCGGTTTCGCTCACGCTCACTGCGTTGAACCCGCCCCACCACCAGAACACCGCCAGCAGCGGCAGTACGAACGCCAGCACAAACGCCGGCCACTGTTTTTTGAACACGGATCACACTCCCTCTTGCAGGGTTGAAGATATCACAGCCACGCCCGCCGGCGTTTACGCCCCTGCGCCCGGATGACAATCCATGCTATTTATAATGTTCCATCACTGTGTTCAGGGATGCCCGCCATGCACGGTTTCCTGCTTGCCCTGTTGTGCCTGTTCAGCCTGCCCGCCGCCTGGGCGAATCCCGACGAGGTCAGCGTGCCGATGCAGGCCGTCAAGCTCGGCGCCCACAGTTATTTTGTGGAAGGGCTGCCGGGTGCGGCCTCCAGCGAAAACCAGGGCTTCATGTCCAACGCCGGGTTTGTCGTCACCGGAGACGGCGTGGTGGTGTTCGATGCGCTGGCCTCGCCGCCGCTGGCCGAAAAACTCGTCGGCCTGATCCGCACGATCACCCGACAGCCGATCAGGCGCGTGATCGTCAGCCATTACCACGCCGACCACTACTACGGCCTGCAGGTCTTCAAGGCGCTGGGCGCTGAAATCTGGGCACACCGTGCCGCCGAGGGCACTACGCGCAGCGAGGGCGCGGCCGAACGCTTTGCCCAGCGCAAGGAAGCGCTGTTCCCCTGGGTGGACGACACCACCCGACTGCTGGAAGCCGATCGTTTTCTGCCGGGCGATACCGACTTCGAGATGGGCGGCGTGCATTTCGCCCTGCGCCACGTCGGCCCGGCGCATTCCGACGAGGACCTGGCGATGCTGGTGAAAGAGGACGGCGTGCTGTATGCCGGCGACCTGGTGTTTCGCGGCCGCGTGCCCTTCGTCGGCGATGCCGACAGCCGCGCCTGGATCGCCGCGCTCGACAAGCTGATCGCGCTCGAGCCCAGGGTGCTGGTACCCGGCCATGGCGCGCCCTCGACCACCCCACGCGCCGACCTCGTGTTCACCCGCGACTATCTGGTTTTCCTGCGCAGCCAGATGGGCGAAGCCGCGCGCAATCTGGTTCCCTTCGAAGATGCCTACG
>Ga0031656_10000384_pt1 | contig 14835 bp, 18 predicted proteins | sample FrelakmetDIP11DI_FD_55080 | JGI IMG/M metagenome (GOLD analysis project Ga0031656, IMG submission 55080) | Freshwater lake sediment microbial communities from the University of Notre Dame, USA, for methane emissions studies - DIP11 DI | ecosystem: Environmental > Aquatic > Freshwater > Lake >... | reverse complement strand
GCGCAAGGCTTCCTGGATCTGATCGCGCCGCGCTGCCTGGAGCAGCGCCTGCGCCTCGCTGTAGGCGCTGATGAAGGCATCATCTTCTTGCATGTTGATCTCCGGTGAACTTGGTGAGGGCTCGCCCGCGAAGCGAACGCTTTTCGCGTGCGGGTCACAGTGTAGTCGGCCGCCACCCCGCCCTGCTCCCCCAGGTCCAATGGGGCATCGGCTGGGTCCAACCCGGATCCAGTCGTTCGCTGCGCCCGCTGTGGTGTCGTTGAGCGTCCAATCCACCGGACGATCAGGACGTATCGGTCGCCCGGAAAAGTTGGGCCATCCTCCCCTCGGCCGCATTGAGCTTGCGCAGATACCGCTTGACCATCCGCTCGTCGCTCCACCCCCCCCGCCTGAAGGATGGTCGCCGTCGAGACACCGGCTGCCGCCATGTCCTGGGCCGCCTGGCCCAAAGCCCGCAACGCGGAGCAATACAAATCCATGGGTTAAGAGCGGCCGAATGAAGCGGTTGGATTGTGGCATTGGCAGACAAAGGAAACCACACCACACCGTCGGACGAGGAACAGGAAACTTGGCCTGGTCGGGAACTTCCTGGCCGGATTCCAAGGGGGTTCAAGCGGCTGCTCGGTTCAACGCTGCTCCCAAGGCGACGCGCAGCCGATCCACGATCATGGACAAAGGTTCCAGAGCAAGCTCGTTCTTCTTGAGGAACACCTGCCACAGAGCTTGCCGCGAAGGATCATGCGCGAACTCATCGGTCAGGCCGACCGGCAACTCGGCGGGCACCGCCATGCCGCGCCGCTCGAAGGTGGCTTTGAGCGCTTGGCCCAACAGGTCGGTGTCCAGCGTTTCGCGGTCCAGCAACACCGATAGGTCTAGGTAATCCTTCATCCGGCTGTTGGTCATACCCAGCAGCGCAATGGCGTGGAGCTTCTCCGCGACGACGGTGTAAACGGGATAGGTGCGCAAACGAGGCGCAGGCAGGTCGGCCAGCAGCACCGGATAGGTCGCATCGACAGGGCCGGGGGTCACGGCATCACCGAAGCCGATGTCGATCTGTGCCTTACAGCGTGCCTTGGCCAACTCGCCGCTGATGAGGATGCGCGCCCCGGTATATCCGGCCTCCTTGCGGATTTCCTCGGCGGCGACCGAGTCCGGGTCGAACACGATACCGTCGTCCACCGCGACGCTGGCGATGTCGCGGAAGGTCTGGGCCACGGATTCCAGATCGCTCGCGCCGAAGCCGAGCAGGTCGGCGTCGCGGGTAGCGCGGTGCGGCATGTCGTACCAGAGCGTGAACAGCAGCGCGCCCTTGAGCAGAAAATGATCCGCGTGCTCGGACTGGCTCAGGCGATAGAGGATGCGCTCCAGCGTGAAGCGCACCAGCACCTGGTTGAAGTCCACGCCCTGCGCCTTGGCGAGGTTGAGCAGGCGGGCGCGCACGGAGGCCGCGACGTGATTCATTCAATGGCCTCCAGATAGGGGCGCATCACGTTGGTGACGCGGCAGATCTTCGCGTAGCGCCACAGGCCGTCCGCCGTTGCCTTGCGCTTGGCGCGCACATCCTTCAGCGCCTCCAGCGCCACGTCCAGACCGATCTTGTTACGGTGCTTGAAGCAGTCCACGACTGTCTTGGCCGCACCATAGACTCGTAGCTTCACGCCGTCACACAGGTGTTCCTCGATGCCCGCCGTGTAGACATCACCCGTCATCTGAACCATCTTGATCGGTGGGTAGTCGATGCGCGGCACGTGGCTGCCGCGCGGCATGGCGATCCAGATCTGGCGTGGCAACTGCGTCGTCAGTTCGTGGAATTGCAGCGCGGTCAGCAGGCAAAATACGGCCTGCGGCACCTTGGTGGCGATGGCCGCAAGCCCTTCATGTTCCGACCCCGGATGGCTGGACAGGCGGTAGAGGCCGCGCCCGACCTTGTCCAGCAGGCCAGCGGCGGTCAGGCGCGTCAGGACGACCCGGGGCGCATCGATGGCATCCAGGTCGCTGGTGCGCAGCAGCCCTTTCTGGCGGGCCAGATCAAGGACGCGCTGGGAGTGAGTGTCGGAGAGCATGGGAGGAGTATGTTCCGGGTTTTCGTCTAATACAACAAGATGACGAAATACCGGAACAGCCCAGCATCATCATTGCCGACGGCCCTCGCTGCGGCGCGCAAGGCACTGACGCAAGACCGCACGGCGATACTCTGCTGGCTAGAAGTCTGCCGCGTCGAACGTCCGATCCACCGGACAATCAGGACGAATCGGTCGCCCGAAAAAGTTGGGCCATACCCCCTCGGCCGCATTGAGCTTGCGCAGGTACCGCTTGATCATCCGCTCGTCGCTCCACCCCCCCGCCTGAAGGATGGCTGCCGTCGGGACACCGGCTGCCGCCATGTCCTGGGCCGCCCCGACACGCAGCGAGTGACCGGAGTAGGCCGCTGCCACTCGGGCGACCGCCAGGCGCCGGGCCAACGGATTGTTCGGCGGGGGCAGCACGACCTCGCCGCGCGACTCCGCGATCGCCGCCGCGGCCCGCTTCACCGCGGAGGCTACCTCTTCGGGGGCGATCCGCCGCCCGCGGGGTAGCCAGGCGCGCGCCCTACCCCGCTGGCCGTTGGTGGCCCGCGCGCCTCCATGCCGGTGCACCATGGCGAAGAGCGGGCCCTCGGTGAGCCCGCTGCGGGCCAGCCACTCCCGGACCAGGGCCGTTGCCGGTGCGCTTAAGAATCGGGGATCTGGCTCCGCCTCCAGGCGGGCCTTGGTCGGGCGCAGCCTCGCAATGGCCGTCTCGCCTTGCAGTTCGATGTCCGCGACATCCAGGGCGACCAACTCGGCGCGCCGTGCGAGGGTGTTATGGCCGACCGCCAAGGGGGTCTTGTCCCGCAGGCCCAAGAGGGTATCCGGCAGGAGCTGCAACGCCGCCTCGACATCCGCCCAGCGGAACGGCGCGGCCTGTGCCTGTCCCCCCGACAGCCTGGCACGGGCCTTGAGGGTATTGCGCACCACGGCCGCCTTGGTGGGGTCCGGGATGCTCAACAGGCGATGCAGCGTGCTGACCGTCGTCAGGTAGCGCCGGACCGTCGCGATGGCCCTGGGCGGATGCCCGTCGTACCCGGACACCACATCGGCCACGAACCGCCCCAACACCTCGGGCAGCATGGGTAGGCGAATCCGGGCGTGCTCGTCGTACCAGTGCGCGGCCCGTTCTGTCGCCCAGGCGCGGAACACCGCCCAGTCGTTCGTCCACGCGATGCGTGTATTCTCAGCCGCCGCATCGAGTGCCGTGGTGATCGCCGGGTCCGCCGTGGACAGCCACGGGTCGCCCCGAAAGATGGCCTGCGCGATCGGGGTCGGTATGCGACCCAGGGACTGGCCGTACAGCCCCTCGGCACGCAGGTCGATCATCGTGTCGATCACAGCCGCTCCAGGGGGACCAGCCCCAAGCGGATCTTCCGGCGCCGCCCGCCGAAATCGATGTCCAGGGTGTCGCGATCCACCAACCCCACGACGTAGCCATCGCCGAAGGTGCGGTGGCGCAGGCGATCATTGAGCCGCCAGGGTCGTGGCGCAGTCTTTGGCGCCGGCGCGGGTGGGGCCTCCGCAACCACATAGCGGTCGGGCAGGCCGGCGGCCTCCAGATAACGGTTGAGCAGCGGCGCGGCCGTCTTCGGCACGTCCGGCAGCGCAGTCCCACACGCCCCATCGGCCAGCCGGCGCACAATGGCACCCCCGAGGTCCGCGCTGATCCGCAGAGCTGCCTCGTAGGCAAAGCGACTCGCGGCCCGCTTGGCCGTGCCTGGTCCCCGGTGGACCGACCCCTGCAAAACCGCGTCGAATGCCTCATCCGGCGGGATCACCAGGACCAGGCGCTCTTTCGCCCGCGTCATGGCCACGTAGGCCAGCCGCCGTTCCTCCTCGATGTTCGACCGCCGGCTAGGGAAGGACCCCTCCTCCAAGCCGGCGACGAACACCAATGGCCACTCCAAACCTTTGGCCCGGTGAATCGTCGAGAGGAGAACCGCATCGCCACCCGCGGCGTAACGCTCCCGCGCCGACCGCAAGGCGTCCATGCGCCGGACGAACTCGCCGACGTCCGCGCCAGAGGCGAGCGCAAACTCGAGCAAGGTCCGATAGGCCAGCTCTTTCTCGCCGGCCTCGTCGCTGGTCGCCGCGGCACCAAACACCGTCACCAGATCGGTCACCGTGGCGTAGTAGCGCAGGAACTCGGCGGCGGGCCGTCCGGCCCAGCGCGGGGCGTCGCGCCAGACCTGGGCGCGCGTCCGTATCCGCTCTGGCGCGTTGTACCCCTTGGCCTTGCGCGCGGATGCCGCGAGCAGCTCGGGTCCGCGGCCCGGATCGTCCGCCAGGGTCCGGGCCAGCGCGGTGAGATGCGGCGTCTGGAGCCAGAGGGTCGGGGTCGATAGCATCTGCCGGATGACGTCCTCGACCCTCACCTCCTCGGACAGACTGCCGGCGGCGAGGCGCAGCCAGCCGAGCAGACCGATCACCTCCGGGACCTCGAAGACGCTCCGCGCCGCCTTGACGTAGGGGATGCCCCTTTCCAGAAAGGCCAGTTCCAGGCCAAAGGTTTGGGCCCAGAGCCTCGCCAGGACCGCCACCTCGCGCATAGCCCGGCCCAGGCGGCGCCATGCCTCCACCGCCGCCACCACCGCGCCCTGATCTCCGTCTGCGGTCGCGCGGATCAGATCGATCTGCGTGTCCGGGGTGGACGGCGCAGCCACACAGAGGGTGTCCGCACGGTTGCGGTTGTGGGCAATCAACTGCGCGGCGGCCAGCGCGAGGCGGTGGCCAAAGCGGAAGGTGCGCGAGAGCGTGTAGCGGGTCGCACCGGGGAAGAAGGTGTCGAACTGCGTGCCCATGTACTCGGGCCGGGAACCACGCCACACATAGATACACTGGCTGTCATCACCGACCGCGTTGAGCTGGGCCCGGGTTCCCATGAGTTGCAGGAGAAGCTCGACCTGCACGCGGCTCACGTCCTGGAACTCGTCGACGAGGAGGTAGTCCAGCCGATTCGTCACCGCTGCAAGCGCTTGCTGGTTCGCCCGCATGAGGGCCACCGGCTCGGCCACCTGGTCGGCGAAGAACCGCACCCCGGCCTTCAATCGGGCCTGCTCGAAGCGGCGAAACGCCCGCGGGAAGTAGTCGAGACTGGACGGCAGACCGAATTGGCGGAAGACCTCCTCGGGGGTCACGATGTCCGACTTCACCAAGCCGATGAAGCTCACGAAGGCATCGTGCTCGTCCTGACTCGGCGCTTCGTCGGAGTCGATCTCGTCCAGCGTCGCTTTGACGGCTTCCCGCGCCAGACGACGCAGCAGCCCTTCGCCGGTTTCCAGGCGCAACCTCGGCAGCATCCCCCGCTGCTCGAACATGCCGACCAGCGCATGGCCGATGGCGTTGAAGGTCTGGACCTTCGGGGCCGCCAGGCCGTGCGGCAGCGTCCTCTGCAAGCGGTCGCGAAACTCCGCCGCCGCATCGGTGTTGAAGGCCAGGACCCGGATGGACGACTCGGGTACCCCCTGCTCCAGGAGAGAGCGCACGCGGCCGACCAGCGTGTGGGTCTTTCCGCTGCCAGGCACGGCAAACGTCAGGCTGTGGCCGCCGTCGTGCTCGATACTGCGGAGTTGCTCGTCGGTGTAGGACATTGTCAGCGCCAAGAAATCCGGTCGCCCACAAAGGGCAGGCTATGGTGCACGCGGAACCAGTCGCGCATCGCTGCTGCGTTGGGGAATCCGTCCCGAGCCGCCTCGGCGTTGTCGGCGAAGTCCTCGCCGATCTCGATCCGTTCGACACGCTCGCAGATCGCCTGCCGCAGCTCCCGTTGTTTGCTCCGATACGGCGCTCCGGCCCATGCGCGCAGCGACAGCCGGTCCCCGGGCATGATCGGGCGCTTCCGCGGCGGCCGGATTGTCTGCCGCTTTTCCCCTGACCGCACTGCCTCATGGAACTGAGGCCGAAATAGAAGGGTAGGCATCGCACTAACAACCCGGCTCAAGCCGCCGGCCACGAGCGTCGGCGCCCACTGGCGCTGATCGATCGGCGGCGAGCCGCATCGCTTTAGCCGCACGGTTGGGTGTCACAGCGCGCCACATCCCCATCGCGCGACCCCTGCCGCCTGTTCGCGGATGTACTCCGCCCTTTCGGCCGTGGCGCAATGTCGTTCCTCGGCGTCACCCGCCATCAGCACCACGGACCCGTCGGCCTCGTGGAACAGGAATGCGTTTGGCCTATACCGGCGTTTCGCCTCTGCGTCCAGGGCGTTGCCGAGCCGCACGAATTCGGCCAGGGCTTTCTTGAGTGCCGCATCGTTCATGTCGTGCCCCTCGCGCCCCCTGGCGCATCGAGCGGAATGCTCTGCTTGTCGTTCGCAGCACTGAACAGATCCCTCATCGCCGCGGCGCGCCTGCGCGTGGCGTAGGCGGTTCGCCTGTGGTGATCTGCGTCATAGATCAGGTGGCATCGCTGGCACAGCGCCCGAAGATTCTGCGGATCGCAGTGCTCCGGCGTGTGGTCCAGGTGCGCCACCGTCAGCACCACGCGGGAGCCGGTCACCGGATGCGGTTCGCCATTGGCGGCGCGGCAGTCGGGAAACGCCGGCGAGCCTTCACACCGATTCCCGTCGCACTCCCGAATCGCCTCCGCAATGCGCTTCCAGTCTTTCGGGTAGCGCAATCTATTCTCTGGGCGAATCGGCATCAAGGTGATCCTCTGCGCGAGCGCGAAGCACCTGCGCGAAACTCCCGCTGACCAAGTCGCTGCCGCCGCGCAGCGGCCAATAGCCGGATCGCCGCCGTTCGGCAAAAGTCGCGCGAGCATTGCTCCGGCGACGAATAGGCTCGCAGGTACGCTGGATCTGCGTCGCGCAAGCAGTCATCGCACAACAGCGTGTCGGTCGGCTTCTTTCGGCCGCAGACACATTGGTTGTCGTGATAGGACATCGAATTCTCTCCTGCTCATGCCGGTCCGCGCCAAGGGTCGGCGTTGCTCGTTGAACGATGACAATGCGTGAGCGCGATAGCATAGGCGGCGGACATTCCTCGACGATGCCCCAGTAGCGCCCCGTCCGGGGCATACACGGCATACCAGCAGGTAGTGCCGGTGCGCCGATCTCCGAGCATTGCGCCGCCATTCTCAAAGCGGAACCCCGCGGCGCGTAGCGCAAGATACCCAGGGTCCACCCGACTATTAGCACCCTCCTCCCATGTATCCATCGGATAACCCCGGCCGCTGTCAGAATGGATTGAATTCTACCTAGACACCACAGCATTGCAAGATGCTCGTGCATCTTATTTCGCTACTGACCGCGCCCATTCTTCACCGCCGCCCATCGCGGCCGCCCCGCCGACAATGTCCGCAATGGACCCTGTGAGCGCGATGCGATTCCGTGTTGAACCGGCGCGCCCGTCCACTCCAGACAATGAGGTGCGGCGGTCGCGAACGGACGGCGGGGGGCACCCGCACAGCTATTGAGTACGCTGTCCGAAGCGGACATTTATACGGCTAAGGATTCGCCCAATAACTTAATCAATACCCCATTGGCGATAAAAATAATTTCGCCGCCAGGCTATTGCATCAGCACGACCTTGCGTTACCATGAATGCCATCCGCCATCATTGGGAAACCGATTTGTTACCGGCCTATTGGATGATCGCACCGCCGGCAATAGGGAACCGTTCGATGACCAACGCGCATATACCCACATTGAAGGGATATGCGTTTGTGGTGAGGCTTCCGGTGCCAGCGAAGCGGGGCCAGGACATCGCGCTACCCACCATACAGTCCAGCAACTGCTGATCGGAGACCACCATGCAAGCCGTAACCGAGACCATCCGCCAGCCCCCCAAGGTCGTCCTCCCCGAGGACGGCGAACTGTCCTACTTGCCGGTAGCCAACATCGCTCCGAAGAACGGCCACAACCCGCGGCGCTACTTCAGCCCGCACGCAATGGCCGAACTGGTCGCCTCGGTCCGGGCCCAGGGCGTTCTCCAGCCCATCGTCGTGCGCGCCTTGGGCGAGGACCGATACGAGATCATCGCCGGGGAGCGCCGCTGGCGCGCCGCCTGCATGGCCAACCTCGACGAGATCCCCGCCGTAATCCGCGAGGTCGATGCCCGCCAGGCGGTGGAGATTGCCCTGATTGAGAACACCCACCGGGCGGATCTGGCGCCGTCAGAGGAGGCACAGAAGGCGCGTGAGTTCGTGACCCTATGCGACGGGGACCATGCCGAGGCGGCCAAGCGCCTGGGCTGGTCGGACAGCAAGTTGCGCTCCCGGCTGGCGCTCCTGAGCTGCACCCCGGCGGTGCTGCAGGCGCTCGATACCCGCGCCATCACCCTGGGCCACGGAGAGTTGCTTGCCACGCTTCCCACCGAGACCCAGGACGGCACGCTGCCCCGGCTGATCGAGGGCAACATCCCGGTCGCCGCCCTGCGCGAGCGCATCCAGGGTATCGCCCGGTCCCTGGGGGCGGCCCTGTTTGCCCTGGACGGGTGCGGGGCGTGCCCGCACAACTCCACGGTCCAGGGATCCCTGTTCGACGCGCACATCGCCGCAGGCAACTGCTCGAACCCCGCCTGCTACCACGCCAAGACCCTGGAGGCCCTGGAAGCGCGCAAGGCAGACCTGGCCGAGCGGTTCGCCGCCGTCTGGCTCGACACCGAACGCGCCCCAGGGACCTACGCCGTGCTGGAGCAACAAGGTCCCCAAGGCGTTGGCCCCCAGCAGTACGCCGAGGGTTGCCGCCAGTGCGGCCAGTTTGGGGCGCTCCTGGGCACGACCCCTGGGCAGGAAGGACGAGTGACCGAGGATGTGTGCTTCGACGGGACCTGTCGCGCCGACAAGCAGGCCGCGTACAAGGCGCTAGTGGCCACACCAGCGCCTGCGGTGGCTGCCCCGGCCAAGACCCCAGTCAAGACCGGGAAAGGAGGGGCCGCGGTCTCTGAGTGCCATGAGGCGCCTGCCAAGGCGGCCAAGGTGGGCGAAACCCCGAAGAAGGTCGAAGAAGTCCTCGACGGGAAGCTGCGATCCGCCGCCGCCGGCATCGCCGCCGAGGACCCCCGCGTGGCCCGGGCGGTGCGGCTGTACGCGCTCTGGCGAGACAGCCAATGGGCACAGGTCCCCTTGGCCCCCGCCAGCCTGGGACGGGCGCAGACCATGGCCTGGCTGATCGCCCTGAACGAGGCCGACTGCGCGGCGCTGGAGGCAGCGCTGGTGGAGTCGATCCTCACCCGGGACGACCTGGAGCGCACCGAGGCAGCAGCAGCCGTGATCGCCACCACCGCCACCCCGCTTGCCGGGCGGGTGCGGGTCGATGCCGAACTGCTGCAGGCCCACCGCAAGTCCGGGATGGACGCCCTGCTGCGTCAGGCCGGGTTCGCCGCCTGGCTTGATGCCCAGAAGGGAAAGGGTGCCTACGCCAAGCTCGCCGCCGGGCGCATCGCCGACACCGTCACGGCCGCAACCGACCCGGCGGGCTTCGACTGGTCGACGTTCGTACCACCAGGTGCCGCAGAGCGGGTGAAGAAGCTCGCCTGGACCCACGCCAAGTAGCCGATTCCCCTGTCCGTCCTCGACATCCAGGAGCACCCCATGAGCCTGTTCGCCCAACTCACCGCCATCCTCGCCCCCGACGAGCGCCTGCGCTTCGACCTTGCCCGGGGCAAGGACGGCCAACTGACCGTCCTGGTCCAACCCTACCTGGCCCAGCCCGTCGAGCACCTGGAGGGAGACGCCGCACGACTGCGGGCGGCGCTTGCGATGCCCCTGCGGGTCTCGGGCACGGCCGCTGAACTCGACGCGGGACTGCCCGCCCTGCTCGGGGAGTTTGCGGATCGACGCCGCACGGTCGGAGGCCAAGTCGCCGCTCTGGAGGCCCTCAAGGAAGCGGGCAAGACCGGGGCGCGGTTGCAGGCCGAGAAGGCTGCCACGCCCGCGCCGTCCGTCCCCGACATCCAGGCCGCGGTTGCGCCGACCGCCCCAGCGGCCCCCACCGCACCGGCCCCAGTCGTCAACCCAGGCTCGTTGTTCGACTAGCCATGTTCGCACTCCCCCACCGTTGGGCCGACCGCCAGGTCAAGGTCGTGCTGGCCGGGGCCGGTGGCACCGGCAGCGAAGTCCTCGATGGCCTCGCACGCATCGACCGGGCACTGCGTGCCCTGGGCCACCCAGGGCTCGAAGTGGCGGTGTACGACCCGGACACGGTCTCAACCACCAACACAGTTCGCCAGCGCTTCTGGCCCGCAGACGTGGGCGCCAACAAAGCGGCGCTGCTGATGCACCGCCATGGGACCTTCGGCGGGCTCGCCGGGGCGGGATACCCCAGGGCGCTGACCGCTGCGGGTCTGGCCGATGCCCACTCGTGCTGCGACTTGGTTGTGACCTGTGTGGACAAGGCCGCCGTGCGCGCCGAGATCGGCACCTACGCCTGGTCGGATTGGTGGGCCAAACAGGCTCTCTGGCTGGACTTCGGCAACGGGGCACGCACCGGCCAGGTCGTCTTGGGTCACCTGAGCGGCTGGCAGGACGATCCCGGACGGCTACCGAACGTGGTGGACCTGTTCCCCGAACTGCGCGAACCCGCGCGCCTGGATGCCGACGACGCTCCCTCGTGTTCCGCGCAGGACGCCCTCGCGGCCCAGGACCTGTTTGTCAACCGCTGGGTAGCCGTGGCCGGATGCGACCTCCTGTGGACCCTGTTCCGACGCGGGAAGATCGAGGCCCACGGGTTCTTCCTGCGCGAGCGCGGAACCCGCGTGTCCGAGCTTGCCATCGACCCCCAGGTCTGGGCGGGCTTCGGCCTGGTCTGCCCGGCTCGTGCGGCCTGAACGGAGACCGCCATGCCCTTGCCGACACCGATCATGCGCAGGACCACGATTCGCCGCACCAACCCGCTGGGCTCAACCCGGGTGCTGGTCGCGCAGTGGCACTCGGTCGGGGGCCAGTGGCGCGTGACCCTGACGGTCGCCACCGACGGCGACCCGGCGCAAACCCAGGTCCAGGACGGCCAGGGCGCCGACTTGCGCGCCTATCTCTTCTGCGGCGCCATCACCGCCAAGCGCCGCACCCTGTTCCGGGCGTTGGACGCCCTGCTCCCGGCTTGAGCGACCACTCGCCCCCCACTTCACTAAGGAGCCATCCACCATGACCGCCACCGTCGAAACCCCCACCCGCGTGTTCCTGCTCGGCGCCCTGGAACTGGCCGACCCGGACCCGTCCCTCGCCCCCGAGGACGCCGTTGCCCTCTACGCACCCAACTTCCCCCAGGTCGCGGGGGCTCGACTGGCCGCGCCGGAGCCCCGACCCGATGGGACGCTGGGCTATCGGGTCGAGCGCGAGACGGTCAAGACCAAGGGTTGACCGGGTGAACACGCATGCTGTGCGTAACCGACCGCCTGCTGGCCTGGGCCGAGCGCCACCGGGCCGGGCCCGACCCGGCGGGGTCCGAGGCCGACCCGCAGTCCGCCCCGTGCGTGCTCCGGGACTCCTGGCAGAGCAACCAAGTCGCCGCGATGCTGCACCGGGCGAAATCGGGCCGACACCTGGCAGCCTTGGACCCGCGCCAGTTGCCACCGGCCTGATCCTGCCGCTACGGGTCTCCCCTGGCGCCCTGGCGCAGACCGCCCAGGAGTGCGCCGCCTACGCCGACTGGCTCGGGCAAGCCTGGGAGACCGTGGCCGCCCTGCTGGAGTTCGCCGTCGAGGCCGGGCTGCTCGAGGAGTCGCGGGTTGCCGCCGCCCTGGACCAGGCCGACGCGGGGGATGCCAGGGCGATCTACGGGCTGACCGGAGAGGCCCAGGAAGCGCTCGGGCGGCGTCTTTCGGCTTCGGTCGGCGCGGACGCCCTCGACAGCGGCGCTGTGCTGTCGGTATCCGCCGTGTCCATGCCGGTCTACGCGGACGGCAAGGCGGATCGCGAGTCCCCTTGCATCGCCATCGAAGCCCTGGCGACAGTCCTCGAATGCAGGGTTCCCCTGTTCGATATGCCCGAGGAACTGGCCAATGCCTGCTACCGGGCCTGTTTGATGATCGAGGCGCGCCTGCGGGTGGGAGTAACCGCCGGGTGGGAACTGGATGCGGCCTCCTGGATGCTCATGGAGCGTCAGGACTGCTTCGAGGCCCTGGCCGACGAGGTAGTCGCCTCGCCGCAGGCCTTCCACGAGGCGTGCCTGTTGGATACCGCCGAAGGGTACGGGCTATTCGACGCTGGCACGGAGTCGGTGTGGGACGCCGAGCAGTTGCTCGATCACCTGCGCTCGATCGCGGATGCCCAGCAGCGCCTGCGCACGCTGCGCGAGCGGGTTGGCCAGGTCTCCACCTGGGACGGCGACATCGGCCAGTTGCGCGACCAGGCCGTAGACCTCCAGGCGCAGCTCGCAGACACCGCCTGGGCACCCTGGGCCGGTTGGGTCGAGACCGTGTGCCGGCGGATACTCGCCGCCGCGGGACGCGAGTCGCTCGACAACGCCCAGTTGGCCGAGGACTGCCACGGGCTGGAAGTGGTGTTGCGCATCGAAATCGGCCTGCCTTGGCACCGCGAGGCCGCCGCCGACATGGAGGACCAGGTGCAACAGACCGGCGAGGCGATCGGTGCGTTTTTCGAGTGGCGCCCTGGGCGTGCCGCAGGGATTCTCGATGCCCTGCACGACATCGCGGACGTTTGCGGCCTAATCCTGGCCGCGCCGCAATTGGAGGAATAATCATGCTGATCGCTGCTGCCGGGCTGCGCCAGATCCAAGTCGCTCGCCCCCAGGGTGCCGTAGTGTTCCACGGTAGGCTGGGTGACTCCGAGGTGAGTGCCATCACCTTCCACCGCGTCACCGTCGATGACGGACACCCAGCGATCCAGCCCGGCGGCCCGATGAGTCGCGCCGACGCCTTGCGATTGTGCCAGGCCCTGGCCGGGGAGCGGCGTGGGGAACTCGCGTGGCAGCCATCGACCGTCCTGGCGCACGGCGATGAGGCCCTGGTGTGGTATGTCCCGGGCCGGGTTCGCCCGATGCTGTTCACCGGCACCAAGGGCGAGACAGTACGCCTGGAAGTCCCCTGGCCGACCCTGGTGTTCTCGGCCAGGGAGCGGAGCCTCCGCCTGGCGGCGGTCAAGACTCGTGGGCGCCCGACGCTGCGCACGCCGCTCTACCATGCGCCCGTCTGGAACGTGTTCCGGGACGGCGCAGTCTGCCTGGGCTCGGCCAGCGTGCCTGGGATGGTCGGCCCGGAGTCGATCCCGGACTACGAGGCGGCGATCTTCGATTCGAGTTTCAGTCACGGCAACTTCCGGGGCAACCTGCGGATCGAGGGCAAGACCGGCGAGGTCAGCGACCTGGACCACCTGCGGTTCTGGCGTGGTCTGGCGCGGGACAAGGCGACCCGGTTTCCGCACGGGGCCTTGGTGCCGATGGGGCAGCGCCTGGGGGACTTTCTCGGCCTCGACGTGTGGGTGCCACGGTGAATGTCGCCGCGGATCGCTGTCCGCCTGGGACCGAGTACCTGGCCGATCCCCGGGATCGGGCCCTGCTCGGGGCTACGCCGACCCTGATGGCGCCCCGGTTCGGGCGCTTGCCGCCACCCATCGTTGGCCAGCACCGCTTCGTGGCTGGCGCGGGTGGCCTGTACCTGCAAGGCCGCTCCCGGGCCCTGGACGTTGCGCTGCGCGTGGCCGACACGCCGTTCCCGCTGCCCTATGGCCAGGTTCCCGAGGGCGTCCTGCTGAGACACGGCGCGCTCGGCCAGGACCTCCTCCTGGAAGCCGAGGCCCGCGCCCGAGCCACCGCGCCAAGGGAATGGGCGGGCGTTGTCGTGCTCGACCACGACGGTTCCTATCGGCTGGTGGAGCCGCCGCCGGTGTGGTCCCGAACGGACTCTGTGCGCTACCGGGTCGAGGGGTTCGACCCCGAGGCACTGGTTCTGGACCTGCACTCCCACGGGGACGGCGAGGCGTACTTCAGTGCCACCGACGACGCCTCCGACCGGGAAGGCGGGATCTATCTCGCAGCCGTGATTGGGCGCTGCCGGGACAAGCAGCCGACCTGGGCCTGGCGGCTGGTCGTTAATGGGCTGTTCTTCTCCATGGCGGATGCTTCCATTGCCGCGATACGATAGGTATCTCGCCAGTGGGGCTACGCACGCCGACCGCGGGCGGGCTAGTGCATCGATTCCCGCCGCGCTTCGCGGATCAGGGTCTCCACCACGGGGCACTCCGGCTCACCGATCTCGCGGCGAGCGATGTACCACTGCAACAGTAGCTCGCTCACCATATCTTCGCTGAGCCGCGGCCGACCGGTACCGTCGTCGCCCAGGGCCAGCCCCGACGCCTGCGCGACGATCTCCAGAAAGCCGGGCGCAAGAACAACCTCTCCGGTTTTGGGGTCCCTGCACTTGACTGGCCACCGTGTGCCGGCCGGGATGGCGAGTTTGATCTGTTTGCTCACGGGCGATTCTCCAGAGCCTGCGTGCACCGGTCGGCCGCAATGTGGCGATGGCCATTGGCGCGAATGCGTGGATGCTTTTCCCAGCACGTCCCCCCCTCACGGGCTCGCCGGACGCTTTCCCGGGGCGGGCCTATCGCGCCGCCGACGAAAACGGCCTCCTGCAAGCCGGCGATGTGTGGTCCCTGGTTTGCGACCGCGACGCACGGAAGTACTGTACGGCCGAGTTGGGGACGGTGCTAATCTGGCTCGGGTGCGTGCCAGCCATCGATTCCGACAGCGAGTGATGCGATGCAAATTTCTCCAGAAGTTCGCCACATGGCCGCTCTGGCCATGATCGCCGCGTTCTCCGGCGGGACAGCTCGCCTCTGGCCGGTGGCGCTGCCTCGCCGGGGCGCA
>Ga0031656_10000383_pt1 | contig 14840 bp, 12 predicted proteins | sample FrelakmetDIP11DI_FD_55080 | JGI IMG/M metagenome (GOLD analysis project Ga0031656, IMG submission 55080) | Freshwater lake sediment microbial communities from the University of Notre Dame, USA, for methane emissions studies - DIP11 DI | ecosystem: Environmental > Aquatic > Freshwater > Lake >... | reverse complement strand
CGCCAGTTCACCGCGACGCGATAGATGCGCTCCGGCGCGGTGTCCACCTCGTTGCCGTCCACGATGCGCTCGCCGCCCTCCACGTTGCGGGAGAACTCGTAGCGGTGCCTCGCGAAAGTTCCCGAGGCCACGAGCGCCAGCTCGTCGCGCAGTCGCCATCGCAACAGGTACTCGATGCCCCGGTGCGAGGTGATGCCCTCGCTCACGTTGTTGCCGCTCGAGTCACGCAGGATCACGTCCTGCTTGCGCATGTCGAACAGGGCGAGCTCGAGGTCGAGCGGAGACCAGCTGCCTTTCACTCCTAGCTCGACTGCATCGAGCCGCTCCGAGTCGAGATCGGCGACGCGCTGCTGGCGCTGCAGTCGATAGAGCTCGGTGATCTCCGGCGGGCGGAAACCCATCATCGCGTTGGCGTAGGCGAGGAGCCCGTCGCGCAGATCCACGGCGAGGCCCAGCTTCGGCGCCACGTTGAAGAAGCCGTCGCTGCGATCCGCTGGACGGCTGTAGAGGCAGCCGGCCGGGGTGCAGGGCACGCCGTTCGCGTCGGTGTTGCCCGAGATCATCGCGTTGTCGTAGTCGTAGGTGACCCATTCGGCCCGCAGTCCCGCGGTCGCGCGCCAGCGCGTGGCAAAGCGCTGCTCGACGTGCGCATACGCGGCCGCGACGTAGGAACGCACCTCGTAGTCATACTGCCAGCCGGCCGGGCGGATCGCGTTGGCCGGCGGCGAGCCGCCGGTGGTGGGGTCCTGCTGGTATTGCTGCAGGAAGGAGTCTGCGATCTCGAGGTCGAGGCCAGTGATCAGGACACGGCCGGGATCGGTGTCCCAGGTGAGCGAGCTCATCAGGCCACCGCTTTCCTGGCCATTGCGCTCGAGCGGCTGGCCGAGCAGGAAATGCTGCAGGAACTGCATGCGCGAGGTGCGCAGGTAGGGCCTGAGCTCGAGCCGCGCGCCTGAGGCGAGCGGTGGCGCGATGAGTCCGGTGAGGCGCACGGCGTTCGCGTCGCGGTAGGCCTCGGGATTGGGGTTCTCGGTGCGCAGGGCCGGGTCGCGATAGGCACCCTGGCCCAGGATGAAGCCCGCGGTGTCCTGCTCGAGCCAGGTCGCGGCGAGATCGAACTGCATGGGCGTATCGCGCCAGTTCCCGGCCGCGCTGAGATTGATCTTCGCTTCGTCATAGCCCGAGTGATCGCGCCAGCCGCCGTCGTGCGCATACAGGGCGGCGGCTCCGTAACGGACCGGGCCGTCCTCGAGGCGTCCTGCGAGTCCGATCCGGCCGTACTCGGCGGGCCCCACGTCCACTCCCGCGTGAGCCGAGGGCCGCTGCTCGGGTGCTGCCTGCCGCACGTTGACGACCCCGTGCAGCGCGTTGGAGCCATAGAGCGCCGTGCCGGGCCCGCGCAGGATCTCGATGGCCTGCGCCTGCTCCGTGTTGATCTCCATGAGCTCGTTGACGTTGCAGAAGCCAACCGGCCGGATCGGTATGCCGTTCTCGAGGAAGAGGAACCCGCCGCAGGCGCCGGCACCCGTGAGCACCGGGGAACGGATCGCGGTCAGGCTCTCCTGGCCGCTGCCGCGCTGGATCATCACGCCGGCGATGCGGTTCATGGTCTCGGAGTGGTGCGTGGACCCCACGAGCTCGATCGCCTCGCGCCCGACCACATCGAGGCTGAGCGGCGTGTCGAGCGCGATCGCCGGTCGCCGCGTCGCGGTGACGACGATTTCCTCCAGCGGCTGGCCCGCTGCGCCGGCCATGCCCGGCAGCGCACTCGCAAACACTGCGATTGCTGTCGCGGCGAGCGAAGGCCGTGCTCGTCGCGAGACGTGCGACTGATCCGTGGATGTCATGCGAGGGGAAGCTCCGACCAAGCCCGGCGATTATCCAACAGCAGGTACTCGCGCGGCACCCGATGCAGGCGGTCGTGAGGAGGCCGTTTGCTACCATCCGCGCGACTTCAATGGAGCCGCGCACATGCCGATCCGACATGCGATCCTGACGACCTGCGCAATCGGAGCACTGCTGGGCGGTCCGACGTTCGCAATCGGTTCGCAGCTGGAACCTGCAGCGATTCAATCGCCGGCGATGGTCACCGCGCCGGCGGCAACGGTCGGGGCGGTGGCACCGCGGACCGAAGGAGACCGGCCGCGCATCGGCCTGGTGCTCTCGGGCGGCGGGGCGCGCGGAGCCGCACACATCGGCGTGATCCGCGTCCTCGAGCAGTTGCGAATCCCCATCGATGCCGTGGCCGGCACCAGCATGGGCGCGGTCGTGGGGGGGCTGTACGCCGCCGGGCTCTCCGCGACCGAGATCGCAGACGTATTCAAGGCGCTCGACTGGCAGGACCTGCTCACCGACCGGCCGCCGCGGCGCGAGCTGGTGTTCCGGCGCAAGCAGGACGACCGCGGCATCCTCGCACGCGGAGCGCTCGGCGTGCGCGAGGGTGAGGGCGTGGTGCTGCCACTCGGCCTCGTACAGGGCCAGAAGATCACGCAGCTGCTGCGTGCCGCGACACTGCCGGTCACGGAGATACAGGACTTCGATCGCCTGCCGATCCCGTTCCGCGCGCTCGCCACCGATCTCGAGACCGGAGATCCCGTGGTGCTGCGATCGGGCGACCTCGCCACGGTGCTGCGCGCGAGCATGTCCGCGCCCGGAGTGTTCGCGCCGGTGGAACTCGACGGGAGACTGCTGGTGGATGGCGGCCTGGTGGACAACCTGCCGGTCGGCCTCGCGCGATCCATGGGAGTCGACGTGCTGATCGTCGTGGACGTGAGTTTCCCGCTTGCGCGTCGCGACGAGCTTGGCTCGCCGCTCGATGTCACCAACCAGATGATCGGCATCATGGTGCGCCGTGGCACGCTCGAGTCGCGCGAGCAACTGACCGCGACCGACATCCTCGTCGAGCCCAACCTCGGTTCGATGACGGCCGTGAACTTCAACCGCATGCCGCAGGTCATCGAGGCGGGGGAGATCGCGGCCCGCGCGGTGCAGCCGCGCCTGGCAGCGCTGTCCCTGACTCCCGAGGAGCATGCGACGCGGCTCGCTGCCCGCTCGCAGCCCCAGGTGCCGACCGAGGCCATCGCCTTCGTTCGCGCCGGGCCGAAGTCGGAGCAAGACGCTGCGCGCATCGAGGCCGTGTTCGGCGTGCTGGCGGGAGCGCCGCTCGATCTCGAGGTGCTGCAGCGCAAGCTCGGCCGTCAGTACGGCCTCGACCGCTATGAGTCACTTGACTACCGGCTGCTGCGCGAAGATGGCGAGCTTGGACTCGAGATCGACGCGCGAAGGAAGTCGTGGGGCCCGAACTTCCTCAGGCTGGGTTTGAGCGTGGAGCAGGACTACGACGGGGGCGCCACCGCGAACGCCGGACTGCGCCTGCTGATGACCGATCTCAACCGCTTCGACGCGGAGTGGCTCACGGACCTGCAGTTCGGCGAGGATCCGCTTTTCTTCACCGAGTTTTTCCAGCCGCTGTCTCTCACCAGCGACCTGTTCGTCGCATCCGGTCTGCGCTACGAGCTCGAGACTCTGCAGATCGTCGAGGACGGCCGGCGCGTGGCCCGATACCGCACGCGCGAGTCGGAGGCCAGCCTGGCGTTCGGGGCGGAACTGTCGAACTGGGGTGAAGCGCGCGTTGGCTACGCGCGCGGCGATGGCAGCACCCGCGTCATGATCGGCGACCCCGGGTTGCCCGGCGGTGATTTCGACCTCGGCGCGATGTATGCGGAGTTCGCCTACGACCGACTGGACAGTGCCACCTTCCCGCGCCACGGCCAGGCGCTGCGCGTCGGCTGGCGAGGCGAGCGCGAGTCGTTGGGTTCCAGCGCGGATGCCGACATGATCGAGGCCGAGTGGCTGATGGCGCGATCGCACGAGCGCTGGAGCCTGGTGATGGGCCTTGAAGCCGGCTCCGCGCTCGACGATCGCGTCGTGTCGCCGCAGCAGCTGTATACCCTGGGCGGGTTCCTCGCGCTTTCGGGACTGCCAGCGGACGGGCTGATCGGCACGCAATACGGGCTGGCGCGCGCCATCGTGTACCGTCGGGTGAGCCGCGGTGGCGCGGGTTACTTCGAGTTCCCGGCCTACCTCGGCGTATCTCTGGAAGCAGGCGACACCTGGGACAAGCGCGGCGACTTCGAATGGAGCGGCCTGCAGCCCGCGGGCAGCATTTTCCTGGGTGCGGAGAGCCCGCTCGGCCCGGTCTACCTCGCGGCCGGACTGTCGGAGGGCGGGAGGCGGGCGTTCTATCTGCTGCTCGGCAAGACGTTCTGAACCGTGTCGGTGCCTGGCACGGTAAAATGCGCGGCGACAACCCAGCGATTCCCAGATGCCGATCTGCCAAGAGCACAACCTTCGCCAGCCGCTGCCCGAGGAACGTCCCTACGGCATCCGGGTGCGCCTGCGCCGCGGCGACCCGTTCCGCAGCCTGGTCGGCGACGCATGGACACGCGAACACTGGTTTCCGACGCGCGCCGAGCGCGACTCGCGGCTGGCGGAGATGAGCGGTCGCTACGTGTATTTCCGCCCGGGTGACCAGCCCGCACTCGAGTTCGAGAGCGTCGACCCGGCCTGAACCCCGATCAGGCCGCGCTGCCGCCGCGGTCACCAGCGCCTTCGCGGTCCGACCAGCCGAGCAGCCGCCGCGTCACGAAGCGGTAGACGGGTTTTCCGGTACGCGCCCACAGCGCCGCGATTGGCGAGCGCCGGGCGAGGATTGTGAGCTGGCGAGCCGTAAGTGCCGCCGGGCAGTAAGTGCGCTTGTGCTTCAGCAGGTGGCGCAGATCGTCGTAGGCCAGCATGCGAAAGCGCCTCCCGCGGTGGCGCGGCCGTGCCGCGAGCTGGAAATCGACCAGCGCCGGCCGGCCGTCATCGCTCACCAGCCAGTTCGGCTCCTTGGCGAGATCGTTGTGCACGACACCTGCCGCGTGCATGCGGCGCACGAGTCGCAGCGCCTCGCGGAAATACCCGGGTCCGACACCACCTGCATGATGCAGCGGCACGCCCGGCAGCCAGGTGCGCAGCAGATGGCGCCCGTCCCAGCTAACGAGCGTGGGCACCTGACCGCCGCATCGCAGTCCCTCGAGCGACCGCGTCTCGAGCACGCGCGCCTCGCGCGAGGCGAGGAGGCGTGCGAGCCAGCGGACGCCGCGCCCCGCGACCGTCGTATCGCGCTGCGCGCAATCGAGTTCGCCCGCAGCGCAGCTCACGCGCCGCCTCCACACGGCGCCGAACAGGTCGCGCTTCAGCGGTGCGGCAGGTTCCCCGGTCGTCACGGCAGGATCAGCAGCGTGGGAGTCACGCCGGAGGCCTGCAGCGCGTCCGCGAGACGCAGCAGCGCGTAGCAACCCAGCAGCGAGCCGGCATCGAGGAATGCCTTCCACAGCACGCGCGGCCGGATCTCGAGCGTCTCGGGCATCCGGAGTGCCGACCAGCGCGGCAGGAAGGCCGGGACCTCGCGTCGGTAGCGTTCGAGAGCGGGGCCGTGGGCGCCGCCGAGAAAGGCATCTTCGCTCCTTGCGGCGCGCGCGTAGAGCACGCCGAGGATCGCCGCAGTGCCAGCGTGATCACGATGCTGCCCGAGGCGAGCCCGAAGCCGAGCATCGCGAGCATCGACAGCGCATACAGCGGATGGCGCAGGGCCGCGTACGGGCCCTCGCGCACGAGGGTCGTGTCCTTGCGGCCGGCGATGAAGAGCGAGGTCCAGATGCGCCCGAGCGCGGCGCAGGCGATGCAGGCGAACCCCGCGAGCGCGAGCGCCTCGCCCGCGAGGCCGCGCGCGAGCGGTCTCCCGGACACGGCCACGAGGGCCAGCACCACCCCGAGCAGTGCCACCGTGGCGCGCAATCGAGGCGTGCTGCGCGAAGCGGACATGCGAGGATTCTAGCCGGCGGCTAGAGTGCGCACATGAACTGGCTGCTCGCGTATCTCGGTTACACAGCCGGCGCCGTGCTGGCGATCCTTCCCATCGTCAATCCACTGGGTGCGGTGCCGCTGGTGATGTCGGTGGCCTCGCACCTGCCCGAGGCCGAGCGGCAGCGCCAGGTGCGCCGCGCCTGCATCTACACCTTCGTGCTGATGACNGCCTTCCTTGTAGCCGGCAGCCTGATCATGAACTTCTTCGGTATCTCGATGCCGGGGATGCGCATCGCGGGCGGCATGATCGTCGCGTTCCTCGGATTCGGCATGCTGTTCCCGGACGCGAGNACCGAGGCTGCCCAGATGGCGGAGCGCGGGGAGATCAAGTACGACATCGCCTTCACGCCGCTCGCCATGCCGGGACTGAGCGGCCCGGGGACGTTCGCCGTGGTGATGAGCCTCTCGTCCCAGGCGACAGCCCGGCAAGGNTGGGACCGCGTCGCGGACTTTCTTGGAGTCGCGTCGGGGATCCTCCTCGTCGCGCTCACCTCATGGCTCGTCCTGCGCGGCGCGGAGAGGTTCCATCGCCTGTTGGGCGCGACCGGGATGGTCGCGCTCACGCGGCTGATGGGCTTCCTGATGATCTGCATCGGCGTGCAGTTCATCATCAACGGACTGACGGTGATCCTCGGGGACCCCAGAGTCTGGAGCGGACTCGCGGAGGCAGTGCGCGCGGCTCGCTAGCCGGCGAGCCTGCGGCCCGGCCACGACTCATTCCGGCGGCGGCGCGCCCGGTGCCGGATCCTCGAGCGGGAAAGTCTTGGCCTCGTCCCCCTGCGGCTCGGGTGGCTTGGGCGCCGACGCTGGCGTCGTGCTGGTGCTCGCCGGCGCCGTCGAGGTCGCAGCATTGCTCGTTGCCTTCGCCAGCGCCGCAGAGAAGGCGATGGCTGCGTCGGTCGGCTGGCCGGCGGTGCCCTCGAGGATCTGTGAGGCAAGGATGCCGGGCACTGCGTACGAGGCCGCGTTTGCCTTGTCGTCGATGGCGATCACGCTGCCGTCGAGTGCCACTCCCAGGAACAGGCCTTCGTTGCGTGCATAGGTCAGCACCTGGGCCTTGAAGGCGGCGTCCGTCGCCGCCGATGCGGAACGCCCGACCGGCCCGGCCGCTACACTGGCATCTGCGCCCAGGGTGACCTTGCCTCCAGCGATCCCCTCGACGCTCTTGCGAGACATGAGCACGAGCACGAGGTCGGTGGACTGCACGCCCCACTGGAAGCCGATGCTGGCGCCGCCGAGCTTTACAAACACCGGGTTGCTCCACGAACCGTCGGCATTGCGCACGGACATGACGCCCGCGCCGCCCCGTCCGCCTATGATGACAGCGCCGCGGATCACGTTGGGTACCACAACCACGCCGTAGGCGCGCTCCAGCAGCCACGCCGGGATCGCCTGCTCCGAGAGATTCGAGAACGACTCGAAGACACGCATCGATTCATCGAGGCGCTGTTCAGTCTTGCTGTCGGCGCGAGCCGCAGGGCTGCCAGCGGAGAGGGCGAGGGCAACGAGCAGAAAGGCTAGGATTCGCGGCATTTCGGGGAGATTCTCGCGTCTGCTGGGGAAACCANCATGTTATCAGACCGCGGCAGAGTGGCGCGGGAGNGCACGGAGAAANTTCAAGGCCCCGGCNACCTCCGGGCGTCATCCCGCGGCGCCGCTCCCTCGCAGGGCGGCGATCTCCTCGCCGCTGAGACCCGCATCGCGCAGCAACTCGTCGGTATGCGCGCCGAGTGCAGGCGCGGTCCTTGCGGGGAGCCGCTGGCCATCGAGCTTGATCGGGTTCGCGAGCACGCGGAAATCCGCGCGCATGGGATGGGGAAGGGCACGCACCATGCCGACGGCCGCGGCGAACGGGTTGTCGAGCGCCTGCGGCAGGTCGTACACCGGCGCCACGGGCAGCAGGCCCTGCAGTCGCTCGAGCCAGTGGGTCGTGGTCTCGCGCTGGAACTCCGCGTCGAGCACAGGCGTGAGCGCGTCGCGATGCTCGCGTCGCGCCTGCGCGTCGGCGAAGCGCGGATCCGCGGCGAGGTCCTCGCGGCCGAGCACTGCCAGCAGCTCCTGCCAGAATTTCTCCGTCATGCACATGACGAAGATCCAGCCGTCGCTCGTCTGGTAGAGCTGCACCGGCACTGCCGACGGATGGGAGCTGCGCGGCAGGCGCTCGGTGCGAAGACCCTCGTTCAGGTACCAGCTGCCCGGATAGGTGAGCTGATGCAGCGCCACGTCGAACAGTGACACGTCGATGTCGCGGCCGCGGCCTGTTTTCATCACGCCTACGAGAGACGCGAGTATCGCCACCGCGGTGGTGATCCCGGTCATGAAGTCGATGATGGACAGGCCCATGCGTGCGGGCGGCGTGCCCGGCTCGCCGGTCAGGTGCAGGTAACCGGCCTCCGCCTGCATCAGGTAGTCGTAGCCAGGCCAGCCCCTGCGCTCGTTATCGCGACCATAGGCGGAGAGGTGCGCGCAAAGCACGCGGGGATTGACCGGTCCGAGCGTGGCGTAGTCGAGCCCGAGCTTCCCGGGCTGGTCGCCTCGCAGGTTGTTCATCACCACGTCGGCGGTTCGCGTCAGCCGGTGGAACGCGGCGCGGCCGTCGGGATGCTTGAGGTCCAGCGCCACGCTCTTCTTGTTGAGGTTGAAGGTCTGGAAGAAGTGGCTGTCGTGCGGGCCAAGGAAACAAGGCCCCATGCTGCGCGTGGCATCCCCGCCCTGGGTGCGGCTCTCGATCTTCACGACTTCCGCGCCCAGGTCGGCGAGATACATCGATCCGAACGGTCCCGCGCCGAAATTTTCGACGGTGAGCACGCGGATGCCCGCGAGCGGCAGATCGAGGCTCATGGCGCGAGCATCACACGCCGCAGCGGTCCAAGTCGACGTTGCCTGGATCTTGCCCCTGCGGCCGCCGCAGCCCGGAGCAGAGTGGGGCCCACGGCAGGCCGCCGCAAAGTGTTGCGAAGTCGCAACGCGAATCGGGCGCACTGTCCGCTATGATTCGGGCCCATCCCACGAGCCGACCCAGCCGCCCCCGAGCGGACGATCCAAGTCAGAGCGCCCGACACGGCAACCCCCGCGGCCATGGCCCGCAAAGGCATCTTCTTTCCGCTGAAGGACGCGGCACTGCGCGACGACGTGCACGTGCTTGGCGAGATCGTGGGCGAAGTGCTGAAGGACCAGTGCGGTGCGGCGCTGTTCGAGGCGGTGGAGGGCGATCGCGTTGCCGCGATCGGTCGACGCCAGGGCGACGCGGACCAGTCGGTCGAGCTCGTGGTGCGCACCCAGGGGCGGAGCCCACAGGAGGCGCTGGATCTCGCGCAGGCCTTCTCGACCTGGTTCCACGTCGTGAACCTCGCCGAGAAGGTGCACCGTGTCCGCCGGCGCCGGCAGTACATGAACGACAGCAGCACNCCCCAGCCGGGCGGGCTGGAGGAGTGTTTTGCGCGCCTGAAGGCCCGGGGCCTCACGCTTGAGCAGGTCGTCGAGTTGCTGGGGAGGATCCGCATCGAACCGGTCTTCACCGCGCATCCAACCGAGTCCACGCGCCGCACGCTGCTGCGTCAGCGTCAGCGCATCGCGCGACTGCTGATCAGCAGGCTCGACCCGAGTCTCACGCCCGGGGAGCGCCGCTCCATCATCGAGCGGGTGCGCACGGAGCTCACGACCGGCTGGCAGACCGCGGGCAACTCGCGCGAACGGCTGACGGTCGCGGACGAGCGCGAGCACGTGCTGTTCTTCATCGTGGAAGTCATCTACGAGGTCATCCCGGGGTTCTACGAAGAGGTCGAGGCCGCGCTGCAGGGCGCGTACGGGGAAGCGGCGCGCGGCGTGCACGTACCGGAGCTCCTGCACTTCGGCTCGTGGGTCGGCGGCGACATGGACGGTCATCCCGACGTGCATGCCAAGACGGTGCGCGAGAGCTGCGCACGACACAACCAGCTGATCGTCAACCGGTACTTCCTCGAGACTCATACGCTGGCGGAGCGCCTGAGCCAGAGCGGCAGCCGCGTCCACGTCTCGCCCCAGGTGCTGGCTCGCATCGAGCAGTACCGGAGCCTGGTGCCGGCCGCGCGCAGCGCCACGCCGGCGAGCCACGACCGCATGCCCTACCGGGTGTTCCTCGGCCAGATCGCCGAGCGGCTGCGCGCGACCTATGAAGGACGCTCCGGGCACTACGAGCGAGTCGGCCAGCTCATCGAGGACCTCGAGCTGATTTCGACGAGCCTCGAGGCGAACCACGGCCGGAACGCCGGCCAGTTCCACGTGCTTCGCATGTTGCGTCGCGTGCGCACATTCGGCTTCCACCTGGCGACCCTCGACGTGCGCCAGAACGCACAGGTTCACCGGGAGATCGTGGGGCGCGCACTCGGCGAAGATGACTGGGCCGGGCGCACTCCCGAGGAGCGACGGCAGCGCCTCGGCGCCGCCATCGAGCGTGACGAGTCGCCCGTCGTCGACCTGGACGCCACGGCGAAGCGTGCGTTATGGGTCTTCGAGGCGATGGAGTTCTGCGGCCACCGCTACGGCCTCGAGGCGATAGGTTCATACGTCGTGAGCATGGCCGGCGACGTGGACGACTTGCTCTCCGTGCTGCTTCTCGCGCAGTGGGCCGGGCGCGGAGTGGGGCCGGAACGCGTGCTGCCGCTCGACGTCGCGCCGTTGTTCGAATCTGTCGCGGCGCTCGGGAATGCAGGCAGGATCATCGAGCGTCTGCTGGCGGACCCGGTGTACCGCGCTCATCTCGCGACGCGCGGCAACCGTCAGGTCGTGATGATCGGCTATTCCGACAGCAACAAGTCCGTCGGCATCGTCGCATCGCGCTGGCTGCTGCGTCAGGCTCAGGCGGAGATGGTCGAGGCCTGTGCCGCCGCCGGTGTCGAGCTGCTGGTGTTTCACGGCCGCGGTGGTTCGGTCAGCGTCGGCGGCGGGCGTACCGAGGCGCTGGTGCGCAGCTCTCCGCCCGGGGCGATCCGCGGCAGGTTGCGGGTGACCGAGCAGGGCGAGAGCATCAACGAGCGGTACGGCCTCAGGCCGATCGCGCTGCGCAGCTTCGAGCAGAGCCTGAATGCCATCGCGCTCGCCACGGCTGCGCCCCCCGGGGTCGCGGCGACCGACCCTCGCTGGCACGAGGCGCTGGCCGAGTTTGCCGAGGCCAGCCGCGACGCGTACCGGGCGCTGGTGCACGAAGATGACGCGTTCCTGGAGTACTTCCACGCTGTCACACCGGTCGACGTCATCGAGCGCATGCAGATCGGCTCCCGGCCGGTGACCCGCGCAGTCGGCGGTGGCATCGAAGCGCTGAGAGCGATCCCCTGGATGTTCGCCTGGTCACAGAGCCGGTACATGCTGCCGGGCTGGTTCGGGGTCGGCAGCGGGATCGCCGCGATGAACCAGAGCTTCGGGCCCGAGTTGCTCGGGGAGATGTACGCGCGCTGGCCGTTCGTGGCGAGCCTGATCGACGACGTCGAGATCGTGATGGCCAAGGCGGACATGGGCATCGCCGCGTACTACGGCCAGCTCGCCCGCCCCGAGCACGAGCGCTTCAACAGGGTGATCCAGCGCGAGTTCGAGCTCGCGGTCTCGCAGGTGCTGGCGACAAAGGGCTGCGCCCGCCTGCTCGACTCCGAGCCGACGCTGCAGCGCTCGATCCGCCTGCGCAACCCGTACGTGGACCCGATCCATCTGATGCAGGTGGACCTGCTCAGTCGCTGGCGCGAAGGCGGGCGCCAGGATCGCGAGTTGTTCGATGCGCTGGTGGCCTCGGTGAACGGCATCGCGCAGGGATTGCAGGGCTCGGGCTGACTGCATCAATCCCTTGTTGACTACCTGTGGTCGCTGCACTAGCGTCGCGAACGACACGATTCACGCGCGGCGAACGCCGCGCTTCGCACTAACGAGGGAGTTTCCATGCCAGCTGCGAAGAAGAAGTCCCGTCGCAAGGTCGCCTACTCGAGCAAGGGAAAGAAGCTGTACGTCGTCCGCGACGCCAAGGGCCGCATCAAGGACGTCCAGTCCTATGCGCGCGCGCAGGCCGCGGACATGCGCCGCAAATCGAAGGCGGAGACGGTCGCCAAGGCCGCGCGCTCGGCGAAGAAATCGGCCAAGAAGTCGGCAAAGAAGGCCAAGGTGAAGGCAAAGGTGAGGGTGAAGGCCAAGGCGCGGGCCGTAGCGAAGAAGTCCCGCCCCCGGAAGGTGAGCAGGGTTACCAGGGCTGAGGCCGCCGTCCGCAAGGCCGTGAGGAAGGCCCCCGCGAAGGCCAGGAGGCAGGTTGCGGCCGTTGCCGCTGCGGTCAAGAAAGCGCCGGCGAAGACTCGTGCCGCCGTGCGCCGCGCAGTGAAGAAGCTGCCGGTGCCCGCGCAGAAGGCGGTTGCCTCGGCCGAGAAGTCCGTCGCCACGGCCGAGAAGAGCGTCGCGAGGACGGTGAAGGTCATGAAGAAGAAGGCTGCGGAGACCGCCAAGCAGGCGGAGACCGCGGTGGCCAAGGCCCAGGACAAGGCCGAGAAGACCACGACCAGCATCATCGACCAGGCCAAGGACATGTTCCAGAAGGCCAGCGACGCGGTCGAGTCGGCGGTCGAGAGCGTAATTCCGGGCGAGTCCAAGTAGATCATCCGGCCAGCAGCGTCCTGGCGGACGCCGCAGACAGGGCCCCGAGGCTGGATGCCCCGGGGCCCGTTGTTTTCCGGCCCGCCAGATCGTCGCTGCGACGCACGAATCGCCGGCGCAGTTCAGCGCGCCTCGCGTGTGCGGGAAACGATCACGCAGGAACGACGCCGCAAGAGGTGCGGGGGGAACTCGCCAGGGGAGCAGCCTTCGCCCGCGGCCCCGGCGTAGCCAGGGTCCCACGGCATCAGCACGTGGATCTCCTCACCTTGCGCCGCGATGCGCGGCATGACGGGCGGCGCCGGTCGGCCTCGCTCGGCGGCGAGCATGGCCTCCAGGTCGCCGTGCCGCGCGTGGCTTTCGGCCAGGTCTTCCAGTGTGAGCAGCGTCGGCGGGACCACGCGGATGAGCCCGGAGGCGATCGCTTCCTCTGCCCGTGCCGGTTGCACCCACTCGTGGTGGGTGAGCTCGCCGAGGTCGGCGCTCGCGCCCTGGCCCGGGGGCACCGCGATGGCGAAGAAACGGGTGTCGAAACGCTTCGGCTCGACCGAAGGCGTGATCCAGTGGGACCAGTACACGAGAGGCGCGAGATCGAGATAGAGATCCTCGGATTCGAGCAGCGCGGCAAACTCCGACGCGTTACTCGCCACCGCTTCGCGCCTGGTCTGCAGGGCGGCGACGCGTCCGGGATCGCAGGGCCGTCCTGTCGCGTCGCGCGCCAGCAGCACGCCAGCCTCCTCGAACGTCTCGCGGCAGGCTGCGACCGTCAGCGCAAGGGCGGTGTCGGCATCGAGCGCACCTCCTTCGCGCGCGCGCAGGTCGTCCCGGCCCGGGTCCGGGATGTCTCGGATCCGCTTGCGGATCGCCGGGGAGGCATCCGCAGGGTCCAGGCGGCCGCCCGGAAACACCCACATGCCGGCCATGAACGACAGCGCGGAGTCACGGCGCATCATCAGCACCTCGAGTTCGCCCGAGGACTCCCGCAGCAGAAGTACCGTCGCGGCCGCGTGCATCAGACGAGCTTCACGAGCTGCTTCCCGAAGTTGCGCCCGGCGAGCAGGCCGATGAAGGCTTCCGGCGCCGCGGCCAGGCCCTCGGCGATCGTCTCGCGGTACTTGATCTTCCCCGTCGCCACTGCGCGCCCGAGTTCCGCCAGTGCCGGCGGCCAGGCATCCATGTGATCGCTGACGATGAAGCCCCGCAGCTTGAGCCGCATCACCAGCAGTGCACGCACGTTGGCGAGCGCGATGTCCGCACCGTCATAGCCGGCAATCAGGCCGCACAGCGCGATGCGGCCGAAGGGATTCATGCAGGAGAGCGCCGCATCGAGGCAGATGCCGCCCACGTTTTCGAAGAGGCAGTCGACGCCGTCGGGCGCTGCTGCCCGCAGTGCCCGCGCCATGGATTGCGCGTCCGCATGCGACCTGTGGTCGATGCAGGCGTCGAAGCCCAGCTCGTCGACCACGTATGCACACTTCTCGGGTCCACCGGCGATGCCGACCGCGCGGCAGCCCACCTGCTTCGCCAGCTGTCCGACGACGCTGCCCACGGCGCCGCTCGCCGCCGAGACGAGTACTGTCTCGCCGCGTTTCGGCTCGCAGATGCAGTTGAGCCCATACCAGGCGGTGACGCCGGGCATGCCGACTGGCCCGAGATACGCCGACATTGGCACGGCGCGCGTGTCGATCTTCGTGAGCATGGTGCCGTCGGACAGCCCATATTCCTGCCAGCCGAGTAGCCCGACCACCGTGTCGCCCACCGCAAAGCCCGGGTGGTTCGAGGCGTCGACTACGCCGACCGCGCCACCGATCATCGTTTCGTCGAGTTTCTGGCTCTCGGCGTAGGACTTCGTTTCATCCATGCGCCCGCGCATGTACGGATCGAGCGAGAGGTAATGGACGCGAACGCGCAGCTGTCCGGGGCCCGGAATCGACTGCGGTACGCGCTCCAGCCGGAAGTTGGCCGGTGTCACCCGGCCCTGCGGCCTGCTGGCGAGCACGATGCGCTGGTAAGTCTGGTCCATCGGCAAGCTCCTGCGTGCGGGCGCTCACCGTAACAGGACGGCGCAGTGACGAGAACTCGTCGCCGCTACGGACCGTTGCCGCCGGCGCCGCTCCGGCCGCTTATGCCGTGTGCCGGTACGGCAGCTCCCCGTACGACGATGGATATCGCACTGATCCTGTTCCTGATCGCCATGAACGCCGTGTTCGCGCTGTCGGAGATGGCCGTAGTGGCCTCGCGCAGCGCGCGCCTGTCGAGGATCTACAGGATGCGCTCGAGCTGGGGCAGCTGCCCGGGCAGGACGAGCACGAGTACACGACGGTGGCGGG
>Ga0031656_10000381_pt1 | contig 14880 bp, 17 predicted proteins | sample FrelakmetDIP11DI_FD_55080 | JGI IMG/M metagenome (GOLD analysis project Ga0031656, IMG submission 55080) | Freshwater lake sediment microbial communities from the University of Notre Dame, USA, for methane emissions studies - DIP11 DI | ecosystem: Environmental > Aquatic > Freshwater > Lake >... | reverse complement strand
GGTGTTTTGAGGTGAAGCAGGAAGGAGACGGCAAGTATTCGTTTTCCGTCAACGAGACGGACAAAGCCCAACGACTGGATGCCTTCCTGGTTTTGGAGACGAAGGATCTGACGCGATCCAGAGTCCAGGAGCTGATCAAGACCGGTTTTGTCCGGGTCAATCACCACCTCTCAAAGCCCGGCTATCGGTTGAAAACGGGCGACCTTGTCGAGGTCACGCTTCCACCCCTTCAACCTCTTCGTCTCGACCCTGAGCCGGTTGCCTTCGAACTCATCTATGAAGACCCATGGCTGATCGTGGTGAACAAGCCGCCGGGGGTTGTGGTGCATCCGGCGCCCGGGCATTTCACCGGCACCCTGGTTCATGGCCTTCTCCAGCATTGCAAGGATCTGTCGGGAATCGGGGGAGTGATGAGACCGGGCATCGTCCACAGGTTGGACAAGGACACCTCCGGGCTCATGGTGGTGGCCAAGAATGATGCGGCCCATGCTTTCCTCTCCGCCCAGTTCAAGGCGGGAGAAGTCACCAAGAGGTATGTGGCTCTTGTTCACGGGATCGTGAAAGAGGAAAGAGGAGAGATCAATCTCCCTATCGGCCGCCACCCGGTCAGAAGAAAGGAAATGTCCATCCAGCCTTCCAAAGGCAGGGTCGCGAAGACGCTGTGGGAGAAAAAGAGGAACTGGCAGGTCTCTTCTCTCTTCTCTCTGTTTCGCCGAAAACAGGAAGGACTCATCAGATCAGGGTTCACCTCTCTCACATCGGGTATCCCATCGTGGGAGATCCGGTTTATGGCTATCGGCGAAGCTGGTGGAAAAAGCGTTTTCCGGAGGAAGCCGGCGTGTTGAGCCGGATTGAAAGGCAAATGCTCCATGCCGGGGCTCTGGGTTTTGTTCACCCCCAGGGTGGGGGCTATCGCGAATTCAAGGCGCCCCTGCCCGCAGACATGGAAGTCGTTCTGGAAATGTTAAAAACAATTGACACTTGAAATAAAAAGCTTAATAATAGACACAATGATTGTAAGGTTGCGTTTACCTTCCTTTACAATAGTCTATATCAATAAGGACTTCTGCTAAACTGCTAGATCATCTTCTTTCAATCGCATAAAAGGTTTCCAACGTATTGCATGGATTATCCCTGTAATCGGCAAGGCATTTCAATACAGAGTGGAGAATCTTTTAGGCGATGAAACACCCTTAGTGGGTTGATCTTTATTTCTCTCAGGCAGGACGACGGCCATTCGCAAAGGCACTCAAAAAAAGACATCGAATTCCGAGAGCCCCGCGCTCTCCGGCGCCACACCGCCGAATTCGAGGGACGGAGAATTCAGTATGAACCTTGTTGAACTCAAGAAAATGAAGATCAATGAACTGACGACCATGGCCAGGGATTTCGCCATAGAGGGCGCCACAGGCATGCACAAGCAGGATCTCATCTTTACCCTGCTGCAAGCCCACTCTGAAAGAAACGGGCTGATTTACGGGGAAGGCGTTCTGGAGATCCTGCCTGACGGCTTTGGTTTCCTGAGAGCCCCTGACTCGAACTATCTGCCGGGTCCCGACGACATTTATGTTTCTCCTTCCCAAATCCGCCGTTTCAATCTGAGAACAGGCGACACGGTTTCCGGTCAGATCCGGCCTCCAAAGGATACGGAGCGCTACTTCGCCCTCCTGAAGGTCGAGCTGGTCAACCACGAGGACCCGGAGATCTCCCGNGAGAAGATTCTCTTCGACAACTTGACTCCTCTGTATCCCCTGAGCCGCATCAAGCTCGAAACGACTCATGACAACTATTCTTCAAGAGTCATGGACCTCATGACCCCNCTCGGCAAAGGGCAGCGGGGGCTCATCGTCGCGCCTCCGAGGACGGGCAAAACCATGCTCCTCCAGAATATCGCCAACAGCGTCTCTGCAAACGACAAGGAGATCCACAAGATCGTCCTTCTCATCGATGAACGGCCGGAAGAAGTGACGGACATGCAGCGAAACGTGGATGCGGAGGTGATCAGTTCCACCTTTGATGAACCTCAGCAGCGCCACGTCCAGGTGGCCGAAATGGTCATCGAGAAAGCGAAAAGACTGGTCGAGCACAAGAGGCANGTCCTGATACTGCTGGACAGCATCACCCGGCTCGCGAGGGCCTACAACGCGACCGTGCCGCCGAGCGGCAAGATTCTCTCCGGAGGCCTCGACTCCAACGCACTCCACAAACCGAAACGCTTCTTCGGGGCGGCAAGAAACGTGGAGGAAGGAGGGAGCCTGACGATTATTGCNACGGCGCTCATTGATACCGGGAGCCGCATGGACGAGGTGATTTTTGAGGAGTTCAAAGGAACGGGAAACATGGAAATNCATCTGGACCGAAAACTTACGGACCGGCGCGTGTTCCCGTCCGTGGACATCAACCGCTCCGGAACAAGGAAAGAAGAGCTTCTNCTCGAGCCGGCGGATTTGAACCGGATCTGGATNCTGCGCAAATTGCTGGCTCCCCTGACNGCGGTAGACAGCATGGAGTTTTTGCTGGACAAAATCAAAGGAACAAAAAATAATAAAGATTTCTTGGCGTCNATGAGTGAGTAAAGAAAGGAGGTAACTGCTCAGGTATATAGACTGAAGGTAGATAGACTGAAGGAAAAAAATGCGCGATCACACAAAGCCAGGATCGTTTGGATACGTTGACAGGTGATTGTGTCATGGATGATCATTATTGCCCTTCAGTCTTCAGCCTAAACACNTGAGTAGTTACGAAAGGAGAAACGATGAAGAAAGATATTCATCCGGCCTATCACAAGACCATTGTTCACTGCGCATGCGGGAACGAGTTTGAAACCGGTTCGACCATGAAGGAGATCAAGGTGGAGATCTGTTCCAACTGCCATCCCCTGTTTACAGGCAAGCAGAAGCTGATGGATGCCACAGGAAGGGTGGAGAGATTCAGGAACAAGTATGCTCAGTTCAATAAGGGTGAGGCTAAAGCCGACAAATCCAAGTGAGGTGACCCGCCCTCCGGCGCTTCCCTGAATCCCCCCAAAAGAGACCGAGCATCGGACCATTCAATCAACCAGCAATTTCCCTCCCCATTGATGGGGGAGGGTGAGGGTGGGGGTGGAAAAGATGGCAGATATTCCACAGGTGCCTTGTTTCCCCCTCCCCTTTATCCCCTCCCACGAGGGGAGGGGAAACTAGTTTTCGGACGAGCTCCTGACCCTGCTCTTGGTGCCGATAAGGGAAGCCTTAGAGTGTGACGGGGAAAGACAGCATGTTCTCCAAAGTGAAAGAAATTGAAGATCGGTTCAACGAGATCGAGAATGAACTGACCCGGCCTGAAGTGATCCGGGATCAAAAGATCTACCAGAAGTATCTCAAGGAGCACAGCAATCTTTCGCCCATCATCAATGCCTATCGGAAATACGAGGCCATTCGGCAGAACATAGAAAACAACCGTTCTCTGCTGGAGGATCCGGATGGGGAGATCCGAAAGCTCGCCAAGGAGGAGATCGAGGTTCTCAGGGCGGACCTGGATCGCATGGAAATCGAGCTGAAGATCCTTCTGGTTCCTGAGGGCCCGAATGACCAGAAGAACATCATTCTGGAGATCAGGGCCGGCACAGGAGGGGAGGAGGCCGCTCTTTTTGCCGCGGACCTGTTCAGGATGTACGCGAAGTATGCGGAGGTCAAAGGCTGGAAGACCGAGATCATGAGCGAGCATGCGACAGGGATCGGGGGGGTCAAAGAGATTATCGTGCTCATCACCGGCGACAAAGTTTACAGCCGCCTCAAGCGGGAAAGCGGGGTCCATCGCGTGCAGAGGGTGCCGGAGACGGAGGCCCAAGGGAGAATCCACACGTCCGCGGTGACCGTGGCGGTTCTTCCCGAGGCCGAGGAAGTGGACGTCGTGATCAACTCTGAAGAACTGCGGATCGATGTGTTCCGTTCCTCCGGCCCCGGAGGCCAGCACGTCAACAAGACGGACTCGGCGGTGCGCATCACCCATCTTCCCACCGGTCTTGTCGTGACCTGCCAGGATGAGAAATCCCAGCACAAGAACAAGGCCAAAGCGATGAAGGTCTTGAGATCGCGCCTGCTGGATATCCAGATCAAAGAACAGCAAGACAAGATCACTGAAGAAAGACGAAGTATGGTCGGCTCAGGCGATCGAAGCGAAAAAATCAGGACCTACAATTTTCCACAGAGCAGGGTCACAGATCACAGGATCGGGCTCACCCTGTATCGCCTGGACACCATCCTGCAGGGAAACCTGGACTTGATCCTTGATCCTCTGATCACCCACTTTCAATCTGAGGCTCTAAAGGCAGCGTGAAGGCCTGGACCATTGGCGAGCTTTTGAAGGTCAGCGCGGACTATCTGAAACAAAAAGGGATTGATTCTCCACGCCTGAGCGCAGAAATCCTCCTTGCACACCAACTCCACCTCACTCGCGTCAAACTCTATCTCCAATATGACCAACCTCTGACGGGACAAGAAGTCGAGGGGTATCGAGCCCTCATCCGGAGGCGTTTGAGCAGAGAACCCATCCAGTACATCACGGGCATTCAGGAGTTCTGGTCTATGGAGTTCATCGTGAGCCCCTCGGTCCTCATTCCGAGACCGGAGACGGAGGTGCTCGTGGAGCAGGCCGTCTCATTGGGTCAGGAGAACCCGAACCTTCAAGAGAAGGGGGCGAGCCTTCTGGACCTCGGCACGGGGTGCGGGGCGCTGGCTGTCGCGTTGGCCCGCGAGTTTGAAAAGGCGCTGGTCTTCGCGACCGACATCTCGGAAGAAGCTCTCCGGATCGCCCGTCGCAATGCAGAGAGGCACGGCGTGATGGACCGAATCGACTTCAAATCCGGCGATTTGTTTATGCCTTTTGCCGCAAAAGGAGCCCGATTCAACTTGATCCTGTCCAATCCGCCGTACATTCCCTCCGAAACGTTTGAGACTCTGTCCCCTGAAGTGAGAAAGTATGAGCCAAGGTCGGCTCTGGACGGCCGTGAACAGGGGATGGTTTACATCACTCGGATCCTCAGGGAAGCCGCAGGCTACCTCGTCCCTGGAGGATGGATCCTGGTGGAGATGGACCCTGAACAGACCCCCAAGGCCATCCGGGTCATCGAAGAGACAGGACAATTTTCAGAGCACAGGCGATTCAGGATTACAGTCACCGGTACCGCGTCGTGTTAGCTAGGAGGAAGCTCGAGTATTAGAGGTTTGGGTTGTGACTCATGGGTTATTGGAATAGCATAAGAAAATCCGAAATCCGAAGCACGAAATCCGAAACAATTCCCAGTGACCAAATTCAAATGACCCAAACGGCTGCATCTGTTTTTCTTTTTTGGACATTGGAGCATTCGAATTTCGAATTTGTTTCGAGTTTCGGATTTCGAAATTCGAATTTACTAGTGGTCCAGGCCTTGCGTCGGGGGTAATGGAGCGCTGGTCTTACAAACGGGATTCAACGGTAAGAATGTCTTCGCAACCTCATGAAACGATACCGTGACTACAACTCCTATCTTCGTGAGATTTTCGGAGAGCGGGTTCAAAAGATCTCGCTCGATGCGGGCTTCNCCTGCCCGAACCGGGACGGGACGATTTCGAGGGGAGGATGCATCTACTGTGACAGCCGGGGGTCGGGAAGCGGGGCCATGATCCAGAGAAGGGAATCCCTTGATGAGCAGATGGTCAAGGGGATGGATTGGGCCAGGAAAAAATATGGAGCCTCCAGGTTCATCGCTTACTTCCAGTCTTTCACGAACACCTACGGCCCTGTTCCGCACCTCCGCGAGCTCTATGATCGTGCTCTAAAGCACGAGGGGATGGTGGGCCTCTCCGTAGGCACACGACCCGACTGTGTCGGCAAAGAGGTTTTGGGATTGCTGGCTTCCTACAGAAAAAATTTCCTCGTGTGGCTGGAACTCGGGCTTCAATCCGCTCATGGCTCGACTCTTATCAAAATCAATCGCGGCCATGACGTGGCCTGCTTTGACCGTGCGGTGGGTGAGGCGCATGCCAATGGGCTAACCGTTTGCGCTCATGTGATCCTGGGCCTTCCGGGAGAGAGCCATGAGATGATGATGGAAACCGCCCGGCACCTTGGAGCGCTGGCCGTAGAGGGCGTGAAGATCCATGCCCTTTACGTGGTCGAAGGCACTCCGTTTGCAGAGATCTATGAGCGTGGGGGGTACAGGTGTCTTGAGAGGGAGGAGTATGTGGAGCTTCTCCTTGACTTCCTGGAACGTCTGCCTCCCGGAATGGTGATTCAGCGGCTCACAGGCGACCCGATGCCGGCTGAACTTGTCGCTCCTCTTTGGGTGAAAGAGAAAGCAAAGACGCTGAATCTCATCAGGAAGCGATTGGAGGAGAGGGACTCGTGGCAAGGAAAAAGGCTGTTCAATGGGGATTAGGGTATTAGGTTGCGACTTTTCTCTTATTTGCGGAACAGTTGAAAATCCGAAATTCGAAGCACGAAATCCGAAACAATTTCAAAAGGTCCAAATTCAAATGACCAAACTCTAAGCCCCTGGGTTTCTGTTTTGAACATTGGAGCATTTGTGTTTTGAATTTGTTTCGAATTTCGGATTTCGAGATTCGAATTTGCTGGCGGGCGAAGGCCAGCAATCGGGGATTAAAGCGCGTTACTTTTCCAGGGGGTCTCCCATTTTTTTTCGGAAGGCCTGATCAAGGGCGATGTCATACTCCCTTGAGCCGGGGGTCAGGGTTTTGCTTCGAGAGAGTTGCTGGGTAATTTCCTCTTCCGCTCGGTCGAACTTCAGATTGATCTTGCTAATCACGTCGTTCACAACCTGGTAGATGTCAAGATCGGTNCCATAAACCTCAACCACGGAAGGGTCCTTAAGGATGTCTTCGAGAAGGTACTGGGTGATGTACAGAGACACAGGGTTGGGGTTGGGCAAAAGGCCTCTGATGGGAGCTATGAAATATTTGAAGTCAAATTCATTCGCCCTGAGAACCTGTTTGAGCCCCTTCAATAGAAGGGCTGAAACGGCCCCCGGATTGTCCGTTTCTATGATCTTTTCCGTGAGCAGAGCCTGAGAGAGGGTGTTNTGGATTTCCGAAAGCTTGAACTTGAAAAACCTGTCCCTTTGGAAGGCTTCCCGCTTCTCCCTTCGTTCCAGCCCTCTCAGTACCTTATCCTGTTCTTTCGCGATATCTGATCGTCTCATTCGTCAAAAGTCACTCGCTGTACATGGCTGTTTGATGTGATGGATTCTTTAGTCCACTGACTTGGAAGTGCTCGCAGGGGACTCCTTCTTTCCTGTATCTTCAGACACCTTGGATTCCGTGTTTTTCGGTTTCTTCCCTTCCGTTCCCTTCTTGGAAGCGTAGTCTGTCACATACCAGCCTGTTCCTTTCAGGTGGAAGCTGCTCTGGGAGATGAGTTTCCTCATCTTCCCTTTGCACCGCTCACATTTTGCAACGCCTTGATCGGTTATTCTCTGCCAAACCTCTGTTTGATGACCGCACTTTGCGCATTCATACTCGTAGATCGGCATAAAACTTCACCTCAGCTTTCAACACTGAATCATTTCGCAGACCCGATGGGTCTCGTAGGAGTCAAGGATGTAATCCAACTTGGGCAGGGAGAGATCCTTCAGAATCTCATAAGTCAACGCATGTACGATTCGCTCTTCTTTTTCCCTGTCTCTTGTCAAGACTTCAAACCTCTGTGAAAAATTACAGAACCTCACGATGTGGACAAGTTCATGGGTGAAAACATATACCAGCAGAGGCAAGAGCCCAAGATCCCGGTCTCTCTTGACAGCCTTCAGGATCTGATGATCCTGAAGGCAGATGAAATAGAAATCACGGTGCCGAGAACCCGGGTCAAACCCGTCATTCCTTTTAGTGTGCTTCTCGATAAGTGCAAAGGCTTCAGGAACAAGTTCATGACGGGTCAACTGAGAAAGCGTTCTTACATCGTACCGGTGCCTTCTCCACTGCATTGAGGAAAACTTAAAATAATCACCCGTCTGATCCTCTGCGATGTCCAGGGCCTCGCTGACCGTCAAAATATCTTCTTCTTTAAAGGGCGGATGGATCATGGCCGGACTCGGTTTCAGGCGATCTGTCCAGAAAATAAAACTGCTTATGGAAATGTCAATCCCGGAGTTGAACTTTTGTGGTGGCGGTGCAGGGACTTGAACCCCGGACACTGCGGATATGAGCCGCATGCTCTAACCAGCTGAGCTACACCGCCCTACACAAACTACTCTAGTGAAAACTGGGATTTTGTCAACGAAATTGTGATATTGAATGAAGTTTGTTGGTTTCGTAAAAACCCTCGTTCACCCTTCGATACCTCAGGGCGAACGGACGGGATGGGCCGTCAGTTTGTTGAGCCCTCCACAAGGTAAAGAGCCTAACCTTCACAAACATCTTTGCATCGGCCCTTCAGCAAAGACAAATCCCCTGATATATTCCTCCGAATCATTACTATTGATGGGAAGTTAAGAAGTGAGCCCGGTATGTCAATAAAGCTCCGCCCAGTTCCGCACTGGAAAAGAGAGAAGGAGGATTTCGGGAAGTCCTTGACAGATCCAGGCGCCTCTTGCTAGGAGTTTTCCCGCTACGCCACCTTTTGACTCAAGCACGGAGGTCTGTGTGAAAGAAGAAACAAGAAATTCAATGACGGGCATGGTCGCATCGAGGAGCTGCCCTCAGTGCGGGCACCACGAGGTGGGATTCGTTACCGAAGACGGCGCGTTTCACCCTCTCAGACCAGGGACNCTGATCCAGATCTCTGAACCACCGTCTTCGTTCGAGGCGGATGAGAAGGGGCCGGAGACNCTACTTCAGATGGATGAGACCGAGCAGATAGCCTATCGAATCTGGGTACCGGAGCCCCTTCGNGGAGATAAATNGCTCCGTCTCAAGNACAGCGTCATGNTGAAAGAGCNTCTCTTCAAGGGTAAGATGTCCGGGGGGCTNTACGAGCTTGCCTATTTGGAGAAACTTGAGAGGCTCATTGAGAAAGTGCTCGACATCCCTCTTCCCGTCATCCTTGACCGGTTTTTCACTGCCCCTTATCTTGCTTCGGGAAATCCGTGGCAGATTGCAGAGGCCATGTATCGAGAACTGGATGAAATCAAGCGCCCTGTAGTGCTCATGCGAAANTGGCTGGAGAGAGGAGACGCTGAGAGNCTTGATCAACTGATCAAGCCCAAGTCCATAAGGGATATTGGTCAGGAGCCCNCAGAGGATGAGACGGTGAAGAAAGAGCTGGAGGATCTGACATTCGAAGAATTCCTTGAGATGCTTTAGGCGGGCTTGATGGGGAGGACCTGCACAGATCCTTTTCACCCCCACCCTTACCCTCCCCCATCAATGGGGAGGGAATTAATCGCTTAGATTTCATTTCCCCCTCCCTCGATGGGAGGGGTTAGGGGAGGGTGGGAGCGCGACAATCTTACGCCAGCTTTTTGACTTCCTCGGTCAGGGCGGGCACAACCTTGAAAAGGTCATCGACGACCCCGTAGTCCGCTTTCTGGAAGATGGGGGCATCGGCATCTTTGTTGATGGCCACAACGAGCTTCGAGGTGCTCATGCCGGCAAGGTGCTGGATGGCGCCCGAGATCCCGCACGCGATGTAAAGGTTGGGGGAAACCACTTTCCCTGTCTGGCCCACCTGATCCGTGTGGGTTCTCCAGCCCGCGTCCACGGCTGAGCGGGAAGCTCCCACAGAGGCGCCCATGGCGGCGGCAAGGTCTTCAAGGACCTTGAAGCCTTCAGGACCTTTCATGCCTCTTCCACCTGAGACGATCTTATCCGCTTCCGTGAGATCCAGTTTCCCCGCAACGTCCCTGATCACCTCCGCCACCTTGGTTTTGAGTGTGCTGTCATCAAATGAGATCCCTGCGTCAGCCGTCTCCGCTGCTTTAGAGGCATCCGGCGGGTTCATGGGCATGACGTTCGGCCTGGCCGTGGCGATGTGGGGATAATTGTCGCTGAAAGTGACCTTGGCGTATGCCTTGCCTGCATAAATGGGCCGGACAGCGTTCAGGCGGCCGTTGTCAATAGAAAAGGCCGTGCAATCCTGCGCCATGCCTACCCCCAGCCGTGCAGAGAGGCGGGCTGCCAGGTCTTTCCCCTGGACAGATGCGCCTAGAAGCAAGATCGCCGGATCATTTGCCTTCACCACCTGAGCAATCGCAGCGGCATAAGCATCTGGCGTGTAACTCGCCAGCCTCGCATCGTCGGCCACAATGATTTTGTCGGCCCCGTAATGCCCAAGACTCGCAGCCTTGGCTTTGATGTTCTGGCCCAGCAGCACGGCGATGACTTTCTGTCCGAGCTTGCCGGCCAGACGCTTTCCCTCACTCACGACTTCATAAGAGACCTTTCGGATTTCTCCGTCCCTTTGTTCAGCTATAACCATGACTCCTTGTGGCATCTTGTATCTCCTTTATTCTTTTCCTGATTCATACTCTGATTTAATGCAAACGCATTAAATCTCTTGAAGGCTCCCCCTCACCCTGCCCTCTCCCCCAATGCGGGGGAGAGGTTTACCCGCCTCTGGCGGCGCCGAAGGCGACCAGGGGTTGGGGTGAGGGGCATCGGAGAGTATGTAAAAAGATTAAATGCGTTCGCATTAGATCGCCTTGGCTTCTTCGTGAAGCAGCTTGACGAGTTCCTTGGCCTTCGACTCAGGGGAATCTCCCTGGACGATCTTGCCCGCTTTCCTGGCAGGGGGCGGGGTGATCTCGACGATCTTGAGTTTCCTGGCTCCTTCGCCGAATTCAGAAGGATTGAGACCGAGAGCGGCCAGGGTTTTCTCTTCAAGAGGTTTCTTCTTGGCCTTCATGATGCCTGGAAGAGAGGCATAGCGAGGCTCGTTCAGTCCTTTCTGTGTGGTAATGACGGCAGGAAGAGGGGACTCGAAGACGAGGGTCTGTCCCTCCACCGGTTTGTGGCACTTGACGGATTTGCCGTCCGGAGCCATCTCCACCTTCGTAATCACCGAGAAGTGAGGAATTCCCAGGTACTCGGCAAGCGCGGCCCCCACGATGCCCATGTCGTCGTCCACCCCTCGCTGGCCGGTAAAGATCAGGTCGGCCTGGAGCCCTTTAAGGGCTGCAGCCAGTGCCTTTGCGGTCGCGAGCGCGTCGCTTCCCTCGGCTGCAGGGTCACTAATAAGGATTCCTTTATCGGCGCCCATGGCCAAAGCGGTACGGAGGGACTCGGTGACCCTCTTCGGGCCGAGCCCGACGACAATCACCTCTCCGCCCAACTTCTCTTTGATGCGCAGAGCTTCTTCGACCCCGTATTCATCGTAAGGGTTCATCACCCACTTGATGTCGTCCTTGACGATCGATTTCCCACCCGGAGCAATCTTGATCTGGGTTTCTGTGTCAGGAACCTGTTTGATGCAAACGATAATCTTCACTGTTGCCTCCTTTCTTCTATCCTTTAGAGTCCCGGTTTTTTCAGCGGTCCGTCCGGGTTCGCGATCAATCCGTGCAAAAAATACTCGCTGATCTGTTTTGCAGCGGTCTCGATATCATACTTTTTGTGGCTTGACAATACCCAGAATCTCGACATCTCATCAAGGGCGCCGAAAAACGCCCTCTTGGCGATATCCGGGATCACATCTTTCCTGAAAACCCCCTGGTCCTGTCCATCCTTGATGATTTCCGAAATCAGATTGAGATACTGGAGGAACTTCTCGTTCTTGTATTCCTTCATGAATTTTCCGCTCTGGCGGAGCTCGACCTGGATGATTTCAGCCATGTTCTTATTGAGCTCGATCAGCTTCAGGTGGGTCAGAGCGAACTTCTCTATCTTCTTCACCGCATCTTTTTCCAGGGAAATCTTCTCGATCATGTTTTCCAGGACGGCCGTCATCTGTTCTTCGAAGAGAGAGATCAGAATGTCATCCTTGTTGTCGAAGTAGAGATAAATCGTCCCGTCTGCGATATGGGCCTCCCGCGCGATGTCCGACACCTTTGCCTGGAAGAACCCTTTTCTGGCAAAGATCTTGGTCGCCGCGTTGATGATCCTGAAATATTTTTCGCCGTTCCTGTTTTTCGTCGGCATGGATTTACCCGATATATGAAATCCGCTTTAACGGATTTCATGAAGTGAATGATTATTCATTCATTAGCATCGGGGACTTCAGGGTGTCAAGGTTTTTCGAATTCTGCGTTCAAGCTTGACAAAGAACAGGAAATCTGAAAAATAGGAAACTCCAGATGTTGCTACGCTCCAATAAAACCGGAAGGTTTCCCCCGGAACAAGTGGACACTTTCCTCGGAATACGAAGCTTTTGGAAGTCAATACAACTGGATAGAGCATTGAATGCTTTTCAAAGGAGGGCTGGGAAATGGAAACAAAAAAACTTCTTCAAGGGAAAAGGGTGTTGATCGTTGATGATGAACCCGACGTTCTTGATTCTTTGACTGAGCTTCTGAGCACCTGTATGATTGATCGCGCATCTACATTCGAGGAAGCAAAAAGGGCTTCTTGAAACATCTAGCTACGACGTTGTGGTTCTTGACATTATGGGCGTTAGGGGATTCGAACTTCTCCAGATTGCGAAAGAAAAAGACCTCCCTACTCTAATGCTCACCGCCCATGCCTTAAACGAAGACACTTTGAAGAAATCCGCAGAAGAGGGAGCTTCCTACTATGTTCCCAAGGACGAAATAGGAAACATTGATGTGTTTGTCGCAGATGTAATTGAGGCCAGAGAGAAAAAGAGGAACCCGTGGGTCAAGTGGTTCGAGAGACTCGGCCCTTATTTTTACGAAAGGATAAATTTTAGAGGTCCGGATTGGAGAGAAGATCATAAGAAATTCTGGGATGAGAAACTCAAGCAATTGACAAGCTATTGATACCGCATTTTTTCGCAAAAAAGGGCTGGACAAGCCATTTGGGTTTTGATAGCGTCTGACAGCGGCAAGGGGTTTTGTCGATAACCTCTCAAGTATATAAAACGCCTGTTGGCTGAAAGGGGGTGAGCTTCAAGAATCAGGAACAGCAGACGCCAGATTCGGTTTGCGGCCTCATGCTGAGGCGATTTCAGACAGATCTCAAACACAAAAAAGGAGGAGAAAAGTGAAGAAACTATCCCTAATCGTGGTAGCAGTAGTGCTGGCTGTGAGCATGGTTGTTCTCGCCGGGGCTGCGCCCGCTGGTGCTGCCCGCAAGACGATTAACCTCGATTTCGCCACTTTCTGGCCGGCTGTGGACTTCCAGGCCGCAATCGGGCACAAGACCTGGATGAAGACCCTATCGGACCGTGTAATGGCCGAGACCACCGACTATGAGATCAAATGGACTGAGTTCTATGGCGTGCATCCAGCGAAGCTATTGGACGGCATTGAGGGCGGAACGTACAGTGTTGGGACAAGCGGGCCGGGCTATAGTCCGGGCGTATTTCCCTTGTGGNCTGGTCCCGAGTACCCGGGCGAAGCCTACAGAAGGAACGCTTACACCATGTCGTTGACCATACAGGCCCTTCATGAACAGATGCCCGCGATGCAGGCACAATTTGACCGCACAAAAATGAAGCTGATGCATTTCTGGTCCACTGGACCGGGCTACTTCCTTATGGTCCCAGGTAAAAACCTTCGAACGCAGGCTGACTTTTCAGGCAAGACCATGAGAGCGGCCAACCCCGCATCCGTGGCGGGTATTGAGGCTCTGGGAGCAAAACCTCTGTTCGCCCCCATGAGTGTGGCCCTCGAGAGGTTTGAGGCCAAACTGATCGACGGCATCCTCTGTCCCACGGACACACCCAAGGGCTTCGGTCTGGGTAATTATGTGCGGCATGTTGTCTCCGTTCCATTCAGCTACCACTTCGTGTTCTTCAAGGTAATGAACAAGGCTGTCTATGATGGCCTGCCGCCAAGCGTGAAGAAGATCTTTGATGAGGTCAATGCCGCCTATCCTGCCTATTACGGCGCGTTGAGAACCTGGGGTGAGGCGGATGGGTTGGAGTACATGAAAAAACTTGAGGGCTTCACCTTCTACGACCCGCGTGCGGAGAATCCGGCGGAATATGCCAAATGGGTTGCCGCAACAGCCGGTCTCGTCGACAAATGGATTGGCGGTGACGCCACGAAGAAGGCCGTGTGGGACAAGTACCGTGAACTGGATAAGTACTTTAGCACGACACCTCCGTATTCCACCTGGACACACAGCTGGCCGACTCAGCCGGTGGTACCCACTTTTCAAAAGTAGGATGATCAAGGTGGATTTGGCGTGAGGTCGGTCAAAGGACGGTAAGGAAGTTGGGGTACCACGGGGTTTCTCCCCGGGGTACCCCAGCTGTTTTGCGGGAAAACCGGATTGGTTGTTTACAACAAAAGACACGGGAGGAGCGGATGAAGGCTTTCGAAAAAATGCTGCGGTTGATCACAGAGAAGATGGCATGGGTTTCCATAGCCGCCATCCTGTCGTGTGTGGCCCTTGTGGTAACCGATGTGATCAGGTATCAAGCTGTCAACAAGCCGGTTCCCGGCGCTCACGAGGTTGTGGAGCTGATAGCGGCCGTTATACTGAGCATGGGAATCGGTTACCTTACCTTTGTGAGAGGGCATGTCTCGGTGGGTCTCCTGGTGGACCTCTTTCGGCCCCGGGTGCAGGCTGCCTTTGACCTTTTCAACAGTGTTGTTTCCCTTGCCTTTACTCTCTGGCTCACCGAGGGAGTGTTCGAAATGGCCGTTCGGAATTACAGATACGGGTGGGTGACGGGGGTTCTGGAAATTCCCAGGGCTCCTTTTATGTTCTTGATTGCCGTGTCGCTGGCACTAACATGCGTGGTCCTTTTCAGGGACTTGATCCGGGCTGTGATGGCGATTCGAAAAGGAGGTTGAGATGGAGCGTGAGCTGATAGGTATCATATCCTTTATTGCCCTTATGGTGC
>Ga0031656_10000378_pt1 | contig 14898 bp, 15 predicted proteins | sample FrelakmetDIP11DI_FD_55080 | JGI IMG/M metagenome (GOLD analysis project Ga0031656, IMG submission 55080) | Freshwater lake sediment microbial communities from the University of Notre Dame, USA, for methane emissions studies - DIP11 DI | ecosystem: Environmental > Aquatic > Freshwater > Lake >... | reverse complement strand
TTGGGCGCGTATCCGGGCGTGGCGATGAGATAGAGGTCGCGTGGACGGGCCCCGTTGGGCATCTCCCGCCACAGGGGTTTGACCATCACGTTCAGCTCGGCAACGGCGGCGTCGATCCGGGAGCTGGTGTCCCAGAACTCCCGTTCCAGGCGCTCGTCCAGGGCAGGTGGTTCGCCGGTCATGCGCTTGGCCAAGGAGGCGTATACCGCAGGCTTGTCCGCGCGTGCATCGTGCAGAAGCACCGTGGCCTCCGAGAGCCCCACCCGGCCCAGGCGCTGGTACACCACGTCCAAGGCGGCGCGCTTCTGACAGACGACCAGGACCCTCTCGCCCTTCGACAAGGCGTTGGTGATGAGGTTGGTGATGACCTGGGACTTGCCAGTTCCGGGAGGGCCGCGCACTACCACCGCCTCCGCCCTCTGCGCCTCGAGGAGCACCGCGTCCTGGCTGGAGTCGGAGGGCAGCACGTTGTTGATCTCCCGGTCCGGCGTGGAATCGATGTCCACCTGCACCGGGCCGGAAGCAGGAGGGGAGCGCAATATCTGCGCCTCCAGCAGGTCATCGATGACCCCCTGGTCCGTCTCCCCCTTCTCGGCACGATCGATCATCTCCTCATAGTCGCGGAAGATGGCCGTGGAGCCCTGGGGGAAGGAGCCGAACACCGCGAAGGGCATCAAGCGCAGGCCGACCTCGGGCAGGTTGGCCACGTCCTGGGAGAGGAGAGCGTTGACCACCGGGACCTTGTTGGTGGGGGACAGGGGCTCGAGCTTGATGTAGGGGGAGAGAAGAGAATGAAGCCGTTGCAGGAGGCCATCCACGAGATCATCGCGGGGCGCCTCGTCCAAGAGGTCCTCCAGCCTCTCCTGCAGGTCGTCGGGCAAGGATATGTTGCACACCTTGCGCAGCGCGGCCACCAGGGCGCGGTTGATCACCGGGTATTCGCTCTCGGTGAAGGCCAGGTACCATCCAGGAATGCCGTCGGACCGAACCCGCTCCAGCCTAGCTGGGAAGAGGAGAAGGGGCGCCCGAACGTATCCTTCTTTGCAGGCGTGCCCCACCAGGAAGGGGAATCCCAGATAGGTGTCGCTCAGCCCCGTCTCCTCGAAGATGAGGCGCGACGTCCGCTCCAAGGCGACCGCGTTCGACCTGAGGAGCTCCGCCTCCTCGCTCTTCTCCGAGTCCTTGATCAAGGTGATGGAGGAGCGGGTCCACACCGCCTTCTTCAAGGCGTCGTCGAGCTTGCCCACGTCCCCTTTCCATAGAATGCCCAGGTCCATGGCGTACTTCTTGTCGGGGCGCCGCAGGAAAATGGAGCGGTTGCGCCAATCCACTTGCAGCATGCGGTCGTGGTAGTACCTCAGCCGGGAAATGAAGCGGTTCAGCTGTTCCTGTTTTCCCTGAGTCCCATCCACGGCATCAAGAAGCAGAGAGCCTGATAATAATGATTTCGAAAAGTGCTGGCCTGATGGAAATTCTCATGGAAGGAGAAATGTGATGGGTCGGCGTCCCGGCATTCTCGATCCTTTCCGTTAGGACGCCGACGCGGTCAAGGTCTCTATTTCTTTACCTTGGCCTTGAGCTTGTCCTTATCTTCCTTGAGCTTCCCCTTGGTCTTCTTCATACTTGCCTTGATCTTGACGTTCTCATTGTGCATCTTGACCTTGAGCTTGTCCTTGTCCTCCTTGAGGTCTTTCTCCACTTTCTTCAATGTCGACTCCTTGCCCATGGTTTCCTTCTCGATCTTCTCCTGCCCCTTGATCTTATCCTCCTCGAACTTGGCCTGCTTCTTTTCAGCCTTCGCTTCCTCATGAGAGGCCTTTCTGTTCTTCAGTTTGACCTCCTCCTTTTTGACCGTGGCCTTTAGCTTGTTCTTCCCTTCCTTCAATTTCTCCATCACCGGCATCAAAAACCCCTCTTTGCTTCTTAGAAGCGACCTATGAGGCCCGCATCTATGTCAATATGAACGGTCTTGCATAATGAAATTAACTGAACGGTCTTGATCCGAAAGCTGGGCAGAGAGTTGAGAACACGGAAGAGCACGCCAGAGGACCTGCTCTAGCTCCTTAGGAACTGCTCCGAGCAGTCTCTGATCTTTCTCGTTTCTCGACTCATTCTCCGTTAAAAAGATTCCGAGCAAGACGTCGGAATAAAAAGAAAAAAGGAAGGACAACCTATATACACCTTAGAAGGAAAAACGAGCCAAGAGGTTTGATGACTTCCGCTCGATGGAACGAGCGGATGCATCCACGCGAAGCCTTACTTCTTTGCCTTAGGCTTCGCCTTCGGCTTGGCCGCCTTCTTGGGCGCGGCCTTCTTGACGGGGGCCTTCTTGGCCGGCGCCTTCTTGACGGTCTTTGCCTTAGGCTTCGCGACCGCCTTGCTCGCCTTCTTCGGGGCCGCCTTCTTCGGGGCCGCCTTCTTTGCCTTTGTCTCTGTCTTCTTAGCTACCTTTGCAGGCATTTCTTTTCCACATTCCTTCGCATCCTCTGGTCGAGAACGAGCTCAACAAGGGGCTTGCGATTTTCAGGACAATAGTTAGCATATCACATATTAAATATTTCGGCGATAATGATAATGCTGATAACGCTCCCAGGCCTCTGAGATTATTGATATTTTGATATGAGGATGGGGTTTAAGTGGGAAAAAAATGGGAAGAACGAACGGCTTTTACCGTGCATGGCCAGCAAGCCGTTCGATGCCGTCCGGTAGCTCACTTTTTCTTCTTCGCGACAGGCTTCTTGGCCGCCTTCTTGGGCGCGGCTTTCGGCTTCTTGGCGGGCACTTTCTTCGCCGCCGCCTTCTTCGCCGGCTTCTTCTGTGCGATCATTTCCATGGGAACGGAGCAACAGACCACGTCGCACTCAGTGCATTCGCATCCATCGTCCTCGATAATGACGATGAGTCCACATTCTGGGCATTCGTACTTCTCTCCCTTCTTCTTGGCCATTTGAAAAACCTCGAGCAAGCCCGAGAGGCTTGGCGAAGATAATATTCCATGCTCCCTTGCTTAAACGTTTCGAAATTATCGTTCGTCTGGTCCAGGTTCTGAGCAAAGGGCAAACCTCCGTATACTCCAACATAGGGAAGGGTGCTAAGCCAGATGCCCTAATTGAAGAACGATTATATTTATTTTTTTTAAATATTTATATACACATATTAAAATATGGAATGTTTTAACGGTATTTCTTAAAGTAAATCGGGCATAATTTAATGGCATTGGAAAAGAAGCTATACAATGTAATTTTGGAGAGTGGGCGCAATTGGTCAAGATTCAAATCTGGGAAATGAGTTGGGTCGATATCCAAAAAGCCCTGGATGGGGGTTATGGCACCGTCGTATTCGCTGTGGGCTCAAATGAACAGCATGGCCCTCATCTGCCCACTTGTACGGATTCGCTTATAGGTGAGGCGTTGGCCAAAAAAGTGGCTGAAAAACTTGGTAACACTCTACAAGCGCCCTCCATAAACGTGGGTTGCTCCGAGCATCATATGGCGCTCCCTGGAACTATCAGCCTTAGACCCGAAACACTGAAAGACCTGATCCGCGACTATTGCGTTAGCTTGGCAAAGCACGGATTCAAGAACATCATCATACTCCCATCTCACGGCGGAAATTTCAATGCTGTGAAAGAGGTAGTAAATGAGCTCAATCAAAGTCTTGAAGAAGTCGATGTCGTAGCCTATACGGATCTGAAAGGTCTCCTGAGATTCCTTGCTGAATCATCAGCAAAACATGGAATTTCGGCGAATGAATCAGGAGGTCACGCAGGTGAATCCGAAACATCAATGGTTCTGGCCATACGCAAAGACCTGGTCGATATGGAGCATGCCGAAGAAGGCTTCACGGGAAGCGTCGAAGATAAGTTGGATCTTGTATGGAGTCAAGGCATAAAGGCACTAGCGAAAAATGGTGTAATTGGTGATCCCCGCAAAGCAGATGTTGGTAATGGAGAAGAATATCTGGAACTTTGGGCAAAGAAAATGGTGGACTTTATTCGAAAACAAGTCGATATTTGAGAGGATTCACGTTGGCTCAATCTTCTCAATGTCTGAGGTCGAAGGAACTTCCTTACGATACATTAGCTCTCCTTGATACATTTTCTAGTGGGTGAAATTGAAACGATGGGGTTCGCATCGGCGATCGAAGGTGTGCGAAAGAAGGGTGCTTCGAACTTCTCATTTTAAGAGCATCTAGTCTCGATTTCAAAGTTGGAAAGAAATTTCCAATGACGAAAAATCACTTGAAAGTGCCTATAAGGAAGTACTGTTCAACAAGGCCCGGTGATTCCCAACGCTCACGAAAAAGAGTGAGCCCTTTTTCTTTTCCTCTTCTAAGAATGAAGCTTCAAGATGCATCTAGGAAACCAAAGAACACGTTATCAGTGAAATGACCGACCCCTCTGAAATCGTCTTCCACTAAAGCTGCCTGCGGAAGCGCAGTAATTTCTTATTTTGATCATGCTGGAGAATGGATCAACAACTCCTTTGCACTGATACCCATCTTATTACCATTCTGTCGTTCTGGCAATTCATACAAAGCACACCTTTTAATAATGCTGGGTAGATTACTAATATGCGTAATAACCAGGGGTCGGATTCCTGGGAAAATGTTGAATGAGGGGGTGAATACGATGGGAGTAATTGGAAAAGTTGCAGTTGCTAAGAAAGTCAAGGGAAACAGGGAAGAGAAGAAAGATAAGTAGAAGAATCCAAGGAATATGGCTTCCCAATTTTCCTTCTTTTTTTCTTCAGGCCGAAAAGTTGCAAAGCTTATAGCACGGGTTACGAAGTTGGAAAGTAATTTATAGGCTCACGGCATTGAGCGCTCCCAATGGCAGAGACCGCGTTCCCTCGGAAGGCTAAGTTGACCTTCTCCTTGATCCTCATCATCGGGGCCTTCGCCATGTACTGGGGCTGGGGCCTGATGTATGGTACATGGAACATCCTGGCCAAGGAGAGCATGGGAGTCTATGCCATCGTGGTGACGCTTCTGGCGTTCGGCATTCTTGGAGTCTTGCTCTCCTGGAAGCAGAAGTGAACGCTTCCCTGCGTCTTCTTCCATTCCCATTTCTTATCGAGATATCGAGAGGATTGCGACCAGGGAAATCCTACATCGCCCTAGCAGCGTACGTGGCCCGGTCCGTCTCCTTCCCGCAGATGATGCACTTCCCATGGAAGCCCTCCTTCTTGTAGGGCGTTCCCAGAATCTTGAGCTCCGTCCTCGTCTCGATCTCACGGCCGCACTCCTCGGCGCCGCACCATCCGAAACGGAGGATCTTCTTGGGAGGGTCCACGAGGGAATCGATGGTGGCCACGGCGGTGGACAGCCTGTTCCAGGCGTTCTCATTCATCACTCGCATGATGCCCTGTAGCTTGGATCGCACGTCATCCACCACGTTCGCGCGCAGGAAGGATCCCTTCGAGCCATCATGCCTCACGGCGAAGCAGACCTTGCCTTCGGCGATGTCCCTCTGCCCTAGCTCCAGACGCAGCGGCACGCCCTTGATCTCCCAGTTGAAGAACTTGCTCCCAGGACGCTCGTCCTTGTCGTCGAGATGCACGCGGATGCCCGCCGTCTTCAGGTCTTCTCGCAACTTCAGCGCCTCGGCCATCACTTCCTCTACCTTGCCCTTGGCCAGGATGGGGATGATGACGACCTGCAGGGGCGCGACGTCCGGCGGCAGCACCAGTCCCTTGTCGTCGCCGTGGAATGCGACCGTACAACCGACCAGGCGCTCGCTCATGCCATACGTTGTCTGGTGCACGTACTTNAAGGTCCCGTCGATGTCCTCGTACTTTATGTCGAACGGCCTAGAGAAGTTCTCGCGGTAGTGATGGATGCTGCCCAGCTGCAGGGACCTCCCCTCCAGCAGGGGGCAGTCGACTCCCACGGTGTAGTACGCGCCGGGGAACTTGTCCCATTCCGTCCTGGTGAGCAGGAAGTAAGGGAGCGCGAGGTGCCTCATCACCTTCTCCAGGATGACGAAGTCCTCCTCCACCTGCCTCTGGGCGTCCTCCTCCGTGGTATGGCAGGTGTGGGACTCGAAGAAATGGATCTCGCGGACGCGGATGAACGCGCGGGTCATCTTCGTCTCGTAGCGGAAGGTGTTGACGATCTGGTAGGTCTTGAGTGGAAGGTCGGAGTGCGAGCGCACCCACAGCGCGAAGATGGGATACATGGCCGTCTCCGACGTGGGACGGAGGCACATGCGTATGTCCAGCTCATTGAGGCCGGCATGGGTGACCCAGTATACCTCGGCGTCGAAGCCCTTGATGTGGTCCTTCTCCTTATTGAACTCCGTTTCTGGAATGAGAAGGGGGAAGCAGACCTCCTGGTGGTTGGTGGCGTCGAGTTCCTCGCGGATGAACTCGTCCGTCAAGCGCATGATCTTCCAGCCGTACGGGGTCCAGACGTTCATGCCCTTGATGGGGTAGCGTTTGTCCGTGAGCCCCGCCAGCTCCACGATCTCGTTGTACCACTCGCTGAAATCCTCGGACTTCTTCACGACCATCATATCCACCGGAGCGGCTTGGAAATGTCCTTCATCTCTTATATCCTTTGAATGCGGCGCTAATGCGAACTATATTATCGGTCCGAGGGATGGTATCGTCGAGGGAAAATGGGGAAGCGTAGGTGGTGCGTAGGGCTCGCGCTCGGAGCTGCGCTTTGGCTGATGATCAGCTTAGGGCCTTCGACGGCGATCGCCACCCCGACGACCGCCTCTTGCGCCATCGGAGACATCACCGTGGAGGACGGATCCCTTCTGATCATTGAGATAAGCTCGGTCTCCTCTCAGAGGGCACCCAGTGAGCTCGGCACCATCCTGGTCCCACCGGTCGCAGGGATGCCGGGAAAGGCGGACGTTGCGAAGCACTGGGAGTTCGAGAATGGCTTTTCCTTCAACTACAGCGCCACCCTGCGCTTGACGCTCGTCCACAATCAGACCTCCCAATATCTTCAAGGCGGGGACGAGATGGTGATCCAGAGCACGGGGGGCGCCAGCCTACCTGAAGGGACTTGGCAGTTGTATCTGATCGATGAGGAAACCGGTTATGCCAGCTTCGGGATCACCTGGGTGATCGGCAACGCCACCTCCGAGGCCCAAAAAGTGCCCTACGCCCCAACCGGTGTGACCGACCCCATGGCAATGTTCGGGCTCGATTCCGGAGGTGATTCGAAGATGCAATTCATGGTCATCTTCGGGGTGGAGGCCCTGGTCCTCGCCCTAATGTTGTTATTCATAAGTCGCACGGAATGAACCATTCCCCCTATCAAAGGGACTGGGCCACCACTTTGGCCACCGAGATCTCGGACACCTCGCTCTCCAGCGTGTTCGTGGACACGACCTTGTCGCAAACGCCCTTGAGCTTGGCTACCGCCCCTCCGGTGAAGAGGCCGTGGGTGCATGAGGCATAGACCTTCTTCGCTCCGAGGCGCCTGAGCTCGTTGGTGGCGGCCACTATGGTGCCGCCGGTCGAAATGATGTCATCAACGATGAGCACGTTCCTGCCCTTCGCATCAAGCAGGCTTGGGGTTATCTTTACCTCGGTGCCGCTCAGGCGCATCTTGGTGAGGTGGTCGCTCTCGCATCCCAGGACCTTGGCGGTCTCCTCCGCTCTATTCGCAGCACCTGCGTCAGGGCCGAGGACGAGGTCTATGCCCGACCCGAGGAAGTACTCGCCGATGGCCGGAGCGGCCTTCAGGTCCTTTGCCGGGGCGCGGGCGAACCACTCTAGCACATCTGGCTTGTGCAGGTCTATGGTCAGCAGGCGGTCCATCTCCATCTCCAGATGGCGCAGTATGACCTTGGCACTCAGCGACTCCCCGGTGTTGAAGCGACGGTCCTGGCGCGCATATCCGAAATAGGGGATGACGCAGGCGATCTTCTCCGCGCCCAATCCCCTGGCAGCATCCAGCATAAAAAGGAGCTCAACCAGATTGTTATCGGGATAGGTGTTCTGCACGAGCACCAGATCCTTGTCGATGGACTCCCTCTCGATGCGGACGTAGCCCTCCCCGTCCGGGAACCGCTTGACGGTCGCCTGGACGAACTCCACTTCGAGGACCTTGGCCAGGTCCTGGGCGAGCGATTTGGAGGAGGAACCGCAGAGAACCATCATCGTTCAGGGAATCCCACTGCTGGACTTAAAGGATTTGGAATGGCCGGACCGCCCATGTCAGGGACTTCGTCCGGCCATTCCAGGGTACTAGGGGTGTCATCCTCACTCAGGCTTGATTTCGATTATCTTGTTGGGTGGGCATTCGAACGGGTCGCACCGGTCCTTCAGCTTCATAGGGAAGATGCTCCCGAACACCACCACTGCTGAGAGCGCTCCCGTCACCTCCGCGATGACGAAGAAGAGGGCATCCACCGGAGAGATGCCGCATATGGCGTAGGTGAAGATGCGGCAAAAGGTGATCATGGGATTGGCGTACATGGTGCTGGCGGTGGTGATGAGCATCCCACCGACGATGTAGGCGACGGACAGACTGGTGTGCTTCGAACCACCCCTCACACAGCCAATTATCACGCCCATGAGGATGAAGGTCCCCAGGAACTCAGCGAGGTAGAGGCCGGGCGATTTGGCGTTCTCGGAGATGGTGATGAGCGTGGGGACGGTGTCGAAGAATATGAGGTGGGTGAGGATCAGGCCAATGAACCCTCCGAGGAACTGTACGGCAACGTAGTAAACCGCCCTCCTCTTCTTCATCTGCCCGGCGAAGTAGAGCGCCAGGGTGACCGCGGGGTTGAAATGGCTTCCCGAGATGGAGCCAAAGGTCTCGATGAGGGCGAAGAGGACGAAGGCCACGGCGATGGCATTGATGAAGACCGTCAATGCTAGGGAGGCGCCGAGGACGTTGAACGCGAGGATGGTGGAGCCGATGGCGGCGATGACCAGGAACATAGAGCCGATGAACTCGGCGAGCAGATTCTGTTTCAAAGTGGGCATTTCTTTGTCAACTCCTCGGGACTTGTGCGCAGCGAAGTGAATTTGAATATCAATATAAATAATTGATAATGGACTCAAATATTGTAGTAAAGGGAGAAGGCCCTCTTCCCCACCTTTGGAACGGAGGAATCGGAAGCCACCCACATCATATGGTTCCTCCGCTCCTGCAAACATATTTATCCCATCCGTTGGATATCATCGCCGGGATGGGCATGCAAACCGATTCTTCCGTGGAAGCTCCAGCTGTCTCTAGCGCAGCGACCGAGGTCCACAGCGAACCAGCGAATCATCCAGCGGCCATCAACCATGTCAAGAGGCCCAAGCACGAGGGCTTGGCGCACGTGGGCATCATCTTCGGGAACGTGGGCACATGCGAGTTCTNTTNCCGCNTCTTCGGGGACATCCAGACCATGGAGTACATCCAGGTGGAGCATCAGCACGAGGGCTGGGTGCTCGGTCGCGTGTCCACCATGGAGCGCAAGACCAACCTCTCCCTGGACAAGGCCAAGATGATCGAGGACGGGGAGGAGGTGGACATCGACGAGGAGGTCATCGCCAAGGTGGACATCGTGGGATTCCGCGACGACCGAGGCCTGCTCCAGATGCCCCGAACGCCCTTCAAGGCCGGCGATCATGTTTACAAGGCCACGGACGACCTCATCAAGAAGGTCATCGGCCTCAAGGAGAACATGGAGACCGGCGCCTATGTGGGGCTCCTCTTCGGCCACAACATCCGCGTGGAGGTGGACATCAACGCCATGGTGCAGAAGCACGTCTGCATCCTGGCCAAGACCGGGGGCGGAAAGAGCTTCCTGTGCGGCGACCTCATCGAGGAGCTGATGAAGCATGACGTCACCACGCTCATCTTCGATCCCCACGGCGAGTACGGGGCCATGAGGGACAAGGGCTCGCTGCCCAGCTCGAGCCGCAACTTCAACGTCACCACCCGCAGCTACGCGGACCAGATCGTGGAGTTCGCCACCGACACCATCATCAACCCCAAGGCCAAGCCGCTGCGCTTCACCCTGGCCAATATAGAGGCTAGGGACCTGCTCGAGCTCACCAACATCAAGAAGGGAGCCATCTACCTCAAGGCGCTGAGGGAGGCCATCGACGCCGTGCGGACGGCGAAGAAGGACTATGCCCTCAAGGACATCATCAAGGTGCTCGAAGGGGACGAGGAGGGCAAGAACAACGCCATCATCGCCGAGCTGGAGTACCTGAACGATATCAACATCTTCGCCGCGCAGGGCACCAAGATGGAGGAGCTCATCGCCCGGGGGAAGACGACCATCATCAACTTCAAGGGCACACCGCCCGACATCCAAGAGCTGGTGGTGAACCGCATCGCCACGGCATGCTTCGAGCTGCGCAAGGTGGGCAAGGTCCCCCCCATGATGATGGTGTGCGAGGAGGCCCACAACTACTGCCCGCAGCAGGGGCTTGCCGCATCCTCCAAGATCTTCAGGACCATAGCCTCCGAGGGCCGCAAGTTCGGGCTGGGGCTGACCGTCATATCGCAGAGGGCGGCGAAGATCGACAAGAACGTCCTCTCGCAATGCAACACGCAGATGATCCTCAAGGTCACCAATCCCAACGACCTCAAGGCCATCTCCAATTCGCTCGAGGGCCTCTCCGAGGGCATGGAGGAGGAGATCCAACGCCTGCCTGTGGGCGTGGCCCTGATCATCGGTGGCAACATCCAGATGCCCCTGTTCGTGGAGGTCCGGCCCAGGGAGAGCCGGCACGGCGGCGAGTCCGTGGAGATCATCCCGACCAAGAGGTAACGATGCAGGACCGCATCACCGAGGAGAAGATCGCCAAATACCTCGATACCACCAAGAGGGCGCTGGACAAGCTCAAGGTCGCCGCGCCCCCCCGCTCCTTCAACCGGAAGATGGCCGACTCCTTCCTGGAGATGGCCAACGCCTACTTTTCCGACGCCCTGCATTTCCGGGACAAGGGCGACCTGGTCAACGCCTTCGCCTGCGTGAACTACGCGCACGCCTGGCTGGACGCTGGGGCACGGATCGGCCTGTTCGACGTGGGAGAGGACGACAAGCTCTTCACCCTGTACGAATGAGCGGCGGATCAATGCCCGCCGAAGGGGCTCCACAGCAGGGCGGAAATACCTCCCGCGAACACCAGGGTGATGATGATCACGGCCACGTTCTGGTAGGCGTCATATTCGCCAGCGAAGAAGAACAGCCAGGCGATGAGGAGGCCGAACCAGACCGCCCAGACGACCATGGAGGCCGTCCCTCTCCAGCCCCACCACTTCTCCCGCTGCTCCTTCCAGTCGAACTCGATGCTCTCCGCGTGTCTGGCGAACCTCAGACCGAAAGAGATCCAGATGGCCAAGATGGCGCCCATCGAAAGCACGATGGAGAGGATGACGATGGCCAGGTTCTGATAGATATTGTACTCGGAGGCGAAGAAGAAGAGCCAGACGATCAAGAACGTCAGCCAGAGGATGCCCATCATGGCGCTGGCGCCCAGCCTCCAGGCCACGCCCTGCGCGGGCCTCTCCACGTCCAGTCCTTGCGTCATCGGAACGAAAGGGAGAATCGGCGTTCGCCTTAAAAAATCGACATCCTCAGTCCAGGTCGTCGCCTTCCTGCCGCTCTTCCAGGAGCCTCGGCCCCCTCCAGTCGACCTTGCAGCGGAAGGTGGTGCCCATCTCCGAGAGCACCCGGTCCTGGTCCTTCACGTGCCCGACGGCGAAGATGGAGTTGCCCAGCATGGCCATGCTCGCCGGTCCGTAATCCTCGGCGGCCTTGATGGCCTCCTCCACCTCCTTGGTGGCCAACCGGGTCCTCGTAGTGAACTCGCGCGACAGCTTCATCAAGGTGGCGAGGGTGGGGGAGAGGGCCATGCGCTTCACGCAGTCCTTCCCCACCTCGTTCACCGCCTTGCGCCTCTCCTGGTCCCCCAGGACCTTGGGCGTGGGCATGGGGCTGCCGATGACGCAAAGCACGACCTCTGGCTCGGCGTTAATGCGGTCTATCACCCCGTAGGGCGGCAGACCCTCCTTCCGGCGGAAGGTAAGCCCTCCGCGAGACAACGCGGCCACGTCCCCCAGCCCGGTGCGGTGCGTGAGCTCTGCCTCGTGCGCCGCGCGCAGCGCCACGCGGAAAGGGAGCTTGAGGATCTCCGAGGTGGCGTGGGCCGCGGAGAGGGCCCCGGCGGCACTGGTGCCGAAGCCCTGCCCCTGCGGCAGGTCCAGCGTCGTGTCCACGTAAACGTCCACGTTCCTCTCCAGTATCACCTTCGATACCGCGGTCACGGTGACCGGGGCTTTCACCTCTTTGCCGTTGATGGAGACGATGACCTCGCCGTTCCCCTCCTCCATGTGCACCGTGGAGGTCGCGCCCATGCTGACGCACATCCCCGCGCCGCGGGAGCCGGAGCGCATGGGGTCGCGGTGCTCGCAGATCTGGAAGAAACCAGTGATGTGACCGGGACAGAATGCCTTGACCTTCATCTTCTAACCCTCAATTAATCAATGCCAGGATCTCGTCCAGCACCTTCTCGGCGAGCTCGGCTTTCTTCCCCTTGAACCTTAGCGCCTTGCCGCCAGGACCGATGATGAGCACCTTGGTTCCTTCCGCCCCGACGTCCTTCAGGTCGTTGGCCACGACGATGTCCAAGGGCACGGAGGCCGCTCTGGCCTTGGCCCTGGAGGCCAGCTCCCCCTCGCCCACCCCGTGCTCTGCCTTGAAGCCCACGAGCACCTTCACCTTGGGCCTGAGGGCATCCAGGACCTTGGGCAGGGGCCCGAGCCTCAGTACCAGCTCCCCCTTCCCCGAAGGTATCTTGCCCTTGGCCTTCTCCGGCGCATAGTCCCCGAGGGCGGCGGGAACGATGGCGATGTCCTGCTCGACCTTTCTCACCAGGGTGAGGAGCTCTCCCACGGAGGAGAACCTCTTCACGTGGAGATGGGCGGGTATGGGGACCAGGCAGCGCCCCATCCACAGCTCGACCTCCGCGCCCCGGAGGAAGGCCGCCTGTGCCATCAGGACGCCGGTCTCCCCTGTCCCCCGGTTGGTGATGACTCTCATTTCGTCAATGGGCTCCTCGCTCGAGCCCGCGATGATCAGGACCTTCTTCCCGCGATAGTCCCCTTTGCCGATCCGTCGCGCCACGGAGGCCACGATCTCCTCGGTCCCCGCTACCTTGGCCTTCTTATCTTGCACTCGAGGGCCGATGAACTCGACGCCTATCTTGGCGAGGGCCTCGACGTTCCTCCGCACCATGGGGTTCTGGTACATGGACAGGTGCATGGCCGGCGCTATCATGACCGGCACGCCCGAGCCGAGGGCGGTGGTGGCCATGGTGGTGACCGCGGTGTCGTCGATGCCACAGGCCACCTTGGATATGGTGTTGGCGGTGCAAGGGGCGATCAGGAGCAGGTCCGCCCTGTCCGGAACGTCCCCTAGGAGCGAGACGTGCTGCACCTTCCCGTCGATGACCTCGATGACCGGGTTGCCGGTGGCGAACTCCATGGTCCAAGGGGTCACGAGCTTGGCTGCGTCCTCGCTCAGGACCGCGTGCACCTGCGCGCCATGCCGGATGAGCTCCCTGGCGAGCTCGAAGCATTCCACGGCGGCGATGCTGCCAGTGATGCCCAGGACGATGCGCTTGCCCTCGAGCACCTTGGACCTGGTGCCCCGCAGCGCCTCAGAAGGATGCATGAGGGGCCATCCATGATGCGGCGCTTAAAGCTTACTTCGTATCGGCCGCATCGCCTCAAGGACCACGTCCTCCACGGCCTTGGAGGCGTCCAGGGTGTGGAAGGTGGGGTCCTCCATGCAAAGGGAGCGATAGATGAGGTCCACGTCCATCAGGTAATCGAGGTCCTCGAACTTGGTGAGGTCCTTGCGCGCCTTGAGCCGTTCCAAGGCCAGGCTGACCTTCACCGTCAGCACCAGCGTCAGGTCCGGGTGGATGATGGCGGGAGCGTTAACCATCTTCAGCCATTCCACCGCTTTTTTAGTACCCCCCAACCGCTTGTTCAGCAGCGCCCCCTGATAGGCGATGGTGCTGCAGTAGTAGCGGTCGCTGATGACCACCTTGCCCTCTTCCAGCCAGCGCCTGATCTGGCGGGTATGCTCCGCTCGGTCCGCGACGAAGAGCAGCGCCTCCGCCACCAGGTCCACGTTCGAGGAGTTGGCCCTGCGGACGGCCTCGCCGATGAAGGAATCGGACGGCTCGGCCGTGAGGACGACCCTATCAGGCATCTCGGCGGATAGGATCTCGTGGACGCGCTTGGCCACCGTGCTCTTTCCCGAGCCGTCGATGCCTTCGAAGACGATGAAGACGCCCTTCCTCGCCCCGCTCGCAGCCACGCTCTGATCGCTCGACCTCTCAACCATCTGGGCCAAGGCCGTCATGCAACGTCCATCGCCCTGCTTGGAGAAAAAGGCTCGCTGCCTCGGCACGGCAACCTTGCATTCAGGGCGACCGTATCGAGATCATCGGAAAAATGGATTGAGTGCAGCGCGTTCGGCTGTATGGCAGCATCCAGGTCACGTGCCAGCACGAATCACGCTGCCTTTATCTCCTTCCAGGTAAGCTGACCCCAAGCTCCGCGAGCATGAGCGAAGGTGAGGACCAAATGACGAACGAGGTCAAGGTCAATACGTTGATATTGACGGCCAAGCAGGTGGAGAAGCTCCTGGACATGAAGGAGGTCATCGAAGCGGTGGAGGGCGCGTTCCGTTATAAAGGGCTGGGCAAGGTGCAGATGCCGGCCAAGGTATACCTGGACTTCCCCAAGTACGCTGGCGACCTGAGGACCATGCCCTCCTACGTCGAGGACCTGGACGTCGCCGCGGTGAAGATCGTTAACGTGCATGCCAACAACTTCAAGGAGCACGGCATGCGCACGGTCATGGCCACCCTCCTGCTGGTGGACCCGAGGACCGGCGCGCCCTTGGCCTTCATG
>Ga0031656_10000377_pt1 | contig 14905 bp, 11 predicted proteins | sample FrelakmetDIP11DI_FD_55080 | JGI IMG/M metagenome (GOLD analysis project Ga0031656, IMG submission 55080) | Freshwater lake sediment microbial communities from the University of Notre Dame, USA, for methane emissions studies - DIP11 DI | ecosystem: Environmental > Aquatic > Freshwater > Lake >... | reverse complement strand
GCCGGAATTCGAGAGGTCGAACCCGGCGCTGACATAGCCATCGAGGCGGTCGATGAAATCGCCGCCCTCGATCGGCCGGGCGCGCACGACCTCCGCCATGGCGACGGGGATCGGCGGACCTGCCGGGTCGCTGCGCACGAGCAGGCGCGCGTCGGATCCACCGCCCGCCAGCTGTCCGTAGGCACGCGAGCCGTCGGCTCGCTCGAGCAGCAGGTACTGGTCGGTCTGCACGCGCTCGATCTTGTCCCACTCGATGTAGATCGTGCCCATGTGGTCGGTGCTGAGCTTTAGCCGGTTGTAGTCCAGGCTCTTGATCTCACCGGTGATGCGATCGCCGTTGCGCAGCACCACCACGTCGGTCTTGGGCGCAGCCGATGCTGGTGTCGGCCAGCAGATCGTCGCAACAGCCACGGCCGCGGCCAGGACGCACGCCATGCGAGTGCGCCCGGGAACTGCNTGTGATTGAATCCGCATCGATTCTCTCAGAACGAAATCGTCATCCCCACCAGCGGCCCCTGCTCGGTCAGGTCGTAGTGCTGGTAGTTGCGGTCGCCCTTGCGGCCGTCCTCATAGTCGAAGCCGATCAGGCGGTACCCGAACACCACGCCGATCGTCTCGGTTGCCTGCCAGCGGACGTTGGCCAGCAGCTGGTAGCTCAGGTCCGAGCCGATGCCGAAGCCCCCGATGTCGCCACGCAGGTTGAAGCGCCAGTCGTCGGCGAACGGCGCGTTGTACTGCAGGCCGACCATGGGGTCGAGCCAGCTCGCGTCGTCGCCCGCCGTGCGGGTGGTCTCGGCGCCGGTGAGCGGGTTGCGGGTCGTGAGCTTCAGGTCGGTGGAAAGGTCGAACCACGACAAGCTGAACAGCCCCTCGAGATTGGGCGCAATCCGGCGGCCCACGGTGCCCATCAGGGTCACCTGGTCCATGTCCACGTCGCCCTTGACGATGTCGCGCTGACTCTCGGCCGTGCCACCGAGCCCCATGAACGTGGCGTCGAGCGTGAACGACCAGGTGCCGTTGTCGGCGTGATACGCGCCCATGGCGCCCATCTCGAGCGCGCTGAACACGTCGGACATGCTGACATTCACCGGCACAGTGAGGTTGCCGATCGTGACTTCGCCGTCGATCGCCGCACCCATGGCGTAGATGATCACGGTGTGCTCCCAGTCGCCATCGGCGGCCAGGACCGGTGCGGTCGCGCAGCAACCAAGGATCGACGCGACGACGGCAGGCATTTGCGTATGACGATTCATGCGGTACCTCGCGTCCCTGCGGACGGCATTTGCTGATTCGTATCGGCCGAACGCTGCGCTGCCAGGTCCGCTGGCGACTTGTACCAGTCCGCCGGCGGCACGAGCTTCGGGCCCGCTGGGTCGGCTTCGTAGTTGGGCGACATGATCTGCACGCCGTGCTCGTTGAACACATCCTGGATGTGGCCGTGCAGCTCGTTCAGCGTGGCCATCCGCAGCTTCGGCTGCATGACCGTCACGAGCAGCGTGTACTCGACGTAGAAATCGTGCAATGCAGTCTGCAGCACGCGCGGCGGCGGCTCCTTGGCCGCACTGCCGGTGCGATCCGCGGCTATCTGCAGCATCGCCTGCACCTGCCGCCACGGAGTGTCGTAACCGATCGTGACTTTGGTGGCCACGCGCACCCCGCCATCCGCCGCGAGCCGCGAGTAATTGCGAGTGACGGAGCCGGCGATGACCGCGTTCGGGATGTTGACCTCCTCGTGNCGCAGTGTCTCGATCTGGGTCGTGATGAAACCGATCGACGTTACCGTACCCTCCGTTTCGCCGATCTGCACGAACTCGCCCGGACGCAGTGTGCGCGTGTACATCAGCATCAGGCCGCTCACGACCTGGTTGACCACCCCGGATGAGCCGATCGACAGCATGAGTCCGACGAACACGCCGATGCCCTTGAAGGCCTCGCTGCCGCTGCCTGGAAAATAGGGATAGGCGGCGACCAGCGCCAGCAGCCAGACGAAGGCGCTGAGCAACCGGCCGGTCGGCCGGGCGGTCGCTTCGTCCACCCATGGCACCTCGATGCGACGGTGCTCGACGCCAGCGAAAAACACGCGCAGCAGGCGCGTAACGAACCGGGCGATCAGGAAGATGAGCAACACGAACAGCAGGCCCGGCAGTGCCTGCATCGCCGCGAATACGAACTCGCTGAGCTGGGTCATCAGCCCGGCGAGCAGCGCCTCGCCCCACGGACGGGTGTAGGGAAACTGCGCCAGCACCAGCCCGAGCCATTCGTACACCACGACCACGCTGACCAGNAAGGCCAGCAGCTTGAGCGGCATGGCCGCCAGTCGCGCGAGGCCCAGCTGACCCACGGTCTGGTGCCCAAGGGTTTTCGTCAAACCTGCGGACCGACGCTCCACGAACCCGTGCAGTCGCCCGGCACTCCAGCCATACGCCTTCAACAGGGCCCACAGCACGCCCAGCATCACGAGCGTGGCGAGCAGCGTGTAACCGCCTGCGGCCAGCATCTGCCGCGAGTCGCGCGCTTCGCGGANCTCGCCCAGTGCCAGCCGCAGNCGGTCCGCCGCCCGGGTCGCGGCCGCCATGGTGGTCTCCCCCACCTCGGCGTCGACATCCTCGTCGAACACGCGCATCACGACATGCCCGTCGATGAGCAATGCGATGCCGCCCTGTATGTCCCGCGTGCCGACTGCCAGAGGTCCACCCTCTGCGACCACCGCCGCGATACGCTCCTGGACGGCGACCGCCCGGTCCGCCGGCGGCGCACCGAGTACGTCGGCGCGCAGCGTGACGATGCGGCGGTTGGCAATGTGGACGTCGGCCGGAGGCGAGTTGACCTCGGCAGGAACCGAAGGCGCCCCAGCCGGCATCGCTGCCTGGTTGGCTGCTCCCTGGCTCGGTGCGGCCGGCACGGCGGTCGACGCCAGCAGCGCGATGGCGCAGCAGGCACCTACTTTCAGCAGGGCCCCACGGCGGGAACCAACGGCGCGACGCATGCGGTGCTGCCTCGTGTGCTACAGGTGGCCAGTGTAGCTGCGCGATCCCGTCCGGCAAACCTGCCGGACTGGGGCACCCAGCTGCTGGCCGGCGGTCCGCGAGGACATCGTGCTGGTGCTAGCCTAGTCACAGCAGATCCCGCGCAGATGCAGCGTCGCTTGGAGGAAGCCAGTGAAAGCAGTCAAGGAGTTCTTCAAGGCGACGATCGTCGGCGGAATCGTGTTCCTGGTGCCGTTGATCCTGCTGATCCTGGTCCTGCGGCACGGCATGGCATTTGCCGGCAAGATTGCCGGACCGCTCGCCGCGCTGTTCCCGGAGCACAAGATTGCCGGCGTGGCCGCGGCCACGATCATCGCCGCCGTCGTGCTGCTGCTGCTCTCCTTCCTGGCTGGACTGTTTGCCAGGACCCAGACGGGGCGCGGCCTGGCTCGATGGCTCGAGGATTCGCTGCTCGGCAACCTGCCGCAGTACCGCATGGTGAAGACCATGGCCGAGGGGCTCGCCCAGATCGAGGACGCACACAACCTTCGCCCCGCAATGGTGAGCATCGAAGGTGGCTGGCAACTCGGCTATCTGCTGGAGGAAGTGGGCCCGGGCTGGGTCGCGGTGTTCCTGCCGCAGGCGCCCACACCGATGTCCGGCAACGTCATGTACCTGCCCACCGGCCGGGTCCGGGCGCTCGACATGCCGATCGGCGAGGCGATGTTGCTGATCAAACGGCTGGGCGTCGGTTCGGCGCACGCACTGCGCGCCGCAGACCTGACACCAGTGCCGGAGGGCTGAGCCGGCACTCGCGCCGCGCTATAATCGAGTCGGTTCCACACGGACTCCGCAGTGCGCGACGCACGCCGTAGTGCGATCGAGGCCGTGCCCGTCGTCCCACCCTCACATGGACATACGAAGATGAGAACGCTGACCTGGCTTGCTGCGGTGCTGCTGGTTGCCATCTGCGGTGCCGCGGTGGCCGACGACATGCCCGAATCCTGGGATGGCCTGGTGCAGGTGAAACCGAAGCGCATGGACGCTGCCTACCTGCTGCCGGGTGCCGACTTCCGTCAGTACACCNGGCTGATGGTCGACCCAGCCGAGGTCGCGTTCGCCAAGAACTGGCTGCGATCGCAGAACGACTCGCGCAACCTCTCGCGCAATGTGACCCAGGAGGATGCCGAGAAGATCCTCGCCGCCGCGCGCAGCAACTTCGATGAGATCTTCGTCGAGGCCCTCACCAAGGCGGGCTACACCATCGTGCAGGCGCCGGGGCGCGATGTAATGCGCGTGTCGACCGCGGTGCTCAACCTGTACGTCACCGCCCCCGACGTCCCCACCGCCGGACGCTCGACCACCTACACCACGCAGGCCGGCGAGGCGACACTGGTCATCGAGGTGCGCGACTCGACCACCAACCTGCTGCTGGGTCGCGTGCTCGACCGCCGCGAGACGCAGCGCTCGACGATGCAGATGACCACCAGCGTCACCAACCTCGCCGAGTTCCGCACGCTGTTCAAGGCCTGGGCCAGCACCGTGGTCAAGGGCCTCGGCGAACTCAAGGAACACTCGCCGGTCCCCGAGGACCTGAAGCCGAAGCAGAAGCTGTGACCCCCGGATTGGCCCTGCTGCAGATCGGCGGGGCTGCCTAGCCCAAGCATGTCGCGCCGCGTCATCGTCGCCGGCCTGGTCGGCACCGCACTGCTCGCGGTCGGCGCCTTCGCGGCGTGGCGCGGCGGCGTGTTCGGTCCGGCGACGCCCGCGGTCACTACGCCGTCCCGACCCGGCGACAACGGTGCCGCGGCCGCACCACTGGCGTACGTCGGCTCCACCGCCTGCCGTGATTGCCACGCGGACGAGTTCCAGCGCTGGCAGCAATCGCAGCACGCCGCGGCCATGCAGGCCGCCGACGAGCGCACCGTGCTCGGCGACTTCTCAGGCGTGAAATTCCGCAACCGTGGCGTCACGAGCGAGTTCTTCCGCCGCGACGGCAGGTTCGTGGTGCGCACCGAGGGCCCGGACGGCAAGCTGGCGGATTTCGAGGTGCGCCACACCTTCGGTGTGTATCCGCTGCAGCAATACCTGGTCGAGCTGCCCGGCGGCCGCGTGCAGGCGCTGTCGCTGGCGTGGGACGCGCGGCCGAAAACGCAGGGCGGGCAGCGCTGGTTCCACCTCTACCCCGACGAGCGCATCGCGCACACCGACGAGCTGCACTGGACGCANCGGCAGCAGAACTGGAACTTCATGTGNTCCGACTGCCACTCGACGGACGTGCACAAGAACTACGACGCTGCGACGAACACCTTCGCGACGCAGTTTGCCGAGGTGAGCGTGGGCTGCGAGGCCTGCCACGGACCCGGCAGCCGGCACGTCGAGCTCGCGCGCAGCGCGGCGGCGGGTGGCGCCGGACCGGCCTCGGGCGGACTGTCGGTGGCGTTCGACGAGCGACGCAATGCCGCCTGGGTAATCGACCCCAGCACCGGCAACGCCACGCGCACCCAGCCGCGCACGACCAGCAAGGAACTCGATGTCTGCGCGCAGTGCCACGCACGCCGCGGCCAGTTCTCGAACGGCTACCGTCCGGGCGAGCCGTTCACGGACCACTACCTGCCCGCGCTGCTCGGCGACGGCCTGTACCATGCCGACGGCCAGCAGCGCGACGAGGTGTTCAACTGGGGCTCGTTCCTGTCGAGCCGCATGTACGACAAGGGCGTGACCTGCGGCGACTGCCACGAGCCGCACGGCGGCAAGCTGCGTGCCGACGGCAACACGGTGTGTGCGCAGTGCCACCTGGCGTCGAAGTACGACACGACGCAGCACCATTTCCATGCACCGGGCACGCCGGGCGCGGCCTGCGCGTCGTGCCACATGAAGACCGACACCTACATGGTGGTGGACCCACGCCACGATCACAGCTTCCGTATCCCGCGGCCGGACCGCACGGTGAGCCTCGGCACGCCCAATGCCTGTAACCAGTGCCACACCGACCGCGATGCGGCGTGGGCAGCCGCTGCGATCCGCAAGCGCTACCCGGAGCCCAAGCCCGGCTTCCAGGGCTTCGCGGAGGCGTTCGCGGCCGCCGATCGAGGCGATCCCTCGGCAGCGATGGCGTTGACGCAGGTCGCGGTCAACCAGGACGAATCGGCCATCGCGCGTGCGTCGGCACTCCAGCGACTGGCGGGTGTGCCCGGCGAAAGCTCGCTGCTCGCTGCCGAGGCCGCACTCGACGACGCGAGCCCGCTGGTGCGTCGCTCGGCAGTCGCCGTGTTCGAGCAACTGCCGCCGCTGCAGCGGCGCGCGGTCATGCCGCTGCTGGCCGATCCGTCGCGCATCGTGCGCATGCAGGCGGCGCGNACGCTCGCGCCGCTCGCCGACGATGCCTTCGATGCGACCAGCCTGGCGGCCTTCCAGGTCGCGACGGACGAGTACGCCGCGGCCGAGCGCTTCAATGCCGATCGCCCCGAGCATCGCACCAACCTCGGCGGCTTTCTCGCCGAGCGCGGCGATGGCGTCGCCGCCGAGGCCGAGTATCGGGCGGCGCTGCAGCTCGACCAACGCTTCGTGCCCGCCTGGGCGAACCTCGCCGACCTGATGCGCATGCTGGGCCGCGAGGCGGAGGTGGAGCGGACGCTGCGCGAAGGCCTGGCGTTATCGCCCGATGCCGCCGCCCTGCACCACGCCCTCGGCCTGTCGCTGGTGCGCCAGCAGCGCAAGGATGAGGCGCTGCGCGAGCTGCGGCGCGCCACGCAGCTCGACCCCGCCAACCCGCGCTTCAAGTACGTCTACGACGTCGCCCGCTCCGAACTGCGCTGACGAATGCCGCTGGATCTCCTCCGCAGGGTGTTCGGGCACCGCGAGTTCCACGGTGCGCAGCGCGAAATCGTCGAGCACATCGTCGCCGGCGGTGATGCGCTGGTGCTGATGCCGACCGGCGGCGGCAAGTCGCTGTGCTACCAGCTGCCGGCGCTGCTGCGGCCGGGCACGGCTATCGTCGTCTCGCCGCTGATCGCGCTGATGCAGGACCAGGTCGCGGCGCTCAGCCAGCTCGGCGTGCGGGCCGAGTTCCTCAACTCGACACTCGACCTCGCCACCGCGCGCGCGGTCGAAAATGCACTGCTCGCCGGCGAGCTCGACCTGCTGTACGTAGCCCCGGAGCGGTTGACCACGCCGCGCTGCCTCGAGCTGCTGGACCGTTCGCGCCTCGCGTTGTTCGCGATCGACGAGGCGCACTGCGTGTCGCAGTGGGGCCACGACTTCCGTCCCGAGTACCTGCAGCTCAACGTGCTGCACGAACGCTATCCGGACGTGCCGCGCATCGCGCTCACGGCCACGGCCGATCCGCAGACCCGTCGCGAGATCATCGAGCGCCTGGCGCTCCAGGATGCGCGGGTGTTCGTCTCGAGCTTCGACCGCCCGAACATCCGCTACACCATCACCGACAAGCGCGATGCGCGCACGCAGCTGCTCGATTTCATCCGCGGCGAGCATCCCGGCGACGCGGGTATCGTCTACTGCCTCTCGCGTCGGCGCGTCGACGAAACCGCGCAGTGGCTGCAAACTCAGGGCGTCACTGCCCTCGCCTATCACGCCGGCCTCGAGGCGGCCACGCGCAGCGAGCGTCAGGCGCGCTTCCAGCGCGAGGACGGCGTGGTGATGGTCGCGACCATCGCCTTCGGCATGGGCATCGACAAGCCCGACGTGCGCTTCGTCGCGCACCTCGACCTGCCGAAGAGCATCGAAGGCTATTACCAGGAGACCGGGCGCGCCGGCCGCGACGGCCAGCCCGCCGATGCGTGGATGGTGTACGGCCTCGGGGACGTGGTGCAGCAGCGGCGCATGATCGAGGCATCGGAGGCCGGCGACGAGCACAAGCGCGTCGCGAGCGCCAAGCTCGACGCACTGCTCGGCCTGTGCGAGACGGCGCAGTGCCGCCGCGTGCGCTTGCTGGCGTACTTCGGCGAGGACAGCGCGCCCTGCGGCAACTGCGATACCTGCCTCAGCCCGCCCGAGACCTGGGATGCCACCGTTGCCGCGCAGAAGGCGTTGTCGGCGATCTACCGCACCGGCCAGCGTTTCGGCGCGGTCCACCTCATCGACGTGCTGCGCGGCAAGGACACCGAGCGAGTGCAGCGCTGGGACCACCACCAGCTTGGCGTGTTCGGCATCGGCAGCGACCTCGACGAGGCCGCCTGGCGCGACGTGTTCCGGCAGCTCGTGGCGCTCGGCCTCGCGCACGTGGATCACGCGGCCTACGGGGCGCTGCGCCTCATGCCGGCCAGCCGCCCGGTGCTGAAGGGCGAGCAGCCGGTCGAGATGCGCCGCACGGCGCCACGCGTGCGGCGGACGAGGAAGGCGCGCACGGTCGTGGCGGGCGGCGACGGCGCATCCATCGCTGCGGTCCCGGATGCCGCCGGCGAGGCCGGGCGCTACGCGCGCCTCAAGGCGTGGCGGCTGGCCGAAGCGCGCCGCCAGGCCGTGCCTGCCTACGTGATCCTGCACGATGCGACGCTGGCGGAAATCGCGCGTCAACGCCCGCGCGACGTCGCGGCGCTGACGGACATCCCGGGCATCGGTGTCCGCAAGCTCGAGCGCTATGGGGCGTCGCTACTCGAGGTGCTGGGCGACGCCTGAGATTTCGCGCGACTCGAGCACCGTCACGCCCGGCCGCTCGCGCAGGGCCAGCACGACCATTGCCGCGGCGATGTCGCCGGCGGGCACCGGCCGCCAGGTGGCGGGTGCGAACCGTAGCAAATGCTCGCTGAGCCGCTCGAGCGGCCGCGCCTCGGCGCGGTCGCCCGCGATCACCGACGGCCGCACGATGGCGAGGCTCGGCCAGCCGAGTTGCTGCAGCCCCTCCTCGGTCTCGCCCTTGACCCGTGAATAGAAAAATGGTGAAGAGCGGCTGGCGCCAAGTGCACTCACGATCGAGAAGTGCCGCGCGTCGTTCTTGCGCGTCAGCTGCGCGAGGCGCAGCGGGTATTCGCAGTCCACCGCGCGGAAGCGCTCCTGCGAGCCGGCCTTGCGGATCGTGGTGCCGAGCGCGCAATAGACATGGTCACCGTGCAGCCGCTCGCGCACCTCGCCGAGATTCTCGAATTCGGTGACCACCTGGCGCAGCTTACGGTCCGCAGGCACGTCGGTGAGNTTGCGCCGTGTCACCACGATCACGCGCTCGTAGCGCGGCGAGGCCAGCAGGCGGCGCAGGCATTCGCCGCCGACCAGGCCTGTCGCCCCAGCCAGGATCGCGGTCAACGGCTTCATCGCGCTGCGAAGCGCGGATCCGTGAGCTTCATCTCGGTGACCGGCCCGTACTTGCGCACGTCGTCGCGGATCCGTGCCGCGTCGCCGATCAGCACCATCACGAGATCGGCCGACGCCGGGAATGCCGCGTTGATCGTCGCGCGCGCCGTCGGACCATCCACCGTGCCGACCCGTGCCGCGAACCCGTCCACATCCTCGCGGCCGAGGCCGTACAGGGCGAGGTCGTTGAGCTGCGCCGCCAGCGCGCCGTTGGTCTCGAGGCGCGGCGGGAACTGGCCGAGCACATAGCTGCGCGCGGAATCGAGCGCCTGGTCGTCGAGCCCGTCNTTGTGCAGCCGGTCGAGCGTGGCGAGTGCGAGGTCGATGGCCGGCACGGTCGACTCGGTCGCCGTGAACGACGTGATCCGGAACGAGCCCGGCTGCGCGGGCCGCGAGAAGCCGGAGCCGGCGCCGTAGCTCAGACCGCTCTTCACGCGCAGCTCGGTGTTCAGCATCGAGGTGAAGCGGCCGCCGAACACGGTGTTGACCACGTCCTGCGCGGTGCGCGCCGGGTCGGTCCGCGACGCGCCGACGTTGCCGAGCCAGAAGTAGGTTTGCGTAGCGCCCGGCTTGTCGACCAGCAGCACGCGGCGTCCCTGCCCGCGCTGCGCGACCGGCGCCACCGGCGGCGAGGCCATGGCGCGCGGCAGCGAGCCGAACGCCTGCNCCAGCCGGCGNCGCATGTCGGCCGGTTCGAAATCGCCGACGACNGCGATCAGCAGCCGGTCGCCCCGCACCTGCGCAGCGAAGAAACTGCGCACGTCCTCGAGCGTCACGGTGGCCAGCGACGTCTCGTCGCCACCGACGGGACGGCCGTACGGGTGGCCGCGGAACAGCCACGCGTCGCCATACGAGCCGACCAGCGCGCGCGGATCGGAGTCCTTGGCGGCAGCGATGGACTGCACCGCCAGCTCGCGCACCTTGCCGAACTGATCGGCGGCCATGGCCGGCCGCAGCAGTGCGTCGCTGGCCAGTTCGACCATCAGCCCGACGTCGCGCGACAGGAAGCTGGCCCCGAGCACGAGGCTCTCCGCTCCCGCCGACACGGACAGTTCGCCGCCGGCGCCCTCGATCGCCTCGGCAAACTGCGCTGCATCACGCGAGCCTGCGCCCTTCTGCACCAGGTCCGCGAGCAGCGCCGCCGTGCCCTCGCGGCCCGGCGGGTCGGCGAGCGCCCCGCCGCGCACCACGACGTTCAGCGCGACCAGCGGCGTGTCGCGCTTCGGCATCAGCATGACCTGCGCACCGTTGGCGAGCGTCACGCGCTCGAAGTCCGGCAGCTTCACGCCGGCCGGTTCCGCGCCGGCCGCCGAGGCCATTCCCACGCACAGGCCCGCCAGCGATGCGGCGGCGGCGATCAACAGGGTCCGCGGGTTCATTGCGCACCTGCCGCGGTGCCCGCAGCCGTGCCCGGCGGTGGCGATTCCAGCACGCCGACCGTGCGATTTTCCTTGCGCAGCACCTGCGCAGCCGCTTGCTGCACGTCTTCAGCGGTGATGTTTTCGTACACCGCCGGCGCGTCGAACAGCTTGCGGTAGTCGCCGTGGAACACCTCGTAGGTGCCGAGTGCCTGCGCCTTGCCGCTGATGGTCTGCAGGCCGCGCCAGAAGCCCGCCAGTGCCTGGTTGCGCGCCTTGGCCAGCTCGGCGGTGCTCGGCCCGTCCTTGGCCAGCCGCGCGATCTCNTCGTCGATCAGCGCTTCGGTCTTCGCCACGTCGAAGCCGGGCGGCGCGACCGCGTACACCCAGGCGAGGCCGGGATCGAACCCCGCCTCGAGTTGCGTGCCGACCTGCACGGCGGCGCGCTCCTGCTCCACCAGTCGCTGATGCAGTCGCGACGAGTCGCCGTCGCCGAGGATCGACAGCAGCACCTCCATGACGCGCGACTGTCGATCGGGCGCGGCGCCTGAGTGCCACGCCATCGCGACCAGCGGCGTCTGCGCGTCACGCTGCACGCGGATGCGGCGTTCGCCGAGCTGCGGCGGCTCCTTGGTCGTCACCGGCGGCGGCGCGGGCTGCGCCTCGAGCGGTGCCAGGTAGTGCTCGGCGAGCTTGAACACCGCCTCGGGGTCCACCGCGCCCACCACGAGCATCACGGCGTTGTTCGGCGCGTAGTACTGCTTGTAGTACGCCTGCAGGTCCTCGATCTTCCAGCCCTCGATGTCCGACGGCCAGCCGATGGTCGGGATCTGGTACGGGTGGGCGACGTAGGCCGTGGCCTGCATCTGCTCGAGCAGCGTGCCGAAGTTGTCGTTGTCGACCGAGGAGCGCCGCTCGGAATACACCACGCCGCGCTCGCTCTCGACCACCTTCGGGTCGAAATCGAGCTGGCGCATGCGGTCGGCCTCCAGGTCGAAGATCAGCTTGGTAGCGCTCGACGGGAACCAGTTCTGGTACACGGTCACGTCGGAGCTGGTGTAGGCGTTGTTGCTGCCGCCGCTGGCCTCCATGACGCGATCGAACTCGCCGGGCGCGCGCGTCCTGGTGCCGTTGAACATCATGTGCTCGAAGTAATGCGACAGGCCGGTGATGCCCGGCCGCTCGTTGCGGCTGCCGACCCGGTACCAGGTGTACATTGCGACGTTGGGGATGTCGTGATCGGGCCAGACCACGACCTTGAGGCCGTTGGGCAGCGTGCGGGCGACGATCTGGTCGGCCCCGGCGACGGTGGCGGAAGCAGCCACGGCAGCGGTGGCGAGGGACGACAGGGCCAGCACGGCCACGGACGCCAGGAAAGATGGGTTCGGCATCGGGGTTTCCCGCAAGCGAGGGGGTGGTCGCGCACTTTGCCCCATTCGCCGCGCCGCGGAAAGGAGGGGACAGTCCCCTAGTCCAGTCCCCTAGTCATCCGTGTCGTCACGTATCCTCACTGGCGTTCCAAGGAGGCAAGGTGCGCAGGTGCCACAGGGCGGGAGGAATATGTTCCAGATTCGCATCCACGGTCGCGGCGGCCAGGGGGTCGTCACGGCGGCCGAACTGCTGTCCGTCGCGGGTTTTCGCGAGGGTCGTCATGCCCAGGCCTTCCCGAGCTTCGGCTCGGAGCGCACCGGCGCGCCGGTCGTGGCGTTTTGCCGGCTCGACAACCGGCCGATCCGGCTGCGCGAGCCGATCCTTGCGCCAGACGCGCTGATCATCCAGGACCCCACGTTGCTGCACCAGGTCGACGTGTTCGGCGGCCTGACCGGCGACGGCTATATCCTGATCAACACCAGCCGCAGCTTCGCCGGGCTGGGCCTCGAGGAATTCGCGGCCGGCTTCCGCCACGAGCGCCTGTGCACGGTGCCGGCCACCGAGATCGCGCTCAAGCACGTCGGCCGGCCGCTGCCGAACGCCGCGCTGCTCGGCGGCTTCGCCGCCCTGGCGCAGCAGATCTCGCTGGAGGCGGTGAGCGCCGCGATCCGCGAGAAATTCCCCACCAAGGTGGCCGAGGCGAACATCGCCGCGGCTGCCGAGTCGTTCGCCTTCGTCACGCAGCAATTGCGGGAGGCCGCCAGTGCTTAAACAGGTCGAAGGCTCCGCCGCGGTCGCCGAGGCCGTGGCACTATGCCGTCCCGAGGTGATCTGCGCGTATCCCATCTCGCCGCAGACCCACATCGTCGAAGGGCTCGGCAAGCTGGTCTCCGCCGGGCAGCTGANGCCCTGCGAGTTCATCAACGTCGAATCCGAGTTCGCCGCCATGTCGGTTGCGATCGGCGCTTCGGCGGCCGGCGCGCGCGCCTACACGGCGACCGCGAGCCAGGGCCTGCTGTTCATGGCCGAGGCGGTGTTCAATGCCGCGGGCCTCGGCCTGCCGATCGTGATGACCGTGGCCAACCGCGCGATTGGCGCGCCAATCAACATCTGGAACGACCACACCGACGCGCTGAGCCAGCGCGATTGCGGCTGGATCCAGTTGTTCGCCGAAGACAACCAGGAGGCGCTCGACCTGCACATCCAGGCATTCCGGCTTGCCGAGGAGCTGTCGGTACCGGTCATGGTGTGCATGGACGGTTTCATCCTCACGCACGCCTACGAGCGCGTGGACATGCCGACGCAGGAACAAGTGGACGCCTACCTGCCGCCCTACGAGCCGCGCCAGGTGCTCGACCCGGCCGACCCCGTTTCGATCGGCGCGATGGTCGGCCCAGAGGCGTTCATGGAGGTGCGCTATCTCGCGCACGCCAAGCAGCGCCAGGCGCTCGAGCTGATCCCGGCGTGGGCCGGCGAGTTCAAGCGCATCTTCGGTCGCGAGAGCGGCGGCCTGACCCACATTTACCAGCTCGAGGACGCCGACATCGTGATCGTGGCGCTCGGCTCGGTGCTCGGCACGATCAAGGACACGGTGGACGAAATGCGGGCCGAGGGCGTGAAGCTCGGCGTGCTCGGCATCACCTGCTTCCGGCCTTGGCCGTCGGCGGCGGTGCGCGCGGCGCTCGCCAATGCCAGGCGAGTGGTGGTGCTCGAGAAGAGCATGGCCGTGGGCCTGGGCGGCATCGTCTCGAACAACGTCGCGGCCTCCTATCCGGGCCCGGCCGACAATGTGCACACGGTCGTGGCGGGCCTCGGCGGACGCGCGATCACGCGCGGCTCGCTGCGCAAGGTGTTCACGGCCGCGGTGGCGGACGAGCTCGAGCCCCTCACCTTCCTCGACCTCGACTACGCGATGGTCGACCGCGTGCTCAAGCGCGAGCGGGAGCAGCGCCGCTCCGGCCCGATCGCCGAGGCGATCCTGCGCGAGATCGGCGTGGTCGCGGCGAAGATCGGCTGAGGAACCTGCCATGACTCATCAACCGATCCGCTTTTACCAGACCGGCACCTTCACCGTCGGCAACCGCCTGCTGCCCACCGAGGAACGCTCGGTGCAGGCCAAGCTGCGCCGCGTCAACTCGCTCAACTCGGGGCATCGCGCCTGCCAGGGCTGCGGCGAGGCGCTCGGCGCGCGCTATGCGATCGACGCCGCGATGGACGCCACCAACCGCCAGCTGGTGGCCGCCAACGCCACCGGCTGCCTCGAGGTGTTCTCGACGCCCTACCCCGAGACCTCGTGGCAGATCCCGTGGATCCACTCACTGTTCGGCAACGCCGCGGCGGTGGCCACCGGCATCGCCGCGGCGATGCGCGTCAAGGGCCGCAGCGAGGTGCGCGTCGTGGCGCAGGGCGGCGACGGCGGCACCACGGACATCGGCTTCGGCTGCCTGTCGGGCATGTTCGAGCGCAACGACGACGTGCTCTACATCTGCTATGACAACGAGGCCTACATGAACACGGGCGTGCAGCGCTCGTCGGCTACGCCGCCGGCGGCGCGCACCAACACCACGATGCCGGTGGGCGAGTCGCTCGGCAACCGTTTCGGCCAGGGCAAGAACATGCCGTTGCTCGCCATGGCGCACGAGATCGCCTACGTCGCGACCGCGACCGTCGCCGAGCTGCACGACCTCGAGGCCAAGGTGCGTCGCGCGATGGACTTCCGCGGCGCACGCTACATCCACATCCTGGTGCCCTGCCCGCTCGGCTGGGGCCACGGCTCGGCCGAGACCATCCGCATGGCGCGGCTCGCCAAGGAGACGGGCCTGTTCCCGGTGTTCGAGGCGGAGCACGGCGAGGTGACTGCGGTGTCGAAGATTCGCCGGCCGTTGCCGGTCGAGGAATACCTGA
>Ga0031656_10000376_pt1 | contig 14914 bp, 14 predicted proteins | sample FrelakmetDIP11DI_FD_55080 | JGI IMG/M metagenome (GOLD analysis project Ga0031656, IMG submission 55080) | Freshwater lake sediment microbial communities from the University of Notre Dame, USA, for methane emissions studies - DIP11 DI | ecosystem: Environmental > Aquatic > Freshwater > Lake >... | reverse complement strand
GAACCCCGCAGTCCCGAAAGCCTTCGGGACGAGGTATCTTATCGTAAAGAGTTATTATTTCCATATTCGCTCGCTAACCCCGCAGCAAGCTGCGAGGAATGCGCTCGCTATCCGATTCATTTTAGTTCTTGCCGGCTTATTCGTTCCCCCTCAGAAGCTCTAAGCATATCTCTCAAGTAATCATGAATGGTTTCGTGTTTCAAAAGCCATTTCGTTAATGGTAGAATTAACTCCCAGAGAACAATATCCTAATGGAGGATGGACAATGGATTATTTTTTGAATGAAGACCAGATTATGATAAAGGATCTCGCGAGACAGATAGCCGAAGAAAAGATTGTTCCTGTGAGAGAGGAACTTGATGAGAAAGAGGAATTTCCATGGGAAATCATGAACGTGCTCGCGCAATCCGACCTTTTCGGTCTCTTTATCCCCGAGGAATACGGAGGCCTTGGAAAGGGATCTCTTGATTTATGTATTGCCGTTGAGGAACTCTCGCGGGCATGCCTGGGTGTCGCAACAACATATGCAGCGAATGCGCTTGGAACCTATCCGATACTGCTCTTCGGTTCCGATAGGCAGAAAAAGCAATACCTCCCGGATATAGCACTCGGGAAAAGGCTTGTTGCTTTTGGCCTTACTGAGGCTAACGCGGGGAGTGATGCAGCAGGCATTCTTACAACAGCTCGGCTCGACGGAAATGCATATGTTGTAAATGGTACGAAACAATGGATAACGAATGGGGGCGAGGCTGAGATTTATACGATTATCGCCATGACGGACAATGCAAAAGGTGCCCGCGGGGCATCTGCATTCGTTATCGAAAAAGATACCCCCGGCTTTCTCTTCGGGAAGAAAGAAAAAAAGATGGGGATACGGGCATCTTCCACGAGAGAACTTATTTTCGACAACTGCAGGATTCCCAAAGAAAATATTATCGGGAAGGAAGGACTTGGTTTTATTGTGGCTATGAAGACTCTCGACAATGCCCGGGCCGGAGTTGGTGCGCAGGGTGTAGGGATAGCGCAGGGTGCGTTCGAGGAAGCGGTTAAATTTGCACGAAAGCGTATCCAGTTCGGTCATCCGATTATCAGCTTCCAGGCAGTTCAGCATATGCTTGTAGACATGGCAACCGAGATAGAGGCGGCACGGGCTTTCGTTTATGCTGTCGCGCGTTATATGGACAGCGGCGCAAAGGATGTTTCCAAGGTGTCCGCCATGGCAAAGGTCTTTGCAACAGACATGGCAATGAAAGTCACGACAAACGCGGTACAGGTCATGGGCGGATCAGGGTATATGAGGGAATATCCTGTCGAGAAGATGATGCGCGATGCAAAGATCCTTCAGATCTATGAGGGAACAAATCAGATCCAGAGAAATGTTATCGGACAGGCATTGATAAGAGAGGCAGCGAAAAAGTAGATAGTAGATTGTAGACAGTAGAAAGGAAAAGTAGCCGCAGGCTTTAGCCTGCGTTTAAGCAGCGAATTCAGTCGTTAACAGTCATGAAAAGAAACATGCAACCCTGATGTATCAGGGCTGCATGCGAGAATGAAAGAAAGAGTTATTTCTTATCTCCCCCCGTCAGTACATCAGGATAAATTTCCGTTTTTGAGTCCTTCATAGCCTTATCAATAAAGTCTGTAAGCTCTTTTCTCGTTCGATCCTGGGACAATTTCTGCTTTAGCCTCTCCTTGACGACATCGAACGATTCTACTGACGAATCTTTTCTGTCCTCAACTTTAATAATATGAAAACCGAATTGGGTTTCAACGATTCCACTCGTTTGCCCGGGCTTCAGNGAAAATGCTGCATCTTCAAAAGGCTTAACCATTCTTCCCCTTGGGAAAAAATCGAGGTCTCCGCCTTTCGCTTTTGAGCCGGGGTCATCTGAGAAATCTGATGCCAGTTTGGCAAAATCTTCGCCGTCTTTAATCTTTTTCAGATACAATTCTGTCCTCTCTTTTGCTTTTTTCTTTTCATCGTCCGAGGCAGAATTGTCAACTCTTACCAGGATATGACGGGCTTTTACCATATCCTGAGTCTTGAATTCATCTTTATGGCTGTCATAATACGACTTCAGTTCATCATCAGATACAGTTATCTTTTGTGCTATCTCTTGTTTCAGATACTCATTCGCCAGGAAGTTATCCGAGAAAAACTGTAATTGTTCTTTGATTGCAGGATTCCTGTCAAACCCTTTCTGTTTTGCCAGATCGGAAATCACGATGCTCTGGATAAATTGCCTCAGAACGGTCTCTTTCAACTGGGGATTCGTTTCGAGCATCTTCTGACGCTCCGCATCGAAATAGTCGGTAACCCTATTGAAATCTGATAGGGTTATTTTTCTTTCACCAATCTTTGCAACAACTGCATTATCCTGTGCAAAAACATTCGCCTGAATAAACATCATCAGGAAAAAACTTCCTAAAATCCACAGACATTTGCGCATGCAACAGCCTCCTTTGAGAAATTATTTTGCCCATAGTATTCGTGAGCTATATAAACACAAAACAATTCTGATGTCAAACAGTTCCTACACATGGTTTCGGAGCATAAGTTCGAGTGGATGGGGACGAAGATAGTACTGCTTTTTTAAATATGGCTCATCAAATTTTCTTACATAATGGTTGATAATGACGATTGGTACAATCAGCGGTATGAATTGTCTGTGGTACTGATCGATAATATCGAGCAATTCCTGTTTATCATCAGGGGGCAGAAATTTTCTGAAGTAGCCTGCAATATGCAGGAGGACATTCGTATTTTTTTTGGCTGTGGCAATAAACTGCAACCCCTCCATCAGAAGTCTCATATAGCGTGTGAACAGTTCTTTCCGATCTTGTTGCTTTGCATCAGCAACAAGTTTTCCCAGAGCGCTCAGATGTTTCGGACTGTGAGAGAGAATGAGGAGTTTGTGCTTCGTATGAAAAGCTACCAAATCTTTTATCGATGTGCTAATTTTTAGAAAATCTTTCCATCTCCGGTAAACAAATACCCTTTCAATAAAATTTTCCCTCAATTGAGGGTCATGGAGCCTCCCGTCATCAATGACCGGAATAAGGGGGAAATGACGCATGAACGCACCCCCGAAAATACCTGTTCCCTTGTGGCTCGGTATTCCGGAGGGTGTATAGACCTTAATACCACTGATACCGGAACTGGGCGACTTGCTTTTGAAAATGAACCCGCAGAGTTCTTCATTTTCAAGATCCTTTAATTTCGCATCCGCCCATTTCAGCATGCCGTCGGTGTGATCAATGCCTGTTCTGATGGTAACAAGACGCGGAGCGGCTGGTTCACCGACGAGATGCATGGCCTCTCGTGGAATGGGAAGACCAAACTCAACCTCAGGGCAAACCGGAACCCATTCGAAATACACTCCAAGCGTATCAGTTACGTACCGGTCCCATTTATGCCCTCCGTCATACCGGACATTATTGCCCAGAAGACAGGAGCTGATGCCAATAGTTATCTTTTCCATATGCTTGATATTGTATGCCGAATCTTTTTGCACTTTCAAGTGAAAATCAATGTGATGTCATTTGCAAATGTGAAGTGGACACCTATATCATATAAGCAAATACCTCACAGATATTGTCATTCTGGCTTGGCCGGAATCTTTCTTTGAATTCAATTTGTTACGCCGTCCGATCCCCGACAAGCGAGGATGACGGCTTGCTATATTTTGTTGCCGAGTTAATAGTTCATAACAATGCAGGGATAAAAACAGATGTGATAAACTTTAGTCTGCATAAGATTGCTTATTTCGCATGATCATCAAGGAATCTATAACTATCTATTCGACGATGGAAAAGGTCTGGAATACGTTCACTGACCTGACACGGTGGACTGAATGGAATACGGTTATGAGTGAAGTCGTCTGTGATGACCAATGTCTGGTGAACGGCAAAGATATCAGATGCTGTTTCCGGCCGTTCTTATTTCCGATTAACGTCAAAATCAAAATTCAAGAAATCATACCTTTCAATCGTATCGTATGGTCTGCACAGAAAAAAGGGTTATTCGCCTTCCATGAATTCTTCTTTCAGGAGGGAGAAAAAGGGGTTCTCGTTACCAGCAAGGAGACACTTTCAGGACTGCTGACCAGCGCCGGAGGGTTCCTCCTTCCTGAAAAGCGAATGCGGTCTCTTACGAAAACATTTCTGAAAGACCTGAAGAAGGCTTCGGAAGCGCAAGGTATTGCTTAGCAGGTTGCTGAAAAAATCTCCATAAAGAAACTTTGTCATGCTGAACTTGATTCAGCATCTCATAAAATCAACAAGTTAGAGATCCCGAAACAAGTTCGGGATGACATGAAAATACTTTTTCAGCAAACTGTTAGAAGACCATCCCTTAGAAGACCATCCCTATTCCCAGATAAGCCTGAACGAAATAGAGGGTGATGATCACTATCCCGATGATGTAATGAGGATTTCTCCAGGGCGACTCTGGGCCTCTTATTTTCCTTGAAACCAGGAATGTAAGAATAATCAGAGAGCTTATGGACAATCCGGTCAGGAAATGAAGCGGATATTCAAAAATCTCTCCTTCGCTCAGATAGGCAGTGCCAATGCCGCTGATAAAACCAAAGATGCCCATAATGGCAAGAGCAGGTCCAACCTTTCTGTGTCTTCTCACAAACTTTACCTCTTGTGGATTACCGGATATTCTTCCATGCCTGATCTTTAGACCAAGCCATCCCTGATAAAGAAAAAGCAGGATGACCATGCAGTTGAAGAGACCGTGTATGTACTTCAAATATGTAACAATCTGTTCTGTTTCAGGGTATGGCATTTTCCCTGACTTTTTTTACGATTGCGTTCCTTGAAATCTCCTCATAATCGAGGAGTTCTCCTGGTTTCCCGCTTTTCGGCATCTTCCGTACAGCAAGGGAATGCACCGGAACAGGCATTGTACTCAAGGTACTTCTTACTGCCTCGCCAATACCGCCTTCTGCAAAGTGGTCCTCAACCGTGATGATTACTCCGGTCTCATGAGCAGCTTCCATGATGGTCCTTGTATCGATTGGTTTAACACTGTATAGATCGATAACACGAACAGAAATTCCCTCTTTTTTCAGTTCTTCAGCGGCAGCCACTGCTTCATGGAGTGTTATGCCTGAAGCGACAACAGTGATACGATCATGGTCGCTTTTTCTGAGAACCTTGCTCCCGCCGATATGAAATTCATCATTGTTTGTGTAGAGAATTGCAGTGTCCTGTCTCGTGGTGCGGATATAGACCAGACCATGATATTTCGCAGCTTCCTCCACCAGTTTTTCTGTAGAAACTGCATCTGATGGATAAAGAATAACACTGTTCAGTATTGCCCGGAACATGGCGATATCCTCGAGCCCCATTTGCGACGGTCCGTCTTCTCCGATCGATACACCGGCATGAGAGCCGCAGAATTTGATATTCGGACCTGAATACTGACTCATCCTGATCTGATCGAAAGCCCGTGTAAAGAATGCCGCAAAGGTCGATATAAATGGGATCTTACCTCTGCGGGAGAGACCTAATGCAGCTCCGACCATGTTTTGTTCAGCGATAAACATCTCGAAAAAGCGTCCCGGATATTGATCCCTGAAAATCTCGGAGAAGGTCGAGTTACTCACCTCGGCATCCAGAACCACGATATCCGGAAAAGCTGGAAATATCCGTGCAAGTGCCTTTCCGTATGCCTTTCGAGTTGCCACAGGCTTGTCCCGAAGATATAAGAATTCTAATGCTTTCCGGGGGATAATTTTTTCAGGTTCACGATTGAGCGGTTTCCGAATTTCCTCCCGGATCGATGTATCGACTGTCCCGAACTCAAGCAATACTTGTTCATATTCCTCTTTTTTTGGTGCTTTTCCATGCCAGCCGTCCTTATCTTCAAGAAATGGAAAACCTTTTCCTTTTATCGTCTTTGCAATGATCATAACCGGCTTCTTTTTTACCCTGAAAGCCTTCTTATAGGCATCAATGATGTCATCAAGAGAATGTCCGTCAATAAGCAAAGTTTTCCAGCCAAAAGAAGATATCCTCTTCCTGTACGCATCAAGATCATGCCCGTACATTGTTTCGCCCCTTTGACCAAGCCGGTTGACGTCAATGATCCCGATAAGATTGTCCAACTGGTAATGTGCTGCAATCTGGATGGCTTCCCATTGTGAGCCTTCTGCCATTTCGCTGTCACCAAGGAGAACGAATGTTCTGTATGGCAGTTTATCGATATATTTAGCGTTGAGTGCCATACCGACACCGATTGAAAGTCCTTGACCGAGAGAACCTGTTGCTGCCTCGGTATACGGGAACGTAACGGTGGGATGTCCTTCCAGTGGACTACCGAATTTTCTCATGGTCATCAGTTCCTGTTCTGTTATTTTCCCGGCAACAGTCCAGAGAGCGTAAAACAATGGAGATGCATGACCTTTGGAAAATATGAGTCTGTCATTGTTCGGATATTCCGGATGGTCTGCGTCAAATCTGAACAATCCACTGAAGAAAAGGGCGGTCATTAAGTCCGCAGCCGACAGGGATGAAGTAGGATGGCCTGAGCCGGCTGCTGTTGTTGAGGAAATAATAAAGTAACGGATCAGCTTTGCTATTTTTTCTAAATTTTCTATGGTGATCATAAATACCTCCCCAGATTGAAGGCAGAAGACTCCATCAGAGCAAACCCCATTTTTCCTAAACCGATGTACCCAAGTCTCATTCCATTACCTCACCTTCTCAATTTCTTCCAATCTCCTGAGAAACTGACTGTAGTTTTCACCGGGATTATCCCCGTGAAAGATTCTGCTTCCGACGCAGGCATAATCAACACCTGCATCGAGGAATAGGTGCAGGTTGCTGAGTGATACACCACCATCAGCGGCAATAACCGCATCCTTAAAGCGTGAGCGTGTCTCTTGTATTTTTTCCAGCACGGCCGGCTTGAAAGGACTTCCATAGTATCCTGGGTCAACAGTCATGAACAACAGGGTGTCAACATGCCCGGCTATATGACTGAGAGCCTCAAGCGGGGTATCCGGCTTTATTGCGAGTCCTGACGCTATTCCCCTCTTTTTCAATTGGTTGATAAAGTCCCTGTGTTTCACATCAGATTCAACATGGTAGATAACTTTCCTGAGGCGGGGATGAGCAACCTGAATCATAAAAGCAGAAGGGTGCTTCACCATCAAGTGTATTTCGAAGTCTATGCCTGTCCTGAGCCTGTTCAGTGCAGATACAGGAAAACTGCGGGACGGAACAAAGAATCCGTCCATGATATCAATTTGAACATAATCGGTAAATGCTTCAGCCTGTTTTATCAAGAAAAAAAAGTCATTTTCACGTTCAGCGAGTACGGCCGGTGCAATCTTCATGATATTAAGATTATATAGAAAGCTGTTTTACTGTTCAATGACTTTCAGTCCTTTGAGTTGTTGTAAATAGAGAGAAGAAATGATAGTATCAACCTTATGATAGATAAAGACATGATAAAATCCTTTGCTCAAAATACCCTCGGGTGCGGCTGTCCCGAGGAAGTATTTCAGCATATCACGTGTGAGTCCAATATACGGTTTGACGGCCTCAATATAGCATATAAGATCATTATCGGGAACAGGCTTTTGATCTATGGTTTCACCATTGATACTCCGGATTCATTAAAGGATATCCTTCCGAGGCTTGTAGCTATCGGGAAAAGGGAAAGGGACAGTTCAGGGTTCAACAGATTCCGCCTGGTATTGGCCGCAGATAATCACGATTCTCTGCGGCAGAAGGGAGAAAATCTATTTAATGCGCTTGAGAAAGACGAGAAGATTCATCTGCATATTCTCCCGAAAACCAGTATCCCAAAGTTTTGTGATGCATGATTCCCAGTCACATGCATAAAACTTTCATCAGATGAATTCTGTGTAATGGGATATTTTCCGTCTTATAGGGTACAATTGCTATGTAGAGTCAGTCCATAAAGTATGTTTTATGTGATCTGTCATTCCCCGACTTGATCGGGGAATCCAGTTGTTTCAATAGTTTCTGGATTGTCCGGTCAAGCCGGACAATGACAAAATACAACTTTGCAGACAAGCACTATNTAACAATAAATCGATTATTATGTACAGAGAGTATTTTGGCTTTCAGGAATTGCCTTTTTCCATTTCACCGGATCCCCGTTTTTTTTTCATGAGCGAACAGCACCGCGAGGCTCTTGCTCATCTCTTCTACGGGATGAATACCGATGGCGGGTTTGTCCTGCTTACCGGAGAGGTCGGTACCGGTAAAACAACAGTCAGCCGCTGCCTGCTCGAGCAAGTCCCTGAAAATGTGAACATTGCTTTCATCCTCAACCCAAAAATGACTGCTGAAGAGCTGCTCGCTACCTTATGTGATGAATTGAGAATACCCTATCCCGTTGGCTGTTTTAGTATCAAGATTTATGTGGATGCCATCAATGCCTTTTTGCTTGACGCCTATGCACAGGGGAAAAAAACAGTCCTTATTATAGAAGAGGCACAGAATCTGAGCCCGGACGTGCTTGAACAGGTCCGCCTTCTCACAAATCTTGAAACCAGCCAGCAGAAACTGCTCCAGATAATCATGATCGGTCAACCGGAGTTCAGGGATATACTTTCAAGACCTGAAATGTCCCAACTGTCACAGCGAATAACAGCACGCTATCATATCGGCCCTTTATCGAAAGCAGATGTTGCGGCATATGTGAATCATCGGCTTTCAGTTGGCGGTGCAAACCGGACTATATTTCTCAGTGCTGCTATCGGTAAACTGTATCATCTGAGTCGTGGTATCCCACGGCTGATCAACATCATATGCGACAGGGCTCTTCTCGGTGCTTATGTGCAGGGAATTTCCCGTGTTGACAAAAAAACTCTCGTTAAGGCTGCACAGGAGGTCTTAGGGAAAGCGGGAAGCAGGCAAAAAGAAAAATTGAGATGGGTAATGGCAGGACTTGTATTCATCATGTGCGGAACAGCACTTGCCGCAACTTTTTATCATCAGAAAATCCGGATGCCATTTTTTGCGACAAACAGCACCTCTGAAGAAGAAGGAAGGAATACCGAATTCAAGAAATTTGATTCAATGGAGTGGCCCTCAGGAGAGCCTATTGAACGAAGCAAAGAACTGGCATATCAGGCTCTTTTTCACGAATGGGGTATTCCATATGTAGTAAAAGAGCCTGGTGATGCATGTGGGTATGTTCAGGATAAGGGCCTCCGTTGTCTTGAAAAGAATGGGGATTTGAAAACGCTGAATATTTTGAACAAACCCACGGTATTAAAGCTCATCGACAACCAGGGAAGAGAATACTTTGCTGCGTTAAAAGAAATAAAAGGGCAGAGCGCTGTTCTCGTCTTTGGAAGCGAAACAAAGACAGTTGAAGTGCCGGAGTTCGAAAAAAAGTGGTCTGGAGACTACCTGTTATTGTGGAGGACACCAAAGAATTACTCAGGGACTATCTATCCAGGGAATCAGGGACCTATCGTACAATGGTTGGACAGTCAATTGGCGGTTATCCTCGGGATGATGGATAATCTGCATCCAACAGATATATATCATGATGAACTGGTAAATCGGGTGAAGAAATTTCAGATAAGTGAGGGTCTTGAACCTGATGGTATTGCAGGGCCCCAAACGTTCATCTGCATTATGAATAAAACCGGAAGCGGTGAACCGTTCCTCATGAGATAACAGGAGGCTGAACAATCATGTCATATATTCTTGATGCACTCAGAAAGTCTGAAAGAGAACGCAAACGTGGATCGATTCCTGATCCGCTGACTGTTCAGGAACCTCTTCCCCATGAAAAGAGAAAGCGTGCTGTATGGCCTTTTGTAATCATGGCAGCATTAGTCATAAACGCAGTGATATTTGGATTGTGGTTTGGTTCCCGGTATTCACAGAAAGCTTCTGTTGTTCAGGAAGATGCGAGTCAAAATATTCATACGCCGCAACCGGCAAACAATCTGCCGCAAAGCGCGCCTCAAATGAAAGATGAGCAAAAGTATATCACTGATAAAAATGTCCCGCATACGGGAAAGTTATCTCCGGACATCCTGAATTCACAGGAACACAGGAAGAGTCAGGAACATTTTGTACGGAAGGGAGAAGAGACAAATCACGATATCACGAAGATTTCTCCGGGCAATACAATGTCTGCATCAGAGACTGATAAGGAGATACCACCACCTGATAAAACGAAACTGTATAGCCTGAACGAACTGCCTTCTTCCGTCAGACAGAAACTTCCGGACTTTTCTCTCTCTGTTTTCCTCTATGCAGATGAACCTGATGCGAGAATGGTGAGGGTGAATGGCAACAAGATGAAAGAAGGGCAGTATTTGACCACCGGCCTGAAGCTTGAAGAGATTATTCCCGATGGAGTGATCTTCAGCTATCTGGACTACCGGTTTCGCATCGGGATACAGTAGCATCTGTTCATCTTTACATCATAAAAATTACCATCGTATAATACCAATTCGACTTACTAAGGAGTACATAAATTATGATGACAATGATTTAAGTAACGCCCCCCCCAACCCCCTCTTAAGATAAGAGGGGGCGAGGGGGAGTTATGGAATTCCGATCTCTTACCAATGCACTCATTAGTATGTAGACAGTATTTTAATCATGAAAGGATGATTCATCATGACTATTGTCGTATGTGTCAAACAGGTTCCTGATACCGCTGAGGTTAAGATAAACCCTGAGACAGGCACGTTAATACGGGAAGGTGTTCCGAGCATCATCAATCCCTTTGACATGCATGCGCTTGAGGCAGGCCTTCAGATTAAGGATGGGGTAAAAGGCACGGTTATCGTTCTTANCATGGGGCCTCCGCAGGCTGAAACAGCTCTCAGAGATGCTATTGCNATGGGTGCCGATGACGGAATCCTTCTTTCAGACAGGGCATTTGCAGGTTCTGACACATGGGCAACTTCTTTTACCCTGTCAAAGGCAATTCAGAAGATTGGTGCCGACATCATAATCTGCGGAAAACAGGCGATCGATGGTGATACCGCTCAGGTGGGACCTGAAACAGCCGAGTTTCTCAATATCCCGCATATTTCGTATGTGAGAAAGATAGAGGAAATAACCGGCACATCCATAAGAGTGCAGAGGCTNATGGATGACGGATACGATGTNATTGAATCTCCGTTTCCTGTGCTTTTGACTGTTGTAAAGGAATTAAATGAACCGAGATTGCCATCGCTGAAAGGAAAAATGGCTGCCAAGAAGGCAGAAATAAAGAAATGGGGTCGGGCCGACATCATGGCGGATGANAATGACATCGGTCTCAAGGGTTCTCCGACACAGGTAAAAAATATCTTTATACCCGANGCACGGTCAGGAAGAAAGATACTCGAAGGCACGCCGGAAGAACAGGTTGATGCCTTGCTTCAGGAACTCAGGGGGATNAAATGCCTGTAATGGTGAATCCGGAAAANTGCAAAGGATGCGANGAATGCCTCTCATCTTGTCCTTTTGACGCAATCGTGATAAAGGAAGGCAAGGCATTGATCAATGAATACTGCCAGGCATGNATGGCCTGCATCAGCATGTGTCCTGAAGGCGCAATTATAGAGGTCGAGAAGGAAGCACCCACAGACCTTGAAGATATTCATTCCTATAAAGGGGTTTGGATTTTTGCGGAGCAGAGGGGGGAACAGGTCGCCCCTGTTGCATATGAACTCCTCGGCATCGGCAGAATACTTGCGGATGATATCGGCACAGACCTGTCAGCCGTTCTGTTTGGTGCGCACCAAGCAGTGGCCCAGGAGCTTATTCACTGGGGTGCTGATAAAGTCTATCACTCGTCTGATCCCATCTTCGAACATTTTCATGATGAACCGTATGCACAATTGCTGACTTCACTGATTATGNAGCACCGGCCCGAAATTGTGCTCACCGGTGCAACGCCTATCGGACGTTCTTTTTTCCCCAGGGTAGCAGCACGGGTTAGGACAGGGCTTACTGCNGATTGCACATCCCTTGCAATTGATAAGGAGACAAAAAACCTTCTCCAGATAAGACCGGCATTCGGCGGTAATATTATGGCGACAATCCTCTGCCCGAATTACCGGCCCCAGATGGCAACGGTCAGGCCCAGAGTGATGAAACGTGGCCGTTATGACGAGGCAAGAAAAGGTGATATTCTTCATGTGAAGTCAGAAGGCCTGCAGTCTCGGACAAAGGTTCTGCAGACGGTAAAAGACACATCTGACTTCATGATTAATCTTCAGGAAGCAGAAATTATTGTATCCGGCGGAAGAGGATTAGGGGACCCGAAAGGATTCAAGCTCATTGCGGANCTTGCGGAACTTCTTGGCGGTGCGGTNGGATCTTCAAGGGCGGCGGTTGATTCCGGATGGATCCCTTACAGGCATCAGGTTGGACAGACGGGAAAGACCGTATGTCCCAAAGTGTACGTTGCCTGCGGCATATCAGGAGCAGTCCAGCATCTCGTCGGCATGCAGTCATCGGACATTATTATTGCGATTAATAAGAATCCGGAAGCTCCTATATTCAATGTGGCGACGTACGGTTTAGTCGGCGACCTATATGAGATTGTGCCGTTGCTGATCAAGAAGATAAAACAGGCTAAAGGGCTTTTATCATGAAATGTGCTTTTGTTTTTCCCGGCCAGGGGTCACAGTATGTAGGCATGGGCAAGGATATCTACGAAAATTTCCCTGTGGCGAGAGAAACGTTTAAAGAAGCTTCTGATGCATTAGGGTTTGATATTGCGCAAGTATCCTTTTACGGTCCGGCCGGGGAGCTGAACAAAACGTTCAGGACCCAACCCTGCATCCTCACGGTAAGCATAGCACTGCACAGAGTTCTCCGGGAAAAAGATATAAAGCCGGCAGTTGTTGCCGGGCACAGCCTTGGAGAATATTCTGCTCTTGTGGCAGCAGGAGTCTTATCCCTCAGGGATGCAGTGAAGGTAACGGAAAAAAGAGGACTGTTCATGCAGGAAGCCGTTCCTGAAGGGAAGGGGCTCATGGCTGCAATTCTTGGCCTTGAGAGAAAGAAGGTTGAAGATATCTGCATGTCTTTGCGGTCAGGGTATGCTGCTCCTGCCAATTATAACTGTCCCGGGCAGATTGTCGTGGCAGGTGAAAAGCATGCTGTCGAAGAAGCTGTTGAACGCAGCAGGAATGCCGGTGCAAAAAGGGCAATCCCTCTTGACGTCAGCGCTCCTTCTCACTGCCGGTTAATGGATAACGCCTCAAAAAAGCTTTCAGATTTACTCGATACAGTATCATTCAACAATGCTATTGTTCCTGTTGTCAACAATGCCGATGCCGTGTTTCTGAATGACGTAACAAGAATAAAAGAATCCCTCATTCGCCAGCTCAACTATCCGATTCTCTGGGAAGATTCTGTACGGGCTATCATAGATTCAGGGGTTACCACTTTCCTGGAAGTCGGTCCCGGAAAAGTATTATCAGGATTGATCAGGAGGATAGATCCATCTGCAACGGCTTTTAGCACAGGAGACATGGGCAGCCTTGAAAAGACATTGTCGGCCATCAAAGACAATGTATAGAAAGGCATCGAAATATCCGCATAGCCCGGAGTACGTATCAGAAAATGGTACAATGAATCCATGAAAGACTATATCGATACATTTATCCGCTATCTCGATCTTGAAAAAGGCGCTTCGTCCCANACATTGCGTGCTTACAGGAAAGATCTCAGGGAGTTTTCTGAATCCGTCAAATGCGAACCCAATAACCTCGATATCATTGATCTCCGTGGCTTTATCGCAGGGCAGATACAGAAAGGCTTGAATAAGACAACCGTAAGCCGGCGCCTTTCCAGCATTCGGTCTTTTTTCAAATTCCTGTACCGTGAAGGTTACATGAAAACGAATCCCGCGAAACTCGTTTCGAATCCGAAAGTGCCNAAGCTCCTTCCCAGATTTCTCTCTGTTGATGATGTTTTTTCCCTTGTTGAGAAACCCGAAGGAATCGGGTTTCTCCCTGCCCGCAACAGGGCTGTCCTTGAACTCCTTTATTCGAGCGGATTAAGGGTCAGTGAACTTTCGGGAATTAACACAGACGAAATTCACATAAAAGAATCCCTGATCAAGATCAAAGGAAAGGGAAAGAAAGAGCGCATTGTACCCATAGGTTCAAAAGCAATCGATGCGATGAAATCGTACATCGTAGAAAGGATGCTGCTCAAAAGCAAGGAAAGAGCTCTGTTCCTGAACAGAATGGGGAAACGATTGACAGAAAGGGGGGTACGGCGTATCGTTGTAAAGTATGCGCGGGCTATTGGGATCCACGGCCGTATCGGGCCGCATACGCTCCGGCATTCCTTTGCAAGCCATCTGCTTCAGGGCGGTGCTGACCTCAGGGTGATTCAGGAACTCCTCGGCCATGCATCGCTTTCGACAACCCAGAAATATACGCACCTAAACATAACGCACCTTATGGATGTCTATGACAAGGCACACCCCTTGGCAAAAGAAAATTGAAACTCTATACAAAAAACATAAGGAAGTATATATTAGTAATCCCCCTCTTTCCCCCTTTAGGAAAGGGGGGATTTACGCAGAGCATTGTTCGTCTGTTTTATAAAAGGAGGATATATACTGAGCATTGTCCCCCTCTTTTATAAAGAGGGGTTAGGGGAGATTACTCATAATGATTTATAATACTTTGTTGTTTTGGTTAAGAATCTTTTATTAATAATTCATTGATGTCAAGGAAATACCTATGTTGAAAGGAACGACAATACTTTGTGTGAGACGCGGCGGNAACGTAGCCATAGGCGGAGACGGGCAGGTTACCATGGGTGCAACCGTGTTGAANCGGAATGCACGGAAGCTCCGAAAGATGTATGGTGAAAAAGTCCTGGCCGGTTTTTCAGGAGCAACGGCAGATGCTTTTACCTTGTTCGAAAAGTTTGAAGG